>Ga0209477_1002488_pt1 | contig 10630 bp, 5 predicted proteins | sample KloWWTupernatant_FD_187180 | JGI IMG/M metagenome (GOLD analysis project Ga0209477, IMG submission 187180) | Active sludge microbial communities from Klosterneuburg, Austria, studying microevolution and ecology of nitrifiers - Klosterneuburg... | ecosystem: Engineered > WWTP > Aerobic digester >...
CTCGATCGGCATGGTCTGCGGCGCCGGCTGGAATGGCGCCCGCGCCTTCACCGCGACCTCGGGGCCGGGCATCTCGCTGATGAACGAGTTCATCGGGCTGGCCTACTTCGCCGAGATCCCGGTGACCCTGATCGACGTGCAGCGCGGCGGGCCCTCGACCGGCATGCCCACGCGCACGCAGCAGTCCGACATCCTGGCCTGCGCCCATGCCTCGCATGGCGACACCAAGCACGTCCTGCTGCTGCCGGAGGACCCGCACGAATGCTTCGAGTTCGCGGCGCTGGCGCTCGACCTGGCCGATCGCCTGCAGACCCCGATCTTCGTCATGAGCGACCTCGACATCGGCATGAACCAGCGCCTTTGCGCGCCATTCCGCTGGGACGAGTCGCGGCGCTACGACCGCGGCAAGGTCATGACCGCGGCCGAGCTCGACGCCGGCAAGGATTTCGGCCGCTACAAGGACGTGGACGGCGACGGGATCCCGTTCCGGACCTATCCCGGCATCCATCCCGACAAGGGCGCGTACTTCACCCGCGGGACCTCGCGCGATCCCTATGCGCGCTACTCCGAGCGCGGGCCCGACTACGTCTACAACATGGAGCGCCTGCTGCGGAAGTTCGATACCGCGAGGTCGCTGGTCCCGCAGCCGGTCGAGCGCATCGGGCGCCAGCGCAGCCGCCATGGCGCGATCTACTACGGCTCCACCAGCCCGGCGATGAGCGAGGCGGTCGAGGCGCTGGAGGCGGCGGGCATCGCGCTCGACCTCATGCGCGTGCGCGCCTTCCCGTTCCCGGACAGCGTCAAGGCCTTCGTGCAGTCGCACGACCAGGTCTTCGTGGTCGAACAGAACCGCGACGCGCAATTGCGCACCCTGCTGGTGAACGAGTTCGACCTCGACCCGGCGCGCCTGCCCGCGATCCTGCACTTCGACGGCACCCCGATCACCGCGCGCTTCATCGCCCGCGCGATCGGCGAGCACATCCGCACCGCGGGTCCGCTGCCGGCGAGGGAGCGCGTGACATGACCCGGCCGCGCATCGCAGCAAGTTCATCGCGCTTTCGTTCGGCGTCATTCCCGCGAAAGCGGGAATCCATTGTCCGGGTCGCGGCAAAGGCAACGTGGATTCCCGCTTTCGCGGGAATGACGGCGGCGGGTCGTGCGGAGGCGCTACGGGCAGGGACTGCATCAGGGATGCGCATTTCGATCGGGGGCACTGCATGACCTACCTGGCCAAGCCCAAGCTGCACCATCCCTCGCTGACCTGCAACGCGCTGGGTTTCACCCGCCGCGACTACGAGGGCAAGATCAGCACGCTGTGCGCGGGTTGCGGCCACGACTCGATCTCGGCCGCGATCATCCAGGCCTGCTGGGAACTCGACATCGAGCCGCACCGCGTGGCCAAGCTCTCGGGCATCGGCTGCAGTTCGAAGACGCCGGACTACTTCCTCGGCCAGTCGCACGGCTTCAACACCGTGCACGGGCGCATGCCCTCGGTCCTCACCGGTGCCAACCTCGCCAACCGCGAGCTGATCTACCTCGGCGTTTCCGGCGACGGCGACAGCGCCTCGATCGGCATCGGCCAGTTCGTGCACGCGATCCGGCGCGGCGTGAACATGGTCTACATCGTGGAGAACAACGGCGTGTACGGGCTCACCAAGGGCCAGTTCTCCGCCACCGCCGACCAGGGTTCGACCTCGAAGCGCGGCGTGGTCAATTCCGACAATCCGCTCGACCTCGTCGCCATGGCCCTGCAGCTGGGGGCGACCTATGTCGCGCGCGGCTTCTCCGGCGACAAGCAGCAACTGGTGCCCTTGATCCAGGGTGCGCTCGCGCACCAGGGTGCGGCCTTCATCGACGTCATCAGTCCCTGCGTCGCCTTCAACAACCACGCCGGCAGCACCAAGAGCTACGACTACGTCCGCGAGCACAACGATGCGGTCAACCGGCTCGACGTGATCGAGCCGCAGGCCGAGATCGCGGTCGAGTATCCGGCCGGCACCACGATCGAGGTGCGCCAGCACGACGGCTCGATCCTGCGCCTGCACAAGCTCGACGCCGGGCACGATCCGCGCGACCGCATCGGGGCCATGAACTACATGCAGCGCCAGCACGCCCAAGGCGAGATCGTGACCGGGCTGATCTACGTCGATCCCGAGCCGCACGACCTGCACCAGCACCTCAACACGGTGCTGGTGCCGTTCAACGTGCTGGGCGCGGCCGACCTGTGTCCCGGCGTGGCGGCGCTGGAGAAGATCAACGCCGCATTGCGCTGAGCTGGCGCGGACGCGGCATGGCGGGAACGGGAACCAGCGCGGTCAGGCCAGGCGCTCGATCCGGACCGGCAGTCCATTGAGCGCCGCGTTGCCGCTCGGGCCGTCCAGCCGCGCCGGGTCGCTGAGGTCGTTGTAGCTCGGTCCCGCGACGCGTTGCGCCCGCGCCAGGCGCGTGCCGGCGCGGTCGTGGCCGTAGCCGTGCGGCAGGCACACCACGCCGCGCATCATGTCGTGGCTGGCGCTGGCTTCGACCTCGATGCTGCCGGCGTCGGATCGCACCTGCACCCGCGCGCCGTCGGCGATGCCGCGCGCGGCGAGGTCCGCGGGATGCACCAGCAACTGGTGGCGCGGCTTGCCCTTCACCAGGCGCGGCGCGTTGTGCATCCAGGAGTTGTTGCTGCGCACCTCGCGGCGGCCGACCAGGAGCAGCTCGCCGGCCGCGGCAGGGAGCGGCGCGACGGCGAGGCGCGCGAGGTCGGTGGCGAACATCGCCGGCAGGCAGGCGATGCGCCGGTCGGCGGTTTCGAGGCGATCGAGCAGCGAGGGTTGCAGCGGGCCGAGGTCGAGGCCATGCGGCGCGGCCTCGAGCGCCGCGACATCCAGCCCCGCACCGCCCTGTGCCAGCCCCAGGCCGATCAGCGCGCGCGGCGGCGGCAGCGCGCGCCATTCCTTGCCCGCGGCGGCGCAGTACGCGGCGCCCAGGCCCTGCAGGATCTGCCAGTCGGCGCGCTCGTCCGCAGGCTGTTCCTGCAGCGGCACGTTCAACCGCGCGACCCGGCGCACCGCGAAATGATTGAACACGCTGTCGTAGTGGTACTGGGTCAGCGGCGATGCCGGGGGCAGGATGAGCTGCGCGTGGCGCGTGGTCTCGTTGACGTAGATGTCGATCGAGACCATGTACTCGAGACCCGCCAGCAGCCGGTCCAGGGCATGGCCGGCCGGCGTGGACAGCACCGGATTGCCGGCCGAGGTCAGCAGCGCGCGCACCTGGCCATCGCCTGGCGTCGCGATCTCCTCGGCCAGTGCCGCCACCGGCAATTCGCCCGCGAACTCGGGCAATCCGCGCACGCGGCTGCGCCAGCGGTCGTAGTGGCCCTTGGCGGTCCCGGGGCCGGTCATCGGCAGCACGGGCTGGTTGACCAGCGCGCCGCCCTCGCGATCGAGGTTGCCGGTATAGATGTTCAGCAACTGGATCAGCCACTGGCACAACGATCCCCAGGCCTGGGTCGACAGGCCCATGCGGCCATAGACCACCGCGCGCGGCGCGGCATACAGCTCCCGTGCGATGCGCTGCGTGGTCGTGGCATCGATGCCGGTGCGGCGCGCCACGTCGTCCGCGGCCAGGGGCGCGATCGCGGCCAGCGCGGCGTCGAAATCGGCCAGGCGCGCGCCGTAGTGCGCGAGGCGCGGCGGCCCGATCGCGCGCAACGCGTCCAGCAGCGCGACCAGGAACCAGGCGTCGGCGCCGGGCCGGATCGGCAGGTGCTCGCTGGCGATCGCGGCGGTCTCGGTATGCCGCGGATCCACCACCACCAGGCGTCCCCTGGCCACCAGCGCGGCGAGCCGCTTCGCCACGCCGGGCGCGGTCATGAGGCTGCCGTTCGAAGCCACCGGATTCGCGCCCAGCATCAGCACGTAGTCGCTGCGGTCGAGGTCGGGGATCGGGATCAGGAACTGGTGCCCGTACATCGCCCACGCGACCAGCTGGTGCGGCCACTGGTCGACCGACGAGGCGGAGTAGACGTTGCGGGTCTTGAGCGCGCGTAGCAGGCCGGGCAGGTAGGCGAGGTGGCCGAAGTGGTGCACGTTGGGGTTGCCCGCGTAGGCGGCGACCGAGTCCGCGCCATGCCGGCGCTGCACCTCGGCCAGGCGCTCCCCGGCCTCGGCGAAGGCCTCTTCCCAGCCGATCTCTTCCCAGTCGCCGCCGCGGCGGCGCAAGGGCCGGCGCAGGCGGTCGGGATCCGACTCGAGGTCGAGGATCGCGTTGCCCTTGGGACAGACGTGCCCGCGACTGAAGGGATCGGCGGCGTCGCCGCGGATCGCGACCAGGCGGCCGTCGTCGTAGCGCATTTCCAGGCCGCAGATCGCCTCGCACAGCGGGCAGGCGCGGTAGCGCGACTCGAGGGTCATCGGCTGGCTCCGTGGGAGTCCGGATCGTACCGAATCCAGGGCGCGCGCCGCGTGCACCCGCGGCTCGTCGCCGCTAGTTGCAGGCGTTCCCGTACAGGCTGCTGAGGCGTCGCAGCGCCATGCTGCCTGTGCCGTAGCCGGCTTGCGTGCTGTTCCAATCGATCCGCGCGCGGTCGGCGTCGATGGCCGTGAAGCGCAGCGTGCCCCAGGCCTCGCGCACGACCTGGGCCGGATCGAAGGCGGGCGGAAAGCCACCGCCGCGAGTGCTCACCAGGTCCAGGGTCGCGCTGTCGCCGGCGATCGGCCCCTGGCCAACGAGCCAGCGTTGCACGCCATCCTGGTACACGTACCAGATCGCGAGCAGCTGCCGCGACGCGGCCGTGCCCACGACCTGCAACATCAGGCCATGTCCGTCCTGCGCCGGGTTGTACCAGGTGCCGGCGTGGCAGGCGGCGATGCCTTCGCTGGCGGCGGGCCCATCGCCCGCGGCAGGCTCGGTGAGCCGGACCAGCGGCATCTCGCCGCTGGCGTATCCCGGGTAGCTCGTGGTCCAGCGCGCGCGTCCACGGTCGCGGTCGTCGAAACTCAGCTCGACCTCGCCCCAGGCTTCGCGGGTCACGGTGGCCGGGTCGAACGCGGGCGGGAACGCCGCGCCGCGCGTGATCGTGAGCGGGATGCGCGCGCGGCCGCCCTCGGCCACGCCGATGCCGATCAGCCAGTGCGGCTGGCCGTCGAGGTACGTGTACCAGGCGGCCAGGACCTGCACCACGCCATCGACCACGGTGGCCTCGATGAACCAGCCGTGCCCGTCCTCGGCCGGATCGTAGAACGCGCCGGAGAGGTCGGCGCCGATGCGGTAACTGGCGACGCCGTCCAGGTCTGCGAGGGGCACGCTCCAGACGCCGCGGCCATAGGTGAAGGCAAACAGGCGCGGCGGATTTGCCGCATCGCCGCGCGCGATCTGGACCGACTCGGTGATCGCATTGGCGAAGCCGGTGTTCTCCTGTGCCCAGTGCGCGCCGCCGTCGACGCTCACGTAGACCCCGAGGTCGGTGCCGAGGTACAGGCGCTGCCGATCGGTCGGATCGATCGCGATCGAGTGCACCGGCATGTCCGGCAGGCGCCCGGCGCCGCTGCCATCGATCGCGGTCCAGCTGCGGCCGCCATCCGCGCTGCGCCAGACGTGGTCACCACCGAAGTTCGAGTAGGTCGCGTACGCCACGTCGGCGTCCAGCGGGTCGAAGACCAGCGACGAGACCCAGCCTGCCCGCGGTGAAGTGCCCATCCAGCTGGTGGTGCTGGCGCTGGACAGGGCCTGCGCGTTCCAGTGGATCGCGACCTGGTTGCCGACCAGCATGCGCTCCGGATTGGTCGGGCTCACCGCCAGCGCCGAGACCCGGTGGCGGAACTCGACCCCGAACAACTGGCTGACCGGGCGCCAGTTGCGGCCCTGGTTGTCGGTGCGCCACAGGCGCGTGCCGCCGGCATAGAGCCGGTCGGGCGCCGACGGATCGAGCACGTAGGGCATGATGAAGATCGGCGTGTCGCTGAGTCCGGCGGTTGCGTCGACGAAGCTGGCGCCCCCGTCGACCGAGCGCCCGAGGCTGACGTTCTGCGCGCTGGCATAGAGCACGGCCGGGTTGCGCGGGTCGATCGCGACATGGGCGCCATCGCCGCCGTAGACGTGGCGCCAGCTGCGGTTGCTGCCGCCGGTGGTATTGAGCAGGGTGCCATTGTCCTGCAGGCCGCCCATCAGGACGCGGCCGTCGGCGCTGACGGTCCCGGTGTAGTACTGCGTGGTGCCCATGCCGTTGGTCAGGGCTGCCCATTGCACGGTGCGGTCGAGCGGCCCGCAGGCGGCGCGCGCGCCGCGCACGGTGAATGCGGTGCTGTTGACGCTCACTGCCAGTCCGCCGTCGTTGAGCGAGTACAGGCGCTGGTTGCTTACGCCGTCGTAGCGCGGGTCGAAGCGCAGCAGGTGCTGGTCGGCGTGCACGCCGAAGCTGGTGCGCCCGTTGAGCCACCAGTAGGAGGCCTTGCCGAAGCTGCGGCCCCCGTCGTCGGAGCGGTAGTGTTCCATGCCGGCGACCCACACCACCTCCGGGTCGAGCGGATTGACCGCGATCGCCTGGTTGTACCAGCCGGCGCTGTAGGGATCGTTGGCGCCGAAGCCGCAGGTCTCGGCGTCGAAGGAGTCGGCATAGCTCAGCAGGTAGGTGGAGAGCCGGTCGCTGCTGCTGTTGCGCACCCGCGCTTCCCAGGTCCGGCCGGCGTCGGTCGAGCGCCACACCGCGTGCAGGCCATTGTCGTAGTCGCCGCGCCCGTCGCCGGTGCGGTCCGGCCCGGGCAGGATGCTGGCGGACACGGCGTAGACGATCGACGGATTGGAGCGCGCGTAGTCGATCGAGGTGCGTCCCATGCCCGGCTCGGTCAGCACCGATTGCCAGGTGCCGTCGCCGCCAGCGTCGTCGTTGCGGAACAGCGCGGCCGGGCAGGGGCCGTTGCAGGCCGGCGGCAGGATCGTGCCCGGCAGCCAGTAGCGATCGTCGGTCGAGCGCGAGGCGCAGGCGGCCAGGAGCACGTCGCGCTGCGGATCGGGCAGCAATTGCAGTTCGGTGCAACCCTCGTAGCGATTGCCGTCGTTGGCGTCGGCAGGACGCAGCACGCGGCGGAAGCTCGACCCGCCATCGTCGGAGCGCCACACGCCGGAGTTGGTCGCGACGTACAAGCGCCGGTGATCGTGCGCCGAGATCTCGATGTCGGACACGTAGCGGAAGTCGTCGTTGCCGCTCGCGACCAGTTGCTGGAAGCTCTGTCCGCCATCCCGGCTGCGCAGGATCCCCTGGCCCCACATGCTGGCGTAGGGCTGGGCGCTGTAGCGGTACAGCTCGCCGGTGCCGAGATAGATCGTGTCGGGCTCGACGGGATCGATCGCCAGTGCGCCGATGTTGAGGTACGCCGCGGCATCCGAGAGCGGGGCCCAGTTGGCGCCGGCATCGTTGCTGACCCAGAGACCGCCGGAGACGCCCGCGAGGTAGAGGCGATCGGCATTGCGGGGATCGAAGGCGAAGGCGCGCGCGCGACCGGCGACGTTGGTCGGGCCGAGGAACTCCCAGCGCGGCGCGGCGGCCTTGTCTTGGGTCCGCCGCGCGACAAAGCCGCGCTGCCGGGTGCTGTACAGGGGCAGCTTGGCGCTGGCGGCGGCGGCGCGCTGCCAGGCATCGACGGGGATCTCGCTGGCGCCTACCGGCACGCGGCGCTCGCGGTGGAACCGCGCCCATTCGGCCGGCGCGTCCGCACGCGCGACCTTGTCCCGGGTGTTGCGCGGCGGCGCGTCAACCGGATCGACGCGGCCGCAGGCGGCGATCGAGGCCGCGAGCAGGCAGCAGCTCAGGCGTTGCGCGAGTCCCATCGGGCCCATGATACGAACTCCCGCCGCAGCAAGCGCTGCCCCGGCTGTGGTGGCAGCGAGCCTGCCGCGGGAGGCATGGCGCTGTCGACACGGGCGATCCGGAATCGCAAGATCGGCATCCACTGGCGCAGGGTCGCGGGTCAGGCGGCGCGGGCTATCGCGGTGCGGCCTCGGCTTCGCGACGCTCGACCTTGAGCGGGATCCCGGTCAGCCGTTCCAGCGGCAGGGGCCAGCCGCCGAGTGATTCCAGGCTGCGCATGGCCTCATCCGGTTGCTGGCCCAGGTATTTCACCGCGTAGGCGGCATACAGCAGGCCGGCGCGCCCGCCGGTTGCGCAATGCAGCAGGATCTTGCCTTCGCTGCGGTCGAGCTGCGCCTTGAACGCGGCCAGCACCTCGGGCCGGAACGGATGGTCCGTACCGCCGACCGGCTCCTGCACGTAGTCATACCCGAGTTCCTGCGCCAGCGTCGCCTCGTCGTAGGGCACCTGCGCGCGATCTGCCATCTCGGTGTCGGTGCGCAGGTTGAACACGCCGACGACGCCTTGCTGGCGCAACTGCTCGAGGTCGAGCGCGCCGGGTTGCCCGGCGATGATGATGCGATCGCGCTCCACGGTCTTGAGCGGTGCGGGCGCGGGCGCGGGCGCATCCGCGGCCAATGCCGTGGCCTGGCCCAGCGCGAGCAGCAGGCCGAGCGGCGCTGCGAGTCGGAACATCATGGCGGATTCCCCTCCGGTTGGGCTGGCGCTAGCGCGACGCGCGCAAGGCGGCGAGCACCGCCTGTTCGCGCTCCGGGGCGATTCCAGCACGAATCGCCTGCTGGCGTTCGGCCGGCTGGGCGCGGAACCAGGCCAGCGTATCGTCGGCGGTGGTCGCCAGCGGCCGGAAGCACAGTCCCCGTGCCAGCGCGCGCGCGATGCTGATGCGGGCGAAGCCGGCGCTGTCGCCGCTGCCTGGCACCCAGACCGGCATGTCGCCCCAGGGCGCGACCTTCTGGGCCTCGAGGAAATCCGCCGGCGCCCACAGCAGTTTCGCGCCGCTGGTGGTCACCGCGCGGATGCCGTAGAGCATCGCCGCCATCGACATCTCGTAGTCGGGGCCGGTGGCGTTGTACACGCCGAAGGCCCGTTGCTCGGCCATGCGGATGGTCCATTCGGCGAGGTCGCGCGCATCGATGAACTGGACCGGATCGTTGCCGTCGCCCGGCGCCAGCACTTCGCCACCGCGGTCGAGCCGCAGCGGCCAGTAGCTGAAGCGGTCGGTCTCGTCGCCGGGCCCGACGATCAGGCCGGGCCGGATGATCGTGGCCTGGCCCGGGAACTGCTTCTGCGCCTCGCGTTCGGACAGCGCCTTGAGCGGACCATAGAGGGCCATGTTGGCCCGCAGGCCGGCCATGGTCTCGGCCATCGCGTCCTCGCCCTCGTACTGCGCGACGGCGGCGTCCTCGTCCATGCCGGGCTTGCTCGTGTCCGCGTAGACCGAGATCGTCGAGATGAAGATGTACTGCCCGACCTTGCCGGCCAGCACCTTGCCGGCATCGCGGACCCAGAAGGGCACGCTGGTGGGGTTGTCGATGCACACGTCCCATTCGCGGCCCTCGAGGGCCTTGAGGTCACCGCTGTCGCGGTCGCCCACCAACTGTTCGACGGCGGCGGGGAACGCATTCGGCCGGCGGCCGCGATTGAAGACCGTGATGCGGTGGCCGCGAGCCAACGCGTAGCGCACCTGGTGCGGGCCGGTGAATCCGGTGCCACCCAGGATCAGGATGCGCAGCGATCTGGCGGCCGCGCCCGGGGCGGGCGCTGCTGCGCTCACGCTGGTCGCGAGCCCGCCGATCCCGCCGAGCCCGGCGAGGGTACCGAGCTTGATCAAGTCGCGGCGCGTGGTCGGCATGGCGGCGGTTTCCGGGCTGGGGATGACCGAGTGTAGGCCGCGACCGCGGTACCGGCCCACGCTGGAAGTCACGGGGTGGCGCCGGGGATTGTGCCCGGCCGTGCATCGGGCCACGCTGTGGCCATGGAAGCCGCCGCGCCGTTGCCGCTGGTGATCGCCCATCGCGGCGCCAGCGGCTACCTCCCCGAGCACACGCTGGCCGCCTATGCGTTGGCGATCGAGCAGGGGGCGGACTTCATCGAACCCGACCTGGTGCCCACGCGCGACGGGTTCCTGGTCGCGCGGCACGAGAACGAGCTTTCGGACAGTACCGACGTGGCGGCACACGCCGAGTTCGCCGCGCGGCGCACGACCAAGCTCGTCGACGGGATCGCGCGCTCGGGCTGGTTCAGCGAGGACTTCAGCCTCGAGGAAATCCAGCGCCTGCGCGCGCGCGAACGCATTCCCGCGCTGCGGCCCGGCAATGCCGCCCACGACGGCCTGCATGGAATCCCCACGCTCGACGAGGTCGTGGCGCTGGCGCTGGCGGCGCCGCGGCCGGTGGGCATCTACCCCGAGACCAAGCATCCGAGCTATTTCGCGCGCGAGGGCCGGCGGCTCGACGGCGCGCCCATCGCGATCGATACCAGCGCGCGACTGGTCGAGGCCCTGCAGCGCCTGGGCTTCGTCGCGCCGGCGCGCGTGAGGATCCAGTCCTTCGAGGTCGGCAACCTGCTCGAGCTGTCGCGCCGGATCCTGCCCGACGCCGGCCTGCGCCTGCCGCTGGTGCAACTGCTCGGCGATGTCGAGGGCGACGCCGGCCCCTGGGACCTGCGCGACGGCCCCGAGGCACTGTGGGCGCGCTGGCCGGGACCGCGCCTGCCGGGACTCGCGCCCGGCGCGGCCGTGCGCTGGCGCGAACTGGTCGCGCCCGCGGCGCTGGC
>Ga0209477_1002489_pt1 | contig 10628 bp, 9 predicted proteins | sample KloWWTupernatant_FD_187180 | JGI IMG/M metagenome (GOLD analysis project Ga0209477, IMG submission 187180) | Active sludge microbial communities from Klosterneuburg, Austria, studying microevolution and ecology of nitrifiers - Klosterneuburg... | ecosystem: Engineered > WWTP > Aerobic digester >...
GATGGCGCTGGCGCTGACCACGGTCTCGTTGATGCCACCGGCCCTGATCACGGTGTCGTCGAGTGCGGCCACGGCCAGGGTGCTGGTGGTGACCTTGGCATCGGTCAACGTGGCGGTTGCACTGCCGTCGACGATCTGGTGGACGACACCCACGAGATCGGACACGACGCCTCCGTCGACCAGCCCGGTGTTGGTGGCGGAAATCGTCAAGGGCCCGGACTCGACGACCGCAGGGCCGCTGGCCCCGCCGGTCGGGCCCGTGACGGAGGCCGAGGTGTCTCGCGTCAGGTGGGTCGCGACGACCAAGCGGCTGGCATCGAAGCCGACGACGACCACGCCGACGGGGAGGCGGTTGGCGGCACTGCCGTCGGTGACCCGGAGGTCGACGGTCGTGTCATCGCGGGCGATGACGTCCACCGCGGAGGTGGCCACGATCCGGGCGCCGCCACTCACCGAGGCCCGAGTCAGGTTCGCACCGGTCACGGTCAGCGAGCCGTCAGGGCCGGTCGGCACGACGTCATTGCCCGTCACCCCATCCTGGGTGGTCGCGGTGGTGGTGGACGCGGTCCCGGCGTAGCGGACATCGGTCACGGTCGTCGCGGTCAGTCGCACGTTGGCGCCGGTCACCACAGCTCCGGTGCCGCGGACGTCGGTCGTGGCAGTCGCACCGATGGTGCGGGTCTGGGCGCCGGTGAGGGTGGCGCCGTACTCGTCGAGGGAGTTCGTGGCGGTCGAGCTGAGGGTGGTGTCCCCGGTGGTGGTGATCGCGCCGAGGACCAGGACGGTCGCTGTCGGGATCGTCCCGTCAGCTGCCGCCGCGTCGGCAGCGGTGAGCTCGACGGAGCGTGCGGTCAGGGTGGCGCCGGTGTCGACGACGATCGATTCGGCGAGGATCCGCAGCAGGATGCCGGTCAGGTCGACGGCACCGGACACGGTCACCACATCGCGCCCGTCGATCCCGCTGACGGTGAGAGACGTCGTCGGCTTGGCGAATTCGATGGGGTCGAAGGTCGGAGTCGCCGAGGTGCTGCGGAGGCGCAGGCCGCTGGTGCCTGTCTCGAGGACCGCGGTGTCATCAGCACCGCTGAGGTCGTAGTGCGCGTCAGCCGTCGTGCCCGTGTTCGTGAGGGTCGCGGGGAGCGGCGGAGTCATGAGCAACGACAACGGTTGGCTCGTCAGGTCCATCGTCGTCGTCGACGTGGTGGACGCATCCGGCTCGATGGAGGTCGTCGTGGGATCCGTCGGCACGGGAGCGCTCGGGTCCGTCGTCAGAGGCGCCGGGTCGGTCGTCGGCGTTTCAAGGTCAGCCACCGGGGTGCCGGGGTCGGTCACCGGGGTGGCGGGGTCGGTCACTGGAGTGCCCGGGTCGGTCACCGGAGTGCCCGGGTCGGTCACCGGAGTGCCCGGATCCGTCGCCGGCGCGACGGGCTCGGTCACGGGAGCAGCAGGGTCGGTGGCCACTGGGTCGTCGGCACGCAGCGCGAATGCCAGACCATCCCTGGTCCCGAGGGATCGATCCGGGTCTACGGATTCCGTTGTCTCCCAACGTCGCTGACCGGGGACGAAGGTGCCGCCCATCAGGTCATCCGCTGCCGCCACGTCATCGAGACCCGCGAGGTGGCCCATCTCGTGGGCGATGACCGAGACCAGGTCGAGTTTGCCGGCCGCCGCAGAGCCGGGCCTGGCCACGCCGTCGACGAACTCCTCGCCCTGCAGTGGCGTGGGGTCGACGAACCACCCGTGGCCACCGCCGTCACGGTCGAGGTAGATCGTCGTGCCGTGCGCAATGCCGACCAGCCCATCCGGCAGGTCTGCCAGCCGGAGTTGCACCCCACGGAGGAGCGCCTTTCGCTGACCCGGGAAGCGGTTCGCGGCCACGATGAGAAGGGCCTCCGCAGTCTGTTGGGCGACGGCGGTCCTGGTGTCTCGCGCCGTGGAGGCACTCGCCGCGGGCGTCACGTCGGCCGCAGCCGCAGAAGGGGACAGCCCGACCGTCACGAGAGCCGTGACCGCCGACACCCCGAGGGCCAGAAGACGTCGCCACATGGCAACGCTCTCCTGCGCCCTCGCGGGTGTCTGCTGGGACACGTGCTGGCCTCCTGGATGCCACCGATGGTGCACCTCGAGCCAGCGGGTGCTGGAGCGAGGTGCATTCCTGACCCACCGTCACACGGCCGGGAAGCCGACGAGTCCCCCGTGAAGCCCCTCACTCCCCCAAACGGGCTACGGCATACAGTGGGGACAGGCTTGGCCAGCAGGAGGAGCGACCATGACCGAGGCACACACGCAGATCCCCACCGATGCCGTGATCGTCGGGCTCGACGGGAGCGAACGCGACGCGACTTGCCTGGCCTGGGCGGCAGGAGCAGCCACCCGCGCACGGAAGCCGCTTCACCTGATCCACGCCCGCGAGACCGCGGCCGAGTTGGGTGCCAGCGACCCCGCTGCCGTGCGTGGAGTCGCCGCCGCAATCCTCTATGCCGACGACTCCGTGCTCGAGGATGCCATCGCCAGCGCCACGGAGCAGTGGCCCGACCTCACGACCACCGGCAGTGAGCCGTGGGGCAATCCGGAGCGCGTCCTTGTCGAGGCCTCCGAGGGGGCGCATCTCGTCGTCGTCGGATCCCGGCGTCTGTCCGGCCTGCAGCGACTCCTCCTCGGCCGCTCTGCGCTGGCTGTCGCCATGCACGCCAAGTGCCCGGTGGTCCTCCTTCCCGACGGGGCCCGCACCGACGCGGAGGGACCGGTCGTCGTCGGCGTCGACGGCAGCGAGCACGCCCAGCGGGCAGCCGACCGTGCCTTCTGGATCGCCGGAGTGCGCGGCACATCCGTCCGGGTCGTCATCTCTTGGTATCTCGAAGTGGTCGATGGATCGGTGGTGACCACTCCTGAAAACCCCGCCTGGGCACAGGTCGAGGACAAGTACCGAACGATCGCCGAGAACCTCCTCAAGCCGGTCCGCGAGCGCTACCCCGATGTCCCGTACGAGATCGCGGTCCGGCGCGGCGATGCGCCGCAGATTCTCACCGAAGAGTCTTCTGCCGCAAGCCTTCTCGTCATGGGCAGTCGCGGCCGAGGCGGCTTCCGAGGGATGCTGCTCGGGTCCGTCACGCACAAGGTCATCGAGACCGCAGCGTGCCCGGTCATGGTCATCCGGCAGGCGTGATCCGGAGGATCTTGTCGGCCCCGCCGTTGCTCGTCGTCACGTAGAGCGCGCCGTCCGGCCCGAGGCGCGCCGCCCGGAGCCGCTCGAACTCGCCATCGGTCGCCATGGGCACGGCCACGCTCTCGATCGCACCGTCTGCTCCGGGACGCAGGAACAACAACTTGGCGCCCTTGAGCGCCGTTACGACGAGCGTCCCCTCGTGGTCCTTCCAGATCGGTCCCTTGAGCACCTCGACGGCACAGATCGCCTCCGTCATGTCACCGGAGGTCCACAGCGCCGGCACCGCATCGGGGAACCGCTTGCGATCCGTCATGGGCACCGATTCGTCGTATGCCGTGGACTCACCTCCGCGGCTGGGGTCCCATCCGTAGTTGGCGCCGGGCTTGATGACGTTGACCTCATCGTCGAAGGAAGGCCCGTGCTCGGCCGTGATGATCCGAGACTGAGCGTCCAGCGCAATGCCCTGAATGTTGCGGTGCCCGTAGCTGAGGACCCGACGCTCGTTGGAATCAGAGGATGAGGCAAAAGGGTTGTCCGGCAAGCCTTCTCCGGTGTCGAGCGAGACTCGGAGCACCTTCCCGCCGAGGCTGGTCCGGTCCTGGGGGATCGAGGCGATGGCCGTGTCACCGGTCCCGACGAGGAGGGCTCCCGTCGCGTCGAGCGCCATCCGGCATCCGGAGTGGCGTCCACTCTGGGCGACCGGCAGCCCGGTGAGGAGTTCCTTGGCTCGCCGAGCTGACTTGCCGTCCTCGGCGAGCACCCAACTGACGACGCGCACATCGGCCGGACGGGTGGCCTCCAAGTGGACCTGGCAGGTGAGGAAGCGCCGGGTCTCCTCGAAGGCCGGGTCGATGAGCAGGCCCATGAGTCCGCCCTCGCCACGAGCCCCCAGATCGTCGAGGGTCGCCTGCACGTGCCAGACGGGCGCGCCGGGCTCGATCGATTCGAGCCGCTTGATGTCGCCAGATCGCTCCGTGACCAGGATCGATCCGTCCGGGAGGAAGCCCAGGTCCCACGGATGCTCGAATGAACTGGACACGACCTCCACCGACAGTCGTGGGGCGTCATCCGAGGAAACAGTCGGCTGGGTCGATACCGCACCAGCGGCCGAGCCTCCGGACGTGGGCGCATCGGCCGTGCAGGCACCCACGGCCAACGCCACGGCGAGGGTGAGCGAGAGCGGAAGCCAGCGAGACGGCATACCCCATCCTCACAAATGGACCCGAGCGATGGGGGATGGCCGCGGTCTAGACTCGGCGCCAGCGAGAGGCCAGGGAGGGGATCATCGTGAGCGAACAACCGCCGTATCCGCAGCAGCCAGAGCCGCAGCCACCGCAAGGGCCGATGGTCCCGCCGCAACCACCGCTGGGCGCCAAGGAGCCCTTCCGGTGGGGGAAGTTCTTCCTCGGCATGGGCATCCCGATCGCCGCCGCGATGGTGACGGGGGTTGTCGCCGCACTCGGTGGGGCGCTCGACGAGGCCACGTCCGGATCGGTCGGCGGAGCCATCGCCGGGATCCTGAGCATGCTCGTGTCGGGTGCCGTCTTCGTCGGGGCGATCGTGGCCCTCTTCCTGCCCAAGTGGCGACCGATCGGCGCCGGCATCCTGGCCATGCTGGCGTTGGCCGCGATCCTCGCCGGGGCCGCGTGCATCGTCCTGCTCGCCGCCCTGTCCGGGATGCACTGACGCCCTGTGGTCCCGACCATCTTCGGGCTCGATGCCCACATGCTCTTTGTGGGTCTGGGCTGCGTCGTGGCTGTCGTCGTCTTCGTCATCGAGGCCCGGCGCCGCGATCACACCGACGGCGACCTCGCCTACATCGTCACGGGCGCGCTCATCGGCGGGGCCCTCTTCATGCGGCTGGGGACGTGGTTGCAACACCTCGATCATCGGGCGAACGCCTCGCTCATCGAGCAGTGGACCTATGGCAATCGGTCGATCCTCGGCGGGTTGGTGGGTGCGTGGCTCGGCGTGCACGTGGCCAAGCGGCTGACCGGTCATCGTCGCCGCACCGGGGACCTCTTTGCACCGGCCGTGGCTGCCGGCATGGCCGTGGGGCGGATCGGGTGCTTCTTGACGGAGGAGCCGGGGACGCCGACGGGAGGTGGCTGGGGGGTCGTGTTGGACCCCGATGTGGCGGCACGCTTCGGTGTCCCCGCGGGAGTGGGGCTCCACCCGTCCTTTCTCTATGAGGTGGCCTTCCACGCGGTGGCCTTCATCGTGTTGTGGCGCTGGGCTCGCCATCAGGACTTCGCACCGGGCGAGACCTTCGTCCTCTACGTCGCTGCTTATGGGGTCTTCCGGTTCCTCGTGGAGTTCGTGCGCGGCAACGAGGTCGTCTGGCACGGGTTGACCCGTCCTCAGTTGTTCTTGGCCGTGACGGTGCCGATCATCGTCGCCCGCCTCGTCTGGAGCGCCCGGCAGGGCCGACTTCGGACGGGTGCCGGGCACCCGTCGACCGAACTGAGCAAGGTGGTCCCGTGAGTCCTACCCGCACCGTTGCGTCCCGCGCACCGATGGGAGCCGGTATGCCGTTGCGCGGCGACCGCATCCATCGTTACGTCAACGCCTTCTGCCCGTTGTGTCACGAGGCGCGGCCCGATCGTCCCTTGGCCGAGGTGCAGCGCCTGTCGGGGTGGCTGGTGGAGCGCGGGGAGCGGATCTGGCTCGAACGCGGTTGTGCCACCCACGGATTGGTGCGGACGCTCTATGACGAGTCACCCGAGATCCTGCGCTATCTGGAGCAGTGGACGGCACCGACCAAGGTGCACGAACCCGATCTGCGCGGCAATTGGACGCCCGTGCCCGCGGCCTATCTCGACGGTCTGCCCGAGATGCAGACCCAGCACACCTGCATCCTGCTCGAAGACCTCCTCGACCACTGCAACCTCAAGTGCCCGACCTGTTTTGCCGAGTCCGCGCCGGCACGGGCGGGGGTGGCGCCGGTCGAGGCTGTGCTGGCGAACATCGATGCCAAGCTGGCCCGCGAGAACGGTCGCCTCGACGTCCTCATGCTCTCTGGCGGCGAGCCCACCCTCCATCCCGACTTCGAGCGGATCATCGAGGAGGTCGTGGCCCGCCCCATCGTGCGGATCATGGTCAACACCAACGGATTGACGCTGGCTCGTGATGACGAGCTCCTGGCTCTGCTGACCCGGCACCGGGAGCGGGTCGAGGTCTATCTGCAATATGACGGGCCGTCGGCGGCGGCGTCGATCCATCACCGCGGTGCGGATCTGACGCGCTTCAAGGAGACCGCGATCGAACGATTGTCGGGGGCTGGGATCTTCACAACCTTGGTCATGACGGCAGCGCTGGGCGTGAACGACGACCAGATCGGGGCCGTCGTGAAGCGGGCCCTGGCCACGCCCTACATCGGCGGGGTGTCGCTGCAGCCGGTCTTCGGCTCGGGCCGCACCGCCGAGGGTGGGATCGACCCCATGGAGCGACTCACCCACACCGGCGTGCTCGCTCGGCTCGGTCCACAGACCGATGGCGAGGTGACCTGGCGAGACCTGACCGCGCTCCCCTGCTCGCACCCGCACTGTTGCTCGGTCGGCTATCTCCTGCGCGATGACGCCGGGGTCTGGCGCTCGCTCACCGAACTGGTCGGACATGACCGGCTCAAGGAGTGGCTCGAGCTCGACCCTGACCTGCTCGCCAACCGGATCGCCGACGACTCGATCCCCGAAGCCCTGCGTGGTGCGGTCAAGCAGTCCCTGCTCGATCTGCTCTCGGAGCAGTCCTCGCTCTCGCATCCCGACATCGGTGGGATCTGGCGCGACATCTGCTCGGCCTGTGATCTGGGCATCGGGACGCTGACCACCCTTGCCGCGAGCCGGCTGCCGGGTCAGTCCGGCAAGTTGCGGAAGTTGTTGGGCAAGAGGGTCGTTCGCGTGACGGTCAAGCCGTTCATGGACATGGACACAATGATCGAGGAACGCCTCACCCAGTGCTGCGTCCACGTCGGCTCGGTCGGCACGGATGCCAGCGATCAGCCCCGCCATCAATGCGTGCCGTTCTGCGCGATCCAGGCGTGGGCCCCGCTCTCGGAGCGGCGACTCTCCACGGCCACCGGCGGGCCCCTGCTCAAGGTGACACCGTGAGCGGCACCACCCCCGGTGGTGACCCTCGCCTCGTGAGCCCGGCACGCGGCATACCCGGCGATGGTGAAGCCAGCCCAACGCCCGAGGCGCCCTTCGACCCCCTGCGCCTGTGCATCTTCGCGACGATCGCCCTCATCGGTTGGCTGGCCGGGCCGGTCGCGGTCATCGTCTTCGCGGGGGTCGGCTTCGTGGGCTACTGGAAGGCGCGGCAGGCTGGGCTGACCCAGAGCAAGTGCTACCTGCGAGACACCCGCTTGGTGCTCGCCTATCTCGCCCTGCTCGTGGTGGCAGCAATCGTCGCGATCGTCGGCTGGGCCATGGGGTGGTGGTCGTGGGTCTGAGGTTGGGCGTGGCCGCCCTCACGCTGGCCGGGCTCATTGCGTATGCCGTGGGTGACGCCACGCGATGGGGTCGCCAAGGCCTCCCCGACCGGTTGGAACTTGTGGGTCTGCCCTTCGGTTTCGGGGGGTTCTTGGCCCTGCTGGTCGGTGCGGTGCTGATGGCCGCGGGACGATCGCGACCGACAGTCCGCGCTGTTGGCGTCGGCCTGGTGGCCGCTGGAGCGATTGCCGCCCTGGTCGGGTTCGTCTGCGTCATCGTGGACATCAACGCCGCCGGAAGTTGAGGCTGGGCGGGGCCGGTGGATCAACGGTTCAGCGGGCAGATCGCCGGCGTCGGAAGCACGAGTGGGACGCGGGTCGTCATCGGATGGTGGCGTGACTCACCGTTCGGCACCTTCGCGGACGCGATGATCGAGACCGGCGATGGGCATCGCGTGCTGTTGGCGCCCAGCGAAGAAGTGGCCGAGTTCGTTTCTGCGACCTATGTGTTCGATGAGGTCCGGATCGAGCCGATCACGGTCATCGACCGGGGTGCGGGCTGGGTGGTCACCAGCCCCTCGCTCGCCTTGGGCGTGACGCTCGGATCGCGTATGCCGGTCGGCTGGCTGCTGCGAATGGTCCCGTCCGTCGTCGCGACCCGGCCGTGGTTCACCCGCATCACCGACCCGGTCGCCCGCCGGACCATGAATGGCGTGCGGACGCGCGGAGTGGCTCGAGCAGGACGTCAGGAGTTCTATGCCGCGACGGACTCACACGCCATCACGGCCTGCTCTGGCGTCTTCGACGGAGCCGCCCTTGGGGACCTGGCGCCGGTGTGGCCATCGTGCCGATTCGGCTTCTCCTCGACGCCTCGCAGCCCGTCAGTCACCTCCGTGACGACGACGATTCGGCTTCGATCGCCATGACGACTCCCGCTGCAACGACCAGTGCGAGGACTGCCGATCCCACTGCGAGTGCGTGAGTCTCCACGGCCGTCTGCAGCACGACCCCCGCCACGGCCAGCACGAGAGCCAGTCCACCCGCGGTCAAGGCTTGGAGTGGGAAATGCCGACCCTTGAGCATGGCCAGACCCGCGAGGGCCAACGCCACAGGCCAGAGCAACGCCATGCTCAGCCCGCCGGCGACGCGTTGCTCGGCGTCGATGACCAGATACGTCATTCCGACTCCCAGCCCGACACCCCCGAGCAGGAAAGGGACATGAGCCAGGATCCAACCGGAGGTTTCGACGCGCGGCGGGATCTGGAAATAGATCCACCACAACACCGTGACCAGACTCGCGCCGATGAGAATCCCAATTGACGCGCGCCACGTGAGGGCGGCGTCCGCAGCTCGATAACTGCCATTGAGCACGGCGCTGCCCAGCACGATGACCGTGATCTCGCCGAAGCGGTGGCGCAGGGCGCGCCGATCCGTGAGGCGGTGCGCCACGTGCATGCCCAATCCGCCAAGGATGACCACGCCGAGCCCCCAAGGCAGACGCCACCAGGCACTCTGGATGGGAATGCCGACGACGAAGAGGAGGGCCCCGGTCAGCAGAAGCACTCGATCGCGCCGGGTGAACAACGGCTTGGGTGACGTCCAGTCCAGGAGGCCGACGGTCAGAATGGCGACGGCGAGCAGTCCTCCGAAGATGTCGCTGACGTCGGTGATGTGCACGTCCGCGCTGATCGCTGCGTTCAGCAGGAGCACCATCTGCGCCAGCACGAGCAGCACGCGTGATCCGGCGACTGGCACCTCGAGCATGACGCAGGTCGTCAGCAACCAGATCGTGCACAGGGCCATGAAGGCGAAGACGATCCACCACGTCTGCCGTCCCGGGAGGTCCAGGGAGTGTGCCGTGGAGAGGACGCTGACGATGCCCGAGAAGGCGAGGTCGTACCAGATCGCATGCCATACCCAGGGTGGCCAGCGCAGGCGCACGGAACTCCCTCGGTCGCCCAGACGCATGGCGTGACACTAGCCGTCAATCAGGACTGTGATGTGGGCCTTCCAACTTCTCCAGGAGGCTCGCGTTGTCGTCCAGGTCGATGTCCCTCGTCTCGGCGGAGCCCGGCAGCGGGATCACCCGATACCCCTGCGGCACGGCCGGCACGCTGCCGCGCGGAGGTGAGAGGCGCGTGTCGAAGCGAGTGCTCGCCATTCGCCGTTCAGCCCACGTGATCAAGTCGAGAACATCATTGGAGACATAGGCCCTACGCCCGGGGCCAATGCTCTTGGGCGACAGAATCCCCGCTTCTCGAAGCTCATCCAGTGCGCGTCCGGCCGCCACATGCGAGACCCCGTGAATGCGCTGCACGGTGCCCACCGTGAGCACAGGCGTGGCGGGGAGATCTGCAAGGATGGCTGCTGTCGCCGAGTCGCTCCTGAGTGCGCGGGTCGCCCCGCGGGCGAGACGGGACTGCACGAGGCGCTCCGTCCATTCGATTCTGACCTGCTCGAGTTCCGCATCTATCCGCTCGGCTTGCTCGCAGGCAATGATGGTCACCTCGGCGAACAGCGCGATCCACGCCGCCCGAGCGGCCATGCCCGTGCTTGAATCAGCCTCTCCCAGAGCGCGATAGCGCGTCAGACCTTCGATGTACCGCTCCCGAAGCGTGGACAGCACCAGACTGATGGGAAGGACGGCATCAACGGTGAGTCCCCTCCGCGTCAACACCGTGTGGATCAGCGCACGCCCGACGCGCCCGTTGCCGTCAGTGAACGGGTGAATCGTCTCGAACTGAGCGTGGACGAGTGCTGCCTGAGCAATCGGCGAATGAAGGCCCCCCGCGATGTAGATGACCAGATCACGCATCAGAGGAGCCACGGCCTCGGGCGGTGGCGGCACGAAGTCGGCGTCGAGGGGGTGCCAGTTGGACCCGCCGATCCAGTTCTGGACGGTCCGGAGCCCATGATGGACCGGCTCATCCGCCAGGAGCGAATGGTGAAGAGCCACGATGTCGTCCACGGCCAGTCGCTCCGACCTCGCCAGCCATGTCGTGGCATCGCGGACCAGCGTCATGTTGCGGGCCACGA
>Ga0209477_1002493_pt1 | contig 10618 bp, 12 predicted proteins | sample KloWWTupernatant_FD_187180 | JGI IMG/M metagenome (GOLD analysis project Ga0209477, IMG submission 187180) | Active sludge microbial communities from Klosterneuburg, Austria, studying microevolution and ecology of nitrifiers - Klosterneuburg... | ecosystem: Engineered > WWTP > Aerobic digester >...
CCAGTCGCACGGGGCGGGGATGGTGAGCTCGAGGGCGGTCACGACTCGCCCCCGTCGCACGAGTCGATGGCCCACACAAGCCACGCGACGAGCAGGCCGAGGCCGAACACGATCAGTGCGAGGCCAGCCATCACCAGCCACCCCCAGCGGGTCGCCCGGTCATCGGGTCGAACATGCCGCGCAGGGACGCCATGACCGTGGCGGCTTCGGCGTCACGTTCGGCGGCGGCGACCAGTTCGGACAGGCATGGGTCGCACGTCGCCCCGCCGCCGTCCGAGCAGCGCCAGCAGGTGTCGGTGAGCATGACCTTCAGTGCGGCGGTGAGCGCGGGGTCGGGGGTGCTCATCGGGTGGCCTCGTGCTCGCGCAGGGCCGCGAGGGCGGCGCGAGCGCGGCGGAGGTAGGCGGGCCGGTTCGGGTCGTCGTCGCAGGCCGTCACCGGCGCCAGCTCGTGCACGCTGCGGGGCAGGTAGGACAAAAAGCGCCGCACCTGCGCCAGCGCGTCGGCCTCGTCCTCGGCCTCGTTGTGCACCAGCGCGCTCTTGCGCTGCGCCTGGTGGCCGCCCAGCGCATTCTTGTCCACCTCGACGCCGTAGGCCTGGCGCACCACGTGCGGCCCCGCGGCCATGACCTGGGCCTGCTCGCGCACCAGCACCGAGAAGTGCGAGGACAGCACCTTGATCGCCCCCTGCCCGGCGCAGGCGCCCAGCGCCACGCCCACCACCGGCACGGTGTCCAGCAGCGGCTGGGCCGGCCAGGTGGTGTACTCGGGGATTTTGGTGCCGCCGATCTGCATCAGCAGCTTGACGCTGCCGCCGGCCGAGTCGACCAGCCGCACCAGCGGCATGCGCAGCTGGTGCGCCAGGCGTTCGATGTAGATCCACTTGTCGGCGATGGTGCCCTCGGAGCTGCCGGCGCGGATGGTGTAGTCGTCCACGTGCAGCGCCACCTTGCGGCCCGCGATGCGACCGGTGCCGACGATGGCGTTGGTCGGGTCGGTGTGGCTGTAGCGCCCCTGCGCGTCGTAGTGACCCTTGCCGGCCAGCATCCCCATCTCGTGGAAGCTGCCGGCGTCGACCAGCGCCGCGATGCGCTCGCGCGCGTTCAGGCGGCCGCTGGCGCGGAATTTCGCCAACGCCTCTGGCCCGCCCATGGCCAGCGCGCTGGCGCGGCGCGCGTGCAGTTCGGCCAGCTCGGCCGCCCATTCGCCGACCGGCGCCTGAGCCTGGCGGTCTGTCACGCTCATCGCGCCCCCTTCAGACCCAGCGTGCGGGCCAGTTCGGCGGCGGCATCCCACTCCGACATCATGTAGCGGTGCGATTCGACGTAGCCGCGGAAGATCGGCTGGTTGCCGGACTTTTCGACCAGCGCGCGCCACTGCGGGTCCTGCGACACCTTGCGCAGCGCCTCTTCCCAGAACCGGATCTGCTCGGCGTTGACGCCCGGCGGCAGCGTCACCCCGTTGTAGCTGACATAGTCGGCCGGCACGCCCTGCTCGCGCCAGGTCTTGACACCCGCCAGTGGCCCGCTGCCGGGCTCGCGCGCCGCGCTGGCGATGATGCGCAGCTTGCCCGCCGCCACCTGCGGCAGCACCACCGGCGCGGTGGCCGAGACCACGTCCACATGGCCGCCGATCAACGCCGTCACCGATTCGCCCGACGAGCGGAACGGCGCGATGGTGAGCTTGTCGATCGCCACCCCCGCCACGTGCAGCGGCTTGGCGATCGCCATGTGGATGTTCTGGCCCAGCGCCGGCGCCACCGCGATGCGCAGCGCGGCCGGGTCGGCCTTGAGCGCGTTGACCAGGTCGCTGCCGCTGTGCAGCGGCGAATCGGCGCGCACCGCCACCACCGAGGTCTCCTCCACCAGCATGGCCACCGGCATGAACTCGCGTGGATCGGCCTTGATCAGCCCGGTCACCGCGCCGGCGATGGCGCCGGTGTGGAAGGTGCCCAGGTAGTGGGCGTTGCCCTTGCCCGCACGCAACGCATTCATCGCCAGGGCACCACCGGCACCCACCTTGTTCTCGACGATGACGGGCTCGCCAGCAGTCAGCTTCAGACGGTCGAGGGCGTCCTTGATGGCGCGCGCATACAGATCGACCGTGCCGCCAGGCGCCACGCCGACGATGTAGTTGATGCGCTCGGTGGGTTTCCATGCGGTTTGCGCCAGCGCCGTGGCGGCCAGGCACAGGCTGCCGAGCATCAGGCCGGCCAGGGTTCGAAATTTCATGGCATCTCCTCGTCGGTGCGACAACGGTGGCGCCCGCCCAGGGCATGGGCCGGGTCCGGACTTCAAGGTGGCATTGAATCATTCAACATATGGATTGTCAACAATCTTTATGTTGTCTATGATCTGCATACTGCCCCATTTTCTGGAGAACCCATGCCGCGCATCCACCTGCCCTCCGAAGTCACCGGTACCGTCTGGAAAGTCGAGGTGCGCGCCGGTGACCCGGTGACCGCCGACCAGACCCTGGTCATCCTGGAAAGCATGAAGATGGAGATTCCGCTCACCGCCCCGCGCGCCGGCGTGGTGCTGGAACTGCTGGTGGCCGAGGGCGAAGGTGTCAGCGAAGGCCAGACGGTCGTGGTGCTGGAATGATCGCCGGGCACCTCATCACCTGGGCCGCGACGCAGCACGGCGCGCGCACCGCGGTGGTGTTTGGTGAGCAGCGCTTCAGCCACGCCGAGATCGAGACCCGCAGCAACCGCTTCGCCCAGGCCGCGCTGGCCCTGGGCCTGCAACCCGGCGAGCGGCTGGCGGTGCTGCTGGACAACTCGGTCGAGAGCCTGGACAGCGGCTTTGGCGCCGAAAAGGCGGGCCTGACCTACGTGGCCCTGAATGCCCGCCACACGCTGACCGAGCACCTGGAGATCCTGGCCGATGCTGGCGCCAGCGCGGTGCTGGTGGGGCGGCGCCATGGCGAACTGGCAACGGCCTTTGTCCAGGCCGCCGGCCGCGAGCTGCCGCGGTTGCGCCATGTGCTGGGCCTGGATGTGGACGCTCCCGGCGTGACCGACTGGCCGCGTGCCACGGCGGCGGCGCCCGACCGCCCGCCAGCCATCGAGATCGGGCCCGAGCACCTGATGCGCATCGCCTACACCAGCGGCACCACCGGCCGGCCCAAGGGCGTGGCCTACACGCTGGAGCGCTGGCAGGCGCGCCTGGCCAACCACTTCCTGGCGATGGAATACGGCCTGTCGGTGGACGACGCCATGCTGCATGTGGGGCCGCTCACCCACGCCGCCGGGGTGTATCTGTTCCCCTGCTTTCTGCGCGGCGCGCGCAACGTGGTGCTGGACCAGTTCGACCCGGCCGCCGTGCTGGCGGCGATCGAGCGCGAACGCATCACGCAGCTGATGCTGGTGCCGACCATGATGCTCCGGCTCGTGGAAGCAATCGAAGGCGGTGCGCGCGGCGACTGGTCGTCGCTCAAGCGCATCCACTACGGCACCGCGCCCACGCCGGTGGCCCTGATCCGGCGGGCGCAGGCCATCTTCGGCCCCATCCTGCGCCAGCAGTACGGCATGACCGAGGCGGTGCAGCCGCTGTGCGTGCTCTACCCGCACGAGCATGTGGGCGACAGCGCCGAAGACCCGATCGGCTCCTGTGGCCGGCCCAGCGCCAACGTGCGCATCGTGCTGCGCGATGCCAGCGGGCAGGAAGTGCCGCGGGGCGCGGTGGGCGAGATCACCCTGGCCCACGAGGGTGTCGCCCGGGTCGATTTCTGGCGCCGCCCCGAGCTGCTGGCCGAAAGCGTGCGCGGCGGCTGGTACTACAGCGGCGACCTGGGCCGCTTTGACCCCCAGGGCTTCCTGCACATCGTCGGCCGCAACAAGGACATGATCATCAGCGGCGGCTTCAACGTCTACGCGCGCGAGGTCGAGGACGCCCTGGCCGCGCACCCGGCCGTGCTGGAGGCCGCCGTATTGGGCCTGCCCGATCCGCAATGGGGCGAGGCGGTCGCGGCGGTGGTGGTGCTGCGCGCCGGCGCCAGGGCCAGCGTCCAGGAGCTGATCGCGCACTGCGGCCAGCGCATCGCCGGCTACAAGAAACCGCGCCACATCGCCTTTGCCGAGGCGCTGCCGCGCAACCTGGCGGGCAAGGTGCAAAAACCGGGCCTGCGCCAGCGGTTCCCGGCGCCACCGGCCTGAATCTCAGTCGTTGTCCGCGGGCTCCAGCCGCCGGGCGGCTTCCTCGGCCGACTCCTCGCTGCGCTGGCGCGCCAGCCGCAGCGTCTGCTCGACATCGCCGCGCTCCAGCGCCTTGAGCGCCTGGCGCCACAGCCTGACCGAGCGCTGGCGCCGCGCCACCGTGGCCAGCCCCAGCTTGCTGTAGCGCAGGCTTTGCAGCGACAGCTTGGCGATCATGCGGCGCAGTCGTTCGTTGCCGGCAAAGTGGGCGCCGATCTGGATCAGCCGGTACGTCGTCTCGGCATAGGCATCGCCGCCATCCGGCGCGTCGGCCAGCACTTCGAGCCGCGCCACGCCGGCACGCGTCACCACCAGCAACTCGGGCGGCAGGCCGGCGGCCATCACCTTGCGCAACGCGATCTCCACCAGCCCGGCGCGGATCTCGAACAGCTCGCGCAGCTCCTGGGCCGACAGGCTGCTGACCACCGCGCCGCGCCGCGGCAGCACCGCCACCAGGCCCTCTCGCTCCAGGATGCGGATGGCCTCGCGCACCGGCCCGCGGCTGATGGCGAACTCGTCGGCCAGCTCCTGCTCGCCGATGCGCGCACCCGGCGCCAGCGTGCCCGCGATGATGCGGTCGCCCACCTGCGCCGCCACCTGCTCGGGCACGGTGCGCGTCGGCTCCAGACTGTCGGCCAGCAGCCGGAACTGGATCGCGCGCTCCCAGCGCTCGAAGACTTCCTGATCAGACGCGGCTGTGGCCATGGCAGATGTCCCGTTCCACCGGCAAGTGGCTTGCCGGAACCCTGATTGTTGACAATTGACAGGAGTATAGAAACTGCACGGGGCCGGCCGCGGCGGCCCACCGGCTACGCCAGTGGCCCAAGCTTGCCCTGCACCAGCCTCAGCGTCCGCCCGCAGCGCGCCGCCATCTGCTCATCGTGCGTCACGACGACAAAGGCCGTGCCGTGCCGCGCAGCCAGATCCATCATCAAGGCGAACACCGCGTCGGCAGTGGCGCGGTCCAGGTTGCCCGTGGGTTCGTCGGCCAGCACGCAGGCCGGCTGCGTGACCAGGGCGCGGGCGATGGCCACGCGCTGGCGCTCGCCGCCGGACAGCTCGGACGGGCGGTGCTGCGCGCGCTCGGCCAGCCCGACCTGCGCCAGCATGCGCGCCGCCGTCTCGGCCGCCTGCGCGCGCGGCTGGCGGCGAATCCACAGCGGCATGGCGACATTCTCGAGCGCGCTGAATTCGGGCAGCAGGTGGTGAAACTGGTAGACGAAGCCCAGGTGGCGGTTGCGCAGCTCGCCCTGCACGGCCGGGGACAGTCCGGCCAGGTCCCGCCCCATCAGCCGTACGCGCCCGCCGGTGGGCGCGTCCAGCCCGCCCAGCAGGTGCAGCAGCGTGCTCTTGCCCGAGCCCGACTGGCCGACGATGGCCAGCGTCTCGCCCGCGCGCACCTGCAGATCGACGCCCTGCAACACGGTGACGTCGAGCGGCCCTTCCTGGAAACGCTTGCCCAGGTTATCGGCTTCCAATACGACTCCAGCGCTTGTCGGGTGAGCGCCAGCAGCTATCAATGATGTAGCGCGCTCATTCATAGCGCAGCGCCTCTGCCGGGTTGACGCGGCTGGCACGCCAGCTGGGGTAGATCGTCGCCACAAACGACAGCAGCAGCGAGATGACGCCGATCGGCACGATGTCGCCCGCCTGCGGGTCGCTGGGCATCTGGCTGATCAGGTAAATGTCCTTGGGCAGGAAGCTGGCGTGAAACAGCCGCTCCAGAAAGGGCACGATGACGTCGATGTTGAATGCGATCAGCAGGCCCAGCGCCAGCCCCGCCAGCGTGCCGATCACGCCCACCAGCGCGCCCTGCACGATGAAGACTTTCATGATCGACGCCGGGCTGGCCCCCAGCGTGCGCAGGATGGCGATGTCGGCGCGCTTGTCCTGCACTGTCATCACCAGCGTGCTGACCAGGTTGAAGGCGGCCACTGCCACGATCAGCGTCAGGATGATGAACATCATGCGTTTTTCCAGCTGCACGGCGGCAAACCAGGTGCGGTTCTGGCGCGTCCAGTCGAGGATCAGCAGGTGGCCGCTCAGGCTGGCCGCCAGCTGGTCGGCCACGGTGCGCGCCTGGTGCAGATCGCGCAGCTTCAGGCGGATGCCGGTGGGCCCTTCCAGGCGGAAGATGCGCGCCGCGTCCTCGATGTTCAGCATCGCCAGCGCCGAGTCGTATTCATAGTGCCCGCTGCTGAAGGTGCCCACCACCGTCATCTGCTTCAGGCGCGGCACCACGCCAGCGGGCGTGACCTGGCCGCTGGGGGCGATCAGCGTCACCGAGTCGCCCTCGCCCACGCCCAGCTTGCGCGCCAGATCGGTGCCCAACAGGATGCCGAAGCTGCCCGGCGCCAGGCGCGGCAGCAGCGTGTCCTTCAGTTGCGCGGCGACGTCGGTGACGAAGGGCTCGCGCGTCGGGTCGATGCCGCGCACGATGGCGCCCTGCATGGTCTCGCCGCGCGCCAGCAGCGCCTGCGCGCCGACGAAGGGCGCGGCGCCCACCACCTCGGGGTTGGCGCGCACCTCGGCCAGCGTGAGCGCCGGATCGGCCAGCGCCTGGCCGTCGGGCGAGAACACCTCGACGTGCGAGATGACGCTGAGCATGCGGTCGGTGACGTCCTTGCGAAAGCCGTTCATCACCGACAGCACCACGATCAGCGCCGCCACGCCCAGCGCGATGCCCAGCATCGAGGCCGCCGAGATGAAGGAGATGAAGCCGTTGCGCCGCGTGCCGCGGCCGGCGCGCGTGTAGCGCCAGCCAAGCAGCATCTCGTAGGGCAGGCTCTGTGCCAGGGACATCGGGGGGAAGGCGCGCACGCCGTGAACGACAAGCCCGGCATTGTGGCATCCCGGACAATACCGCCATGTCCGTTGCGCCCGCCTCGCCGCATGTCCTGATCCCCGACGCCGTGCTGGCCCTGCCCGCCGGCGCGGCGCAGCCGCCCTGGCCCGAACTGCCCACGCTGCGGGCCCTGGTCGGCCACCTGCGCCCCAGCGCCACGCTGGCGCTGGACGACGACAGCCCCGCCACCCCGTTCGAAGTGGCGCTGGCCCGTGCCCACGGCCTGCCCGACGAGCCCGGGCGCACGCCCTGGGCGGCGTTCGAGGCCGGCGTCGCCGGCACGCCCTGCGCCTGGCTGCTGCCCTGCCACTGGCAGATGGGCATGAACGACGTCCGCGTGCTGCACCCGGGCGAGCTGGGGCTGGACGAACACGCATCGCGCGCCCTGCTGGCCAGCGTCGAGCCGCTGCTGCGCGACGACGGGCTGACGCTGCACTACCTGCGCCCTGACGCCTGGCTGGCCCAGGGCGAGCTGCTGCGTGGCCTGTCGTGCTGGTCGCTGCGCCGGGCGCTGGCCCAGCCGGTCACGCGCGAGCAGCTGGCCCAGGCGCCGAACGACGTCCAGGGCCGCGCGCTGCGACGCCTGCAAAGCGAGCTGCAGATGCTGCTCTACACCCACCCCGTCAACGACGCGCGCGAACGCGAGCGGCGCTGGCCGGTGAACGCGCTGTGGATCGGCGGCGCGGGCGAGCTGCCGCAGGCCGTGGCACCCCGGCCGGGCGTGCAGGTTTGCACCGAGCTGCTGGACCTGCCGGCCCAGCTGGGCCTGGACGACTGGCAGCGCGCCTGGCGGGCGATCGAGACGAACGCGCTGGCGCCGCTGCTGCAGGCGGTGCGCGGTGGCGCGCAGGCCCAGCTCACCCTGTGCGGGCCGCGCCGTGCGCTGACGCTGTCGACCGACCCTGGGCTGCCACACAAGATCATGAGCAAAATCAGGCCTTTGCGCTTGTCCAGCCTGCGCGAACAGCTATGAAAATTGAAGTTCGAGACGTCCCCCCACGCGCCGCCTGGGCGCTGGAGCAGACCGGCGTGCACCCGTTGCTGGCGCGCCTGTACGCCGCCCGTGGCGTCACCTCGGCCGCCGAGCTGGACGACGGCCTGGCGCGCCTGCTGCCCCCCGCCGACCTGAAAGGCGCGCAGGCCGCCGCCGTGCTGCTGGCCGACGCCATCGCCGCCGGCAAGCGCCTGTGCATCGTCGCCGACTACGACTGCGACGGCGCCACCGCCTGCGCCGTCGGCCTGCGCGGCCTGCGGCTGCTGGGCGCGCGGCACGTCGACTACCTGGTGCCCGACCGCGTGGTCGACGGCTACGGCCTGACCCCACCCATCGCCGAGCGCGTGGCCGCGCGCGGCGCCGACCTGCTGATCACGGTGGACAACGGCATCGCCAGCGTGGAAGGCGTGGCGCGCGCGCGCCAACTGGGCCTGCAGGTGCTGGTGACCGACCACCATCTGCCCGGCGCGGAGCTGCCGCGGGCCGACGTCATCGTCAACCCCAACCAGCCCGGCTGCGCCTTTGCCAGCAAGGCGCTGGCCGGCGTCGGCGTGATGTTCTACGTGCTGCTGGCCCTGCGCGCCGAGCTGCGCCGGCGCGGTGTGTTCTCGGCAACCCACCAACCCAGGCTCGATTCGTTACTTCCCCTGGTCGCCCTGGGCACCGTCGCCGACGTGGTGCCGCTGGACGCCAACAACCGCCGCCTGGTCGCCCAGGGCCTGGCGCGCATCCGCGCCGGGCAGTTGCCGGCCGGCCTGGACGCTCTGTTTTCAATAGCTGGCCGCGCAGCACCCAAGGCCACGACCTTTGACTTCGGCTTTGCCCTGGGCCCGCGCATCAACGCCGCCGGGCGGCTGGCCGACATGACGCTGGGCATCGAGCTGCTGCTGAGCGACGACGCCGCGCGCGCCGATGAACTGGCGCGCCAGCTCGACGCCATCAACCGCGAGCGGCGCGAGATCGAAGGCGGCATGCGCGAGCAGGCGATGCAAATCGCCGAGGGCCTGATCGACGTCACGCAGGAGCCGCCGCCGGCCCTGGCGGTGTTCGACCCCGACTTCCACGAAGGCGTGGTCGGCATCGTCGCCGCCCGGCTGAAGGACCGCTGGCACCGCCCCGCCTTCGTGTTCGCCGCCAGCGGCGCGCCGGGACGCGAGCACGAGCTGAAGGGCTCGGGCCGCTCGATCGCCGGCTTTCACCTGCGCGACGCGCTGGACCTGCTGGCCAAGCGCCACCCCGGCGTGCTGCTGCGCTTTGGCGGCCACGCCATGGCGGCCGGCTGCACCATCGCCGAAGACCAGTTCGAGCGCTTCGAGCAGGCGCTGCAGGACATCGCCGCCGAATGGCTGGACGCCGCCACCCTGACGCGGCGCCTGCCCACCGACGGCCCGCTGCCTGCGCAGTACCGCCGCCCCGACGTGGCCGACACCCTGCACGCCGCCGTCTGGGGCCAGGGCTTTGCGCCGCCGCTGTTCAGCGAAGAACTGGAAGTCATCAGTCAGCGCCTGGTCGGCGAGCGGCACCTGGCGCTGAAGCTGCGCCATCAGGGCCAGCCGGTCGACGGCATCTGGTTCGGCCACACCGAGCCGCTGCCCGCCCGCGCCCTGCTGGCCTTCCGGCTGGAGGCCGACGAATGGCAGGGCGTGCGCCGCGTGCGGCTGCTGGTGGAGGGGCTGGGCGCCTGACAGGGCCTGCCGCGCCGGCACGCATGACGGTATGCCCGGCGGTTATTTGAACCGGGCGACAATAGCCGGTTTTCAACTGACTGGGCAGGCGCTGCCGCGCCGCCACCCGCCCCACACGCCATGGCCGCCTTCGACGACGAAAAAGTGCTCTCCGTCCACCACTGGACCGATCGCCTGTTTTCCTTCACCACCACGCGCAGCCAGAGCCTGCGCTTTTCCAACGGCCACTTCACCATGATCGGCCTGCGGGTGGACGGCAAGCCGCTGCTGCGCGCCTATTCCATCGTCAGCCCCAACTACGAGGAGACGCTGGAATTCCTCAGCATCAAGGTGCCGGACGGCCCGCTGACCAGCCGCCTGCAGCACATCCAGCCGGGCGACAGCGTCATCGTCGGCCACAAGCCCACCGGCACGCTGCTGATCGACTACCTGCTGCCCGGCAAGCGCCTGTACCTGCTGGGCACCGGCACCGGGCTGGCGCCGTTCATGAGCATCATCCGCGACCCCGACACCTACGAGAAGTTCGACCAGGTCATCCTGGTGCACGGCTGCCGCCTGGTGAGCGAGCTGGCCTACCGCGACTACATCACCCAGGAGCTGCCCCAGCACGAGTTCCTGGGCGAGATGGTGAGCAGCCAGCTCAAGTACTACCCCACGGTGACGCGCGAACCCTTCCCCACCCAGGGCCGCATTCCCGAGCTCATCGAAAGCGGCCGCATGGCGCGCGACCTGGGCCTGCCCGACCTGCACCCGCAGCTCGACCGCGTGATGCTGTGCGGCAGCCCCGAGATGCTCAAGTCGATCAAGGAAGTGCTGGAAAAGCGCGGCTTCAAGGAAGGCAACACCACCACGCCCGGCGACTTCGTGGTCGAGCGGGCTTTCGTTGAACAGTAAAGCCA
>Ga0209477_1002497_pt1 | contig 10612 bp, 9 predicted proteins | sample KloWWTupernatant_FD_187180 | JGI IMG/M metagenome (GOLD analysis project Ga0209477, IMG submission 187180) | Active sludge microbial communities from Klosterneuburg, Austria, studying microevolution and ecology of nitrifiers - Klosterneuburg... | ecosystem: Engineered > WWTP > Aerobic digester >...
AGAAGGCCACCTCCAACATCTGCACGGCGCAGGTGCTCCTCGCCGTGATGGCCTCGATGTACGCCGTCTACCACGGCCCGCAGGGGCTCGCGCATATCGCGCGCCGCGTGCACCGGCTCACGGCGATCGCCCGCGCGGGGCTCGTGAAGCTCGGCATCGAAGTGCCCGCGGCGGCCTTCTTCGACACGCTCACGGTGAAGACGGGTGCGGCCACGGCGGAGATCGCCGCGCGCGCCGTCGCCGCGGGCGCCAACCTGCGCCGCGTGGACGAGGCGACGCTGGGCTTCTCCTTCGACGAGACCACCACGCGCGAGGACGTCTCGCTCCTGTGGGAGATTTTCGCGGGCAGGAAGGCGCCCTTCGCGCCGGCCGACCTCGACCCGGCCCCCGAGGGCATCCCGGCGCCGCTCGCGCGCACGAGCGCCTACCTCGCGCACCCCGTGTTCAACCGCTACCACGCGGAGACGGAGATGCTCCGGTACCTGCGGCGGCTCGCGGACAAGGACATCGCCCTCGACCGCAGCATGATCCCGCTGGGCTCGTGCACGATGAAGCTCAACGCGACGAGCGAGATGGTGCCGGTCACCTGGCCCGCGTTCGGCAACCTCCACCCCTTCGCGCCGGCCGACCAGGCGCGGGGCTACCGGGAGCTCGTGGACGGGCTGGAGAAGGTGCTGGTGGAGTGCACCGGCTACGCCGCCGTGTCGATGCAGCCCAACGCCGGCTCGCAGGGCGAGTACGCAGGCCTGCTGGTGATCAAGGCGTGGCACGAGAGCCGCAGGGAGGGGCACCGCAACGTCTGCCTCATCCCCAGCTCCGCGCACGGCACCAACCCCGCCTCGGCGCAGATGGCGGGCATGCACGTGGTCGTCGTCGCCTGCGACGAGAACGGCAACGTCGACCTCGCCGACCTGCGCGCCAAGGCCGCGCAGCACGCGAAGGACCTCGCGGCCATCATGGTCACCTACCCGTCGACGCACGGCGTGTTCGAGGCCGGCATCACCGAGCTCTGCGAGATCGTGCACGCCCACGGCGGGCAGGTGTACGTGGACGGCGCCAACCTGAACGCGCTGGTGGGGCTCGCCGCGCCCGGGGCCTTCGGCGGCGACGTCTCGCACTTGAACCTGCACAAGACCTTCTGCATCCCGCACGGCGGCGGCGGGCCGGGCGTGGGCCCGGTCGCGGTGGCCGCGCACCTGGCGAAATTCCTGCCGGGGCACCGCTGCCTCGACGCGCCCAAGGAGGCGACGGGCGCGGTGTCGGCGGCACCCTACGGCAGCGCCTCGATCCTGCCGATCTCGTGGATGTACGCGGCGATGATGGGGGCGGAGGGGCTGAAAGCCGCGACCGAGCTCGCCATCCTCAACGCGAACTACGTGGCGCGGCGCCTGGCCCCGCACTACCCCGTGCTCTACACCGGGCCCGGAGGGCTGGTCGCGCACGAGTGCATCCTCGACCTGCGCCCGCTCAAGGAGACCTCGGGCATCTCGGTCGACGACGTGGCCAAGCGCCTCATGGACTACGGCTTCCACGCGCCGACGATGTCCTTCCCCGTGGCCGGCACGCTGATGGTCGAGCCCACGGAGAGCGAGTCGAAGGCCGAGCTGGACCGCTTCTGCGACGCCATGATCGCCATCCGCGAGGAGATCCGCGCGGTGGAGGAGGGGCGCCTGGATCACGAGGACAACCCCCTGAGGCACGCGCCGCACACCGCGGCCGCCGTCCTCGCCGACGACTGGAAGCACGCCTACCCGCGCGAGCTGGCGGCGTACCCGGTCAAGTCGCTGCGCGAGGCCAAGTACTGGCCGCCGGTGGGCCGCGCGGACAACGTCCACGGCGACCGGCACCTCTTCTGCAGCTGCGTGCCGGTGGCGGACTACGCCTAGGGCGCGGGCTTGCCGCCCGCGTACTCGGCCACGAGCTTCATGGCCGCGGGCGAGAGGTTCACGAAGCGGCACCCGATGCGCGCCACGTAGCGGCCGTCCTCGAGTGTCACGCGCGCGGTGTGGCGCACCTCGAGGTCGACGATGACGGGCTCGCGCCCGGCGCGCTCCAGCCGGCTCGCCGCCAGCACCATGCCGGGGTCGAGGTTGGCCACCTTCGGGTCGGCCACCATGCCGATGCCGCCCTGGCTCACGTCCGTCACCTCGGCCTCGAAGATGGCGGCGGCACCCGAGTAGGCCACGCAGCGGATCGCTGCTTCCGCGGGCACGACCGCGCGCGGCAGCATGCGGCGGCGCGAGATGGAAACGGTCTCGGGGAACTGCGTGCGGATGGCGGGGGCGCCCGCGTCGGTGGCCGGCTCGGGGCGCGGCGCCACGAAGGCGATGCGCCACTCGCCCCATTCCACGAGCAGGTCGAGGCGCCGCTGCGCGAACGCGGCGGCGTCGGCCGCGGGGCTGCCGCTCGAATCGAAGACGAGCCAGCGCCGCCCCGGGTCCACCTTCAGGAGGCGCGTGCGGAAGGGCTCGGCGCCCGCAACCGCCTTGGCCACGAGCGGCTCGCCCTGCGCGGCCAGCGCTTCCAGCACGCCGATCTCCGCTTCCGTCGGCAGCGTCGGTTTCACGTCCATCGCCAGAAATCCCCCCGTTGCTCAAGATAGTGCCGCGCGAGCACCTGCTGGTGCACCTCGGTGGCGCCGTCTACCAGGCGCGCCTGCCGCGCGTAGCGGTAGATCCACTCCAGCGGCGTGTCGGTGGAGTAGCCGCGCGCGCCGCAGAGCTGGATGGCGGTGTCGGCGCACAGGTGCAGCGTGTCGGCCACCTGCACCTTGGCCATCGAGACTTCCTTTCTCGCGAAGTCGCCCTTGTCCAGCAGCGCCGCGGCCTTCATCACGAGGAGCCGCCCGATCTCGACCTGCATCGCGCAGTGCCCGAGCTTCACCTGCACCGTTTCGCGGTCGGCCAACCGGCGGCCCTGCGACTCGCGCTCCGCGCAGTAGTCGGCGGCGATGTCGAGCGAGCGCTTCGCGAGCCCCAGCCAGCGCATGCAGTGGGTGAGGCGCGCCGTGCCCAGCCGGATCTGCGTGACCTTGAGCCCGTCGCCCACGTCCAGGAGGCGGTTCTCGTCGGGGATCTCGAGCGCGTCGAACTCCAGCTCGCAATGCCCGCCGTGCTCCTCGGGGCCCATGATGGGGATGCGCCGCAGGATGCGCCAGCCGGGGTCGTCGCGGTGGAAGAGGAAGGCGGTGAGGCCCTTGCGCGCATCGTCGGTGGTCTTGGCCACGAGGATGAAGTGCGCCGCTTCTTCCGCGCCGGTGATGAACCACTTGCGCCCGTGCACCAGCCAGCGGTCGCCGCGCCGGGTCGCCGTCGTTCGCATCATCGCAGGATCCGAGCCCGCGCCCGGGTGGGGCTCGGTCATGGCGAAGGCCGAGCGCACCGAGCCATCGACGATGGGCTGCAGCCACTTCTCCTTCTGCTCCGGCGTGCCGACCTTCTCCAGCAGCATCATGTTGCCGTCGTCGGGGGCGGCACAGTTCACGGCCACGGGCCCGAAGAGCGAGTAGTTGAGCTCCTCGTAGCAGGCGGCCATGCCCACCACGCCGAGGCCCTGCCCGCCGCGCGAGCGCGGCATCTGCGGCGCCCACAGGCCTTCGTCCCGCGCCTTGGCGCGCAGCAGCGCGAGCAGCTCCGGGCGGATGTTCTCGTGCTCGTCGAAGGACTCGGGCGTCGTGTCGTAGGGCAGGACGTGGCTGCGCACGAAGTCGCGGTAGCGTGCGCGGTACGCCTCGGCTTCCGAGGGGAGCTTGAAGTCCATGGCGGGCCTAGAGCGAGTTCACGAGGTGGCCGCCGTCGGCCACGACGACGGAGCCGGTCATGTAGGCGCCGGCGTCGGAGGCGAGGAGGAGCAGGGCGCCCTCGAGGTCGCGCGGCGAACCCACGCGCCGCTGCGGGATGCGCTTCACCACGGCCTGCCCGGCGTCGGAAGCGAAGAAGTCGCGGTTCATCTCCGTCACCACGTAGCCGGGCGCGATCGCGTTCACGCGGATGCCGTGGCGCGCCCATTCGAGGGCGAGCGACCGGGTCACCTGCACGAGCGCCGCCTTCGCCGCCGCGTAGGCGAGGAGATGGGTCGCCTGCCGCAGCCCGAGGATGGAGGCGATGTTCACGATCGAGCCGCCGCGCCTGGCGGCGACCATCGCCTTCGCCACCGCCTGCGCAACGCGCCAGGCGCCGTCGAGGTTGGTGTCGAGCACGCGGCGCCAGTCGGCCTCGGTGAGCTCGAGCGAGGCCTTCGTGTCGGCGACGCCGGCGTTGTTCACGAGGATGTCGATCGGCCCGGCCAGTTCGACCGCGCGGCGCACGGCGGCTTCCACGCTCGCGGGGTCGGTCACGTCGAGGGCGACGGCGTAGGCGGCGCTACCGTCGCGCACGAGGGCCTCCAGCCGGTCGGCGCGCCGCGCGCACGCGACGACGACGGCGCCGCGGGCCGCGAGGCAGCGCGCGAAGTTCTCGCCGAGGCCGCTGGAAGCGCCGGTCACGAGCGCCACCTTGCCGCGCACGTCGAAGAGGGGGTCGGGGGTCACGGGGAAGTCCTTTCGTCGCGGGCGAGGGCCCGGGGATTGCTCACGGCGAGCCGCGCGCGCACGGTCGCCTGCAGGTGGGCGAGAAGGCGTTCGCGCGCCGGGCCCGCGTCGTAATCGCCGGCGCGGATGCGCGCGGCCAGCCGCGCGTTGCATTCGTGGAGCGACTGCGGGGCATCGCCCTTGGGCAGCAGCGCCGCGACCCGAGCCAGTTCCTCGGCGCCATCCGCGGGCGCGGCAAGGTCGCGCGCGGCGATCGCGAGCGCATTGGCCGCCATGAGCGCCGCGTAGCGTTGCGATTCCGGGAGCGCCGGCGCGATCTCCTTGAGGATCGTCTCGCGCGCGATGGCGAGCAGGTCGGCGGCGCCGGGCTCGACCTTCACGCGGCCTCCGTGAGGGCGAGGATCTCCTGCTCCAGCTCCGGCACGATGTGCGCCGTGAGGGCGAGCTCCAGCGAGGGCTGCGCGCCGGAGCGGTGGCGCTCGGCTTGCTCCAGCGCGATCACGGCCCAGCGCAGGTGCGCCATCGCCTGCCAGTAGCGCGTCTCGCCGGGCGTCGTCTCGCGCCCGCCGCCTTCGGCGTACCCGGCGAGGAAGTCCTGCGCGGCGCCGACGCCGCCGGCCTCGCGGTCGGGGCGCGAAAAGCGCCAGCAGCGCGCGAGCAGCCAGCCGAGGTCCTCGCGCGGGTCGCCCCAGCCGGCGAATTCCCAGTCGAGCACGGCGGCGAGCCGCCCCCCGTGAACGAGGTAATTGCCGGTGCGGTAGTCGCGGTGCAGCAAGCACGGCGCGAGCGGCTCGGGCGCCTGGCGCGCGCACCACGCGAGGCCCCACTCCAGCGCGGGCCAGGCTTCGCCGCGCACGGCGGCAAGCCGGTCGAGGGCCTCGCGGTAGGCCGCGACCGTGGCGAGGGCGGGGTTGGCAGGCGGCTCGCCGAGGAAGCCGAGCGAGGCCACGGGCGGGCGCACGGCGTGCAGGCGCGCAAGCGTCCCGCCCAGCTCGCGTGCGAGCGCGGCGCGGTCGGGAACGAGCGCGTCGTCCTTCGCGAGCCGGTGCCCGGCTGCGATGCCCGGCACGCGCCGCATCACGAAGAAGTCGGGCCCGGCGCCGTCGCGGCAGCAGAAGAGCGGCTCCGGCACGCGCACGCCGGCGCCGTGGGCCGCGCGCAGGATCTCGAACTCCTCGGGGCGCGAGCGGCTCGTGGCGACGCGGGAAGGGGCATCCGTCCGGAGAACCCATTCGTGGCGCCCCGCGAGCGACCCGCCCTCGACGACGGCGTCGATCGCGAGGTTCTCCTGGATGGCGCCACCCGAGAGCCGCTCCCAGCGCGTGATCGCCACGCGCCGGGCGTGGCAGGCGCCGGCGAGGAACGCCTCGGCCCGCGCGCGCGGGTCGATGGCCGCGGCGCCGGCCCGGGCGTTCACGGCGCGGCAGGCCTCACCAGATGCTCACCTGCTCGCCTTGCGCCCGCACGGCCCGCGAGTCGGCGGGGCAGGAGAAGGCGCGCGCGAACTCGGGGAGGTTCGCGAGCGGACCCTGCACGCGGTAGCGCGGGGGCGAGTGGCTGTCGGTGAGCAGGCGAAGCCGCTCCTGCTCCGGGCGCACGCGCGAGCGCCAGGCCTGCGCGAAGGCGAGGAAGAAGCGCTGCTCGGGCGTGAAGCCGTCGATGGCCTCGCGCGGCTTGCCCGCTAGGGCGCGTTGCAGCCCGAGGTAGGCGATGCGGAGCCCGCCGAGGTCGGAGAGGTTCTCGCCCAGCGTGAGCTTGCCGTTCACCTTGAGCCCGTCCACGCCCGCGTAGGCGTCGTACTGGGCGACGACGGCCTGCGCGCGCTCGCGGTAGCGCTCGCGGTCGGCGGGCGTCCACCAGTCGCGCAGGTTGCCCTCGGCGTCGTAGCGGCGGCCGCGGTCGTCGAAGCCGTGCGTGATCTCGTGGCCGATCACCATGCCGATGCCGCCGAAGTTCACCGCGTCGTCGGCCTTCGGGTCGAAGTAGGGCGGCTGCAGGATCCCGGCGGGGAAGACGATCTCGTTGTGGCTCGAGCCGTAGTAGGCGTTGACGACGTGCGGGCTCATCCACCAGTCGCCGCGGTCCACGGGCTGGCCGAGGCGCGCGAGGTTGCGGCGGAACTCGAAGGCGTTGGCGGCGAGCCAGTTGGCGGCGAAGGGCCGGTCGCCGACCTCGGCGGAGGAGAAGTCGCGCCAGCGGTCGGGGTAGCCGATCTTCACCGCCATGCGGTCGAGCTTCTCCAGCGCGGCGCGGCGCGTGGCGTCCTCCATCCAGTCGTTGGCCTCGAGCCGCTCGCGCAGCGCGGCCTTCACGTGGCCCACGAGGTCGAGGGCGCGCCGCTTGGCCTCGGGCGGGAAGGCTTCCCCCACGAACAGCTCGCCGATGGCGTGCGCGAGCGGCTCCTGCCCGTAGCGGCCGCTGATCGCGTCGATCACGCGGTCCTCGCGCGGCGGCATCGCCGCGACCCCCGTGAGCGTCTTCTGGAAGAAGGCGAAGTGCGCCTCCTCGAAGGCTCGCGGGAGCTTGGTGGACGCGGCATTGATCACGTGCCAGCGCAAGTACGCCTGCCAGTCGGTGACGGGCCGTTCGGAGGCCAGCTTCGCGAAGGCCGCGGCGTAGGCGGGCTGCGCCACGTTGAGTTCGGCTAGCGAAGGCGCGCCGATCGCGGCGAAGTAGGCCCGCCAGTCGAAGCCGGGCGCTTCCTTCACGAGGGCATCCACCGTGCGCAGGTTGTAGGTCCTGTCGGGATCGCGGCGCTCGACCAGCGTCATCTGCGCGCCGGCCAGCAGCTTTTCCGTGTACAGCACGCTCGCGGCAATGTAGTTCACGGCGCGGCGGCCCTCGCCCGCGAGGCCGAAGACCTTCGCGAGGTGCTCCTGGTAGGCGTTGCGCTGGGCGGTCGAGCGATCGTCGTCGCGGAAGTAGTAGTCGCGGTCCGGGAGCCCCAGCCCGTCCTGGCGAAACTCGGCGAGGTAGCGGCGCGAGTTCTTCGCGTCCTGCCGCACGGCGAAGGCGAAGCCGGCCTTCACGCCGGCGCGATGCAGCGCGGCGAAGGCCGCGGGCAGGTCGGCGGGGTGCTTCACCGCCTCGATCGCGTCCATCAGCGGCTTCAGGGGCGCGAGGCCCGCCTTGGCGATGCCCGCCTCGTCCATGCCGCTTGCGTAGTAGGCGACGACCTTGTGGCGGTTGGAGCCTGCGGGGAAGGGATTGGCCTTCGCCGCGGCGGCGAGGGTCTCCTTCAGCCGCGCCTTGTTGCGCTGCTCGATGATCGCGAAGGTGCCCCAGCCGGGCTTGTCGTCGGGGATGGCGGTCTTCTCGAGCCAGTGCCGGTTGGCGTAGGCGTAGAAGTCGTCGCAGGCGGAAATGTCCTTCGCGAGGCCGGCGACGTCGAGCGCGGCGGAGGCGAGGGCGGGCAGGGCGCAGGCGAGCGCCAGGGCGATGCGGGAGGCGGTGCGTTGCATGGGGTTCGCAAGGGGCAGGACGACGCGCCATTCTAGCCCACGCGCGAGGGGCCGCCGGGGGGTGTTCGGGTATAATCGCGCAGCCGAATTTCCCCGGGCGAAAGCCCCCCTCGATGCGCATCCTCCTCTCGAACGACGACGGCTATTTCGCCCCGGGCCTGGCCGCCTTGCACGAAGCGCTCGCGCCGCTGGGCGAGATCACCGTGGTGGCCCCGGAGCGCGACCGCAGCGGCGCCTCCAACTCCCTCACGCTCGACCGGCCGCTGTCGCTGCACCGCGCGAGCAACGGCTACTTCTACGTGAACGGCACGCCGACCGACTGCGTGCACATGGCCGTGACGGGGCTGCTCGACGTCGAGCCCGACATCGTCGTGTCGGGGATCAACAACGGCTCCAACATGGGCGACGACACGCTCTATTCCGGCACGGTGGCCGCGGCGACGGAGGGCTACCTCCTCGGCGTGCCTGCCATCGCGGTGTCGCTCGTCGGGCGCGAGTTCGAGCACTACGCCACGGCCGCCCGCATCGCGCGCGACCTCGTCGACCGCATCCGCCGCGCGCCGCCGCAGGAGCCGATCCTGCTCAACGTGAACGTGCCCGACCTGCCCTACGACCAGCTCGCCGGCATCGAGGTGACGCGCCTGGGCCGCCGCCACAAGGCGCAGCCGGTGGTGAAGAGCCGCAGCCCGCGCGGCGAGACGGTCTACTGGGTCGGCCCCGCCGGCGCCGCGCGCGAGGCCGGGCCGGGCACGGATTTCCACGCGCTGGAGCGCGGCGCGGTATCGGTGACGCCGCTGCAGGTCGACCTCACGCACGCGGGCCAGGTGGGCCCCATCGGGCAGTGGCTCGCGGCATGAGGGCCGCGGGAAGGGCGCTGGCGTGAGCCTGCCCACCGGCATCGGCATGACTTCCGACCGCACGCGCGCGCGCATGGTCGACGTGCTGCGCCGCACGGGCATCCGCGACGAGCGCGTGCTGGCCGCGATGATGGAGATCCCGCGCCACCTGTTCGTCGAGCCCGGCATCGCCTCGCGCGCCTACGAGGACACGCCGCTGCCCATCGGCCACGGCCAGACGATCTCCAGCCCCTCGGTGGTGGCGATGATGACGCAACTGCTCCTCGAGAAGGGGCCGGTGGCGAAGGTGCTGGAGATCGGCACCGGCTGCGGCTACCAGGCGGCCATCCTCGCCAAGCTCGTGAAGGAGGTCTACACGCTCGAGCGCCTGGCGCCGCTCATGGACAAGGCGCGCCGGAACCTGCGCGACCTGCGCTTCTACAACGTGCGCTTCAAGCACGCCGACGGGCACAAGGGCTACCCCGAGGGCGGCCCCTACGACGGCATCCTCTGCGCGGCCACGGCGAGCCACGTGCCGGCGGCGCTGAAGGAGCAGCTCGCCGTCGGCGGCCGGCTCGTGATCCCCGTGGGCACCGACGAGCAGTGGCTGCACGTCGTGGACCGCACGGCCACGGGTTTCACCGACGAGCGCCGCGACGCCGTGCGCTTCGTGCCGCTGCTGCCGGGCATCGCCTGAGGACCCCATGACGACCCGACCCCCGCTCTCCCGCGCCCTCGCGTACGCCGCCGTCCTGCTCGTGGCTGCCGGCTGCGCGACGAAGCAGCCCGCGCCCGTGATCGAGCGCGCGCCGCCGCCCGAGCCGCCCCGGGCCGAGCCGCCGAAGCCCGCGCCGCCCAAGCCCGCCGCCAAGCCCGCGCCCACGCACACCATCAAGCGCGGCGAGACGCTGGTCGGGATCGCGCTGCAGTACGGGCTCGACTACCGCGAGCTGGCCGCGTGGAACAACATCGTGAACCCCAACCAGATCAGCGTGGGGCAGGTGCTGGTGCTCGCCGCGCCCGCGGGCGCCGCCGTGCCGCCGCCGGCGATCGTGGCGACTCCGCTGCCGGGCACGGCGCCGATCATCGAGGCGCGGCCGCTCGCCAACACCGACAAGCTGAAGGTCGAGCCGCGCGCGCAACGCCTGCCTTACTCCGACAAGACGCTCGCGCAGCTCTCGGCCGGTGACGCGGCGCCGGGCGTGACGCCGGCGCCCGAGCCCGGGCCGGCCGCGACACCCGCGCCCACGCCCGCGCCTGAAAAGCCCGCCGCTGGCACCCAAGGCGAAGCCATCGACTGGATCTGGCCCGTGAAGGGGAAGGTGCTCGCGGCCTTCAGCGAGGCCTCCAAGGGCATCGACATCGCCGGCCGCAAGGGCGCGCCCGTCGCCGCCGCCGCCGCCGGCCGCGTGGTCTACGCGGGACAGGGCCTGCGCGGCTACGGCAAGCTCGTCATCATCAAGCACAACGAGACCTGGCTCTCCGCCTACGCGCACAACGACAACATCGTCGTGAAGGAGCAGCAGGACGTGAAGCGCGGGCAGAAGATCGCCGAGATGGGGTCCTCGGACACCGACCAGGTGAAGCTGCACTTCGAGATCCGGCGCCAGGGCAAGCCGGTCGATCCGGCGAGGGTGCTGCCGCCACAGTAGGCGTTGCACTGCCCGGCCGGGCGAGTGGGGATGCGTCGCGCGGTTCGGTGCTCGAGGGGGCAGCGAGGGGCAAGGCGGGCCGTTTTATTTCGGGTTTCGGGCCGAGTGAGAGTGCGGCGGGCGCCAACTTTTCCG
>Ga0209477_1002498_pt1 | contig 10593 bp, 9 predicted proteins | sample KloWWTupernatant_FD_187180 | JGI IMG/M metagenome (GOLD analysis project Ga0209477, IMG submission 187180) | Active sludge microbial communities from Klosterneuburg, Austria, studying microevolution and ecology of nitrifiers - Klosterneuburg... | ecosystem: Engineered > WWTP > Aerobic digester >...
CGCTCGATGAACTGGCCGCCCACGCATTGCAGATGTTTCTGGCGCCCGAATGACGCACCCCTCGCAGCTCTACGTTCGTCCCCCTCACGCAACCCTAACCCCTTCGGAGACCCCATGGACGTTCACTTCACCGCCGACATCCAGCACAAGGTGCTGCACCTGCGTTTTGGCCAAGCCGGGGTGCGCAACCTCATGGACGACCGCTGGTTCAACACGCTCGAAGCCCATCTGGCCGAGGCCGACCAGAACCCCGACGTGCGTGTCGTGCTGCTCAGTGCCGCGGGTGATGCGTTTTGCTCGGGTGCCAACCTCAAGGGCATACAGCCGAGCTTGCTGACCGATGACTACGCGCAGTCGGCGCTGGCGCGTTTGCTGCGGCGCCTGACGACGTTTGAAAAACCATTGGTGGCTGCGGTGCACGGCTTGGCCATCGGTGGCGGCACCACCTTGCTGCTGCACTGTGATTTTGTCTACGCTGCCGAGGGCACGCGCTTCCAGATGCCGTTCACCAAGCTGGGCCTGGTGCCCGAGTTCGGCTCCAGCTACTTGATACCCTTGAGCGCAGGCATGCGGCTGGCCAGCGAACTGGTGCTGCTGGGCGAGCCTTTTGATGCCGCAACAGCGCTCCGGGCCGGTCTGGTGACCTCTGTGGAGCCCGTCGACGGTTTGATGGAGCGTGCCCAGCGCACTGCCGACACGCTCGCGCAGATGGCCCCCGGCCCCCTGCGGCGTAGTAAAAACCTGCTGCGCCAGGGCCACCAGGCGGCACTGGAGGCTACGCTGGAGCGCGAAGGCCAGGCGCTGCAGGAGAGCCTGCGCTCCCCCGAGCTGGCCGAGGCGGTCTCGGCCTTTCTGGCCAAGCGCGCGCCCGATTTCTCCCGCTTCTGAAATCAGCGCACGGGCAAGGGGCGTGGTCGACCTTCTGAGTCGATGGCCACGTAGGTCAACAGCGCTTCGGTCACCTTGACATAGTTGCCCTGCTCGGAAAAGCGCTCGGCGTACACCTCTACACCCACCGTGATCGAGGTGCGGCCCACGCGCTTGACGCTGGAGAAGAACGACAGGATGTCGCCCACGCGCACGGGGTGCTTGAAGACGAATTCGTTCACCGCCACGGTCGCCATGCGGCCCTGCACGTGGCGCGCGGGCAGCACTGAGCCCGCCAAATCCACCTGGGCCATGACCCAGCCGCCGAAGATATCGCCGTTGCCATTGGTGTCGGCCGGCATGGGAATGACCTTGAGCACCAGCTCTTTGTCGGTGGGCAAGGTGGCGGAGGTGCGGCTGGGGGCTTCGGACATGGGCACAATCTCGGTAGAAGTAACCAACGGAATTGTCCCTCATGCGCCACCGCGGCGAATCGTCCCCCCCCCAAACCCCTGGCGCCACGGCGCGCACACGCTCTGACTGGGCCACGCTGGGCCGCCTGTTGCCCTATTTGTGGCAGTACAAGTGGCGCGTGCTGGCCGCACTGGCCTTTATGGTGGGAGCCAAGCTGGCCAATGTGGGCGTGCCACTGCTGCTCAAAAAATTGGTCGATGCGATGGCGGTGCCGCCCGGCGCCGTGACCGCGCTGCTGGTGGTGCCCGTCGCATTGCTCCTGGGCTACGGCGCCTTGCGCTGGACGACGTCGCTGTTCACCGAGCTGCGCGAACTGGTATTTGCCAAGGCCACGCAGGGCGCCGCGCGCAGCATCGCACTAAACACCTTCCGGCATTTGCATGCGCTCAGCCTGCGCTTTCACCTGGAGCGCCAGACGGGTGGCATGACGCGCGACATTGAGCGCGGCGTGCGCGGTATTGAGTCGCTGATCTCGTTCGCCCTGTTCAACATCATTGCCACGCTGGTCGAGGTGGTGCTGGTGCTCTCCATCCTGGGTTCGCGTTTCGACATGTGGTTCGTCTGGATCACGCTCGGCGCGCTGGTGTTGTACATCACGTTCACGGTGGTCGTTACCGAGTGGCGCACCAAGTTCCGGCGTGAGGCCAACGCGCTCGATTCTGCGGCGCACACCAAAGCCGTCGATTCTTTGTTGAACTACGAAACCGTCAAATACTTCAACAATGAAGAGTTCGAGGTACGCCGCTACGACGAAAGCCTGGAAGGCCTGCGCCGTGTGCGACTCAAGAGCCAGAGCACGCTGTCCATGCTCAACAGCGGGCAGCAGGCCATCATTGCCACCGCACTGGTGGCCATGCTGTGGCGCGCCACACAGGGCGTGGCCGATGGCCACATGACGCTGGGCGACCTGGTCATGGTCAACGCCTTCATGATCCAGATCTACATCCCGCTGAACTTCTTTGGCGTGATTTACCGCGAGATCAAGCAGAACCTCACCGACCTGGACAAGATGTTTACGCTGATGGACCGTGAGCGCGAGGTGGCCGATGCACCGGGCGCAGAGCCGCTCCATATCGCCGCTGGCACCAGCCCGGCGGTGCGTTTTGAAGACGTGCACTTTGCCTATGAACCTGACCGCCCCATTCTGCGTGGCGTGAGCTTTGAGATACCGGCAGGCAAAACGGTGGCTGTGGTGGGGCCGTCGGGTGCGGGCAAATCCACGCTGGCGCGGCTGCTGTTTCGCTTCTACGACATTCAGCAAGGCCACATCAGCCTGGCCGGGCAGGACATGCGCGGCGTCACGCAGGCCAGCGTGCGCTCGTGCGTAGGCATCGTGCCGCAGGACACCGTGCTGTTCAACGACACCGTGGCCTACAACATCGCTTATGGGCGCCCCGGCGCCACCCAGCAGGAAGTCGAGCAGGCCGCGCGCGCTGCGCACATCCACAACTTCATAGCGTCCACGCCCAAGGGCTACGACACCATGGTGGGTGAGCGCGGCCTCAAGCTCTCGGGCGGAGAGAAGCAGCGCGTGGCCATCGCCCGCACCTTGCTCAAGAACCCGCCCATCCTGGTGTTCGACGAGGCCACCTCCGCCCTCGATTCAGCCAACGAGCGCGCCATTCAGGCCGAACTGCGCGGCGTGGCGCGCGGCAAGACCACGTTGGTGATTGCGCACCGCCTCTCCACCGTGGTGGACGCGCACGAAATTCTGGTCATGGAAGCCGGCCAGATCATCGAGCGCGGCACGCACACGCAGTTGCAGGCTGCAGACGGGCGTTATGCGCGCATGTGGGCGATGCAGCAGTCTGGCGATGCGGTTTGAGTGTTTTTTGGCGTTAACGCCTTGTTGGGAAACCGTCGCAAGCTATTAAAAATGCAGCAAAATTTTGTCTGTAGATAGGGTGGTGTCATTATGTAGTGCAATTTGCGCTACATGGATATAATTGACACCACCCTCTGTATTGATACCACGCCATGACGCTCGCCATCCGTAAAGAACATCCCCTGTCGCTCAGGCTCGCCGAAGCCGACATCGCCGTGATTGACCGTGCCGCATCCTTGCGTGGGCGGTCGCGCACGCAATTCATGCGCGATGCGGCGGTGCATGCGGCCGAGGAGGTTTTGCTCGAAACCATGCCGATCCGCATGAGCCAGGGCGGTTTCGATGTGTTTCTGGCGGCATTGGCAGGGCCGGGCACGGCAGTGCCCGAAATGGTGGATGTGCTTCAGCGTCCTGCCCCCTGGGAACGCGCCGCGTGAGCGCAGGGGCTCCCAGGATCGAGGGGCCAGAGGCGCTTTCGGAGCGGCACGACGTATCGGCCTTCTCCTGCGGCCACGCATCGCTGGACCGCTGGCTGCAGACGCGCGCGTTGTCGAACCAGCAAAAAGGATTTACGGCGGTCGTCGTGGTGCGTGTGGATACCCGAGTGGTTGGGTTCTACGGCCTGGCACCCACGGTGGTGCTGCCCGCACAACTGCCACGCCCCATACGCACCGGCCAGCCGCCTGATCCGGTTCCCTGTCTGCTGCTGGGGCAACTCGCGACGGATGCGCTCTGGGCGGGTCAAGGCATCGGTACGGGGTTGGTCAAGCATGCCTTGCAGCGCAGCGTGGCTGCCGCCCATTTGGTGGGTGGACGGGCCCTGGTGGTGCATGCAGTGGATGCGGATGCCGCAGCGTTCTGGTTGCGCCGGGGCTTCGTCTCTTCGCGCGATGACCCCCATGTATTGTTCCGATCCATGGCGGATATTGCTACAGCGTTGGCGGCCGCTGCCAAGAGGCCAGATTTTGGATGAAATTCGGCTCTATGGCTTATGTATAAAGCGCTAACTGCTATCAAAAAAATATCAACAAGGATGCCATGGATCTGAAACCGCTGCAACGCCGTCTGCGTGATTTCGCCGTTGCGCGCGACTGGCAGACCCACCATGTGCCCAAAAACTTGGCGATGGCACTGGTGGTGAAAGCAGCGGACCTGATGGAGCTGTTCCAGTGGGTGACCTTGACGGAATCGCGCGGGTTGACCCGCGATGCTCAGAACAAGGAGCGCGTGGCCGAAGAAATAGCCGGTGTGTTTTTGGGTTTGCTGCAACTGGCCGACCACACTGATGTTGATGTGGAGCAAGCCGTCGAGCGCAAACTGCGCAAGTGGGGTGAAAAGCATCCGCCCAGGCACTCGGAACCACTGTCGACGGTATTGCAGCCCACGGTGCCGAGGATTCACCTGCTGGTTGATTGGGAAAACGTGCAGCTTGGCGGCGATGCACTCAAGGCGCTGGTGCCGCAGGGTACGGATGTCTGGCTGTTCCATGGTCCACAGCAAAAGGTGGATGTCTCCAGCCATGTGCAGGCTTACGGCTCAGAGCGCCTCACCCAGGTTCACCGTTCAGGCGCAGGCAAGAATGCGCTGGACTTTCAGCTCAGCTACTACGTGGGCTACATCTCGGCGCGCCAGCCAGGCGACTCATTCGTCGTCATTTCCAACGACACGGGCTACGAACCGATGCTGGAACATGCGCGCGAGCTCGGTTTTGATGCGAGGCGCTGCGAATACCGCAAGCCTAAAAAAAACCCGTTACCAGCACCTGTGTTGCCCAAAGCTAAGGCCGCACTTGCGCCAGTGCCTGAAATGCGGACGCGGCCTTTGTCTGCTGCCCCGCCCGAGTCCATGATGAATCAGATCGTCGAGGGCGCCTGGTCCAATCTGCGCACCATGCCTATCGACAACCGGCCCCGTCAGCACCGTGAGGTAATGGACTACATCAAGCTCTTTATCGGTCATACCGCTGAAGACAAAGACGGGCTCGCCCAGCAAGCATGGCAATGGCTGCTCGATCGCGGCAACCTGTTGCCCCCGCATGGCCCTGAAGAGTCAGAGTACGCGCCCGCGAAGCCACAGCGGGTACCCGGAAAGACATTGTCGACAACGCATGCTGGGACAACACAGAAGAAGATGCCCGGCCAATCCGCCGAGGGTAGTCCCAAGGTCACGCGCCAGGAAGTGCAGCAGTTTGTCCAACAACTGCAGGCCATGGCGCCCGCTCGACGTCCGGTGCACAAGGATGTCTTGCTGGCCCTGCTTCAGGCCCATCTGGGGGAACCCAGCCCGCAATCGCCCCGTGTAACCCATGCGTTGGCGCAATTGCGTGCTCAAAAGCATGTGGGGCTCAAGGGTAATGGGGTGAGTTATCCAACGCAGCCCGGTGCCGCTCCAGCATCTGCCAAGCCGACACCGGCCAAGGCAGTACCGTCAAAAGCGACTGCCAAGGCACCGCCGAAAAAGACGGCATCGCCGCCCGCTTCTCCCAAAGCGGCGGAACCTGAGAAGAAAGTCCAGCCTCCCACTGCGGCGCAGGTCGCACTGCGGGTACTCGCCAGCTTGAAAAAAATGTCAGCCAACAAGCCCACGCGCCGGGCAGGACTGCTCAAGCACATCGAGACGCACGCTGCCAAGGCAGCGGATCCGAAGGCCATGGCGCAACAGGTCTGCGCGTTGCTGGAGGCTCGCAAGGATGTGGTTCTATCGCCTGACGGTAAAGACGTGAGGTATCCGAAACTTGGAATTAAAAAAGCTGCCAGCCCTTGATGGGCAAGCGCTGGCAGCTATGTTTTCAAGAGCGAACAATCTATTTGCGCGCAGCAATCGCCTTCTCGGCCATGTTCACCAGGTCGGTGCCCACCTGGCTCTTCCACTTGTCGTACACCGGGCGGGTGGCCTTGACGAAGGCCTCGCGCTCGGCGGGCGTGAGCTGGGTGACCGTCACGCCCAGGCCTTCGATTTGCTTGAGCAGGGGTTTGTCGGACTCGATCACGCCCTTGCGGGCAATGGCGATTTCTTCCTTGCCGGCTTCAATGGCGGCCTGGCGCACGATTTCGCGGTCGGCAGGGGTCCAGGAGTTCCAGATGTCCTTGTTCACCACGTAGATCAGTGGATCGGCAATGTAGCCCCACAGCGTGAGGTACTTTTGCGCCACGCTGTGCAGTTTGGCGGCGGTGAAGATGGCCAGGGGGTTCTCCTGGCCGTCCACGGCGCCGCTGGCCATGGCGGGTTGGGCGTCGGCCCAGCTCATCTGCGTGGGGTTGGCACCCAGGGCGCTGAAGGTGTCGAGGAACAGCGGTGAGCCAACCACGCGAATCTTCATGCCCTTGAGGTCTGCCGGGGTCTTGATGGGGCGCTTGGAGTTGGAGATCTCGCGGTAGCCGTTCTCGCCCCAGGCGAGTGGCATCACACCGGCCTTGTCCAGCGTCTTGAACAGGCTTTTGCCCACATCGCCTTGCGTGAGTGCATCGATGGCGGCGTAGTCGGGCATCAGGAAGGGCAGCGAGAAAAGGTTGAGCTGCTTGACCTGGGGCGACCAGTTGATGGTTGAGCCCACGGCCATGTCGATCACACCCTGGCGCAGGGCTGAGAACTCGCGCGTCTGGTCGCCCTGGATCAGCGAAACACCGGGGTAGAGCTTGATGTTGATGCGGCCGTTGGTGCGCTCACGCACTTTGTTGGCCCACAACTCGCCGCCTTTGCCCCACGGAAAGGCTGTGCCCAGCACCAGTGACATGCGGTACTCGCTTTTGTAGGCGGTTTGCGCCAGGGCAGCGGGGCTGCTGAAAGCCAGTGCGGCGGCAGTGGCCACGGCCGAGGTAAGGAAGGTACGCAGTTTCATGGTTTTAGTCTCCTTGTGAAAAATCAGTAGCCCAGATAGCCTGGCAGCCACAGGGCGAGCTGTGGCCAGAGAATCACGCCCAGCATGGCGATGCACATTGCGCCCACCAGCCACAGCACCCAGCGCGTGGTGTCTTCCATGCGCACGCCCGCAATGCGGCTGGAGACCATCAGGTTCACCGCCATCGGCGGCGTGAACTGACCGATGGCGACGTTCAGCGTGAGGATCACGCCAAACCACACCGGGTCCCACTGGTAGTGTTGCAGGATGGGCATCATCAGCGGCACAAAGATCAGGAAGATGGAGATGCCGTCAAGGAACATGCCCAGCACGATCAGCATCAGGATGAGCAGTGCCAGCACGGTGCCTTCGCCCAGGCCCGAGTGCACGATGGCGTTGGTGATGGGGTCGATCACGCCCAATGTGGAGAGCGAAAACGCAAAGATGGCGGCGAGCGAAACCACCAGCAAAATCACGGCAGAAAGCTCGCCCGATTCGCGCAGGATCTCGAACAGGTCGCGCACGCGGATCGTGCGGTGAATGACCATCCCTATGAACAAACCGTAGAACACCGCCACCACTGCTGCCTCGGTCGGCGTGAACCAGCCTGCACGCATGCCGCCCAGGATCACCACCGGCGCCGCCAGGCCCCACGCGGCGTCGCGCAGGCTGCGCCAGAAAGGAGGGCGCGGCAGGGCCGCTTCAAGCTGTCCCATGCGGTGGCGCCGAGCGAGCCACACGGTGGGAACGGCCAGCGCCAAGCCGGCCAGAATGCCTGGCACCATGCCGGCGGCAAACAGCGCCGGTACCGAGGCCCCCGGCACCAGCACCGAATAGACGATGAAGGCCACCGAGGGGGGGATGAGGATGTCGGTGGATGCGGCGGCCGCAACGACGCTGGCCGAATACGCCGGCGGGTAGCCTGCGCGCTGCATGGCCAGCAGCATGACCCCGCCAATGGCTGCCGCCGTTGCCGGGCCAGAGCCTGAAATACCGCCCATGAACATGGCCACGCCAATCGCGACCAAGGGCAGCATGCCGGGGCCCCGTCCCACTATGGCCACCGCCAGGTTCACCAGCCGCAGTGCCACACCCGAGCGGTCGAAGATCGATCCTACGAGCACAAACATCGGAATGGCCAGCAAGGGGTATTTACCCAGACCGGCATAAAAATTCTGCGGCACGGCCAGCAGGCCAAACCACTGTGAATCGGCATTGGCGACAGCAATAGCGGTGGCACCTGCCAGGCCTAGCGCAGCGCCGATGGGCACGCCGGCCAGCATCAGCAACGCAAAGGCCACGAACAGCAAGGTTGCCGTCATGCCGCAGGCTCCTGACGGGCCTTGCGACCACTGCGTACGAAATGGCCCAGTGCACGCAGGGCAATCAGCGTGGAGAACACCGGTAGCCAGATCGAATACCACCACTGTGGAACACCAATGCCGGGTGAAGTTTCTTCAAAACGGTAGTCGTCCCACACCAGGCGCACACTGAGTACGGCCATGGTGGCAAACAGCAGCGCCACCATCAGTGCGCCCAGCTGGGCCAGCCGCTGGCGGCGCTTCAATGGGCCGCTCTCGGCAAAGTACTCAATGCGGATATGGCGGTCGCGCGCCACGGCGGCCGAGCCGCCCACCATGGCCAGCACGATCATCAGAAAGACCGAGATTTCCTCGGTCCAGGCAAAGGACGAATTGGTGAAATAGCGCACCAGCACATTGGCAAAGGTGATGAGAGCGAGGGCGCCCATCACGATCACGGTGAGCCAGTCTTCCAGGCCCAGCAGGCGGGCTTGGACGGGGGCAGCGGGAGGGCTCGAAGGCGTAGCCGGGCACTTGGGCGCGGCTGGGGGAGGGGTGGACATGGATACAGGTTGCGTGGCAGGTTCTGTGGCACGGCGGGCAAGGCCGCACGCCTGCGCAAGGCCGGCGTATCGTTACATTATGCGGTGAATTGCTATGTGAGCGCAGCATCAAGGCGCACACAAACCGCCTGCACAGGTGCCTGCGCGCGCAGATAATGCGCCGATGGAAACCAAGTGGCTTGAAGATTTTGTCAGCCTGGCCGAGACGCGCAGTTTCAGCCGGTCAGCGCAACTGCGCCATGTGACGCAACCGGCGTTCTCCCGCCGTATCCAGGCCCTAGAGGCCTGGGCCGGCACCGATCTGGTGGACCGCAGCTCTTATCCCACGCGCCTAACACCGGCGGGCAAGACGCTGTACGACCAGTCGCTGGAAGTGCTGCAGGCGTTGCAAAACACCCGTGCCATGCTGCGTGCGCACAGCACGTCCAGCCAGGACATGATCGAGTTTGCTGTGCCGCATACGCTGGCATTCACGTTCTTCCCGGCCTGGGTGGCTAGCCTGCACAGCCAGTTTGGGCCGTTCAAGAGCCGACTCATCGCGCTCAACGTGCATGACGCCGTGATGCGGCTGGTGGAGGGCAGTTGCGATGTGTTGGTCACTTACCACCATGAATCCCAGCCCTTCCAGCTCGACGCGAACCATTACGAGATGGTGAGTCTGGGCAAGGAAGTGCTGGCGCCCTACAGCAAGCCCGACGCAGAGGGGCGGCCGCTGCACTGCCTGCCCGGTAAACCGGGCCAGCCGCTGCCGTACCTGGGCTATGCGCCGGGGGCCTACCTGGGGCGTGTGACCGAGCTGATTCTCAAGCAGTCGGGCACAGCTATTCACCTTGACCGGGTGTACGAAACCGACATGGCCGAAGGCCTCAAGGCCATGGCGCTGGAGGGGCAGGGCGTGGCCTTTCTGCCGCACAGCGCCGTGAAGAAGGACCTGCGCGCGCGCCGCCTGGTCAGCGCCGTTCCGCCCGGGCGGGACGACCTGCAGATGGTGATGGATGTGCGCGCCTACCGAGAGCGACCCAACGGCAAGGACGAGCCCAAAGGCGCGGCGCGGGCCCTCTGGGCCTATCTGCAGACGCAGGTGGGAACCAGCGCGGGCGCCTTGCCCGCATGAATTATTTGCATAGTTGCGCGCTTATTCAGCATTGGAAATGTGCTTTGTCGGACCGTACGATTCCGCGCCTTGCCGCTTGTTCTATTTCGAAATGTGGAAGTGGCATTTGCCGTGTGCCGCAGGGCTGAATGCCCCGGACTGCAACAAGGGTGCGATCAAGAAACACTGACCTACCGAGAAACCGCATGAAAGCAATTTGGGTAAACCCGTTTCTCTCACGCCGCGCGCCATTGCGGTGGCTGGCACCGCGTGGTGTCGGTGTTCTTGCATGGATGCTGGCTGCTGGCTGCTGGCTGCAGTGTCGGCGCCGCATCGGCCGAGACGGTGCTGGAGCGCGTCAGCGGCGGCGGGGCTTTGGTCATTGCCCACCGCGAGTCGTCGGTACCGTTTTCCTATCTGGACGCGGCAGGCAAACCCGTGGGTTACGCGGTGGACTTGTGTCTGCACCTGGCCGAAGTGGTGCGCCGCAAGACAGGCATGAAGAACATGCCAGTGCAATTTTTGCAGGTCACCCCAGCCAACAGGGTCGACATGGTGGCCCAGGGCAAGGCCGACATGGAGTGCGGCTCCACCACCAACAATGCCGAGCGGCGCCAGAAGGTGGCGTTCAC
>Ga0209477_1002500_pt1 | contig 10587 bp, 10 predicted proteins | sample KloWWTupernatant_FD_187180 | JGI IMG/M metagenome (GOLD analysis project Ga0209477, IMG submission 187180) | Active sludge microbial communities from Klosterneuburg, Austria, studying microevolution and ecology of nitrifiers - Klosterneuburg... | ecosystem: Engineered > WWTP > Aerobic digester >...
CGGTCGGCCCACGGCGTGCGCGACCAGGACGGGAACGCGCGGCGCGCGGCCGCCACGGCGGCGTCGACGTCGGCGGCGTTGCCCGACTGGAAACGGCCGACCAGCAGGTCGCCGTCGATCGGCGAGCGCACTTCGAACGCCGACTCCGCCAGTCGCGGCTTGCCGTCGACGAACATCGGCCGATCCTGGCCGAGCGCGGGTCGCACCCGCGCCAGCGCAGCGTCGAAGCGCTCGTGCATCTCCGGCGGCGGGTCGAACATGGTCGAGTAGGTGAGGCGGAAGGTCGGTTTGGTCTCCATGGGTTCACTCCAGGCGCGGCATCACGCGCCGCATGTAGCCGTCGAACAGCGGCACGGTGAAACTCGTGTCGCCGTGCGACGGGCTGTAGATCATGCCCTTGTCGATCAGCTTCGCCCGGATCGGTGCGACCGTCTGCACCTCGCGTCCCATCGCCTGAGCGATGTCGCCGGAGCGGTGCGGGCCGGGCCCGAGTTCCGCCATCGCGCGGAGGTAGCGCTTCTCGGACGGCGCCAGCCGGTCGAAGCGGACCCGGAAGAAGCTCATGTCGAGTTCGGCGATCGCGCGCTCGCTGGCTCGGCGCACGTCGTCGATCGTGATCGGCGACGCATCGGCGCAATCCCAGGCGTGTTTTCCCCACTCCTGCAGGAAGTAGGGATAGCCGCCGGTCTGCCGGAGGATCTCGTCGAGGGCCGCGGCGGTGAACGCGACGCCGGCGCGCGACGCCGGCGCGATGATGGCCTGGCGCGCCGCGTCGTTCGGCAGCGCACCCACCTCGACAAACTCGAACAGCCGCTCCGCGTACGACTTGGCCTCGCCGAGCTGCCCCGGCAGCTGGGGCAGTCCGGCGCCGATCAGGGTGACCGGCAGCTGCAGCTGCGCGCAGCGGTGCAGCGCCGAGATCAGCGCCGCGAGCTGCGGCTCGGCGACGTACTGCAGCTCGTCGACGAACATCGCCAGCAGCGTCTTGCGCTCGCGGGCCGCTTCGCCGACCGCCTGCAGCAGCGCCGAGAGGTCCGCGTCGAGATCGCCGGTGTCGGCGACGCCGTGCTCGACACCGAGGTCGATGCCGAACTCGATGTCCTCGTACTTCACCTTCATGGCCTGCACGAAGCCGCCGAGCGCGCGCAGCGCGCGCCTGACGCGCTCGCCGCCGGCGGCGACGCGATCCAGCCTGAGCAGCGCCGCGCGCAGGCCGGGCGCCAGCAGGGCCGGCAGCGACCGCCTCTCGGGAGCCTCGAGCAGCATCGTGGCGCAGCCCTCCGCCTCGGCGTCGTTGCGGATGCGGTTCAGCAGCACCGTCTTGCCGACGCCGCGCAGGCCGATCAGCATCAGGCTGCGCGCGACCAGGCCGGAGCGGATCCGGTGCAGGGCGATCGACGCGCTCTCGATGATCGTGTCGCGCCCTGCCAGCTCCGGGGGAGGTGCACCCGCCCCGGGGGCGTAGGGATTGGTCCTCGGATCCATTTCGATCGAGTTTATATCAAGTTATCTGTTTCAGGTAACTCTGGGTAAACTCGATCGAATCCGGGCCAGGGTGCTATGCCGCCAGCTCCGAGATCTCGATCAGGTTCAGGTCCGGATCGCGCAGGTAGATCGAGCGCAGCTTCGCGGTCGCGCCGGTGCGCATCACCGGTCCCTCGATGATCGGCACCTGCAGCGAGCCCAGGCGCGCGATCACGTCGTCGAGCGGCACGCTGGCGATGAAGCACAGGTCGAGGGCGCCGGGCACGGGCAGGTGTGCTTTCGGCTCGTACTCGCGCCCCTTCACGTGCAGGTTGATCTTCTGGCTGCCGAAGCGGAACGCCTTGCGGCCGCCGCCGAAGGTCTCGAGCGCCATGCCCATCACGTCGGTGTAGAAGCGCACGCAGGCGTCCTCGTCGGCGGTGGTGAGTACGAGGTGGTCGAGGTGGTCGATCATGCGGGTTTCCTCGCAACGAACTGGTTGACGTGGCCGTCGCCGTGGTGGAACGGCCCCTCGTGCACCGCGCGCACGCCGGTGAAGCGGTGCTCGACGACGCAGCCTTCGAAGTCGGCCAGCAGCTCGTCGAGCTGCGGCAGCAGTTCGGGTTCCTTCGGTCCGCCAGTGCCGTAGCGCAACTGCTGTTCGCCGTAGCCCTCGTACACGAACACGCCGCCGGGCGCCAGCGCGCGCACGCAGCGCCCGTGCAGGTCGCGGCGCACTCGCGGCGGCAGGTGCACGAAGATCGACACGATCGCGCCCCAGCACTCCAGACCGGGGTTCCAGGTCGCGAGGTCGGCACCCACCGCGCGGATCGACACACCGGCCTCGCGCGCAAGCGCCCGCGCCTTGCGCAGGCCCTCGTCGGCGACGTCGACCGACGTGACCTCGAAGCCCTGCCGGGCGAGCCACAGGCCGTTGCGGCCTTCGCCGTCGGCCAGGCACAGCACCGGCTGGCCGCGCGGCAGGCGATCGAGGTATTGCCTCAGGAAGTCGTTAGGCTCGGTGCCGTAGACGAACTCGGGCGCCGCGTAGCGTGCGTTCCAGAACGCACGCAACGAGTCGACGGTGCTCATCCGTCCCTCGCCTCGAGCAGGATCGCCTGCGCGCGCAGGATCACCGGCTTGTCGACCATCTTCCCGTCGACCGCCACCGCCGCGCCGCCGGACGCGGCCGCGGCGTCGAGCACGCGCTGTGCCCACGCGCGTTCGGCCTCGGTCGGCGCGAAGTGCAGGTTTACGCTGGCGACCTGCTTCGGATGGATGCAGAGCTTGCCGCCGAAGCCGAGTCGCCGCGCGCGCAGCACGTCGTCGCGCAGTCGGTCGGTGTCGCCGATCGCGGTGCTCACGCCGTCGACGGGCGCCTGCAGGCCCGCCAGCCTGGACGCAAGCACCAGGCGCGACCGGAAGAAGAGCAACTCGTCCTCGAGCGCGTCGCGCATCCCGAGGTCGACCTGTAAGTCGATCGATCCGAATGCGAGCCTCTGCACGCCGGGCGCGGCGGCGATCGCCGACAGTTCGGCCATCCCTGCCGCGCTCTCGATCAGCGGCATGACCGACGCGGCGCCGGCATCCAGCAGCGCGGCGATGTCCGCGGCGCGCTCTGCTTTCGGCAGCATCACCGCAGCGACTCCGGGATGCCGGCACAGCACCAGGTCGTCGCCGAACCACCCGGAGTCGGCGCCGTTGATGCGCAGAACGACCGGGCGCCGCGGCGCGAGCCAGGCCGCGACCGCCCCGCGCGCGTGATCCTTGTCGGCCGGTGCGACCGCGTCCTCGAGGTCGATCACGACCGCGTCGGCGCCGGCGGCCAATGCCTTGTCGAAACGGTCGGGCCTCGATCCGGGTACGAACAGCAGCGAGCGTGCGATGCGCGACATAGGGCGCTCCTAGCCCAGGAACCGGCCGACCACGGGCGCTTCGGCCAGCGACCAGACGCGCGCGATCACCGAGCGCATCTCGGCCTCGCTCGCGCCGTCGCGATACCCGGCCAGCCGCAGCGCCTTGTCCTCGAGCTCGGCGCGGCTCAACGTGTTGCCCGGATCGCCCTTCGGCTCGTCGACGCGCGCCTCCAGCCGGCGGCCATCGGTGGTCTGCACCTGCACCTTGCCGATCCAGCGCGCCGGATAGGCCTGGTCGACCTCCGGGTCGAGGACCATCCGGACCTTGTCGCGGAACGCGACCACGGCCGGGTCGCGGTAGTCGGCGTCGAACTCGGTCAGGCCGGCCCGCCCCTCCACCGCCACCAGGCCGAGCACGGTGCCCATCGAGAACTTGGCCTGGTGCACCGTCTGCGGATCGGTCACCGGCCCGAGCACGTCGATCGCGCCCTGGTGCACCTGCGCGGTGACGCGTTCGACCGCGTCGGCGGCGAGCCGGTGCGTGCGCATCAGCTGCTGCAGCGCGTCCGCGGCCGGATGCGTGTGCCGGCACGAAGCGTGGAACTTGAACGAGGTCTCGGCCAGCGCCCAGCGCGTGCCCAGCCGGTCGGTCAGCCGTGCCGGATCGGCGTCGGTCGACATGCCGGCGGCCATGCCCTGCGCGCCTTCGAGGATGCGCTGCGCGCCCGTGAAGCCGTCCAGCGCGAGGTAGGCCGCGGCAAGCCCGGCGCCTGCCGCGTGCGCCGTGTGCAGCTGCTTCGAGTCGGCGGCGTCGCGCAGGAACTCCCACAGTCCCGCGCCCTGCGTGCCGGCCGAGCCGAACGCATGCAGCATCTGCTGCGGGGACAGCCGCAACAGGCTGCCGACGGCGGCCGCCGCGGCCAGCGTGCCGGCGGTGCCGGTGGTGTGGAAGATCCGGTAGTGCGAGCGGCCGAGAAACTCGCCGATGCGAATGCCGACCTCGTAGCCGACCACGCTGGCCAGCAGCAGCTCGCGGCCCGAGCGGCCGAGCGCCTGCGCGACCGCCAGCGCCGGCGGGAACACCACCGCTGCAGGGTGGAACACCGAGCCGTTGTGCACGTCGTCCTGCTCGGCGAAGTGCGACGAAGCGGCGTTGGCCGTCGCCGCGGCCAGCGGACTCGAACCGCGCCGGTGGATCAGGACTTCGCTCGGGCCGTCCGCTGGCCCCATCGATTCGACGAAACGGGCGATCGTCTCCACCGGGCGCGCGCCCTTGCCGGCCAGCGCCGACGCGAACCAGTCGAGGAACAGGTCTTCGGCCCGGCGCACGACCGGCGCCGGGATCGCTTCGTACTTCAGCGTGGCCGCAAATTCGGCCAGCGTGCGGCTCGGGTGCGTATCGCTCATCGGGATCCTCTCGGTGGCTTCTCTGCGCGTTGCGCGGTCTGCGACGCTCCGCTCATGCAAGGTCTGCGCGGGCAAAGGCGCGGGCCACGGTGCGGGCCGCCCGTTGCCGGCGTGCCGGTGCTTGCCCCCGCTGCGCGGGGGTGCCCTGCGATGCTCGCAGCGCCGGCCCCGCCGCGAAACTCGCTGCGCGAGCTGCGCTCGCTCCGCTCGGACAATCGCGGCGAGTCAGAAGTACGAAGCGCGCTGCGCGCGCGGGCCGGCACTGCTGCGCTTCTCGGCTGCGCACGGGCGCGCCGGCAACCGGCGGCCCGCACCGCGGCCCGCACCTTTGCCGACAGCGTGGTGGCGCTCTCGAGCACTGGCCTCACAACCGTCGCGAGCACCCCTGACGTTCCATTCGCGGCAGGCGGCAGCGTTCTGGCGCTGTGGGAGGCGCAGCGCCGGCGGGCCAGCCAGGGCCGGGCGGCGCGATCTCGGCGGCGCCGAGCAGCGCAGCCTCGGGGTCGGCGCGCGAAGCGCGCTTCGTGTTTCTGACTCGCGGCGATTGTCCGAGCGCAGCTCGCGAAGCGAGCGTAGCGAGTTTCGCCGCGCGACCCCGAGGCGAGCAGCGGAGGGCAGTCGGTGCGCAGCACCGACCGCCGCAGCCATCGCGCCGCCCGGCCCTGGCTGGCCCGCCGGCGCTGCGCCTCCCACAGCGCCAGAACGCTGCCGCCTGCCGCGACGCGCCACCGCGACGGGAGCCACGCATCGACGCCGCGAGGGCGCGTCATCATCAGATCACCCCGTCGTGACGAAACTGCGCGATCTGCGCGGCGTCGTAGCCGAGTTCGCGCAGCACCGAGTCGCTGTGCTGGCCGAGCGCCGGGACCGCTTCCATTCGCGCCTCGGTCATGCCTGGCGGCAGCAGCGCCGGCACGGCGCCGGCCGGCGTCGCCACCGTGGCCCAGCGACCGCGCGCCTTCAGCTGCGGATGCGCCCAGACCTCGGCCATGCCGTTGACCTGCGCGTTGGCGATCTGCGCTTCTTCGAGCAGCGCGACCAGTTGCGCGGCGCTCAACTGCGCGAAGCGCGCGACGATGATCGCGCGCAGCGCGTCGCGGTGCTCGACGCGGCGCGGATTGGCCGAGAAGCGTTCGTCGCTCGCGAGCGAGGGCTGCCCGAGCACCTTCGCGCAGAACACCTGCCACTCGCGCTCGTTCTGCAGCCCGAGCATCACGGTCTTGCCGTCGCCGGTCGGGAACGGTCCGTACGGATAGATCGTGGCGTGCGCGGCGCCGGCGCGCGGCGGCGGCGGCGCGCCGTCGAACGCGTAGTACATCGGAAAGCCCATCCACTCGACCATGCTCTCGAGCATCGAGATGTCGATGCGCCGGCCCCGCCCGGTGCGCCCGCGTTCGATCAGCGCGGCGAGGATGCTGCTGTACGCGTACATGCCGGCTGCGATGTCGGCGATCGAGCAGCCGGCCTTCGCCATCTCGCCGGGCGTGCCGGTGACCGACAGGAAGCCGGACTCGCTCTGGATCAGCAGGTCGTAGGCCTTCTTGTCGCGATACGGCCCGTCGGCGCCGTAGCCCGAAATGTCGCAGACGATCAGCCCCGGGTGCGTCGGTGCGAGCGCCTCGTGCGAAAGGCCGAGCCGCGCGGCAGCGCCCGGCGCCAGGTTCTGTACCAGCACGTCGGCGCGATCGAGCAGCCGGGCGAGGATCTGCGGCGCCTGCGCGTGCTTCAGGTCGAGCGTCACGCTTTCCTTGGACCGGTTCGTCCAGACGAAGTGCGAGGCCAGCCCCGTCACCCGCTCGTCGTAGGCGCGCGCGAAATCGCCGACGCCGGGGCGCTCGATCTTGACCACGCGCGCGCCGTTGTCGGCGAGCTGGCGCGTGCAGAACGGCGCGGCGATCGCGTGCTCGAGGGTGACGACGGTGATGCCGTCGAGCGCGCCCATCAGAACGACCTCGGCAGGCCGAGAACGTGCTCGGCGACGTAGCTCAGGATCAGGTTGGTCGAGATCGGCGCCACCTGGTACAGCCGCGTTTCGCGGAACTTGCGCTCGACGTCGTACTCGTGCGCGAAGCCGAAACCGCCGTGGAACTGGATGCACGCGTTCGCCGCCTCCCACGAGGCCTTGGCGGCGAGGTACTTCGCCATGTTCGCCTGTGCGCCGCACGGCTCGCGCGCGTCGAAGCGCCGGCACGCCTCCCAGCGCATCAGGTTGGCCGCCTCGACCTCGATGTACGACTCGGCGATCGGGAACTGCACGCCCTGGTTCTGCCCGATCGGGCGGCCGAACACGATGCGCTCGTTCGCGTATTTCGTGACGCGGTCGACGAACCAGTAGCCGTCGCCGATGCACTCGGCGGCGATCAGCGTGCGTTCGGCGTTGAGCCCGTCGAGGATGTACCGGAATCCCTTGCCCTCCTCGCCGATCAGGTTCTCGGCCGGGATCTCGAGATTCTCGAAAAACAGCTCGTTGGTCTCGTGGTTGACCATGTTCGGGATCGGGCGGACGGTGAGCCCGGACTTCTCGGCCGCGCGCAGGTCGACCATGAAGATCGACATGCCTTCGGACTTCTTCTTCACGTCGGCCAGCGGCGTCGTCCGGGCGAGCAGGATCATCCATTCGGAGTGCTGCACGCGCGAGATCCAGACCTTCTGGCCGTTGACCACGTAGCGGTCGCCCCGCTTCACCGCGGTGGTCTTGATCTTCGTCGTGTCGGTGCCGGTCGTCGGCTCGGTGACGCCCATGGACTGCAGCCGCCATTCGCCGCTGGCGATCTTCGGCAGGTACTTGCGCTTCTGCGTCTCCGAGCCATGGCGCAGAAGCGTGCCCATGTTGTACATCTGGCCGTGCAGCGCGCCCGAGTTGCCGCCGGCGCGGTTGACCTCCTCCATGATCACCGAAGCCTCGGTGAGGCCGAGGCCCGAGCCGCCGTAGTCGTGCGGGATCATCGCGGCCATCCAGCCGGCCTTCGTCAGCGCGTCGACGAAGGCCTCGGGATAGCCGCGCTCGGCGTCGACCTTGCGGTGGTATTCGTCCGGGAACTGGCGGCACAGGTCCCGGACGCCGTCGCGAATGTCCTGGAATGCCTGGTCGGAGCTTGAGATCATCGGTTCTTCCGGATGGTGGCTCTCGGGAGCCGGTCAGGGGAGTTGCGCGGTGGCTTCCATTGCCAGGAAGCCTTCGTGGTCACGGGCCCACAGCCGCACCGCACGGTCGCCGTCCGGGCGGCCGCAGACGCTGAAACGGTGGATGTCGAACAGCGGGCGGACTGCCCGGAACTCGAATCGCCGCACGCGCGCGCGCGGCATCTCGCGCCGCAGCAGGTCGATCAACAGCGTGGCGATCAGCGGACCGTGCACGATCAGGCCGGGATAGCCCTCGACTTCGGTCACGTAGCTGCGGTCGTAGTGGATGCGGTGGCCGTTGAACGTGAGCGCCGAATAGCGGAACAGCAGCACCGGGTCCGGTGCGATTTCGCGCGAGAAGGTCGCGTCGCCGGGCGCGGGCCGCGGCGCGGGTGCCGGCGCACCGGGCTGCGGTGCGTCGCGGTAGACGATGTCGTGTTCCTCCGTGATCGCCACGCCGCGGGCGTCGACGACCTCGTGACGGACGTCGACGAACACCAGCGAGCCGCTGCGCCCCGTCTTCGCGCGCACGTCGCCGATGCGCGATTCGCGCGTGATCTCGTCGCCGACGCGCAGCGCGTGGTGGAACTCGAGCCGTCCGCCCGCCCACATGCGCCGCGGCAGCGGAACCGGCGGCAGGAAGCCGCCGCGCTTCGCGTGTCCGTCGGGGCCGATCTCGCTCTGCCGCGCCAGCGGCGTGAAGTACAGCCAGTGCCACAGTGGCGGCACGTCGGTGCCGGGCAGGGGCTCCGGGTCGTCGCGGTCGAGCGTGGCCGACAAAGCGGCGATCGGCGTGGCAGTGACCAGGTCGCCGCGACGCTCGCTGCGGCCGATCCATTGCTGCAGGTGCTGGAGGTCCATGGTGGCGAACGTTCCGAAAATCCGAGCTTGCGGGAAAGCCGGGTGCAGGGCAATTCGCATTTCGGTAAGCCGGCCTTCGCCGGGAATGTAGACTCCGGCGCAGCCGCCGGCGGGGTCCGCGGCCCCGGGAATCGTCGATGTCCATGCGTTTCGATCTGGTCGACCTGCGCCTGATGGTGCGTATCGCCGAGGCCAACAGCCTGACAGGCGGCGCGGCGGCGTCGCACGTGTCGCTGCCGGCGGCGAGCGCCCGCGTCAAGCACCTGGAGGAGCGAATCGGCGCCAAGCTCCTGTACCGCACCAGCCAGGGCGTGACGCTGACCCCGCCGGGACAGGCATTCGTGCAGCATGCGCGGCTCGTGCTCGCCCAGATCGAGCAGCTGCGCGGCGACATGCAGGAGTACGCCAGGGGTGTCAAGGGTCACCTGCGGATGCTGGCGAACACCACCGCGCTCAGCGAGTACCTTCCGCCGGTGCTGCGCACCTACCTGCTGCGGCATCCGGACATCAACGTCGACCTGCGCGAGCGCCTGAGCCACGACATCGTGCGTGCGGTCTCGGAAGGGCAAACCGACATCGGGATCGTCGCCGGCAACGTGCGCACCGAGAGCCTCGAAGTGATTCCCTATCGCCAGGAGCGGCTCGTGCTCGCGGTGCCGGCGGGGCACGCGCTGGCGCGCCAGCCCGTGGTCGATTTCGCCGACACGCTGGACCTGGACCACGTCGGCCTCCAGGAGGCCAGCGCGATCCACGGCTTCATCCGCGGCGTCAGCGACGAGTTGCACCGCCCGATCAGGTGGCGCATCCAGGTCGGCAGCTTCGAGACCGCGTGCCGGATGATCGAAGCCGGCGTGGGCGTCGGCGTGCTCCCCGGCACGGCTGCGCGTCGCCATGCGCAGACGATGGCGATCGCGATCGTCGGCCTTCGCGACGCGTGGGCGCTGCGCGAGCTGAGGATCTGTGCCCGCAGCCTCGAGGCGTTGCCCGCCTTCGCGCGCGACCTGATCGAGCTGTTGATCGCCGACGCCCGGTCCGCTGCCGAGGCCGCGACGGGCGCCGTCGCCGGGCCGGCGGGCCGGTAGCCGGCATCGGGTGGCCGGCCAGGGCGCTTGTCGTGGCCAATACCTACGTGCTGCTGCACGGCGCCTGGCACGGCGCCTGGTGCTGGACGCGGGTGGCCGGGCCGCTGCGCGCCGAAGGGCACCGCGTCTACACGCCGACCCAGACCGGGGTCGGCGAGCGCGCCCATCTGCTGTCGCGGGACATCACGCTCGACGTCTTCGTCGGGGACCTCGTCGACGTGCTCGAGTCCGCGGATCTTCAGGACGTCGTCCTGGTCGGGCACAGCTTCGGCGGCATCGGCATCTCGGGCGCTGCCGATCGCGTGCCCTCGCGGATCCGGCACCTCGTCTACCTCGACGCGCTGATCGTCGAGAACGGGCAGAGCCCGTTCGCGGTCGTGCCGCCGGAGATCGCCGCGGCGCGCCGCGCGGAGGCCCTGGCGTTCTCGGGCGGCGTCTCGCTGCCGGTGCCCGATCCGGCGGTGTTCGGCGTCACCGACCCCGTGGACGCCGCCTGGCTCGAAGCGAACTGCACGCCGCATCCGCTGTCCACGTACGAGAGCGTGCTGACGCTGCGGGGCCCGGTCGGCAACGGGCTGCCGGCCACCTACGTGGCGGTCCGGCCCCCCTACCCGCCGACGGCGGCTGCGCGCGCATTCGCCCGGAAGCAGGCGGCGTGGAACTACATCGAGATCGACGCGGGCCACGACGCGATGGTGACTTCGCCGCAGGCGGTGCTGGACATCCTGCGCGGGCTCTGAGCGCGCCGCTCGCGCGGCGCGCAGTTCGATTCGCCTTGCCGCGGGCGGCGCGGG
>Ga0209477_1002502_pt1 | contig 10584 bp, 10 predicted proteins | sample KloWWTupernatant_FD_187180 | JGI IMG/M metagenome (GOLD analysis project Ga0209477, IMG submission 187180) | Active sludge microbial communities from Klosterneuburg, Austria, studying microevolution and ecology of nitrifiers - Klosterneuburg... | ecosystem: Engineered > WWTP > Aerobic digester >...
GCGCTGCTGCTCTTCCTTGTCCGCAAGGGCTTCAACCGGTTGGCCGAACGCGGCCAGTGGTACGGACAGGACCACGCTTCGACGTTCAACTCGCTGCGGCGGGTCTTCAGCGTGTGCATCCTGCTTATCGCTGCGCTGCTGGTGAGCTACGTGTTCTTCGAGAAGAAGGTTTACGTGTACCTGAACGAGAACCTCATGAAGGTGATCTACCTCAGCATCATCATTCCCGGCACACTCATCTTCAGCATCGGGTCCAAGCTCGTGTTCGATCGCATGCGCATGCGTTCCGGCTCCGATGCCACCACCTACAAATTCATGCGTTACCTCGTGGTGGCGGGCATCTACATCCTTGGGATCTTTCTCGCCAGCTTTGCCTTTCCGGACCTTCAACGGTTCGCAACATCGGCCATGGCCGGCGCTGGGATCATGGCGGTAGTCATCGGGTTTGCCAGCCAAGAGGCCATATCCAACATCATTGGCGGTATGTTCATCGTGATCTACAAGCCTTTTCGCATCGGCCATGTCGTGAAACTTTCCGAAGACCTCGTGGGTGAAGTGGAGGATATCACCTTGCGGCATACGGTGATCAAGAATTACCAGAACAAGCGGATCGTGGTTCCCAATGCGATCATGAACAAGGAGCGTTTGGTGAACTATGACCTGGGCGAGAAGCGCACCTGCTCGTGGGTTGAAGTAGGCATCAGCTACGGATCCAGCATCGAGCGGGCAAAGGAACTGGTACGCCAGGAATGCATGACGCATCCGTCCTTGCTCGATACACGAACTCCGTTGGCCAAGGCGAACAACGACCCCGTGGTGATCGTGCGGGTGATCGGTCTGAACGATTCCGCCGTCACGCTTCGCGCATGGACCTGGGCGAAGGACTATCCCACCGCGTTCGTGATGCGTTGCGAGCTCTACGAATCGATCAAATTGCGCTTCGATGCCGAGGGCATCGAGATCCCGTTCCCGCACCGCACGGTGTATGTGAAACACCAAACGGGCGGTCCCGTTCCTGAACTACACGCCATGATCTGAACTCTACGCGGAATGTGAACCATGACCTCGTGCGACATCCGTATGGTCCGCGAGCACCAAGGCCACTCCATCAGCTTGCAAGGCCGCCACTCATTGGAGCGGAGCGGACGAGGGTCGATACAGCTTGACCGGGCCATACCGGTACATGAACGTTTGCGGATCCAGGTGCAAGCCTTCCACGGCTACGGCGAGAGCCTGATCGACTACAACCACAGCCAAACAACGCTGGGCATTGGTATCCCGCTGCTGCAATGGATGTGAACTCCTTCCGTAGCAACGCGCGCGCTACTCGTAACGCAACGCTTCGATGGGGTGCAGTTGCGCCGCCTTGCGTGCCGGGAAGAAACCGAAGATGACGCCGATGGCGAAGGAAAAGCCGAAGGCCATGGCCACGGAAGCAAAGGACACTGTGGTTTCCCAGTTCAAGGCTTGGCCGGCAAGTTCTGCGATCACATACCCGAGGATGATCCCGATGATCCCACCGATCAAACTGAGCAAGACCGCCTCGACCAGAAACTGGATCAAGATGGCCTGACCGGGTGCGCCCACGGCCAAACGCAAGCCGATCTCCCGTGTGCGTTCGGTGACCGAGACCAGCATGATGTTCATGATCCCGATGCCTCCCACGATCAACGATATGGAGGCGATGGTGGCCAGCAACAAGGTGATCATGCCCGTGATGGAACCCATGATATCCATGATCTCCTTCTGGGTACGGATGGTGAACGCGGGCTCCCGGCCGCTGACCTTCTCCAATCGGTTCAAGAGCACATCGTCGATCTCGGCTTTTGCGGCATCCACGCTCTCCTCGCTCATGGCGGACGCCATGATGGTCATGGCATAGTCGATCCCCAGAATTCGCTTCTGCACCGATCTGAACGGGGCGATGATCACATTGTCCTGATCCTGCCCGAAGCCACCTTCGCCTTTTTCCTTGAGCACGCCCAATACGCGGAATGGCATCTTGTTCACCCGCAATATCTGTCCGATGGACGCTTGTTCCCCACCGAACAGATCATCGGCGACCGTCTTGCCGATGACACACACCTTCTTCAATGACTTGCCGGTCTCATCGTCAAAGGCCTTACCGAAGACAACCTCGTGGTTCTGGATGTGGAAGTAGTCAGCATAGGCTCCGGTGATCGGGGTCAGGCTATTGGCCGAACCATTGACCAACTGCACCTGCGATTGGACCATCGGACTGATGTACTTGACCGACGGGGAATACCGGAGGATCTCCTTCACATCCCGTTCTTCCAATATGGTCAAGCTGCCTGCTCCACGATCCACGCCACTACGCGAAGAAGTCCCTGGTGAGATGGCGATCAAATTGGATCCGAGTTTCCCGAGTTCACCTTTGATGCTCTCCTCTGATCCTTTGCCCACGGCCAACATCCCGATCACAGCCCCCACCCCGATGATGATGCCGAGCATGGTGAGCAAGGCGCGCGTGCGGTTCCGGTTGATGGACCGCAACGCCGATCTGAACATGTCGCGTGGATTCATGGCTTTGTGGTCGTTGTGCTGGTTCGTGACTTTTCCTCAGCCTTGCGCGCTTCTTCTTCGGCTTGTTCTGCCACCAGTTGTTCGTACATCACATCGGCCCGTAGCGGAACCGCGATGGGCTCATCGGACTCGATCCGGCCATCGCGCATGTACACCCTTCGCTTCATGAACTTGGCAATGTCCTCTTCGTGCGTCACCATCACGATCAGGATCCCCTTGTCATTCAGTTCCTGCAACAACTGCATGACCTGATAGCTTGTCTTCGTGTCGAGATTCCCGGTGGCCTCATCGGCGAAAATGACCTTGGGGTCGTTCACCAGGGCCCGCGCAATGGCCACGCGCTGCTGCTGCCCTCCCGAAAGTTCATTGGTCTTGTGGTGCAGCCGATCGCCCAAACCTACCTGCTTCAGTGCCTCAATGGCGCGTTCCCTGCGCTCGTCCGAGGAGACGCTCGGATTGTAGAGCAACGGAAGTTCCACGTTCTCGATGCAAGTGGTCTTCGGAAGTAGATTGTAGGATTGGAAGATGAAACCGAACTGTCGGTTCCGGATCCTGGAGATCTCTTCTTTGGTGCGACCGCTCACCAGTTCACCGTCCAGGAGGTATTGTCCGCTGGTCGGTTCATCCAAGCAACCGAGGATGTTGAGGAAGGTGGATTTCCCACTGCCGCTGGCACCCATCAAGGCCACGAATTCGCCATCGTGGATCTTTAGCGAGACTTCGCGAACGGCGCGCACTTCATTCGGCCCCGGGTTGAAGGTCTTGCTGATCTCAACGGTCTCGATGATGCATCGTCCCGCGCTCATTTCTTATCGGTATTCGGGCTGAAGATGCTCGTGTTATCCTCGCTACCGTCCAGGATATCGATGGCAATGCGAAGGATGATCTCGCGCCCCTCCAGATCAGGAGCGTCGATCGCACTTCTGAAGCCATTGTCAAAACCCGGTCGCACCGGAACTTCTTCCAGGCTCTGTCCATCCTTCAACCAAATGGACCGCCCTTTCTTTTGCGCAAGCGCTTTGATCGTATAGCCCTCCTGCTTGAGCAAGCGCGCATCCTCTGCCGCTATCGCCAGATCGATCGCGGTGTTCGCAATGGTGAGTGCTGGAGGATTCTCCACGGTCTTGATCACCAACGTGGCTGTCATACCGGGCAGGAGCTTCAGCTCGGCGTTCTCGATCAGGATGATCACTTTGTAGGTGACCACGTTCTGTACTTCGATGGGCTGCAATTGGATCTGGTCCACCACACCGGCGAATGTTTCGTGGGTGTAGGTATCCACCGTGAACTCCACATTCTGCCCGATGCGCACTTGCCCGATGTCGGCTTCATCCACGCTGGCCTCGATCTTCATCTTGGTCAGGTCGTTGGCAATGCGAAAGAGCGTTGGTGTGGCAAAGGAGGCCGCCACTGTTTGGCCCACGTCCACGTTCTTGGAGATCACGATCCCATCGATCGGAGAGATGATGGTGGCATAGCTCAGGTTGATGGATGCTTTGTCCGCCTGCAAGCGCATCAGGTCCAAGTTCGCTTTGGCATTCTCCAGTTCCACCTCGTCCCGCTCCAGGTCCGCGTGTGTGACCGCTCCGCCGGCAAGAAGGCGCACGCTTCGGTCGAAATTGAGCTGGGCCTGCGTCAGGGCGACTTCTGCCTTCGTGATGTTGGCCCTGCTCTCGCGCACGGTTGCCTGTAAGTTTCGCATGTCCATCCGCGCGATGACCTGGCCCTTTTTCACTTTCGCATTGTGATCGGTGAAGACCTCATCGATGATCCCCGAAACCTGTGTACCCACATCGACCACTTCGATCGGATTGATGGTGCCCGTGGCCGATACCTCTTGGAACAGTGACCCGATCTCGATCCTCTCCGTCGTGAAGTCCACGACCACCTCTGGCCTGTTGGCGATGACATAAGCGGCTACAGCCCCGATACCGACCAGGATCAAGGCCCACGTGAGCAGTCGCCCTCTGCGTTTCTTCTTTTGCTCGGTTCCGGTGGATTTGTTCATGGTCTATCGTATTGGACTTTGCTCAGCTTCAAGTATTCAAAATGCCGTCCACCCCGCGTCCGCAACGATCACATCGCCGTTGATGAAGCTCGATCGGTCGCTGGCCAGAAAGAGCACGATCTCCGCAATTTCCTGCGGCTTACCGGTACGCGGATTGGTGGCCGTGGCCGAGAAGATCTGCTGTTGCGCCAAGGGCGAGATCTTCGCCATGTCGAGCGATTCGGTGATGTTGGTCTCCACGCCGCCCGGTGCCACCGCGTTGCACCGTATGCCCGACTTGGAATACATGTAGGCCGTGTTCTTGGTCAGTCCGACCAAAGCGTGCTTGCTTGCCGTGTATGCTGCGCCAGCTCTTGCGCCGCGCACACCACCGATCGATGCGATGTTGATGATGTTGCCGTGCCTCTGTTCCAGAAAACCTTTCACGGCATGTCGCATGGCCTGCATGGGTCCGGTAACATTGACGTCCATGATCGTCTGCCAGAGCGCGTCCTTTACTTCGCCAACGGGAGAGAAATCATCCATCAATCCCGCATTGTTGACGAGTACATCCAAGCCGCCCAAGGTCATCTTACAGTGATCGAACATCCGATCGATGTCCTCTGGTTTTCCCATATCGACCGGAAGCGTTTCCAGTTTGCCAGCGAGTTGCTTGGAGCCTGCACCCAATTCTTCGAGCCGATCTTTCCGTATGTCAGTAGCCAGTACGTTGGCCCCTGCCGATAGCAGGCTCATGGTGATCGCCTTGCCTATTCCTGATCCCGCACCCGTGACGATGCAGCGTTTGTTCTTCAGTGTGTCCATGTCTTCGTGCTTCTTTCTGATGGTTCCTTAGAAGCGGAACATGTACCCCATCGTGTCTCCGATACTGCAACAGTGTACGAAGGATGGGTATACAGCCTTGCTCCGGATGATGTCTTCTCGAGCTGCATTACGAATCACAAAGTTATGTTACTTAAAACGTCTTTCAAAACTAATAACGTAATATTGCACTTAACCTGTACCAATGTCGTCCACCACCAACACCTCCAGTGACCCACGCACCGCGATCCTATCCGCAGCGAAAGACCTGTTCTGGAAGCACGGGATCCGGCGCGTCACCGTGGAGGAGATCAGCAAGGAGGCCGGCATCAGTAAGATGACCTTCTACCGCACCTTCTCCAATAAGCAGGAGGTGGCCGCTGCGGTGCTGACCGATGTGCTCGATTCATCCATGCAACGCTACCGAGCAGCTATGGATAGCGATGCACCCTTCGAGGAGCGTATCCGCGAGGTGGTCCTGTTGAAGCACGACAATGCGCAGGACATGAGCGATGAGTTCCTGAAGGACGTCCTTGGCGATCCCAATTCTGAGTTGGCTATCATGGCGCATTCATTCCAAGAGGAACACACCAAGATCTTCTTGGCCGACCTGCGCAAAGCCCAACGGAACGGCTGGATCCGAAAGGAGATCAAACCCGCGTTCATCCTCTTCATGTTGGAAAGGATGAATGCGCACATGTTCGATGTTGCGTTCCGTGGCATGTACAAGAACTCGCACGATGCGATCATGGAACTGACCAACTTCATGTTCTACGGGCTATTCCCGATGGATGCCCACAAGAAATGATGCGAACCGTGTTTGCCATATCCATATTCGGAACGACATTGAGTTGTCTAGCTCAAGACAGCCTCACGTTCTCAGGGCAAGCATCACTTGTTGGCAGCTACGGACCGGAAAATGCTCTGGAGTATTTCTTTGGTGCGCGATACTTGCCGGAGGTGCAGTACGAAGTGAAGATCGATTCCACGAAGCTGTTCACGGTGTTGGGCTCGGCCAACCTAAGTGCGACATCGTTCTTCCATCCTTTCACTGCAGACGTTACCGATGGAAGCATCGACCCCTACCGCGTTTGGGCACGGTACAGCACGAATCGTTATGAGATCCGGGTTGGCCTGCAGAAGATCGACTTCGGCTCTGCTACGCTCCTGCGACCGATGCAATGGTTCAACCAGATCGATCCGCGTGATCCGCTGCAGTTGACCAACGGCGTGTATGGTGCATTAGCTCGCTATTACTTCAAGAACAATGCGAACATCTGGCTTTGGGCACTGTATGGCAACGATGAGGCGCGCGGCTTGGATGCATTGCCTTCCGATCCGGATAGACCGGAGTTCGGTGGTCGGGTCCAGCTGCCAGTTCCGCGCGGCGAGATCGCGCTCAGCTATCACAACCGAACCGTGGACACCAAGTCGTTCGGGTTGATGGATGCAGCTGCAACAAGCACGGAGAACCGCATCGGACTGGATGGCAAATGGGATGTGACCATCGGCCTGTGGTTCGAGGTCTCACATGCGCACAACAGCGCGGACCTCGGTTTGCTGAGCGATCAAACGTTGATCAACATCGGCGCGGACTACACCATCGGCATTGGCAATGGGTTGAACGTGGTGGCGGAGCACTTACTATCAGCCGCGGACGATCAGCCGCTGGCATTCAACGACACCCGTCACATCACGGCGGCGACCGCCAATTATCCGATCGGCTTCACCAATACACTAAGTACCGTTGCCTACTACGACTGGAGCAGTGAGAATGCCACCTTCTTCCTCAATTTCCAACATCAGTTCCGGCGCCTGACCGGCTACTTGATGGCCTACTATAATCCAAGCACGCAAACGGGTGTGCAGCGGAACGACCTGGTACAGACCAGCTCTGGTCCAGGCATCCGCGCCATGCTCGTTTACAACCATTGAACAACCAAGGCCCCATTGACCATGAGCAACGAGAACATCATCACGATCGAGAAAGTCACCAAGCGCTTCAAAGTGGGCGAGGGCGAATTCACCGCCTTGAAGGAGATCGACCTGACGGTGAAGAAAGGTGAATTTGCAGGACTGGTGGGGCCGAGCGGATCGGGCAAGACCACCTTGCTCAACATCATCGGTTCGCTGGACAGTCCGACAGAAGGCAAGGCCAGCGTGTTGGGCCACGACATCGCCAGCCTCTCGCATAAGCAGAGCGCGCAGCTGCGGAACATGCACATCGGCTTCATCTTCCAGGTGTACAATCTGCTGCCGGTGTACACAGTGTACGAGAACGTGGAGTTCGCCCTGTTGCTGCAAAAGGTGGGCGCGGCCGAACGCAAGAAGGCCGTGATGGAAGCACTGGAATGGGTGGGCATCGCAGGGCTCGCGGACAAGCGGCCGGACAAACTCTCAGGCGGCGAAGGACAGCGCGTGGCCATTGCACGTGCCATGGTGAAGAAGCCCGAACTGCTTCTTGCGGATGAACCCACCGCCAACCTCGATGCGACGAACGCACATGCCATCCTGAAAACGATGGTAAGCTTGAACAAGGAGCTCGGCACCACTTTCCTCTTCAGCACCCACGACGAAAAGGTGATGAGCTACCTGCGTCGCATCATCCACTTGCGCGATGGCTATGTGGAGAAGGACGAGAACGCAACACCCGCCTCATCATGAAACTGGCATTGCAACTGGCCTACCGGAACTTGGTCGGTGCGGGATTGCGCACGTGGTTGAACGTGATCGTGCTCGCCTTCGCCTTCCTGATGATCATCTTCTTCAACGGCCTGATGGATGGTTGGGACCGACAAGCACGGCGCGACAGCATCGCCATGGAGTTCGGGAACGGACAATTGCTGCATCCGGACTATGACCCTTACGATCCCTTCAGCATTCAGGACGGACATGGTGTGCTGAACAGCGATCAGGCTGACAAGCTCACGCCGATCCTGATCCGACAAGCTTCGGTGTATCCACAGGGTCGCATGGTCTCCGCATTGTTGAAAGGGATACCCGTGGACCAACGGATCCTGACACTTCCTACCGCGGAGTTGAAGAAGAGCGATGCAGCGATCCCGGTGATGATCGGGAAACGCATGGCCGCTTCGCTGAACGTGAAAGAAGGTGACAAACTCCTGCTGCGTTGGCGCGACAAGAACGGGACGTTCGATGCGGCCGACATGACCGTGGTACACATCTTCCAGACCGACGTTCCCGCTGTCGACAAGGGGAGCATCTGGTTGCCCATGGACAAGCTCGAAAAAATGACAGGACTGGTCGGACACGCCAGCGAATTCATCCTCTCCGAAGGCTTCGACCCTTCCGACACCGGCGGCTGGACCTACAAGTCGCAAGCTATGTTGTTGCAGGACATCACGGACATCATCGCCATGAAGAAGACGAGCAGCTCCGTGTTGTACCTGATGCTCGTCGCCATTGCCTTGATCGCGATCTTCGACACGCAGGTACTCTCCGTGTTCCGTCGGCAACGCGAGATCGGCACCTACGTGGCCTTGGGCATGACGCGCACCCAAGTGGTGGGTCTCTTCACCGTGGAAGGCAGCATGTACAGTCTGCTCGCCATGGCGGTGGGCTGCATCGTCGGCATACCGCTCTTCGTGTATCTGGCCACCACAGGCATCGCGTTCCCGACCACCACCATGGCCCAGGACATGGGCGTGGCGATATCGGATCGGATCTTCCCTGTCTTCGGAGTACAACTGGTGCTGGGTACGGTGTTGCTCGTAGTGATCGCCGCCACCATCGTGAGCTTTCTGCCTGCCCGGAAGATCGCACGGATGAACGCGGTGGAGGCCTTGAAAGGAAAACTGCAATGATCAGCAGGGTATGAAATTGGCATTGAAACTCGCGTACAAGAACCTGATCGGTGCGGGTCTGCGCACCTGGCTCAACGTGGGTGTGCTCGCCTTCGCCTACCTGATCATCCTCTTCTTCAACGGGCTCACCAACGGTTGGTCGCACCAAGCGCAACGCGATGGCATTCGTTGGGAATTCGGCAATGGGCATCTGCTCAACCCACACTACGATCCCTACGATCCGTTCAGCGTGCAGGACGGCCACGGCACGCTGGAAGGTGCGGATACGAAAGCGTTGATGCCCATGCTGGTGCAGCAGGGATCGATCTATCCCGATGGCCGCATGGTGTCGATATTACTAAAAGGGATACCCGAGGACCAAACGGAGATCGCCGTACCCATCGCCGAGTTGAAGAACAGCAGCGCTGAACTTCCGGTGATGCTGGGTGAACGCATGGCGAAGTCGATCAAGGCCGCGGAAGGCGACAAGGTGCTGCTGCGCTGGCGCGATCACAACGGCACCTTCGATGCCAAGGAAATGACCGTGGCGCACATCTTCAATACCGAGATCCCCACGGTGGACAACGGAACCGTATGGCTTCCGCTGGACACCCTGTGGCACATGACCAACCTGCAAGGCGAAGCCAGTTTGTTCGTGGCATCCGAACACTTCGACCCAGCGCAAACAGCCGGCTGGAAATTCCTGTCGCAAGAGGAATTGTTGAAGGACACGAATGACATCATCAACGCCGAGCGCTTCAGCGATGCCATCATCTACCTGATGCTGCTCGCCATCGCCTTGATCGCCGTGTTCGATACACAAGTGCTTTCGGTGTTCCGCCGCCAGCGCGAGATCGGCACCTACGTGGCACTAGGTATGACGCGAACACAGGTGGTCACGCTCTTTACCGTGGAAGGCAGCATGTACAGCATATTCGCCGTGGTGGTGGGCAGCGTGATCGGCATTCCGTTCTTCGAATACCTCGCCTCCATCGGTATCGGACTTCCGGAATCCATTCAATCCATGGGCATGATGATGGGCAAACGCATCTTCCCGCTATTCAGCATCCAATTGATCATCGGCACGGTGCTGCTGATCATCGCCACCGCCACATTCGTCAGTTATCTCCCCGCGCGCAAGATCGCCCGCATGAACGCGGTGGAAGCACTCAAAGGAAAATTGCAATGATCAAGTTCCTCTTCAAAGGCATTCTGCGCGACAAAAGTCGCAGCCTCCTCCCCATCATCATCATCCTGCTGGGTGTAACGCTCACGTTGTTGTTGAGCGGATTCCTGCGCGGTATGATGGGCGATATCGTCGATCAGAACGCCCGCTTCGATACGGGCCATGTGAAGGTGATGACCAAGGCCTATGCGGCGGAGCAGGACCAACTGCCCAACGACCTGGCCATGCTCGGCTTGGACACG
>Ga0209477_1002504_pt1 | contig 10581 bp, 8 predicted proteins | sample KloWWTupernatant_FD_187180 | JGI IMG/M metagenome (GOLD analysis project Ga0209477, IMG submission 187180) | Active sludge microbial communities from Klosterneuburg, Austria, studying microevolution and ecology of nitrifiers - Klosterneuburg... | ecosystem: Engineered > WWTP > Aerobic digester >...
GTCACACGACGAACGTGGACAGCCGCAAGAGAGCGTCCACCCCGACCACCTCAACCGAGCCTCGGCCAAGGCCCGATCTGAGGTCAATGGAACTAGTAGGCCGCGATGAGGGCGGCCCCGGCGAGCGCCGCAACGACTCCGACCTGCTGGATCCGTCGGAGCCGCTCCCCCAGGATGACGCGCGCCAAGATGATCGTTGCCACCGGATAGAGCGAACCCAGGACCGCGGTCAGCGACACCTGACCCATCGACGAGGCCCACCCGAAGAGACCGTTGGCCAGGGCATCGCCGGCACCGATGGCCGCCAGCAACGGGACCTCCCCTCGCCGCACGCCGCCGGCGCTGCGGACGACGAGGGCGACGATGACCAGCAGGCCGACCGAGGTCATCCGCATCCCCCACAAGGTGAGCAGGGTCGAGGTGCGCGCACCCCGGTCGATGCAGAAGAGCGCCGAGCCGAAACACACCGCAGCCGCCAGGGCAAAGAGGACCGGCCGCGGGGACACCGCACCGCTCAACTCGGGACCGGACGCGAGCAGGATCCCGACGACAGCCACCGCCATCCCGATCCATGCCCACAGGCCCGGGGAGTCACCGGTCGCGACCCCCAGGACGATCGGCACGATGACGCCCATCGAGGCGATCGGCGCGACGACTCCCATGGTGCCGTCCGCGAGCGCCGTGTAGAAGAAGAGGAGGCCGATCATCCCCGCCAGCCCAGCCGTCATGGCCCACGGCAACCACCCCAGCCAAGGGCCCGTGAGAGAAGCCGGTCGCACCACGAGCACGATCAGGCTCAGCCCGACGAGGGCCAACCCCTGGGTCCACCCGACGATGACGATCGCCGGATGCTCCTTGGTCTTCAGTCCCGCGAAGAAGTCCGACGTCCCCCAACAGATCGCCGACAGGAGGGCGAGCACGGCGGACACGCGCCCCAGACTAGGTGCCGGGCGGCACACTCCCGGCACGGCGTGCCCTCACGGGATTCGGTGACCACACGGCATACATTGCAATGGTGTCCGGACGCAGCGTGCCAGGCCGGGAGGCCACCGAGTTCTCCCGCGCTCTCGAGCAACTCCGTGCTGCCCGGCTGCGTCCCGAGGTCCGGCTCACCGAAGTGCCTGCGCCGCAACGCATTGCCCCGTATGCCGTGGCCCTCACCGCCGATGTGCTCACCTCGATCGGGTCCGACGACGAGCTGGCCTCAGGCCGCTTCGTGCTCCTCTTCGACCCGTCCGCACCCGAGCCATGGTGTGGCCAGTGGCGCGTCGTAACCTTCGCGCGCGCCGAGCTCGAGCCCGAGTTCGCGACCGAGGCGATGCTCGGTCAGGTCGGGTGGAGCTGGCTCACCGATGCCCTCGATGAGCGTGAGGTCCCCTTCACTGCGGAGGCGGGCACGGTGACTCGCGTGGTGTCGGAGTCCTTCGGCGGCTTGTCCGACAAGGACGCGAGCGTCGAGATCGAGATCCGCGCGTCCTGGACGCCGGTCGACGGTTCGGTGGCCGACCATCTCCTCGCCTGGTCCGACCTGCTGTGCACGATCGCCGGGCTGCCGCCCCTGCCCGAGGGAGTCATCGCCCTGCCCGGACCGCGTCGCTGACGATGGCCCACCAGCGCCCTCCCGATGTCGCCTCGGACGATGCCGAGCCGTCCGCGGCCGCCCTTCCGCCCGAACCCAGCACCCCAGAGGTGGCACTTCCGCTCCTGACCGACCCGCTCGGTGGCATCCCACACGTCATCGAGACCGAACGCGACCTGCAGGCAGCCGCCGAGGCCATCGCGGGCGGGGAGGGCAGCGTGGCACTCGACGCCGAGCGGGCGTCGGGCTATCGCTACAGCCAGCGCGCCTACCTCGTGCAGGTCCGGCGCGAAGGCGCCGGCAGCTTCCTCATCGACCCGATCGCCTGTCCGGATCTGTCACCGATCAATGACGCCATCGGTGGGGCGGAGTGGATCCTGCATGCCGCGACCCAGGACCTCGCCTGCCTCGCCGAGGTCGGATTGCACCCGCGCCAATTGTTCGACACCGAGCTCGCGGCCCGCATCCTGGGGCTGCCAAGGGTCGGTCTCTCGGCGGTCGTCGAGCACTATCTGGGCGTGACTCTGGCCAAGGAGCACTCCGCCGTCGACTGGTCGACACGACCCCTCCCCGAGCCGTGGCTGCGTTATGCCGCCCTCGACGTCGAGGTACTCGGCGAGTTGCGCAACCTCATGGGCGTCGATCTGGCCATGTCGGGCAAATCGGAGTGGGCTCGCCAAGAGTTCGATTCCCTCCTCACGTGGGCTCCGACCGAGAAGGCCGAGCCGTGGCGTCGGCTGCACGGCTTGGCGGCACTGCGCGGACGGCGTGGGTATGCCGTAGCGCGCGAACTCTGGTACGCCCGGGACGCCATCGCGCGCGACCGCGACATCGCCGCGGGCCGGATCGCCAATGACCGCATCCTCATCGAGATCGCCGAGAAGGCGCCCACCTCGGTGGAAGAGTTGCCCGCTGGGCATCGACCCATCGCGCGCTACGGGCGTCAATGGGTGCGGGCAGTGCGCGTCGGTCTGGATCTGGCCGAGGCCGATTTGCCGCTCCGCACGGTGCGTTCGGAAGGCCCGCCGCCAGCGCGGAGTTGGGCCGATCGTGACCCCGAGGCGGCAGCCCGGCTCTCGAACGTGCGAGCCGCCTTGGGCGCGATCTCCGAGGAGAAGCACATCCCCGTCGAAAACCTCTGCTCCCCCGAGCCGCTGCGCCGAGTCATCTGGACACCGCCAGCCACTCACGACGAAACCGCCTTCCGAGAGGCCTTGGCCGCCCAGGGTGTCCGTCCTTGGCAGCAAGACATCGTCGCCCCCATTCTCGCGAGCGCGTTCGCTGCCTGACTCCCCGGACTGACCCCACCCGTGCAGGCGGAGGGATGCCGAACGCGCGTCCTCCTGCGCCTCTGGCATCCCCCACCAAGGATCCGCACCGCAAGCGCGGTCACGGGTGACTCGGATCACCGCATGGAGGTCTGGGACGGCTCGTTACTGACGAGTAATGTTGGGCTGGTGGGCGCCCAATCCGCCGCCCGATCCCCCGCGAGAAAGAGGCCACCCGTGCCCCGTGCTCTCCAGGACGTCGTCTTCGTCGACGGTGTGCGCACCCCATTCGGCAAGGCTGGCGAGAAGGGCATGTATGCCCAGACCCGCGCCGACGACCTCGTCATCAGCTGCATCCGTGAATTGCTCCGCCGCAACCCCAACCTCCCCAAGGACCGGGTCGAGGAGGTGGCGGTCGCCGCGACGACCCAGATCGGTGACCAGGGCCTGACCCTGGGCCGCCTGGCCGCGCTTCTCTCTGGCCTGCCCAACACGGTGCCGGGCTACTCGGTCGACCGCATGTGCGCCGGCGCCATGACCGCTGTGACCAACGTCGCGAGCTCGATCGCCTTCGGTGCCTACGACGTGGCCATCGCCGGCGGCGTCGAGCACATGGGCCGCCACCCGATGGGCGAAGGCGTCGACCCCAACCCACGAATCATCTCCGAGAAGCTCGTTGACCCGTCCGCCCTCGTCATGGGTTCGACGGCCGAGAACTTGCACGACCGCTTCCCGCAGCTCACCAAGGCGCGATGTGATGCGTATGCCGTGAACTCGCAGGCGAAGTTGGCCGCGGCTTACGAGGCGGGCAAGATCCAACCCGACCTCGTGCCCGTCGCGACCCGCCACGCGGAGAAGGGTTGGGGTCTGGCCACTGCCGACGAGCCGCCACGCCCGGGCACCACCATCGAGGAGCTCGGTGGCCTCAAGACCCCGTTCCGCGCCCACGGCAATGTCACCGCAGGCAATGCGGCCGGTCTCAACGACGGGGCCACCGCCTGTGTGCTGGCCTCCGAGACCGCCGCCCACGAGCTGGGCCTGCCGGTCAAGATGCGACTGGTGTCCTATGCCTTCGTCGGTGTCGAGCCCGAGGTCATGGGCATCGGTCCGGTGCCGGCGGCCGAGAAGGCCCTGCGCCAAGCCGGTCTGACCATCGACGACATCGGCCTCTTCGAGCTCAACGAGGCCTTCGCCGTCCAGGTGATCGCCTTCCTCGACCACTTCGGCATCGCCGACGACGACCCCCGCGTCAACGAATACGGCGGCGCCATCGCCACCGGCCACCCGCTCGCCTCGTCGGGCATCCGCCTGATGACCCAGTTGGCGCGCCAATTCGAGGAGCACCCCGAGGTCCGTTATGGCCTGACCGCGATGTGCATCGGCATCGGCATGGGTGGCTGCGTCATCTGGGAGAACCCACTGCACGCCGACTACGGCACCGAGACAAAGGAGGCCTGAGCCATGAGTGAGACCATTTTCGCCGACGAGGTCATCACCAAGAGCCTCGTCCAGGACGTCACCCTCCCGGGAGGCGCAGGCGTCCTCGCCCTCGTCACCATCGACAACGGCTTCGACCACACCAAGCCCAACACCTTCGGCCCGGCCACCATTGCCGGACTGCAAGAGGTCATCGATACCCTCGCTGCCCGCGCCGCCAGTGGGGACATCGCCGCTGTCGGCATCACCGGCAAGCCGTTCATCTTCGCTGTCGGCGCCGACCTCACCGGTGTCCCCTTGGTCCGCACCCGCGAGCAGGCCCTCGAGATCGCACAGGCAGGTCACCAGGCCTTTGCATCGATCATGGATCTGCCCGTGCCCACCTTCGCTTTCGTCAACGGGGCGGCGATGGGTGGTGGCGTCGAGATCGCCTTGGCCTGTGACTACCGGACGATCTCGTCCGCCGTCCCGGCCGTGGCCCTGCCCGAGTGCTTCCTCGGCCTGGTCCCCGGGTGGGGTGGCTGCTGGCTGCTCCCCAACCTCGTGGGCCCGGCCAAAGCGGTCACGATGATCATCGAGAACCCGCTCAACACCAACCGCGTCACCAAGGGCCCGGCCGCCTTCGAGATGGGTCTGGCCGATGCCATGTTCGAAGGCGCCGACTTCCTCGCCGAGTCCCTGCGTTGGGCTGCTGAGGTCCTGGATGGTGCCGTGACGGTCGAGCGCGCCGACGTCAGCCGTGACGAGTCCGAGTGGAGCGCCGTCCTCGGCAAGGCCAAGGCCTTCGTCGATGGCAAGACCGCCGGACGCTCCCCCGCGCCCTACCGCGCCCTCGAACTGATCGCGGCCGCCCGGAACAGCACCCGCGCCGAAGGTTTCGCCGCCGAGGATGAGGCGCTCGCCGACCTCCTCATGGGTGACGAGCTCCGCGCTGGCCTCTACTCCTTCGACCTGGTGCAGAAGCGGGCCAAGCGCCCGGCCGGCGCCCCCGACCGGAGCCTGGCTCGCAAGGTCACGAAGGTCGGCATCGTCGGCGCGGGCCTCATGGCGAGCCAACTCGCGCTGCTCTTCGCCCAGAAGTGCAACGTGCCCGTCGTCATGACCGATCTTGATCAGGAAAGGGTCGACAAGGGCGTGGCCTACGTCCACGGGGAGATCGCCAAGCTGCTGGCCAAGGGCCGAATCAACCAGGACAAGGCCAACTTCCTCACCGGCCTCGTCACCGGCTCGACGTCCAAGGACGGCTTCGCCGACGCCGACTTCGTCATCGAAGCGGTCTTCGAGGAGATGTCGGTCAAGCAGCAGGTCTTCGCCGAGGTCGAAAAAGTGGTCGCACCCGAGTGCGTGCTCGCGACCAACACCAGCAGCCTGTCGATCACCGAAATGGCGAGCAAACTCGAACACCCGGAGCGAGTCGTGGGCTTCCACTTCTTCAACCCGGTCGCCGTCATGCCGTTGCTCGAGATCATCCCCGGCGAGCAGACCGACGACGCAGCCCTGGCCACGGCCTTCGCGACGGGCAAGACCCTGGGCAAGACCACGATTCTCGTCAAGGACTCCGCGTCCTTCATCGCCAACCGGCTGCTCGGCCGCTTCATGGGTGAGTACTCCCGGATCGTCGACGAGGGCACGTCGATCGAGGTGGCGGACCAGGCTGTCGCTGGCTTGGCCCCCATGCCGCCGTTCGTCCTCATGGGTTTGGTCGGACCGGCCATCGCGCTGCACAACAGTGAGACGCTGCACCGCGCCTTCGGTGACCGCTTCTACGTCTCCGAGAACCTCAAGAAGATGGTCGCGGCCAAGAAGTCGGGCTACTACCTCTGGGACACCGGTCTTCCCGTGCCGGACCCCGAGGTCGTCGCGATGCAGGTCAGGGCTGACAACCCGGTCGAGCTCACCGTGGCGCAGGTCCGCGAGCAGATCCTCGGGGTCATCGCCGAGGAGATCCGGATGATGCTCGATGAGGGCGTCGCCCAGGCCGCCCAGGACATCGACCTCGCGATGATCACCGGCGCCGGCTTCCAGTTCTGGAACGGCGGCGTCACCCCGCTCCTCGACCGTGAGGGCATCTCCGAGAAGTACGCCGGGGGCCGCTTCCACCCGGCCGGAGTGGCCAGCGTCCCCGCCTGAGGACCGAGGCGAACGCGCCCGCACGAGTGAGCGGACGGCATACCAAATCGTGGGTATGCCGTCCGCTCACCGTTGCCATTCCATGGCAACCAAACCTGCAGTTATCTCACATGTGATCTACGCTGGTCCGCGTGACTGAATCGACCTACCTTTCGCGCATCGGCACGTTGATCCGCGATGCTCGCCGCCACAAGGGCCTGACCCAGAGCGAGTTGGCGGACCTGCTGGGCACCAGCCAGAGCGCCATCGCCAGGATCGAACAGGGCCGCCAGAACCTCAGTCTCGAGATGCTCGCGCGGATCGGCGAGAAGCTGGACTCAGAGTTCGTCGCCCTCGGCCATGGCGGTCCCCAGCACCTGCGGATCGTCGGCGGAGCGAAACTCTCCGGCTCGATCCCGGTGAAGACGAGCAAGAACGCCGCCGTCGGCCTGCTCTGCGCCAGCTTGCTCAACAAGGGCCGTACCACCTTGCGCAACCTCGCCCGGATCGAAGAGGTCAACCGCATCATCGAGGTGCTCACCTCGCTCGATGTGAAGGTCCGCTGGCTGCCCGACAGCAATGACCTCGAGATCGTCCCCCCGGCCAAGATCGACCTGTCCTCGATCGACATCGCAGCCGGCCGACGGACGCGCACCATCATCATGTTCCTCGGGCCGTTGCTGCACGAGTTCGACTCCTTCCAACTCCCGTATGCCGGGGGTTGCGACCTCGGGACGCGCACCGTGGAGCCGCACCTGAGTGCCCTGAGGGCTTTCGGTCTTGACGTCATGGCGACGCACGGCTTCTACGAGGCCAAGGTCGGCGACGTGAGGGGCGACGAGGAGATCCCGCCGATCGTGCTCACCGAGCGCGGGGACACGGTCACCGAGAACGTCCTCTTCGCGGCGGCCCGCCACGACGGGACGACCATCATCCGCAACGCCTCCCCCAACTACATGGTCCAGGACGTCTGCTTCTTCCTGCAGAAGCTCGGCGTCCAGATCGAGGGCATCGGCACGACCACGCTGACCGTCACGGGCGTCAAGGACATCGACGTCGACGTCGAGTACTCCCCGAGCGAGGACCCGATCGAGGCCATGAGCCTCATCGCTGCCGCTGTCGTCACGCAGTCCGAGATCACCATCGAGCGGGCCCCGATCGAGTTCCTCGAGATCGAGTTGGCCACCCTCACCCAGATGGGCCTCAACTACGACGTCTCCCCGGAATATGTCGCGGCCAACGGGCACACCCGCTTGGTCGACCTGACGATCCACCCCGGTCCGCTGCGGGCGCCGATCGACAAGGTCGCGCCGATGGCGTTCCCGGGGCTGAACATCGACAACCTGCCCTTCTTCGCGTTGATCGCGGCCATGGCCGAGGGCACGACGATGATCCACGACTGGGTCTACGAGAACCGCGCCATCTATCTCACCGAGCTGAACAAGGTCGGGGGCCAGGTGCAGTTGCTGGATCCGCACCGAGTCATGGTGACCGGGCCAGTGCCGAAGTGGCGCGCCGCCGAGGTCATGTGCCCTCCGGCCCTGCGCCCTGGGGTCGTCATCTTGCTCGCCATGCTCGCCGCGCCCGGCACCTCGGTGCTGCGCAATGTCTACGTGATCAACCGTGGCTATGAGGACCTCGCCGAGCGCCTCAACAAGCTCGGCGCGACGATCGAGACCTTCCGCGACATCTGAGCGTCTGCCCACACGGGATCGCCCGGAGTGTGTGCTCGGTCCACATGTCTGCGCGCCCCATGACTGCCTAGCGTCTGGGTCATGGCCGCTCGTGACCTTGCCGCTGACGGCGCTGTGACAGAACCTGTCGATGTCAACGTATCCCTGCACGGCAGGACAGCGCTCATCACGGGGGCGGGCAGCGGGATCGGCGCGGCCATCGCAGGTCGCTTCGTGGTCGCCGGCGCCCATGTCCATGCGGTCGACCTGTCCGAGTCTGCTCTCCAGTCCCTCGTGGATCGGCATGGCTCCGCCATCACCCCGTGGCAACTCGATCTGAGCGACCTCACCGGACACTCGCGCCTGCCGACGGACATCGACATTCTGGTCAACAACGCGGGGATCCAACACGTGGAGCCGATCGAGTCCTTCCCGGTTGAGACCTTCGACAGGATCCTGGCGATCATGCTCGCCTCGCCCTTCCGGCTCATCCGAGCCGTGCTCCCCCACATGTATGCCCGCCGCTGGGGCCGGATCGTCAACATCTCCTCGGTCCACGGCCTGCGGGCCAGCGAGTTCAAGTCCGCCTACGTCACCGCCAAGCATGGACTCGAGGGCCTGTCCAAGGTGACGGCCTTGGAGGGCGCAGAGCACGGGGTCACGAGCAACTGCATCAACCCGGCCTATGTCCGAACTCCCTTGGTGGAGAAGCAGATCGATGCCCAGGCCGCCACGCACCACATCGCGGCCGACGAAGTCGTGACAAAGGTCATGCTCGCGCCGGCCGCGGTCAAGCGCCTCATCGAGCCGGTTGAGGTCGCCGAGCTCGCGCTCTTCCTCTGCGGGCCGGCATCGGCCTCGATGACCGGCGGCTCCTACACGATGGACGGCGGCTGGACCGCCCACTGAGTCCGCCCCGCGAGGGTCCTGGCGGATCGCTGGGGCGGCAATCGCCCCGTCCTCGGGTATGCCGTGTGCTCTCCAACGCAGTGGACGTCACCCTTTGCCGCCCTGCCGGTCCGGTCAGACTGGACCACCGACAAACGGTCAGTCATCCCCGAAGTGGGGTCGGCGCTTGTCGCGCCACTTCAGGATGAGGTTGCGGGCCGTCCCCCAGAGTCCGGCGCGGAAGGCCAGGACGATGAGGATGAAGATCGAGCCGGTGATGATGCCGATGCCATCAAAGCCCGACGAGGCGAGTTGGTCCTCCATGAGCACCACGACGCCGGCCCCGACGAGTCCGCCCCACAGGGTCCCGATGCCGCCGAGAACGGTGATGAGCACGACCTTCCCCGACGTGGTCCAGATCAGTTCCTGGAGCGAGGCGAAACCGTGGCTGACCGAGAACACCCCACCGGCGAGCCCCGCGAGTCCGGCGGACAGCACGAAGGCCACGATCTTGTAGCGCTCGACGTCATAGCCCAGAGCCCGAGCCCGTGCCGGGTTGTCCCGGATGGCCAGCAGCACCCGACCGAAGGGTGAGTGGACGATCCGCCACGCCGCCACGACGCCCAGCAGGATCAAGGGGATGGCCGCGTAGTAGAAGTAGAACGAGTCCGTCTCGACGAGTTCGATGCCGAAGAAAGACTTGGGGATGCCCTGCAGGCCGTTCTCTCCACCGGTGATCGAGCTGGCCTGGTTGGCGAGGAAGTAGAGCATCTGGGCGAAGGCCAGGGTGACCATCGCGAAGTAGATGCCCGTGCGCCGGACGGCGAGATATCCGGTCGGCACGGCGAGCAGCATCGCCACCAGCGCGCCACCGAGGACCGCGACCGGGAAGGGCAGCCCGGACTCGATGGCGATCAGCCCCGTCACATAGGCCGAGGTCCCCCAGAAGGCCGCATGCCCGAAGGACAACAGCCCGGTGTAACCGAGCAGCAGATCGACCGAGATCGCGAAGAGGCCCCACGCCATGATGTCCATCGCGACCGGCGGATAGATCAGCCAGGGCAGCGCCAACACGATGACCAGCCCCACGGCATACCCAGCCCACCGCAGCCACGGACGGACGTTCTCCGGGGCTGCAGAGGCGGCAGTCTCGACGTGCGAAGTGGCGGTGAGTTGCTCGCTCATGCTGCCTCCTCCCGTCCGAACAGGCCCGAGGGTCGCACGAGGATCACCGCGGCCATGAGGACGAAGATCAGGACCTGGCTGAAGGTCCCTGCATAACCCTGGCCATACGCCTCGACGAGACCGACGAGGAAGCCGGCGACCACGGCACCGAGGATCGAGCCGAGCCCGCCGATGACGACGACGGCGAAGAGGATGATGACGAAGTTGCTCCCCATGTCGGCGGTGATCGCTCGGAAGGGAGCAGCGAGCACACCGGCGAGTCCGGCGAGGGCGATCCCGAAGCCGAAGACCGGCGTCACCCAGCGACCGACGTTGATGCCCAGAGCCCGCGTGCGCTCCGGTTCCTCGGTCGCGGCACGCACGATCATGCCGATGCGGGTCTTGGTGAGCAGCAACCAGACGGCCACACAAACCACGACCGAGAAGATCGCCACGAAGAGCT
>Ga0209477_1002505_pt1 | contig 10579 bp, 7 predicted proteins | sample KloWWTupernatant_FD_187180 | JGI IMG/M metagenome (GOLD analysis project Ga0209477, IMG submission 187180) | Active sludge microbial communities from Klosterneuburg, Austria, studying microevolution and ecology of nitrifiers - Klosterneuburg... | ecosystem: Engineered > WWTP > Aerobic digester >...
CATGCATTACCCGATCGCGCTGGAAGGCGCGTTGAAGCTCAAGGAAATCTCCTACATCCACGCCGAGGCTTACCCGGCCGGCGAACTCAAGCACGGCCCGCTGGCGCTGGTGGACGAGGCCATGCCGGTGGTGGTGATCGCGCCCAACGACGCCCTGCTGGAGAAGGTGAAGTCCAACATCCAGGAAGTGCGCGCGCGCGGCGGCGAGATGTTCGTGTTCGCCGATGCCGACAGCCACTTCGGCGAATCCGGGCAGGTGCACGTGATCCGCACCCCGCGCCACGTCGGCACCCTCAGCCCGATCGTGCACACCATCCCGGTGCAGCTGCTGGCCTACCACGTCGCCCTGGCGCGCGGCACCGACGTCGACAAGCCGCGCAACCTGGCGAAGAGCGTCACCGTCGAGTGAACCTCAGCCGTCCTCCAGCGTGTGCGTGGCCGCATCCACCGCGAAGCGGCGCACGCTTGCCTGCGCGAGCACTGCGGCTCCATCTTCGTAATGGCACGTCCGGCACAGGGTCGCCGGAAGTTCGGTGACTTCGAACGCGAAGGCACCCGCATCGACGCGGGCGGTGCCGACGCCGTGCCGCCTGGACTGCACGTAACGCAGGCCCGGATCGCCCTCCAGCAGCAGCGACTCCAGCGCCGCGACCATGCGCTTGCCGGCTTCGGCGTTGTCGGCATCGGCGGCGGCACTGTTCGACGACATTTCGTGCAGGGTGGTCGAAGACACCGCCGGCAGGGTGAACTCCACGGTGCGCGGGGTGTGTTGCGCCGCGAAGCCGGCGTGGATGTCGCCAGACAGCAGGACCACGCCGCCGGCCGCGTCGAACGTGTCCAGCAGCGCGCGGCGCTGGCGCGGGAAGCCGTCCCACTGGTCGACGTTGAGGTAGAAGCGGCGCCGGTACAGCGGCGGCGCTTCAAGGTCGGGACGGGCGAGGTCGACCACCATCGGCACCATCGCCACTGAACTTGCGACGATCTTCCAGCGCGCGTCGCTGGCGGCCAGGCGTTCGCGCAGCCACGCCGCCTGCGCCTGGCCCAGCGCCGGGGCCTCGCCCTGCGCATCGCGCAGCGCCGCCAGCAGGTCGTAGCTGTCCTTGACCACGAAGTAGCGGCAGCCCAGTTCCGCGAACAGCCCGGTCTTGCCCATCGCCACCCACGGCAGGCCCAGCGGCAGGCCACTTTCGTCGCGGCCAGGCAACGGCGCATGCATGAAACCGGGTACGGCGTCGTTGTAGCGCTCCAGCAGCTTGCGCAGCACCATCAGCGCAATCGGTGCGGCGAGGATGGCGCGCACCCGCCGGGCCGCCGCGCGCTTGTCCAGGCCGGCGTCGCGGTAGCCGCGGTTGAGCGCGCGCTGCAGCGGCTTGCGCCATTTCGGCCATAGCGGGTGCGACTGGTCGACGTAGGGCAGCAGCAGCTTCGATACCGTCCCGAAGTCGATGCCCGCCTTCGGCAGCCATTCGCGCAGCGCCGCCTCGTCGTAGGCCAGGCCGCCCGGGAACGCGTCCTCCGGGATCGGGTGGTCGGGGCGCGCGCTGCGGTAGTCGGTCAGGAACAGGTGGGTGTCGCGGCCGAAGCGCAGCTCCCGCCATAGCCGGGTTTGCGGGAACAGCAGGCCGGCATCGACCGCTTGCGCGCCGTCGGCGCCGGTCGCGCCGACATCGATGTCCACCGGCATGAATTCGAAGTAGGCCTGCTCGGCATTGCGCCGCCGCTGGGTGTCGCGTTCGTCGCGCAGGCCGTTGCCGTAGGTCGCCACGTCCTGCCAGCAGTCGTTGGCGAACTCGTGGTCGTCCCAGATCGCCACCAGCGGCACCGTCGCCAGCAGTCGTTGCCACAACGCATCGCTGCGGTAGATCCGGTGCAACTGCCGGTAGTTGTCGAGGCTGCGTGCGCAGGGATTGCCGTGCGCGCCATCGGAGATCGCGCCGGCGGCGTCGTCGAATGCGATGTGGCGCTCGCCGCTGGCGGCCGGGTCGCCGGCGTACTCGTAGATCGCGTCGCCCAGGTGCAGCAGGAAATCCGGCGGGTCGGCCAGCAGCGCGTGCAGGCTGTTGTACCAGCGGCCTTCGAAGTGCTGGCAGCAGGCCACGCCGAAGCGCACCGGCGCGGTGCTGTCCGCTGCCGGCGCGGTGCGGGTGCGGCCGTGGCGCGAGCTGCGCCAGCCACCCGCGGTCTTGCGCAGGAAGCGATAGTGGTAATCGCTGCCGGCGGCCAGTCCCTCGATGCGCACGCGCAGGCAGTGGTCGGCGTCGGCGCGCGCCAGCAGGTCGCGTTCGACCAGCAGTTGCGTGAACCCAGGGTCCAGCGCGACTTGCAGTCGCACACGCACATCGCCGCTGGCCGCGGGTGCACGCGTCCACAGCAGCACCCGGTCCGGGCGCGGGTCGCCCGAGGCCACGCCCTGCGGGAACAGCGCCTGATCCGTCGGTACCTGGAGGTCCCCGGCGAGCGCGAGGCGGCTGGCGAAGGGCAGGGCGGCGGCGCTCGCCACCAGGGTTTTCAGCAGGCGACGGCGGCCGGGATCGATGGGCATGGGCGGGGTCTGGGTGGGCGAAAACGTCTAAGATCGTGCCGCGACGTTTCAGGGGTGGGACCGGAACGTCACCGGACGGCAACAAGCGCTTTCCACACTCTAGCGTTTGTCGCCGACAACACCGACTTCCTTGGGGGAAACCATGAGCGCCACTTTCCAGCAGCAGCCCGCGCCGCGCCTGCGCCAGCTTTCGATCGCCCTGCACCTTGCCCTGCTGGCCGCGCCGCTGCTGCCGATGGCGGCGCTGGCGCAGGACGCGCCCGCCGCGCCGGCCGCGCCGCCGCAGGACACGCCAGCGACCCTGGACACCATCGTGGTCACCGCGCAGAAGCGCGAGCAGCAGGTGCAGGACGTGCCGATCGCGATCTCCGCGTACTCCGGCGAGTTCCTGCAGGCCACCGGCATCGACGGCTTCGAGCAGCTCGGCAACTACGTGCCCGGGCTGCAGACCCAGGTGCAGAGCCCGAACAACCCCGGTTTCGTGATCCGCGGGGTGACCTCCGACAGCGGCGATGCACAGGTGGCGCCGCGCGTGTCCGTGTTCCAGGACGGGGTCTCGATCAGCCGCTCGCGCGGCTCGGTGGTGGAACTGTTCGACATGCAGCGGGTGGAGATCCTGCGCGGCCCGCAGGGCACCCTGTTCGGCCGCGGCGCGCAGATCGGCGCGGTGCACCTGATCCAGAACAAGGCGGTGAACGCCAGCGAGGGCGCCTTCCGCGCCGGCTTCGGCACTTACGGCGAGACCTACTTCAACGGCTTCGTCAACGCGCCGCTGGCCGAAGACAAGCTGTACGGCCGGCTGGCGGTGTTCCACCAGCAGCGCGACGGCTATGTCGACAACCTCGCCGGCGGCGACCTCAACGGCAAGGACACCTTCGCGGTGCGTGGCAGCCTGCGCCTGGACCTCGGCGAGGCGTCCGGGCTGGACCTGATCGTCAACCACCAGAAGGACACACCGCCGGGCACCGCGTTCCGCAGCACCGGCTACTACACCCCGGTGCGCCCGCGCATCTTCATCGCGCCGCTGCCCACGCGCGGCGGCAGCACCGACGTGTTCGACCGCACCGCCGACCTCAATCGCGGCGACGATCTCGGGCTCGACCGCACGGTCACCGGCGTCAGCCTGCTCGGCCAGTTCTGGCTGAGCGACGACTGGTCGCTGTCAACCATCACCGGCTGGCGCGAATTCGATTCGCACGAAGAATTCGATGGCGACGGTTCCCAGCTTTCGCTGATCGAATCCGCCGAGATCGCCGAAGGCAGGCAGTTCAGCCAGGAAGTGCGCTTCAACTTCGATGCCGGCGGCGCGTTCCGCGGCTTCGTCGGCGGCAGCTGGTTCAGCGAATCCGGTTCGCAGCAGGTGCCGATCCGCACCGACGAACGCAGCCTGTACGCGCTGCTGTCGCCGGTGCTGGCGCCGCAGATCAACCAGGCGATCTGCGTGGGCAACGGCGGTAGCTGGGGTTCCGCCGGCTGCAACATCCCCACGCCGCCGCTGCCGCAGGTGCCGGTGCTGTATCCGCTGAACCCGGATGGCACCCCGAACACCGGCTTCAGCCTCGGCGGCCTGCCGGGCCTGCCGAACCCGGGCGTGCCCGGCCTGCCGGCGTTCTTCCCGCTGAATCCGAACCACGTCGAGCAGTACACCAACTACGGTGAAGTGGAGGCGATCGAACTGTTCGCGGACGGCACCTGGTCGGTCAACGAACGCCTCGACCTCACCGCCGGCCTGCGCTGGACCCACGAAAAGCTGACCTCCGGCTACCAGGCCGACTATGCCGGCGTGCCAAGCTGGTTCGGCTTCGTGCTGGCCACCCCGCCGGCGTTCCCGAACATCCTGTTCGCCCCGACCGCGCGCATCAATGCCTCGAAGAGCTATGACTCGGTGGTCGGCCGCGTGGTCGCCAGCTACAAGTTCAGCGACGACGTCAACGGCTATGCCAGCTACTCGCGCGGGCAACGCCCGGACGTGTTGCAGGTAGGCGGCGGTGGCGTGGAAGAGGTGCCGGCGGAGACCGTCGACAGCTTCGAGGCAGGGCTCAAGGGCTCCGCCGCGGACGGCCGCCTGGTCTACGACTTCGCCGCCTACCACTACAGCTACACCAACTTCCAGACCGCGGTCCCGGGCACCATCCGCCCGCTCACCAGCAACGGCGGCAATGCCACCGCCAAGGGCCTGGAAGCGTCGCTGATCGGGCGCTTCAGCGACCGCGTCAGCGGCTTCCTCAACTACGGCTGGACCCACGCCCGCTTCGACGACCGCGACGACGACGGCAACCCGCAGCTGCTGGCCGGCAACCAGTTCCGGCTGACCCCGGAGAACACCGTGGCGATGGGGCTGGACGTGCGCGTCCCGTTCGCCGGTGGCCACGAGTTCTTCGTGCGCCCGAACTACACCTGGCGTTCGCGGGTTTACTTCGAGGACATCAACAACGACGACTATCCCGGCATCGACCAGGACAGCTACGGCCTGCTCAACCTCAACCTCGGGGTGACGCTGGCGAACGGCTGGGAAGTGCAGGCGTGGGGCTCCAACCTCGCCGACGAGGACTACCTGATCGACGCCGGCAACAGCGGGCAGCAGCTCGGCCTGCCGACCTACATCGTCGGCGCACCGCGGATGTACGGGCTGCGCGTGGCCTACCGGTTCGGCGGCAAGTAACCGCTCCCGCGGGTGTCGTGCGGGGCCCGCTGCGGCGGGCCTCGCGCGTTGTGGCGTGGCGATACCCGCATCGCGCACACTGGGCCATGACCCCTGCATCGAAACCCTGGCTGGCCGGCATCGCCGTGCTGGCGTCGGTCGCCATCCTCGGCCTGTACCTGCCCGGGATGCGCGTGCTGTTCCTGCTCGCCAAGCCATTGGCCACGCTCGCGGTGATCGCGCTGGCGTTGCGCGTGCTCTGCGACGAGCCGCGCTACCGGCGCGCGATCGTGGCCGGCCTGCTGTTGGGCCTGGCCGGCGACGTGCTGCTGATGCTGGACGGCGAACCCGCGTTCATGGCCGGGCTTGGCAGTTTCCTGCTCGGGCATCTGGCCTACCTGCACGGCTACCGGCAACGCGCGCCGCTGTTCGCCGCGGCCTGGCCGTTCGTGCTCTACGCGCTGCTGGCGGGGGTGGTGCTGGCCTGGCTGTGGCCGTCGCTGCCGCCCGGCCTGCGGCTGCCGGTGCTGGCGTACGTGGCGGTGCTGGCGGCGATGGCGGCGCAGGCCGCAGCGGTGTGGTGGCGCCGCCGCGATGCCGCGACCGCCTGTGCCGCGATCGGAGGCGCCTGTTTCCTCGGCTCCGACGCGATCCTGGCGATCGACCGCTTCGCGTTGCCGTTCGTCGCCGCGCAGGCCCTGCTGCTCGCCCTGTACTGGACCGCGCAGGCGTTGATCGCATCCTCGGTACAGGCACCCCCGGTGCGCTGAAAGCCGGCCGGGCCAGTCACTGGTGCCGCCGCCCGATCGGCGCATACTGGCGCCGACTCCCTGCCGCGGGTGCGCGCACCCGCAACGGAAGGACGATGCGGCGGATGGCGATGCTCCTGTTGCTGCTGGCCGGCACCGGCCATTCCGGGTTTGCCGGCGCCGTGCCCGGCGTGCCCGACACCCGCTCGCAAACGCAGGCCGCGCTCGCATTGCCCGAAGGCTTGCGGCTGGCGCTCGATGCGCGCCTGCCGGATGCGCGCGGGCCGGAACTTGCGCGGGTGCAGCAGCTGATCGATTTCATGATTGCCGACGATGGCCTCGCCTTGCGCTACCAGGAGCATCCGACCGATGGCATCGCCGGGAGCTACGCGCAGCGCAGGGTGAACTGCCTGTCGTTCACGCTGATGTTCGTCGCGTTGGCGCGCGCTTCCGGGTTGCAGGCGCGTGCGCAGGCATCCGGCGACGCGCTGGCGATGCGCGTGCTCGGCGACACCGTGTTCCGTACCAGCCACGTCAATGCCGGGGTAAGGATCGACGGGCGCTGGCATTCGGTCGACGTGGCAAGGCGTTCGCTGGTCACCGCAGGCGAGCCTGAGGCCATCACCGATGCGCAGGCCGTGGCGTTGCTGCACAACAACAACGCGGTGGAGCAGTTGGTGCTGGGCGACGACGCGGTCGCGACGAGGGAGATCGCGTCAGCGCTGGCGCTCGATCCGGAGAGCGTGACGGCGTGGAGCAATGCCGGCGTGGTGCACTGGCGCTCCGGCCGGCGCGAGGCCGCGGAACGCGCCTACCTGCAGGCATTGCAGCTGCAGCGCGACCACGTCGGCGCGCTCGGGAACCTGGTGGGGATGTACCACAGTACCGGTGACGCGCAGCGCGCGGCCGCCTACGAAAAACGCCTGCAGCGCGCGCAGGCCAGCGATCCGTTCTCGCAGTTCCTGATCGCGCAGGCACTGGCGCAATCCGGGGCGAACGACGATGCGGTCGTCCACTACCGGCGCGCGATCCGGTTGATGCCGGATGAACCCGAGTTCCACCGCAAGCTCGCCGATTCCTACGAGAAGCAGGGCAAGCAGGATGCGGCCCGGCGTTCGCGCCAGCGCGCCGGCAGTCTCGAGGCGCATCGCACCGCGCAGCGCGCGATCCGGACCATCGACGAGCCTGCCTCGGGCTGACCGCGCAAGAAAGCAGGCCCGGCATCCCTGCCGGGCCTGTCGCATCCCTGCGTTGCCGCTCCGGAAAGCGTCGTTTACCGCGGCTGCCAGCGCAGGCCCAGGCTCCATTCGCGGCCCGGCTGGTTGTAGTACGCGGTGGTTTCGTAGCGGCGATCGAAGGCGTTGACCAGGCTCGCCTGCAATGTCCATCCGGCCGCGAAGCGCCAGCTGGCGCGCGCGTCCACGGTGCCGTAGCCGCCCACGCGCAAGGTGTTGGCGACATCGTCCCAACGCGCGCCTTCGGCGATGCCACTGATCCCGAAACCGAGATCGCCGAGGTCGCGGTCGAGGTCGATGCGCGCACTGCGCTGCGGCCGGCGCGGCAGCCGCTTGCCATGGTTGCCGCCGGTGCTGAGGTTGCGCGCATCCAGGGTGCCGAGCTGGCCGCGCACGTCCCACGCCCCGAGCCGGCCGCTGGCGGTGAGTTCGACGCCGCGGATGCGTGCGCTTTCGATGTTGTTCGCCGCGAAGATCGCGGTGTCGTACACGATCAGGTCATCGATGTCGTTGCGGTAGGCATTGAGCTGCCACTGCCAGCCGCCGTTGTCGTGCCGAAGCGACAGCTCGCTGCTGCGCGCGGACTCCGGACGCAGCATCGGGTTGCCGAAATACGGGTAGTACAGTTCGTTGAAGCTCGGCGCCTTGAACGCGGTGGCGTGGCTGGCGGTGACCCGCCAACCCTCGCCGAAGCCGTAGCCCCAGGCGATGCCGCCGGTGGTCTTGCCGCCGAACTGGTCGTTGTCGTCGCGGCGCAGGCTGGCCTGCAGGTCGTGCGCGGCGAACGAGCCCTGGTATTGCGCGAACACGGCGCGGTTGCCGCGCGCGGCGTTGAACGGCGACCACGGATCGCGGACGTCGGCGCGGTCGCGCAGCCAGTCGAAGCCGGCGGTCAGCACCTGTCCCGCGGCAACCGCGAAATCGCCCTGCAGGCTGGCGCTGTCGCGGGTGGTGTCGAAGCGGTTGGCGAAGCTGCTGCCGACATGGTTGTCGGAGGTATCGGTGTTGCGTCCCAGGCTGAGCTTGAGTTGCGCGGCCTCCGAGGCCTTCCAGCGCGCGCTGCCGCCGACGACCTGCTGGACGATGTCGGAGTTGTCGACATAGTCGCCGTCGTAATCGTTGTGGCCGGTCGCGCGCAGGGCGCGTGCGTCGAACTGCCAGGCCTCGTTGGGCGCGTAGTCGGCGCGCAGGGTCGCGCTGTTGTTGCGGTAGCCATCGCGGTCGGGGTGGGTGCCGGGGACGATGAAGCAGCCCGCGCCTTGCCAGGTGGCCGGATCGTAGAAGCCGCTGCAGGCATTGATGCCGTCGCTGGACTGGTGGGCAAGGTCGACGCCGACGCCGCCGCGCGCGCCGCGCAAGTCGACGCCGGCCGAGGCTTCCAGCAAGCCCTGGCTGCCAACGCGGGCCTGGCCGCGGCCGCGCACGCCGGCATCGCCGCTGCCGCGACGGGTGAACAGCTGGATCACGCCGCCGATCGCGTCCGCGCCGTACAGCGATGAACGCGGGCCGCGCACGATCTCGATGCGTTCGAGCTGTTCCAGCGGGATGTCCTGCAGCGAGGCCAGCCCCGAGGTCGCATTGCCCACGCGCACGCCATCGACCAGGAACAGGGTGTGGTCGGATTCGGTGCCGCGCAGGAACAGGGTGCTGAGCTTGCCCAGCCCGCCCTGGTTGACCAGGGTGATGCCGGCGCGCCCGCGCAGCAGTTCCGGCAGCGAACGCGCGGCGCTTTGTTCAATGTCCTTGCGGTCGATGACCTCGACCGCGGCCAGGGCGGTGTCGGCGGTGATGGCGGTGCGGGTGGCGGTGACCACCACGTTGTCGAGGTCCTTCGCATCGTCGCTTTGCGCGAAGGCGAGGGAAGGCAGCGAGAGCGCCGTGGCGAGTGCGGTGATGCGAAGGCAGATGTTGCTTGGTTGCATGTCGGTTCTCCGGCGCGCACGCCCGCGCGCCCAAGGTTGAAGGGCGGCTGCAGCACGGACGGGAACGGAACGGACGGGCGATGAGCGAACGCATGCGCGACGTCGCGCAATGCCCGCCGCATCGCAACCAGTGACTCCAGGGCCGGTCTCCGGGCTCGCGGGCGGAACGGCGATGCCAACAGCCGTTCCCGCCTGGCGCCTTCCCATGCCTGCATCTCGCGATGCGCAGCACAGTGGCCGATGCCAGGCTTGTCTCGCTTACCGTTGCGGGGGCAGCGCCGGACTGGATGCGTCAACCGCATCGTCACCGGCTTCCCGTTTCAATCCTTCGGCGGATGCCGTCGGATCACCTTGAAGCGCCGACAGTGTACGCAGCGCGGCGGGCGGCGCGCAAAGGATATTTAGGGATGCACGCCGGCAAAGGGGCCAGCGGAAATGGGGCCAGAGTGAATTTCCCGTCGGTCTTGCCCACTCGTCATCAGCACCCGGACGGGAAACTTCACTCTGGCCCCATTTCCGCCGACGCGCCGCGGTCGTCGTCGAACAACGCCATCGCCGGCATCGGGGAATCGTCCGCCTGCATCTGGGTGGTCGTCACCGGGGAGGCCGCGGGCCTGCCGCGTGGTGGTGGCAGCAGCGCGATCGCGGCCTCGGCGGCCTGCACGAGTTCCTGCCGGCGCGCTTCCGGCACTTCCTGCCAGTGGCAGTCGACCAGCGCGCCCTCCAGCGAATACAGCAGGTTGAGGCTGGGCTTGAAGCCGGCGCGGCGCACTTTCATGAAGGCATCGACGGCACCGACCGCGGCGACGTCCTCCAGCGAACGCAGGCCCACCTGGCGCAGCCAGGCGGCGGACTTCGGGCCGATGTTGCGCAGCTTCGGGCCAGTGTTCACGCCAATGACTCCAGGTATGCCCGGGCGATCGCCTCCAGGCCTTGCTGGTCTTCAACGGAAAAACGCGCGTGAAGCGGACTGTCGAGGTCGAACACGCCGACCAGTTCGCCCTCCGCGCCCACCAGTGGCACCACCAGTTCCGAGTTGCTCGCCGAGTCGCAGGCGATGTGGCCCGGGAACGCGTGCACGTCCTCGATCCGCTGCGTTTCGCGCGTGCGCGCCGCCGCACCGCACACGCCCTTGTCGAGCGGGATGCGCACGCAGGCCGGCAGGCCCTGGAACGGACCGACCACCAGCTCGTGGCCGTCGAAGAAGTAGAAGCCGACCCAGTTGAGGCCGGGCAGGGCGTTGTAGACCAGCGCCGACAGGTTGGCGGCATTGGCGATGCGGTCGCGTTCGCCATGGAGCAGGCCACGCGCCTGTTCCAGCAACTGGGCGTATTGCTCCGGCGTGCTGCCGGTCAGGGCACTGGTCGAGAAACTCATGGCCGCAGTGTAGCAACTGCCGATTCTTTACCAAGAATTGTCACCGCCATCAGTTCCGGTCAGACAATTGGGGGTGTTATTGCCAGCCCTCTTCTGGGCATCGATGTAGGCAT
>Ga0209477_1002508_pt1 | contig 10568 bp, 14 predicted proteins | sample KloWWTupernatant_FD_187180 | JGI IMG/M metagenome (GOLD analysis project Ga0209477, IMG submission 187180) | Active sludge microbial communities from Klosterneuburg, Austria, studying microevolution and ecology of nitrifiers - Klosterneuburg... | ecosystem: Engineered > WWTP > Aerobic digester >...
GTATCTGGGCGGCGGCAGCATCCCCGGCCTGACAGTGGAGGGGGCTTATCCGTGGGCGTGGTCGCTGAATGAATCGACCCGGCGCGGCGTCGCCCGTGAGATCGACCGCTGGGTGCGCAATGGCGCGCCGTTGCCTGAGCTGGAACTGCGGCTGCGCCCCTTCTTCGATGACACGCGGGCGCGGCGGGTCGCCGTTACCGAGGTGACACGCATCTATGCCAGCGGTAATGTCATGGCGTGGCGCTCGTCGGGCGTCGTGGACGGCAAACGCTGGATGACGGCGGTTGACGAGCGGGTGTGTCCCGTTTGCTCGAAACTGCATAACAAGTTCGTTGAGTTGAATCGCGGCTGGGAGTTTTCGGACGCGGCGCTGGCGGCGCGTCCCGACCTAAAGCAAGCGCTCGGCGCGCCGGTAACGGTAGTCGTGCCACCGGCCCACGTAAATTGTATTTTACCGGGAAATGAGGTTGTTATTCCTGGCCGACTATCAGCCGCAACTCAATCGTTCTATGACGGCCGGGCTATTGAAATAACTGTCCGTAGTGGGCGCGTCTTGACCGTTACCGAGAATCACCCGATATTGACGCCGGGCGGGTATATTGCGGCCAAGTTCTTGTGCGAAGGCGGCTATGTAATCCGCGCACTCGATTCCGACGGGATAGCGACGGCCGTCAACCCAGACAATAACCATATTCCAACCGCTATCGAGAAAGTATTTAGTGCGTTCAAAGAAACGCACGGCGTGGTCGCCGGACGCATGCCAGTTACCGCCGAAGATTTCCACGGCGATGGGCGGGGTGTCTATGGCAATGTCGATATTGTATATATCGACCGCTTTCTGCAAAACGGAAGGGAGGCCGCGCTCAGCGAGCATTTTGGCCAATATCTTTTCGGTGGCGACGGCATGGCTTTGAGATCGTTCCCGCCCTTTGGCCGCTTTAATCTTCCGGGAATAAGGAACGGGCACACCACGAACTGCGTCATGTGCGGCACTGACCTGTTGTTGCCGTTCTTGCTCCGACATGAACGACCACTTGAGCGCCTCGGCTTCGGAACGGCCACGGATCGGCACATTCGATCGGAGCAAGCGTCGGCGTATGGTCCAGCGATTCACACCAGTAGCGTCGGCAATGGCCTTCTCGGATTCACCGGCAAGGTATCGGGCGACGATATCGCTATCGCCCAGAACAACACGATCACCGGTTCTGTCTTCATAGACACCGGCCGTGCGCAATACTCTGACGATGACCTTGTCGGTCACGCCCTTCTCGGTCGCCAGTTTATAGACCGATTCACCGGACTGGTAGCGCCGGATGAGATCGTCAGTATCAGGGAATTCAATTTTCGTGGCCATGTTTATGATCTCCAGGTTGATGATTATGAATTATACATTACAGATGATATTATAACTAGTAATTGTCGCTGCTGGATACAGCCCGTCGTGTTCGCGGCGTTGACCGATGACGAACTGAGCAAGGGCCAGTTCGACCCAACAGGGGGCGGCGGATGAACGTCACTATCGAGGTAAAATTCACGCCGTCCAATCTGGCCCAACGGATGCAAAAATATCCGAAGGAACTGGAGCGCGAGATGGAAAAGACGATGAAACAATCGCTAGTCCACATTCAGGGCAGCGTCCCGGCTTACCCGCCGCCGCCGCCCAACAGCAGCTATATCCGAACGGGCACGCTGGGCCGGTCGATAGGGTTGGGCGGGCGCGCCGAAATCTACGAGGTCAAGCGCATCGGCGGCGGCTACGAGGCGCGGCTGGGCACGCGGCTAAGTTATGCGCCATATGTCATCGGAGAGGATCAGGCCTCGATGCACGCGGGTCGATGGTGGACAATGAAGACGGTGGCCAGCAAGGCAACGCCGGGGATCGAGCGTTTGTTTCGGGCCATGTCCGAGCGGCTTGTTGCGTACCTGGGCGGCAAATGACCGAAGTGACCGAGACGACCGAGGCGACATTCATCTCCTCTCGCTACCACGCGCGGCGGGAATATCGTCATCGGGCTAGAGATTGTGGTCGCCTGTTGTTCGTCGGCTACTTGCCGCCGGGCACGCGGATCGAGATACGTTGCCCGTCTTGCGGCCGGATGCACGTCATCGAAGTTGAGATTGACATCGAACAGCAGTTCGTATAAGATAGCGCGTAACTGAATAAACCACGGGAGAGACCTTGAGTCCGGCCATGAGCCACCGTTGACGCGACCGGGAAACCGGTTTGAGACCAAGAGTCCAGCGTGCAGTCATAACGATTGCGCTCTGGACTCTTTTCGTTGTTATATGGATAGAAGCGAATACGTCATTACTGAATATGTAACCGTTGTGCCGGGCGAACCGTTCCGGCTGTTGCCGTTTGGCCGGTTGGTGAAGAATGGCAAGGCGCGCGAGATAACCGCCGACATTGCGCGGCGTTTCCGTCTGCCGCACTTCCGGCCGCCTATCAAATTGGGAAGTCACCGCGACGAGACGCCCGCCGGGGGGCATATCGTTGCGTTGGAAGTCCGCGAGGACGGATTGTACGCCGTGCCTGAGTTCAACGACGAAGGAACGGCGGCGCTGGCTCGCGGGGCGTATCGGTATCACAGCCCGGAAATCGTATGGGAAGGCGGGTTCGAAGACCCGATAACGGGGGCGACGCAGGAAGGGCCGCTGATTGTCGGCGACGCCTTCCTGCATACGCCGCACATGGGAGAGGCGGCGGCACTCTATGCCGCCGAGATTGAAACAATAGAAGGAGTGATGAATATGACGACAGATACGGTAACAGTGCCGGTGTCGTGGCTGGATCGACTGCTCGGCCGCGTAACTGAGGCGCAACCGGAGCCGGAACCGAAAGGCGAGCCGCCCACGGTTTTGACGGCGACGGTTGACGTTGACAAGTTCGCGGCGGTGCAAGCGGAACGCGACGATCTGGCCGCGAAAATCGAGCAGATGGAAAGCGCCCGAACGCTGGCCGCGCGTGTTGAGAAGTTCGAGAGCGAACTCGCCACTACGTCGCTGGCCGGTGACGAAGGATTGCCCGCGCTTCTGGCCGGGTTGACCGACGAAGTGGCTACTGAGGTATTGCGCCGGTTTAAGGCGCTGGCCGCGCAGGAAACTGTCGCGGCCCTGACCGCCGACGTAGGCCATGCCGGGAACCCGGCGACCGGCGACCCGGTGGGCGACCTCGATAAGGTCGTGCGCTCGATTATGACGAAGGAAAACCTTGACTACAACCGCGCGCTGGGCAAGCTGGCGGCCGAACAGCCGGAGCTACTCAAAGCCGCCTACGGGAGATAACGATGGCATTTAATAGCGGTGAGAATTTTAAGATCCACGGCCTCACGGCCGTCGCCGACTTGTCGGCAAAGCAGTACCACGCCGTCGCTCTGGCGACGACCGCGCGGACGGTGAAACAAGCCGCCAGCGCGACGATGGCTAATATCGGCATCCTGCAGAACGACCCCGCAGCCGGCGAACCGGCGTCGGTGGTCGGCGGCGGGATGACCAAGGCCTACAGCGGCGCGGCAATTGTTGCCGGTGCGCTGGTAACATCCAACACGACCGGCCAATTGGTTACGTCATCGGTAGCCAACAATCAGGTGATCGGTCGGGCAATTACAGCGGCGTCAGGGACGGCCGTCTTGTTCGAAGTCTTTGTTGCTCCGTGCAACTTCTAAGGGGATATGAGAGATGGCACTACCTACTATCAATGACGTTCAACTAATCGAGCCGGTGCTGACCAATATGCTGGTCGCCTACCGGCAGAACGCCGACCGATTTGTCGCGGGCCGGGCGTTTCCGAGCGTGCCGGTCGGCAACGACAGTGGCACGTATCCAATCCTGACCAAGAAATACTGGTTCCTCGACGAACTGGCCCGGCGCGCGCCCGGCGACCCGTTTGCCCGTGTGGAGTACGGAGTCGAAAGCGGCACGTACAAGACGGAGCAATGGGCGGCTGACAGCGCCATTGCCGACGAGACCCGCGCCAACTCGCAGATACCGATGGAGCTGGAGCGCGTAGCCGTCGAGCTACTGGCGCAGCGGTCGATGCTCCGCAAAGAGAAGGCATTTAGCGACGACTTCATGAAGACCGGCGTCTGGGGCACGAGCAACACAACGGCGGTCGATTGGGATGACACGACTAGCGGCGACCCGATTGCCGACCTGCTGCTGGCCTCGGAAACGATTAGCAACAACACCGGCTACATGCCCAATACGCTGATCGTCGGCCACATCGTGCATCGCGCCCTGATGAATCATCCCGACATTCTGGATCGTATCAAGTACGTCATGGCGGGCACGCAGGACAATATCCGTGGCGCGTTGCTTTCGGTGCTGGGCATTGACAACTACCTGGTATCGCGGGCGACCTACTCCGCTACCAACGAGGCAGCCGCCTTTACCGCGACGCCCGTCATCGATGACGACGCTCTGCTCATTTACTCCAACCCGTCGGCTGGGCTATTTGACGCCACGGCGGGAAAGACGTTTGTGTGGGGGCCGGGCGGCGGCGAGGGCACTATCTATCGCTACCGTTCCAATAGCCGTCATGCCGACGTAGTGCAGCACAAAGAGCAATGGGATCAGGCGGTTGTTGCCGCCGACCTCGGCTATTTCTTTAGCGACATCGTTTAGCGATTAAGGTGATCGGCCGCCGCGAGGTGGCAGGCTAACGGGGCGCGTACCCACTCCCTCCGTTAGCCGCCACCTCACGGCGACCGACGGAGTGGGTACAAACTATGAGCGAAAGCGTTTACATCGGGGTCGTCGGGCCGGAGGCCGAGATAGGCGACTGTCGGGATAGTATCCAACGGATGGCCGTGCCCGACGGGAGCGAACTATGGTTCAACCGCGCTACGAAAGGCTACGAGGCGCGGCAGGCGCACTTTAACAAATTCATAGCCGGTGGTCATGACTGGATGCTTCTGCTTGACCACGACATGATCTATGCGCAAGACACGTTGCAGCGGCTTATGAGCCACGGCGTCGATTACGTGAGCGGCTACTATCTGCAGCGGCGCTATCGGCCGCTGATACCGGTCTGGTTTCATCCGTTCGACGGGCAATTCCCGCTGCGGCCGTTTATCGAACAGCCTGAGGCGGGTCGCCTTCATCGTTTGGGCGGGTCGGGCTGGGGGTGTATCCTGATTCATCGGCGGGTTGTTGAGGACGTGCGTCGGGACGTGCTAAAAGGGGAATGGGACGTTCTCGAAGACGACATGGACGTTTACCCCTACGACCTGGGCGCAGTCATGGCGGCACTTGACGCGGGCGACATCGAGGCAGTGCGCCGCGAGTTTCGACCGTTGCGCGGTCAATTCGACCGGCAGCCGATGGGCAGTGACCTACGCTATCCAATTCTGGCAAGCCGGGCCGGGTATCACCTGATGGGCGACCCGGACGTGCGGCCGGGGCACGTGACTGGCTATCCGGTGGAAGCGAGCGACTACACATCTCAGGCGGCGGGCACATATGCCGCGCTGCTACGCGAGGCAGACGACGCCACCGCCAACGGCCGCGCGAAGTGGTCGGCCTACATGGAGAGCATCGGCCAATGAAACGGGTGACATTCATTCCGTCGGGCGACATCGAAAACGCGGGCGCGCGTTTTCGCGCCTACTGGCCCGCGAAATTCATGCCGAATGCGACCGTGGCGACGTGGCCCGACATCCGCGCCGGGAAACTGCCCGACGCCGACGCGTATGTCTTTCAGAAGTTGGTCGATATAGCGCTCATGAAGGAATTGCGCGAGCGCGGTGCGCTTGTCTTCTGGGACGTGTGCGACCCGGCGTGGTGGTTCAATCCCGCCGACGCACGAGAGGCGGTAAAAGTGTCCAGCGGCATGGTGGCGTCTTCCGACGCGCTGGCCGCCGACCTTACGGAGTGGGGCGGCCGCCGGGCGCATGTGATAGCGGACAGGGTATGGCTGGGCCACTACACGCGGCAATGTCGCCATGAGGATCGATCGCCCGTCCGCTTCATCTGGTATGGCTCGGCGCAAAACCGGATAGCCCTCTATGGCGCGGCGGCCAATATGGCGCGGCTGCGGGGCGACGGCCATGACGTGACCCTAACCGTTTTCGACAACGCGCCTGAGTCACCAATTCCCGGCCTTGACGCGGATTTTCCCGTCTACTACACGCGCTGGACACTGGCACGCGAGAGCGAGACATTGGCCGCGCACGACATTGCGCTATTGCCGCCCTACCCCGGCCCGTGGGGGGTGGTCAAGAGCAACAACCGAACGGTGAGCGCATGGGCGACCGGCTTGCCGGTTACGTCGGGCATGGATTACCGGACAATGGTCAAGCTGGTCACGGACGTAGAGCTACGACGCACGAGCATGGCGGCGGGGCTGGACGCGGTGCGTCGTGAGTGGAATATCGAGCGGTCGGCGTCTGAGTGGACGGCGCTGATCGAGGAGCATAACAACGATGGAACAGATTAAATACATTGCCCGGCGGCCGTTCAAATACGACGGCAAATGGCTTAAACAGGGTGAGGAATGGATACCCGTCGGCGGGCGCTACGACGCGAGCATTATCCGTAACCGCATAGTTACGACCGTGCGCGCTGAAACGCCTGAGGCGGAACCCGCGCCGGTGGCTAAACGCGCGGCAAAGAGCAAATAATGACGATACGGAATGATAGCTACGGTAGTGCCGATGGCGTGATGGCCTTGACCCGCCACCTGCTCGACGGCGCGCCCAAGTTTTCTTCGCTGACGCGCCCGACGTTGACCGAGGTGGAGGGGTTCCTTGATCGTTGGTCGGCTATGCTCAACGTGGCGCTGATTAACCGGGAGGTAGCCGTGCCGGTGTCGGATACGATGGTGCGGCTGACATGTGATCAGTGGGTTATCCGGCAGGCCGCGGCTGAGGTGGAGCTAACGCAGCGCGGCGTCGGGTTTAGCGACGTTGACGACAGTCGCGCGGCGGCATTGCGGCCTGGCGACTTGAACAGTTTTGCCGACAGTGTGGCGACGGCGCTCCGACAGATGGGCGTGATAACCACGGGCCGCGCGTCGTCGGGGTTGAGCTACACCGGAACGTCGGTGGCCATGTTCACGCGGGGGCAATTCGACCTATGAGCTACTCCGACGGCGAGGCGCGTATCCTGCTTCTGCTCCAAGGCATGGCCGAGTTCGATCTCCACAATACCGCGCGTGGCGATTGGAAGCCGCTGAACCGGGGCACGAGCAATCGCTACGCCATTGTGCGGCCGGGGCCATTCACCAACGAGGCCGAGAGCATCGGCACGGGGTCGGCTATCACGACATGGCGCACGACGGTCGAAGTTTGGCAGCGCTGGGTCGATGACAGTCCGACCGTCGTCGCGCTTGAGGAACTGGTCAGCGTGGTGGTCGGACATTTGGAACGCTATCCGTCGCTCAATGGCGTGGCGCTTGTCGCGCAAGTGACCGGCGGCAGCGAGATGCAACAGCGTTGGGTAAAAGAAGGTGGCCCGCAGTGGGCCGTGCAGGAGGTGTATATTGACTGGCAAGAAGAACGATTCATCGACGCCGCCGAATAGGGTGGCGCTGGAAGCGGAACTGGCATTTCATGAGGAGGCGGCCGCGCGTCTTGAATTGCTAGGGAATCTGGACACGTATCATCATCAGCGAGCGGCGCAGTTGCGCGTCGAATTAAACATTGTGGAGGGTAAAAATGACAAACTGGATTAGTTCGGTCGCCGGTTTCAGGATCGACGGCGTGGCTGGAACAATGGTCGATATCAAGCAGTACATCAATAGCGTCCGTGACAGCGGCGGCGCTAACCGGCTCGAAGACACCGGGCTGGGCGACACGCGAGAGCGGTCGATCGGCGGGCTTGCCCGCGCTACGCAGGTACAGATTAACGGGTCGCTCAATTCGACGACGTATCCGATTTTTGCGCCGCTGGTCAACGGCACGTCAGCGACCAAGACGACTGAGATCAAATACGCCACGGGTAAATATCGCGTCGGCGAGGTCTATGTGACCAATGTGGAATTGAGCATCAACGTCGGCCAGAAGTCGGTCTTCTCGGCGACGCTTGACGCTGAATACGGATTGAGCGTCACAAGCGCCGCGGCCACTTAATCGGGTGAAAGGAGTGGGTTATGCGTTACGAAAACGAAGCGATGGCGGTTGGTTTTGAGATAGCGGAGCGGTTCACCGTGCGCGAGCAGCTTGCCTATCGCGCGGCCGTGTTTGCGGCCGTCGGCGAGACGGGGTATGTACGCTACTGGTTGGCTGCGCAGACGATCATCAGTGATTGGTCATGTGAGCTTGTTCCCGACCCGGCGGCGCTGGACTTAGATGAGGTCTACGATGTGGCTATCGCCGACATCATTCAATGGACAGCCAACACGGTAGCCGGGCATATGATAGGGTTGGAAACACCGCCAAAAAACTAATTCAGGCAGCGGTCGATTATGTCGATAACCCGCAAGCGACACCGCCGCCGGAACTCAGGGTATATTGGATGTGTATGAGATATGGGTCAATGCCCGACGCGGGCGGCCTGCTGGAACAGGACGCGGGCTTGCTGGGTCGAATGAGCCTGCTCGGCAGCGTATATGATACGGTACAGCGCGTGCGCGGTCTGGTCGGTGAACAAATTCACGACATGCGGCCCGACGACGGCCGGTTGCTCGTGTGGCTGGAGAGCATGGGGGTCAACGTCTAGATGAGTGAAGTCAACGTCATTGTTCGCTCAACGGATCAGGGCAGCCAGAACATTGCCAAGTTCGGTACAAAACTGGAAGGGCTATCCTCAACGGCGTTGAAAGTCGGCGCGGCAATGGGGGCGGCGTCGCTGGCCTTTGTCGGCATCCAGCGGGCCGTGCAAGGCGCGTGGGATGTTCTGCAAGATGGCGCTGCGCTGGAACTGGCCAATAGTCGATTCGAGAATCTAGCGGCCAGCATCGGCACGACGGCCGGGGCGCTTAAGGGCGACATGACCGAGGCGACGCAGGGGATGATGTCCAATGCCCAGATGGTCGCGTCGGCGTCGGATATCATCTCGCTGGGCCTTGCCGGGAGCGGTGAAGAAGTCGTGCGCCTCTCCAGCCTTGTGGGGCAGTTGGGCTGGGATATGCAGACCCTTACCCTCACGATGGCCAATGACTCCATGCTCAGGCTGGACGCGCTCGGCCTATCGATGACCGACGTTAAGGAGCGGATGGAAGCGTTGAAAGCGGCCGGGATGGACGCGGACAAGGCATTTGACTTGGCGGTCATCGAAGCGGGCGAGGCCAAAATACAACTGCTGGGCAGCGCGGCCGAGACGAGCGCGGGCAAGATGCAAAAAGCCACGGCGTCGATCTCCAACATGACCGACGCATTGAAAATACAAGCCGTCCAGATAGCCGACACCATTGGCCTGTTTGAGATTTTGAACAACTTCGCAGGCACCGCCGATATGCGTTCGACGCTGATTGACATGAAGGACGCCGGGCAACTGACTACGAGCCAATTCAATGAGCTATTCACCCAACTGCGCTACGCCGGGCCGGAGTCGGTCGCCGCGACGCTCAACGAAATGGGCAAAATGAAAGATGGGTTGACCGGGGTTAATAACGAACTCCTTTACAACCAGCAGGCATGGGCGGCATGGGCGACCGGAGTAAAAATCGCGGCCACCGAGGGCGACGGTTTTGTTTCCAGCGCTATCGCCTCAGGCCGCGCCCTCTCGGAGTGGACAGACGACGCAAAGGATGCGGCGCTCGAAGCGGGCAAAGTCGGCGACGCTTTCGCGGGTATCGACATGGCGGGCATTACCGGGGCGACGCAATCGGGTATCTGGGCTGTGGCAGGCAATCACATTCAATCGATTCTGGACGCCGCGGCCGCTGAGGGCGAGGCGGCGCACAAAGCCGCGGCCGAAGAGATTGCCGCCGCCTACGAGGAGGCCGCCTTGCGGATGGGGTCGGCGTTTGCCACCGAGTTAAACGCCGAGGACAAAATGGACTTCGGCGACATGGACGCCATGAGCGAGCAGGCGTGGAGCATGGCGCAAGCGTTCGGGTTGACCGTCGAACAAATGGGAAACGTCGGCATTGCGATGGGCGAAATCACGCCGGGAATGGCCGAGGCCGCGGCGAAGGCGGTGATATTTCAGGAAGCGTTCGGCAACCTGCTAGGGCAATTTCAGGCGGGCAACATCGACGCCTCTGGGTTGACGAGCGCATTTGACAGTCTGATCTCGGATTTGAACAGCAAGTCGCTGGTTGAAATTCAGGTGGAGCTAAAGCAGAAGGGCAACCCGGTGCGCGACTTGTGGGCGGGGCTACCGGCAGAGGAACGGGTTAAGGAGATCGAAGTCCCCGTCAAGTTCACGCCAGAGGAGACCGCGCTACAGGCGGCGCTAGGGATGATCGACGGCATACCCGACAACGACCAAAAGCTGATCACCTTTGACGCCGAGTACGACGCGGTAACGAAGGCCGTGGGCGATGTCCAGACGGCGATTACCGCGATTGACGCCACGGTAACGATGACGCCGGACACGCAAGAGGTCTACAAAGAAATATCTATCATCGACCAGAGCCGTTTGACCGTGTACGTTGACTTCGTGCCGACCGGCGCGCCGGAACT
>Ga0209477_1002513_pt1 | contig 10545 bp, 9 predicted proteins | sample KloWWTupernatant_FD_187180 | JGI IMG/M metagenome (GOLD analysis project Ga0209477, IMG submission 187180) | Active sludge microbial communities from Klosterneuburg, Austria, studying microevolution and ecology of nitrifiers - Klosterneuburg... | ecosystem: Engineered > WWTP > Aerobic digester >...
TGGCCACTTTGGCCTGGCGATTCGCGACTATGCGCACTCGACCGCGCCCAACCGCCGCTACCCCGATCTCATCAGCCACCGGCTGGTCAAGGCCGTGCTCGCAGACCAGCATTCGCCCTACAGCGTGCCTGAGTTGCAGGCCCTGGCCGAGCACTGCAACCGCCAGGAGAGCGCCGCTAAAAAAGTGGAGCGGAGCTTGCGCAAGTCCGAGGCCGCGCTGTTCCTGCAGAACAAGGTGGGCGCGGAGTTCGACGCCATCGTTACCGGCAAGAACAACCGGGGCGTTTGGGTGCGTACGCTCGTGCCACCAGTCGAGGGAAAGCTGGTGAATGCCGGACCCGAGGTCGATGTGGGGGAGAGGGTGCGTGTGAAACTGCTGAGTACTGATGTGGCTCGGGGGTTTATTGACTTCGCGCCCACTCTGTGACGGGGTGGATATTGCATTTTGATGGTTAGAAATCTATAGAAAAAATGGCTACACCGCCTATTGCGTAACGGTTTTCAGCTATTATTTGGATAGTATTTTCCGCTGTCGCGCTTGTGCGGCACCGGACCACCATGGACCAAGAGGGTGTCGGATTTGCAGCCGACGATTTTCAAATCTGGCACCCTCCTAGAGCGCACGATGCCACTCCTTCCGTCAGACGATGAGACTGCTATGCAGTCGGGTGCGGACAAGCGCCGGGCGAATCTGCACCCTGACGTGCTCAAGCTCGGGCTGGTGAGTTTTCTCACCGACCTCAGTTCCGAGATGATTTTCTCGGTGTTTGCGGTGTTCTTCACCACTATCGCGGGGGCGTCCAGTGCCCTGTTGGGGCTGATCGAAGGTTTGGCTGACCTGTCTGCTTCATCACTCAACTATTGGGCGGGCTGGATGTCGGACCGCAGCGGGCAGCGCAAATGGTTTGCCACGGCGGGCTATGGGTTTTCCACGCTGGCCAAGATGATTCTGCTGGTGTCCTCGTCCATCGTGGGGCTCTCCCTTTTTCGTGTGATCGAACGGTTGGGCAAGGGCTTTCGCGGGCCACCGCGCGATGCCTGGCTGTCATCCATCGCCGCGAAAGAGTCGCGTGGCTATGCGTTTGGCGTGCACAAGGCGTTGGACAAGTCGGGCGCCGTGCTGGGCCCGCTGGTGGCCTATGGCCTGCTCAAATGGTTGGGGGAATCGACCAGCACCTACACCACGATGTTCTGGGTGGCCTGTGTGCCCGCGGTGATCGCCGTGCTGGTGCTTGCGCGCATGAAGGACCGGCCCGGCCAGCCCCATGCGCGCGAGAGTGTGCGCGACAACTGGCAGCAGCTCAGCCCGGGTTTCAAGCGATTTTTGGCGCCTGCCGGGGTGTTTGCGCTGGCTTATTTCAGCCTGGGTTTCATTCTGCTCAAGGCCCACGATGTGGGCTTTGGCATCACCGATGTTGTGTTGCTCTACGCGCTGTTCAACGCCACCTGCGTGGTGGCGGCGCCCCTGGTGGGCAGGCTGGGCGACAAGGTGGGGCGCAGCCGCATTGTGGTGCTGGGCTATGCCCTGTATGCGGGCATCAACCTTTGGCTGGTGTTTGCGGGTAGCCATTGGGAGATGGTTGCCATTTTTTGCATTTATGGCGTTTTTTATGCGGTCGAAGACGCGCAGAGCAAGGCTTTTATCGCCGACCTGGAACCCGAGCGCCGCGCTACGGCGGTAGGGGTATACAACTTTGTCACGGGGGTGCTGTATTTGCCCGCATCCCTGGTGGCAGGCAGTCTGTGGGCCTGGTCGCCCGCGCTGGCCTTTGGCTTGTCGGCCGTGCTTTCCGTGCTGGCTATTGCGGTTTTTGTTGTTTTGCAGCCCGCCCGCTTACATTTGAAGCATGAATAAAAAGCAGCACTTTCAACGCAACGATCTGGTGCGCATCGCCATCGACGCTATGCGCGATCGTGGCTTGGAGCCCGAGTTTCCGCCGCACGCACTTCAGCAGCTCGATACCATTGCCGGGCCGGTGCTGGAGGATGGGCCGCTCGTGCGTGATCTCACCGATCTGCCCTGGTGCTCTATCGACAACGACGATTCGCTCGACCTGGACCAGCTCACCGCCTGCGGCGCCATGGGCAGTGGGGCGGTCAAGATATGGATCGCCGTGGCCGATGTAGATGTGCTGGTCAAAAAGAACTCGGCCATTGATGTCCATGCGCGCATCAATACCACCTCGGTCTATACCTCGGCACGGGTGTTTCCCATGCTGCCCGAGCGGCTTTCCACCGATCTCACCTCGCTCAACCCCGGCGAGGAGCGCGTGGCCATCGTGACCGAAATGGTGGTGGATGCCGAGGGTGAAGTGACCCATTCCGCCGTGCACCGTGCCCGCGTGCGCAACCAGGCCAAACTGGCCTACGACGCTGTGGCCGCCTGGCTCACCGGTGATGGCCCCTTGCCCGAGGCAGCCAGTGCAGTGCCGGGCATGGACGAGCAGTTGCGCACCCAGGATGCCGTGGCCCAGCGTATGCGCGTGCGCAGACGCGCCATGGGTTCGCTCGACTTCGAGACCTTTCAGCCGCGCGCGGTGTTCGAGGGCGAGCGTGTGGTCGGCATCCACCAGCAGGTGCAGAACCGCGCACGCCAGTTGATTGAAGAATTCATGATCGCCACCAACACCTGCACTGCGCAGTTTTTGGCCCAGCATGGCTGCAATGCCCTGCGCCGCGTGGTGCGTTCGCCCGAACGCTGGCTGCGCATCGTGCAGGTGGCCGCCAAATACGGCACCGTGCTGCCCCCCACGCCCGATTCCCGTGCGCTGGAAGGGTTTTTGGCTCGCCAGCGCAAGGCCGATCCGCTGCGCTTTCCCGACCTGTCGTTGGTCATCGTCAAGCTCATGGGTTCGGGTGAATACGTGGTTGAGCATGCCCGGGGCGAGCCCATTGGTCATTTTGGCTTGGCGGTGCGCGACTACACCCACTCCACGGCGCCCAATCGCCGCTACCCTGACCTCATCACCCTGCGTATGGTCAAGGCCGTGCTGGCCGGGGCGCATTCACCCTACGGGCAGGGCGAACTGGCCTTGCTGGCCGAGCACTGCACGCAGCAGGAAGATGCCGCGCAAAAGGTGGAACGCAGTGTGCGCAAGTCCGAAGCCGCGCTCTATCTGCAAGGCATGGTAGGCCAGAAATTTGACGCGGTCGTTACCGGCCGCACTGCCAGCGCCACCTGGGTGCGCATCTTCACGCCGCCGGCCGAAGGCATGCTGGTGTCCGCCGATACCAGCCTGGATGTCGGCCAGAAAATTCGCGTGCGGCTGCTGGATACCAACGTCGAACGCGGGTTCATCGACTTCGCAGCCGTGGGCCAGTGACGCCCTAGACATCATGGTCGCCGCCAGAAGGTAGGCGGGCATGATGTCTAGCCAGGATGTGGCTGGAGCCGATTTTTTCTGCAACATTGCAATTGTTCAATAAATATTGAATAATTGAACAATGGAAAAAAATACGGCGATCACTGTTTTCGAATCTCTGGCCTCCAGTGTGCGGCTGGATGTGTTTCGCCTGCTCGTTCAGCAGGGCCCTCAGGGATTGGTGGCCGGGGAGATCGCGGCCGCCCTGGGCCTGCCCGCTACCAACCTCTCGTTCCACCTCAAGGCGCTGACACAGTCCGGCTTGCTGGCGGTGGAGCAGGAAGGGCGCTATCAGCGCTACCGGGCCAACATGGCCTTGATAGGTGCGCTGATTGGCTACCTTACGGACGAATGCTGCGGTGGCAACCCCGGCGCATGCCTCCCGAATGCCGTCGTGGGTGTTTGCGCCGACTGTGATTGATACAGCACCCCCTCCATTTCATTCTTGAACGGACCGATCCGCACCATGCTCAATGTACTGTTTCTTTGCACCCATAATTCTGCCCGCAGCATCCTGTCCGAGGCCCTGCTCAACCATCTGGATCGCCAGGCACCCGCACGGCGCTTCCAGGCCTGGTCGGCTGGCAGCAGCCCCCGACCCGGGCAACAGCCCCACCCGCTGGCGCTCGACGTTCTGCAACATGCTGGTATTTCCACCGAAGGTCTGCGCAGTAAGTGCTGGGATGAATTTGCCGGCCCCGATGCGCCGCACATGGACCTGATCATCACCGTCTGTGACAACGCCGCAGGCGAGGTGTGTCCCATCTGGCCTGGCCATCCGGCCAGTGCGCATTGGGGCTATGCTGATCCATCCGAGGGAGATGCCCCGGACGCCCTCAAGCGCGACGCTTTCCGCCGCACCTTGCACGCAATCGGCCGGCGGCTTGAGTTGCTGATGAGCCTGCCGCCTGAAAAATTGCAAAAAAACCTGCTGCAGGACACGGCGCGCAGTCTGTCGTCCCACTGAACAGCCTCCAGGAGCTTCCCCATGACCACCATCCAGATTTTCGACCCGGCCCTGTGCTGCAGCAGCGGCGTGTGCGGTACCGATGTGGACCAGAACCTCGTCAATTTCTCGGCCGATGCCGACTGGGCGCGCCAGAACGGCGTTCAGCTGGAGCGCTTCAACCTCGCGCAACAGCCCATGGCTTTCGCCGAGAACGCCCCCGTCAAGGCTTTCCTGGAGCGCGCGGGCCAGGAGGCGCTGCCGCTCACGCTGGTCGATGGGCAGGTGGTGCTGGCGGGCCGCTATCCCTCACGCGCCGACCTGGCGCGCTGGGCCGGGTTGGCGGTGCCCGCAGCGGCCAAGGCCGAGTCTGCCGGTAGCTGCTGCTCGGGTGGCAACTGCTGCTGAAGGCTGCAATGCCTGTCTGCGCGTCCATTCCTTCACCGGGCTTCGCCATGCACTTTCTTGATCAACCTCCACGCTTCCTTTTCTTCACCGGTAAGGGGGGCGTGGGCAAAACCTCGCTCGCCTGCGCTACCGCGCTGCGTCTGGTGGCGCAAGGTCAGCGGGTGTTGCTGGTCAGTACCGACCCGGCCTCCAACGTGGGGCAGGTGTTCGGCATCACCATCGGCAACCACATCACGCCCGTGCCCGATGTGCCGGGCCTGTCGGCGCTGGAAATCGACCCGCAGGCTGCTGCCCAGGGCTACCGAGATCGCATCGTCGGACCGGTGCGCGGCGTGCTTCCCGATGCAGTGGTGAAAGGCATTGAGGAGCAGCTCTCGGGCGCTTGCACGACCGAGATTGCCGCCTTCGATGAATTTACTGCGCTGCTGACCGACACGGCGCTGCATGCGCAGTACGAACACATCCTGTTTGACACCGCGCCCACGGGCCACACCATCCGGCTGCTGCAACTGCCCGGTGCCTGGAGTGGCTTTCTGGAAGCCGGCAAGGGTGACGCCTCGTGCCTGGGGCCTTTGGCCGGGCTGGAAAAGCAGCGTGAGCGCTACAAGGCGGCCGTGGATGCCCTGGCCGACCCCGCCCACACCCGCCTGGTGCTGGTGGCGCGCGCCCAGCCCGCCACGCTACGCGAGGCTGCGCGCACCCATGCCGAGCTGGCCGCCATCGGACTGCGCCAGCAGTTCCTGGCGGTCAACGGCGTGCTGCCTTCGGCTGAAGGTGACAGCGACCCTCTGGCCGCCGCCGTGTGTCGACGCGAGCAGGCTGCGCTGGCTGCCATGCCGCAAGACCTGCGTGCCCTGCCGCTGGACCAGGTGCCACTCAAGCCCTTCAATCTGGTGGGTATGGATGCCCTTCGCCAGCTGCTGGACGGCGAAGCCCCCGTGTCACCCGCTGCTGCCAGCCACAGCGCGGCGCCCCCGCTGCAGGCGCCCAGCCTCGCCCGGCTGGTAGACCAAATCGCACAGGATGGCCATGGCCTGGTCATGCTCATGGGTAAGGGTGGCGTGGGCAAGACCACGCTGGCTGCCGCTGTGGCCGTGGCGCTGGCGCACCGGGGCCATGAGGTGCATCTGACCACCTCCGATCCGGCGGCGCACCTCATGGAGACGTTGGACGGCACGCTGGAGCACCTGAGTGTGAGCCGCATCGACCCGCACGAGGTCACTGAGCGCTACCGCCAGCAGGTGTTGTCCACCAAGGGCGCCGGGCTCGACGCGGCAGGCCGTGCCTTGCTTGAAGAAGATCTGCGCTCGCCGTGCACCGAGGAGATCGCGGTGTTCCAGGCGTTCTCTAGGGTGATCCGCGAGGCAGGCAAGAAGTTCGTGGTGATGGACACCGCGCCCACTGGCCACACGCTGCTGCTGCTGGACGCTACTGGCGCTTACCACCGCGACATCGTGCGCCAGATGGGCAGCACGGGCGTGCACTTCACCACGCCGATGATGCAGCTCCAGGACCCGAAGCAGACCAAGGTCATTCTGGTGGCGCTGGCCGAGACCACGCCCGTGCTCGAAGCCGCCCGCCTGCAGGACGATCTGCGCCGCGCCGGCATCGAGCCCTGGGCCTGGGCCATCAATAACAGCGTGGCGGCCGCCCGGGTGACGTCGCCGCTGCTGCGCCAGCGCGCCCACAACGAACTGCGCGAGATCGAGACGGTATCCACTCGCCACGCGGTGCGCTATGCCGTGGTGCCGCTGCTGAGCGAGGAACCCGTGGGGGTGCAGCGGCTGCTGCAACTGGCGGGTGAAGCCCCGCCGTCTTCAGGAGTGTGAAATGGGGTTGTTCGAGCGTTACCTGACCGTCTGGGTCGGCATCGGTATGTTGGCCGGTGTGGGCCTGGGTTTACTGGTGCCGGGCGCCTTCCAGGCCATTGCCGCGCTGGAGGTGGCCCATGTGAATCTGGTCGTGGCTGTCTTCATCTGGGTGATGATTTACCCGATGATGATCCAGATCGACTGGAGCGCGGTGAAGGACGTGGGCAAAAAACCGCGCGGCCTGTTGCTGACGCTGGTCGTCAACTGGCTCATCAAGCCCTTCACCATGGCGGCGCTGGGCGTGCTGTTCTTCCGGTACCTGTTTGCGCCCTGGGTCGATCCGCAGTCAGCCAGTGAATACATCGCCGGCATGATTTTGCTGGGCGTGGCGCCGTGCACAGCCATGGTGTTCGTCTGGAGCCAATTGGTGAAGGGCGACGCCAACTACACGCTGGTGCAGGTGTCGGTCAACGACCTCATCATGGTGGTGGCCTTTGCGCCGATTGCCGCCTTGCTGCTCGGCGTGACGGATGTGACCGTGCCCTGGCAAACGCTGGTGCTCTCGACCGTGCTCTACGTGGTGCTGCCGCTGGCGGCGGGCATGACTACGCGCGCACTGTTGCAGCGGCGCTCGCCCGAGGCGGTAGCCGACTTTGTCGCGCGGCTCAAGCCCTGGTCGATCACCGGGCTGATTGCCACCGTGGTGCTATTGTTTGGCTTCCAGGCGGGCACCATCGTGGCGCAGCCGCTGGTGATTGCACTGATTGCCGTGCCGCTCATCGTGCAGAGTTACGGCATTTTTGCGATTACGTGGTGGGGCGCGCGCTGGCTCAGGCTGCCGCACGCGGTGGCGGGGCCTGCCTGCCTGATCGGCACGTCCAATTTCTTTGAGCTGGCCGTGGCCGTGGCGATTTCACTGTTTGGCCTGCATTCAGGCGCGGCCCTGGCCACCGTGGTGGGCGTGCTGGTGGAGGTGCCGGTGATGCTGTCGCTGGTGGCCATCGTCAACCGCGCACGCAATGCCCCGCATTTTCAAAAAAATGAGTAAAAATAGCATTTAAGGCTTATGTATTAAGCGCCATAAGCTATCAATTTAATAGTTGTTTCGTCGGAGAAAAAGGCCTCAACGCAGCACCAGTACCGGCACTTCGCTCAGGCGCAGCAGCGTGGTGGTGGTGCTGCCTACGATCAGGTGGCGAATGCGCGAGTGGCCGTAGGCCCCCATCACCAGCAGTGCTGCGCCCTGGGTTTTGAGCAGGGCGGGCAGCACCTGTTCGGGCTCACCGGGCATCAGCGTTGTTTCCACAGTGAAACCGGCCGCCTGCAGCAGGTTCTGGGCCTCTTGCAGTTGTTGGTGAGCGGCCGGAGTGTCGGCCCCGGCCATGGCCACCAGGGCAGGCAGACCCTTGAGCATGGGGCTGCGGGCCACCGTTTCCACGGTGCGTTGTGCCGTGGCGCTGCCGTCGTAGGCCACCACAAAGCGCTCGGGGGGGCTGAACTGCCCGGTGGTGGCGACCAGCACGGGGCGGCGGACGGCACGGATCACACGCTCCACATGGTGATCGAGGTGGATGCGCGAGGGTGAGCTGGCGCGGTAATGCGCGCCCAGCACAAACAGCCGCGCGTCGGGCTCAAACTCCAGCACCGTGTCGACCAACTCGCCATGGCGCAGGCGGCCGTCGAGTTGCTGTACTCCGGCGGCGGTGGCGCGCTCGCGGGCGCTGGCCAGCATCTGGCGTCCCGCTTCCTGCGCCATCTTGCCGCGCTGCTCGTCCAGGGCACTGAGTTGCTGCAACAGCACCTCTTGCGCGCCCAGGCCGATGGCGCCGCTGTAATCGCCCACATGGGGCATCTCGGGGGAGCGCTCCAGCACGTGCAGCAGCTCCAGCGGCACCTCCAGCCGCAGGGCAGACCAGGCGGCCCAGTCGATCACTGCGGTGGTGGTGTCCAGGCCGTCAATACAGGCGTAAACCTTGTTCATGGAAGTTCTCCTCAGTGCATGAGTTGTTCAACAGCGCCAGGCTTGTCGTGCAGGGCAAAACGATCGACCAGTGTGGCGCTGGCGGCGTCCAGCCCGACCACTTCGACCTCGGTGCCTTCGCGCCGGAAGCGCAGCACGACCTTGTCGAGCGCGCTGATGGCCGTAATGTCCCAGAAATGCGCGCGGCCCACATCGATACGTACCCGGGGGACCACTTCGCGCCAGTCAAAAGCTTCCATGAAGGCCTCAGAGGAGGCGAAGAACACCTGGCCCACCACGGTGTAGGTGCGCAGGCTGCCGTCGTCCGTGCTGCTGCGGTGCACCCGCAGCACGCGGCCCACCTTGTGGGCAAAAAACAGGCCTGACAGCAATACGCCCACCAGCACGCCCTGGGCCAGATCGTGCGTGGTGATGGTGACCACCACGGTGGCCAGCATCACGATGGAGGAGCTCGGTGGGTGCTCGCGCAACTTGCGCACGGAGTCCCAGCTGAAGGTGCCGATGCTCACCATGATCATGACCGCCACCAGTGCCGCCATCGGAATCTGCCGCACCCAGGGGCCGAGGAAAACCACCAGGATCAGCAGCAGCACACCGGCCACCAGGGTGGACAGGCGCCCGCGCCCGCCCGACTTCACGTTGATGACCGACTGGCCGATCATCGCGCAGCCCGCCATGCCGCCAATGAACCCCGTTGCAAGGTTGGCCACGCCTTGGCCCACGCATTCACGGTTCTTGTTGCTCGGGGTGTCGGTCAGTTCGTCCACGATGGACGCCGTCATCATGGATTCGAGCAGGCCCACCACCGCCAGCGTGGCAGAGTAGGGCAGCACGATCCACAGGGTTTCCAGCGTGAAGGGCACATCAGGTAGCAGAAACACCGGCAGGCTGCTGGGTAACTCGCCCATGTCGCCCACGGTACGGATGTCCAGACCCAGGGCCATGGACAAGGCCGTCAACACCACGATCGTGACGAGGGGCGACGGAATGGCTTTGGAGAGGTAGGGAAAGCCGTAAATGATGGCCAGTCCTGCGGCGGTCATGGCGTATACCTGCCAGCCCACGTTCGTCAGTTCAGGCAGCTGCGCCATGAAGATCAGGATGGCCAGCGCATTCACGAAGCCCGTCACGACCGAGCGCGAAACAAACCGCATCAGTGCGCCGAGCTTGAGCACCCCGGCCAGTACCTGCAGCACGCCGGTGAGCAAGGTGGCCACCAGCAGGTACTGCAGGCCGTGGTCTTTGACAAGCGTCACCATGACCAGGGCCATGGCTCCGGTGGCGGCTGAAATCATGCCGGGGCGCCCGCCCGCAAAGGCAATCACCACGGCCATGCTGAACGAGGCATACAGCCCCACCTTGGGGTCCACCCCAGCAATGATGGAAAAGGCAATGGCCTCAGGAATGAGCGCCAGCGCGACCACGATGCCTGCCAGCACGTCGCCACGGATGTTGGAAAACCAGGGGTTCTGGAGGGAGGTGTTGTTCATGGGCAAACAGGGCGCCGCCAAGGCAGTGCCGTGGGCGCAAGGAAGGAGGTGGCCGTCTGTGCATCCGACAAGGATGCCGGGCCAGGGGAGGAGGAGCGTTGCGTTGCAGCGGCGTGCAAGGCGTAGCACGGTGGTTGGTGCGTCGCAGCATTATAGAGCACGTGTCTTTCTGGCTGCCATCGTGTGATTGATGTGGTAATCCTATAGGTCAATAAATATTATTTTTATTGCGGTAATTTGAATTTTATGAAATAAATTTATATAAATATGAGTATGTTTGATTTTTCATAATACTGTGGGTTGACGGGGTAAATGATTTAATGTTACAATGAGCGTATCTTTTAACCCTGTGTGCACGATTATTGCGCCAGGAGTGCCAAGGTGCCGAAATAATTTATTGGGATTTTTCGGCTCTCATGGGGCATACAAGCCCCATGCGGTAACGCCCGGGAACCTCTAAAAACCCCCATCTCCCGCCCGAAACCGCCCCAGCCAACGCGACAGTCACCCGATGAGCACACCCCAGGCCCGCAGCGCCGTCAAGTTC
>Ga0209477_1002515_pt1 | contig 10544 bp, 7 predicted proteins | sample KloWWTupernatant_FD_187180 | JGI IMG/M metagenome (GOLD analysis project Ga0209477, IMG submission 187180) | Active sludge microbial communities from Klosterneuburg, Austria, studying microevolution and ecology of nitrifiers - Klosterneuburg... | ecosystem: Engineered > WWTP > Aerobic digester >...
TTGAACTCTAATGCGATCTGCCATATATTTTGCTTGTTCTTTATCTACCAAAGGCAATACAAATAAAAATTCTTCTCCTCCAATTCTTGCAAAATAATCAATTTCTCTTAGCCCTGTTAACACCTTCTGACAAAGCATTTTTAACGCTGAATCACCAGCCAAATGTCCATAAACATCATTTATTTGTTTAAAGTGATCAATATCTAACATACAAACAGAAAAAAAATATTGTCCTCGTGCTACCATCAACACCTGACGACGTAAAATATCCAAAATATACCGCCTGTTTTTAATCTTGGTTAATTCGTCTGTCATTGAAATGGCACCGATGCGCTTAATGGCTATTGCCAATTTTTGATTTTTTTGATGTAAATGTTTCCTTAACTTACTGATTTTATAACAAATAGCAGACAGTGCGGAAGTAAGCAACACATAACCCAGGAATACTGCTCCTTCTTCCTTGATATCAATTTTTAGGGGGTGAAAAATTTTCAGGTAAACAATAATGCCAATATATAATACAATGCCATATAAAGTAACAAGAATATACTGACGTCTGTTTAAATTAAAAGCAGCAAATACTAAAACCAATAAATTAAACATTAAAAGAAGCGATCTAATTTCGACAGTTAAAGAGACCGTATACATAACAGAAGTTACCGCCCAAACTATAATCGGCATTATTAGATCAGGATCTTTAAACGATTGATTAAAACCTGTTTTAAGTAATATAAAATAAGCAAGGTACCCTGCCCAAATGACCGAAAACATTGAGATAAATTCTATGCCAGAAGCATGCAAAAAACCGTCGATCCAAATCAACAAACAGATACATGTATGAATCGTCGCGCCCAGCAATGCATAACATCCTATTTTTACTCGGAGTTTTTGCGTTTTGCTCGTCTTAAACGTGCTTGAAAAATCTGTAGGATTCATTAGAAAACTCATCTTAACCTTTTAACAATGTGACTAATTTTCTGTTTGGATGCTTTTTTTCTACCACCTGGTTAAACCATGCCTCTAAATTCATTTTAACTGAATAATTCCTTGTTTTCTGCTTTTAGTTTAGCTTCTTTTTGATTAATAACGCCTTTTTCTACTAGTGCTTTCAAACATTGATCAAGGGTTTGCATGCCAACAGCTCTGCCCGTTTGAATGGCAGAATACATTTGAGCCACTTTGGCCTCGCGTATTAAATTACGAATGGCCGGTGTGCACAGCATAATTTCATGAGCAGCCACTCTGCCTCCAATATCTTTTTTGAGTAGTGTTTGCGAAATAACTGCTCGTAGCGATTCCGACAACATACCACGTACCATTTCTTTTTCATCACCCGAAAAAACATCAACCACCCGATCGATAGTTTTTGCGGCAGACGAGGTATGTAGCGTAGCAAACACTAAATGTCCGGTTTCTGCTGCTGTTAACGCCAAACGAATGGTTTCGAGATCACGCAATTCCCCTACCAAAATAACGTCAGGATCCTCACGCAACGCCGAACGCAGCGCTTCTTTAAATCCAAGCGTATCGCGATGTACTTCTCGTTGATTAATAAGACTTTTCTTGCTTTGATGAACAAATTCAATAGGATCCTCAATCGTAATAATATGATCACTGCGCGTTGTATTCACATAATCTACCATCGCGGCCAATGTCGTGCTTTTCCCAGAACCCGTTGGACCTGTTACTAATACAATTCCCCGTGGACTGCTGGCAATATCCTTAAAAATAAGCGGGGCATTCAATTCTTCTAAGGTAACCACTTTTGCAGGAACAACCCGGAACACTGCACCCGCTCCACGATCTTGTGTAAAGGCATTCACCCTAAAACGCGCCATGCCGGAAATTTCAAAAGAGAAATCCGTTTCAAAAAACGCCTCAAAAACTTTTCTTTGCTTATCGTTCATAACATCGTAAATAAGTGCGTGTACTTCTTTATGTGCTAATGGAGGCATGTCAACACGACGCATATCGCCATCGACACGGATCAGGGGTGGCATACCCGCCGAAAGATGTAAGTCAGAGGCATTGTTCTTCATGGCAAAAGTCAATAATCCCGTAATATCCATTATCCACTCTCCAAAACGGACTAACCCCTCTAAATTTAAATGAAAAAATCGACCTATATAGGCCAGAGGTCATTTTATATCTGAGCTAAGCTATCTATATAGTATAGACCGTCCCCATTAAACTAGAATAAACTGCCTATAAGGAGCCTATTTGACAATTGGAGGAACCATGCAAAAAAAACCTGTTATCGCCTTTATAGGGTGTGGAAACATGGCTCAAAGCTTAATGAAAGTAGTCTCTCCTAATGATATAATGAATCGCGCTTTACAGAATTTAGAATCCGGTGGTATTCGTACCTTATTTAACGATGCATTAACAACAGCGAAAAACCGTTCTGTTGAGATTAGCCAAATGTTCGACAAGGAGTAATATATGGTTTTTTTGCGAGAAGCTTTTATTTTTTTGATTAAAATCATCTTTGATCTTTATTTTTTAGCCGTGCTGCTTCGCTTTCTATTTCAATATTTTCAGGTTGACTTCTACAATCCTTTTTCGCAATTTATTTTAAAAATAACAGATCCTGTTTTAGCGCCCTTACGTAACAAGCTGCCTCATATCCGAAAAATTGATACTGCAGCGCTTTTATTGCTATTTGGATTAAAAATCGTAGTGTTTCTAGGGATTACTTTACTCATTAAAAAAATGCTACCACATGTTCTGGGTGTTGTTATTTGGTCTTTGGGAGAAATCATTAGCCAAACAATTAATTTTTTCTTTTTTTCTGTGCTCTTGGTTGCGATATTAAGCTGGATAAATCCTAGAAACTACACGCCCTTTACTTCACTGTTGATCCAAATCACCAACCCCCTGATGATAACCGCAAGAAGATGGATGCCCCGTACGATGGGAATCGGTTTTTCGTCTATTATTGTCTTAATTATTTTAAAATTAGCCGATGTTTTAGTTGCAAGCCCTATTATTGGACTCGGGATAATATTTTCTTATTAATTTATGCATAATTATATACCGCTATCATTGTATATCCATATCCCTTGGTGTGTTAAGAAATGTCCTTATTGTGATTTTAATTCTTATACAATGGAAGGCAACCTTCCTGAAAAACAGTATATTGAAACCTTGTTGCGTGATCTTAAACAAGATCTTTCGCTCATTCAAGGGCGTTCCATTAAAAGCATTTTTTTCGGCGGCGGCACCCCAAGTCTCTTTTCACCTCAAAGCATCGGTGAAATTCTAGACAAAGCCAGTGCTTTTTTAGACTTTGAACCCAACCTTGAAATCACGCTCGAAGCGAATCCCGGCACTGTAGAACATCATGCATTCAGTGATTATCAAAGTGCCGGGATTACACGTATCTCTTTAGGTGCACAGAGCTTTCAAAACGAAAAGTTAGCACAATTAGGGCGTATCCATACAATAGAAGAAACAAAATGCGCCATCAAGTCTATTTTGGCAGCCAATTTTAACAGTTTTAACATCGATATTATGTATGGACTACCCAACCAAACAGTGGCGGATGCACTGTTTGATTTGAAAATGGCCTTGTCTTTTTCGCCACCGCATCTTTCTTGGTATAATTTGACCATTGAACCCAATACAATATTCCACCATAAAAAACCACCATTGCCATTGGATGATACCCTTGCAGAAATGGAACAAGCGGGTCTTGAATATTTAGCAAAACAAGAACTCGCGCAATATGAAATATCCGCTTTTTCGAAACCTCAGCATCAGTGCAAACATAATCTGAATTATTGGAAGTTTGGCGATTATTTAGGCATTGGCGCAGGGGCGCATGCAAAAATAACCGACCTCAAAACCCATACGATTACGCGCTATTGGAAAACGCGTTATCCTAAAAGCTATTTGGAAACTGATCATGCGTTGCTGGCTGGGAGCCAGATTATTCTCACGGAAGAGATACCGCTCGAATTTATGTTAAATGCACTAAGACTAACAGCAGGAACTTCTGTTCAGGAATTCGAAACACGGTCAGGGCTTCCCATCGCAAGCATTGCGACTCAGCTTAGCGACGCCGAAAAAAAAGGTTTATTAATAATAACTGAAAATCAAAAAATTAAAACCTCACATTTGGGTAAACGATTTTTGAATGATTTATTGACGCTGTTTTGACTCTAGACTTCTTCTCAAGTTCAAGACTCAAAACATATTTTTATTTTGAAAACCATAGATTTATGCTAATTAGCATCACTGCCCAATACAGAATCGTCATGCCACCACCCACTTTTAGAAAATCTTTTGTACGATACCCGCCAGGTCCCGCAATAAGCGCGTTTGCCTGTTGGGTGGGCAACAAAAATGCGTTTGATGCAGAAATCGCAACAATCAGTGCATACATTCTGGGATCTGCGCCCACATTAAAAGCGAGTTCTAATGCAATGGGTACTAACACAATAGTGGCACCTATACCAGAAAGCACATAGCCAAAAACAGTTGATAAAAATGCCAAGCCTAATTGAATAACCGAATTTGATAAATCTCGATCTAATAAAGATGCGTGTTGCGTTAACCAATCGGTAGTATGCGTAGACTGCATGACTAACCCCAGTGGAATTAGGCCTGCTATTAAAAAAACATTTTTCCAACTGACACTGGCATAGGCTTCATCAATAGTTAAAACACCGGTTGCAATCATTCCTGCTGCGCCCAGGAGTAAAGCAACCGATACGGGAAAATTACCCCACACAATTAAAAGAATGGAGAGTATAAAAAAGGATAATGCATGCGCAACTTTTTTAGGGCGCATTTCTTCGCGAGGATACGAGGTCGTTACAACCACAAAATCGGGATTTTTATGAAAAGCCGCCAGTGCTTCCCAACGACAAAACATCCCAAGGGTATCTCCCGAACGTAATACCAAAGCATTTAAGTCTTCTCCTTGATACACGGTTTGTCCTCTATATACCGCCAAGACATGCAGCGCATGGGTACGCTTCATATGTAATTCTTTGAGTTCCAAACCAATTAACTGTGAACTGGGTGGCACAACAGCCTCGCACAAGCCCGCACGAATGGGATGCAACATTTCTGAAAATACATTTAAACGCGGTTCGAGTATAAGTCCATTTTGTTCTGCAAAGGCAGCAACCGTTTCTTTGTGTCCCATCATCGCGATAAAAGCACCCGATGCAATCATAATTTTTCTGAGGGGTGGAAAATGAATTTCTTTTCCATACACAACAGCTAAAACAGAAGAAGAGAGGTCTAGTTTCAATTCAATTTCTTTTAAGGTCAGTCCTATAATATTACTGCTGCCACGCACTTTCAACTCAAAAATGTCTCCACCTTTTCCATAGGTTTTTAAAAAATGGGTTTTTGTCGTTCCGCTACTATAGGTTTGAATCGGTTCTTTTGGCAAAAGTCGCCGTGCAAATAAAATCAAGTATCCTATGCCGACTAATAAAATCATTAAACCCACGGGAAAGACCGAAAACAAATGAAAGGGTTTTAATCCCGCCATGCTGGGGTCAACATAATGTCCTGCATTTTTCAAAAGACTATTTAATAAAATTAAAGGGCTACTCCCTATCATTGTGAGTGTACCGCCCAAGATAGAACAAAATGCAACAGGCATTAATAAACGCGATTTTGGGATCCCCGTCCGTACGGTAATCTTAGTAACAACCGGCAGCAATAAAGCAACGGTTCCAAGGCTGCGCATAAAGGCAGATAAAAATCCAGATGAAAACATTAAAAAAATATTGATTTTATTGGGGCGTTCTCGACCTAATTTTAGTATCCATCGCGCAATCCGCAATGCGATACCGCTTTTTTCTAAACCCGCGCCAATGATCATGACAGAAATCAACGACATGACAGCATCATTTGAAAATCCTGAAAATAATTGTTCCGGTGGCAATAACCGTGTAATACCCAAAACAACTAAGACCAAAACAGCAACAACATCGACGCGAATAACATTTGAAAGCGTTAACAGTACTGTAAATACAATAATGCCAAGCACTAAAGCCATATCAAATGTTAAGGTAATCTCGGGCGCCACTTTTAATCCCTATTTAGAAATATCAAATCCCAGGTTTGATGACCCAATCGTAAACCGCGTTGCTCGTACTTCGTGACAGGACGAAAATCTGGGCGCGGTGTAAACTGATTTGCGCCACTGGCATTCACAAAATCCACCGATTCTCCGAGCACTGCCATCATATGATAAGCATAGTCCATCCAATCTGTTGCAAGATGGAAGGTGCCCAGGCTTTTTAATTTTTGGGAAACTAACTTAATAAAGGACGCCTGCACAATTCGTCGTTTATGATGCCGCACCTTGGGCCAGGGATCCGCAAAAAAAAGCTGAAGCGTTGTTAAGCTATTGTCAGGGATCTTGTTCGTTAAGATCTCTACAGCATCCGCGCAAAAAATGCGAATGTTGGATAGCTTGTGCTTTTCAATGAGGGTGAGAAGGTTGCCAACGCCTGTACGATAGACTTCTATGCCTATAAAATTTTTTTCAGGAGCATTTTTGGCCATCTCTGCTAATGAGTGACCGTCGCCAAAGCCTATCTCAAGTACGGTGTCTGCAGTACGCCCAAAAAGACTCTCGAAGGCGATACACCCAGGATCACTGGCTGACAAACCATAAATCGGCCACAATCGTTCCCAGGCACTCAATTGAGCCTTGCTGATTCGACCCTCACGGCGAACAAAGCTCCGGATGGGCCGCAGGGGATAGGGTGATACTACTTGCATAATGGGCGCATTCTAACACATTTATTGTCTGTATTTTTAATCAGTTATTGAGGTTTTTCTTTTTTTAGTCTATCGTAACCATAGTTACGGTAACCGTGGTTACGTTATATGAAATTTTATAATCGCTCGGAAGAGCTTAAAGTGCTCGACCAAAATGTCATCCTACAAAAAAATTCTCCTTTTTTAAACGAAGGCAAAAACCTATTAATTGAGGAATTTGGGCGTGATTATTTAACGTATTTTACCATCTTGGAGCTCATCTCTCTTGGAAAAACGTCTCGAACAGAAATGGAATCTTTATTAGGAAAAGATATCGGTGGATATTTACAACGCTTAGAATCCGATTACGCTATTGTTACGCGACATCGTCCTATTCATGCAAAACCCAACACCAAAAATCAAAAATTTAAGATTACCGACAATTTTTTAAATTTTTGGTTCCGGTTTATTTACCGTCATCAAACTGCAATTGAAATTGATAATTTTTCATATATTAAAAAAATTATCAAACGAGATTACTCAACTTATTGTGGTCCTATTTTAGAACGTTTCTTTCAAAATCTACTGGCTGAAACAAGACAATTTAATCGAATCGGTTCTTATTGGGAAAAGGGCAATCAAAACGAAATCAACATCGTTGCCATTAATGATATGGAAAAGAAAATTTTAATTGGTGAAACAAAATTAAACAAATCGAAAATTAGCTTAAAAACGCTTAGGGTGCGAGCAGAACCCTTATTAAAAGAGTTTCCTAATTATACGCCCACTTTTTTACCTTTAAGCATTGAAGATGCAACATCCCCTTTTTAAGGCTCAGCGGATCCACGCGCACAGAGGTATTCTCTCGTATTTTGACCTTGTGTTATGCCGAAATGACTTGAGCTCGCAATAACGTTCATATTGTTACGCATAGGGGCAAGAAGCCTAGGAACATCTCCTTCCTCTTGATTTAAAAGCGTATTTGCACTTACACTCCTCGGCGACAATGCCTTTTGTAATTCACCAAGATGAAAAACAAAATCATCTTGCTTTGTTTCTAAATTAATTTTTTGAAACGCTAAATCATTTTTTAATTCAGCGCGAAACAATATCTGTGCGCTTGGAATCTTAATGTTACCGTATTGTTCTTTTCCATAAGTTGCATCTACATACTCCCAAGGAACAAACGTATTACCAAGGCCTATAATCTCTCCTTCATATTGATAAGAAGCATCTGTACTTTCCAGCGTAACCAAAGTGACATTGAGCTTTTGAGCACGTATTATCGCAAATCGAACAAGTGCCTCGTAAAGATCTCTGCGAATGGTTTCCGGATATATTTCTTCCAAAAATAAAACAGGTACATTATTTTGAGAATCCCATAAAAGTCTTAGTATACAACGTGCTACCGTAACCCCATCTGCGTTTTGAATGGCTAACATTCTATTTTTGCCATCCATGACATATGCCATTAAACACTTATTGAGATCAGGATTACCATCAACTGACTGACAACTACCTTCTACATCTGTACCCGCCATAAACAACGACCAAAAATGATCGGTATCTACTATTTTCCAACCTGTCCAATCTTGAACACTAGGCGTTTTTCGAGCACTTTTCAACCCCTTCACCAATCCATCAATATCATGTTTGAATTGATTCACTGTGTTGTTCTGAGATTCTAGTGCTTTTCTCATTCTACTTAAAATTTTAAGGGGTTCTGCATAAGATTTGCTTTCAACCCTAGAAACTTCCAATAACTGAATGCATTCATACTGTACAATGGCGTGTTGTTTTTTAGAATTCCCCGCCGTCGTATTTCCGCCTTGGAATTGCGACATCAATTCTTGAGCCGCTGCACGTCTTTGCTGCCTTTCATCATCATTTGATGCGTTTAGGTATTGTTTTAATAAACCGTAAAAATTTGGATCTACATGCTGATGACCAAATATCTTTTTTTCTAAAAATTCACGAAAGTTCGGCTCGTAAGGTTTAAAAGTGAGATTATGATCTTTTACAAAAGTGGCCAGATCACACGATTCTCCTTTAATCCAATCCGCTTTAAGCGCGTCTCTTCCTGAAAAAATGGTTGTAAGGTGTTGGTTGTCGGCTCTATTATAACGCTGAGCATAAAATTCCGAGCTGTTATCCGACAACACTTGCTTTATAAAATCTTTAAATAAAGACATTAACTGATCAGCTGCTTCTTCTTTTAGCGTCTTAATTTTAGAAAAGTATGTTAAGAGAGAAGCTTCATTATGGCATTTGGAAAAAGCGCTGTTATACAATAAAATTTCTGATTCTGATAAAGCAAATAATTTCTTCAAAACAGCTCGTGCTTGACGCGTAAAATTATGCTGCTCCAGCCCTCTAAAATCTGCTAATTGTCCGAGCATTGCCAGTCCTTGCAGCATGATTAAATGAGAGGTTCGTTGATTAAAATCCCGTGTCTTATAAAAAAGGTTTAAATCATCCAATGCCCGCCTCTGGAACGTATGGAAATCCGCTTTGCTAAGCCGTCCCTTCGGAAGATATGCTTTTATTTTTTCTAAAATTTCCGATTCAAATTCCTGCTTTAAATCTCCCCACAATTTGTCAATCTCTGTTTTTCCAAAACTTATGTGACTCTCGTCATATATACCTTTTACTCTTGCATCGACAGCAGCTAATCCCGTTTCAAGCATTAGGATCTGAGCTGATTTTTCCTCTATACCTTTTACTCTTGCATCGTATGTCAGCCTTCCTATTTTTTTGCTCAACGTTTGCTTTTTAATCTCAAGTTTATCGAGCTCTTTAGCTTGTTTTTCATCAAACTTAAAATGATTAAGGACATCTAGAAATGTCTTTTTTGATTTTATTAATATTTTATTGATTAACTGTAGTCTAACCAAAGGTTCTGTAGTCGTGTCTTCTGAAGTCGCTAAAATTGCAGGCACTAAGCTTCTAAAATGACGACCATAATACGTACTAAAAGACACCTCTTCAAGCAACGTTTTAATTTCTGTAACACATTTTTCTTGTTCTACAGCATTTTGCTCTTGAGACAGTATTTTGCACAAAGCTAAAGTGGGCAATAATGCGTCCAACGAGCAGCCTTCGACAAGCGAAAAATAACGTTTTTTATCATCTAAGCAGGCATCTTCAAAAAAGAAAGCACTTAATGCATAACGCAATTTTGGTGATGCAAAATTTAAAATTTCTTTTAGCACATTGTTAAAAGTGCGTGTTACATCCAGCTTTTTGTTGCCTCTTTTTTTGTTAGTGGCTATTTGGTTAGCTGGGTTTTTATTGTCCGGGCTTTCATGACAGAGCTCCCTGAGTTTAGGTTCCATTAAAATTCTGGCGCAAGCCCAAGAAAACCATACTGTCATATTGATTAAGGGAAGCGTGCTTTCCGCGTCCTCTTTGTAGGTTAACAAGTTTTGCAGGGTAGATTGAATAAATGACGTTCTGGGTGCATCGCTCTCGCACGCATGCTTTTGATCGATAGTGGGGTCGGGAAAATAAGTTTCAAACAAATGTTTTAGTGCGGGCAATGTATACGTTTTGATTCTTGTCGCTACTATTTCATCATCTTCTTCAATGTCTGTAACAGAAAGCTCTCGTCGGGGCTCAGGTGATGCATTTGACAAACGAACAGGCTCGTTATCTTCAGTTTCAACTTTTAACGTTTGTACTTGCTCCTCTAAGAAAACATTTTTCCACGCTCCAAGAATTTTGATTGCCGGATCATTTGATGTCAAAACATTAAAAACCTCTAAACCTTGAAAGAGTTCTCGCTCGTGTTGACAAGCGTATAAAAAAATTTC
>Ga0209477_1002516_pt1 | contig 10544 bp, 9 predicted proteins | sample KloWWTupernatant_FD_187180 | JGI IMG/M metagenome (GOLD analysis project Ga0209477, IMG submission 187180) | Active sludge microbial communities from Klosterneuburg, Austria, studying microevolution and ecology of nitrifiers - Klosterneuburg... | ecosystem: Engineered > WWTP > Aerobic digester >...
GGCGGCCTGTCCGAGCGCGAGCGGCGCAAGCTCAAGCGACGCGTCGTCTGAGCGCCCCCGCCACCGTGGCGGGCGCAGGATGAGAACCGATGACCCAGGCACGTGAGGTACCGGCGACCTCGGTCGCCCGACCCCACGTGGTGGAGGTCACCGCCGTCGTCGTGACCCGCGGTGCCACCGCCTACCTGCCGGTGACGCTCGCGGCGCTCGCGTCCCAGTCCACCGCGCCGCGGCGCACGGTGCTCGTCGACGCCGGCCGCGAGGACCCGACGGCCGTCCGCGCCGTCGTCGCCGAGGTGCCCGGCATCGCCGACCTGCCGCTGCAGGTGGTCCACGCGCCCGAGGCCCCCACGTTCGGCCACGCCGTGCGGCGCGCGCTCGCGGAGCTCGGCACCCAGGTGCCGGACGGCGGGTGGCTGTGGCTGCTGCACGACGACTCCGCCCCGGCCCCCGCCGCGCTGGCCGAGCTGCTCCGTGCCGTGGAGATCGCGCCGTCCGTCGCGGTCGCCGGCACCAAGCAGGTCTCCTGGGCTGATCCCCAGCGCGTGCTCGAGGTGGGCGTGACGACCTCCCGGTTCGGCCGTCGCATGACGGGGCTGGACGAGCCGGAGGTCGACCAGGGGCAGCACGACGGCCGCGACGACGTGCTCGGCGTCGGCCTGGCCGGTGCGCTGGTGCGCCGCGACGTGTGGGACGCGCTCGGCGGCCCCGACCCCGCCCTCGGACCGTTCGGTGACGGGCTGGACCTGTCCCGGCGCGCTCGCCTGGCGGGGCACCGAGTCGTCGTCGTGCCCCGCGCGGTCGTGCGGCACGCCCAGGCGGCCCACACGGGCGGGCGCCCGGGCTGGGCCGCGCGCCGCGCCGCCCTGGCCCGCCGGGAGGCCTACCTGCACAGCCAGCTCAGCGGGGTGCCGGCGGTTCTCGTGCCAGTGGTCGCGGTGCTGTCGCTGGTCAGCGGCCTGGGACGGGCTCTGCTGCGCGTGCTGACCAAGGAGCCCGACCTCGCGCTGGCCGAGCTCGCCGCGCCGTGGGCGGTCCTGGCACGGCCGGGCCGCGTGCGCCGGGCGCGCCGCACGGCCGCCACCACGGGCATCGTGCGTCGTGCGGCGTTGCGCCCGCTGCAGGTCTCGTGGCGCGAGGTCGCGGGGCAGGCCCAGGACCGCCGGCTCGCCGCAGCGGCCCGGCGCCGCTCCCGCGAGGCCCCGAGCGAGCTCGAGCTCGCCGAGCTGGCCGGGCTGCGCGCCCGACGGCGGGGCGGCCTCGCGGTCGTGCTGCTCGCCGCCCTGGGCCTCACGGCGGCGACGCTCGGCCCCTCGATCAGCGCCGTGGTCGCCGGCGCCCGGCTCTCGGGTGGCGGGCTCGCGCTGGGCGACGCCGACCTCGGCGGTCTGTGGTCCGCGGTGACGACCGGCTGGGTCGCCGGCGGCCTGGGAGCGCCAGGCCCCGTCGACCCGCTGCTCGTCGCCCTGCTCCCGGCGACGGCCGTGCTGGGCTCCGTCGGGAGCGCCGTGGCCGCCGTGCAGCTCGGCGCGCTCGTGCTCGCCGCGCTCGGCGCGTGGACCGCGGCCGGTGCGGCCACCCGCTCGGTCGGCCTGCGCGCCTGGGCCGCCCTGGTCTGGACGGGAGCACCTGCGCTGCTGCTCGCGACGAGCCAGGGCCGGCCCGGCGCCGTCCTGGCCCACGTCGCCCTGCCCTGGGTCGCACTGGGCGTGGCCCGCGCGGTGGGCGTGGCCCGGATCGACGGCGTGGCCTCGGGGCTGGTCGGCGCGCAGCGGGTCGGCGCGGCACCCGCGACCGCCCCGGTGACGCCCGTCGTGCGCACCGCGGAGCCGTCCCTCGCAGCTGCCGCCGGGGCCGGGCTCGCCTTCGTCCTGGTCACCGCCGGATCTCCCGTGCTCCTGCCGGCGGGCCTCCTCGCGCTCGCGGTGGTCGCCGTCGTCGCGCGGCCCGGCCGCCGGCTGGTCTGGGTCGCGCTGCCCGCACTCGCGCTGCACGGCCCGACGCTGGCCGAGGCCGCGGGCACCTGGGCGGACGGCGGCTGGCGGCTGCTGCTCACCGACCCGGCCGTGGTGCTGCCCGCGACGGGCGCGCCCGCGTGGCAGCAGCTGCTCGGCTGGCCCGTGACGCCACCGCCGTGGGCCGGTGGCTCCGGTGCCGCCACGGCGCTCGCGCTGGCCGCGGCGGGCCTCGTCCTGGTCCCGGCGCTCCTGGCGCTCGCGGCACCGCGCGGCGGGCGGGCGGTCCGGGCCGCGTGGCTCGTCGTCGCCGTCGGCCTCGCCGCCGCCGTGGCCAGCGGCCTCACAGCGACCGCCGTCGCGGACGTCGACCCGGTGGGCACCGCGCTGGTCGCGGCGTGGCCCGGGGGCGGGGTGAGCCTCGCGCTGCTCGGTGCGCTGTCTGCGGCCCTCGTGGGCGCCGGCGGCGTGCGGGCCGCCGTGGCCGGTCACGACTTCGGCTGGCGCCAGGTGGGTGCCGCGGGGCTGGCCGCGCTCGCCGTGCTGGGCCCGGCGCTCGTCCTGGCGGGCTGGACCGTCGCGGTGCGCGGCGGCGACCTCGCCCTGGTGACCTCCGAGGCGCCCGTGGTGCCGGCGGTCGGCGTCCAGATGCAGGACTCCGCCGACGACGTGCGGGTGCTGGCCCTCGAGGTGGAACCCACCGCCGCGGTGCGCGGCACGCTGCTGCGGGGCGACGGCGTCCAGCTCACCGAGCTCGGCCGGGCCGTGACGGCCCGCACCGTGGCGGGTCCGCTCGACGCCACCGAGCCCGTGCCGGCCGACGCCGCCGAGACGGAGTACGCGACGGCCGTGGCGCGGCTGGTCGCCGGTGCGGCCGACGCCGCGGACGGGCTGGCGGCGCTGGGAGTCGGCGCTGTGCTCCTCGGGCCCGGCGTCGAGGCGTCCTCGGCGCGGACCACCCTGGTGGGCCGGCTCGACTCGACGGACGGTCTGGAGCGCGTCACCGAGACGTCGGCCGGGGTGCTGTGGCGCGTGTCCACGGCCGAGGGTGCGCGCACGACCGCCTGGGCGCGCCTGCTCACCGGGACGGGCGGGGCGCCGGGTGAGGTGCTCGCCGCGGTCCCGGCAGCCGACGGCGTCGTGGACACGACGCTCGCGGCGGCGACGGCGCCGCGGCAGCTGGTGCTCGCCGAGCGCGCCGACCCGGGCTGGCGCGCCTGGCTCGACGGCCGCCAGCTGCGGGCCGTGGAGACGTCCTGGCGGCAGGCCTTCGAGGTCCCCGCCGAGGGTGGCCGGCTCATCGTCGGCCACGTCCCTGCCGGCCGCACAGCCTGGGCGGCGCTCCAGGGCGCGGTGCTGCTCGTCACGGTGCTGCTGGCCGTGCCCGTCCGACGCCGCAGAGGCGTGCGATGAGCGGGCCGGAGCACGGCGTGCCGCCCACCCGCCGCCGCGCGTGGGCCGTCGTCGGCGCGCTGACGACGGCGACCGCCGTCCTTGCCCTGACGGCCGGCGTGGCTGCGGTGGGCTCGCTGCGGCCCCCCACGGCGCCACGGGACGTCCCGCTGCTCGCGGTGGACGTCCCGGCCGCCGTCACCGAGCTGGTGTGCCCGGGGACGGTCCACCTCGCCACCGAGCCGGAGGAGGGCTCCGACGCAGCGTACGACCCGGCTTTCGACCCGACGCCCGTCGCGTCGCGGTCGGCGTTGAGCCTGCTGAGCGTGAGCCCAGACGGCACCTCGGGCGCGGCCGTGACCCGCCTCGGCGCCCTGGACGGCGCCGACGGCGACCCGGTCGTCACCCTGGCACCCGAGGGCCGCGCGGCCGGCGCCACGGTGGACGGCCTGTCCGGCGGGCTGGTGCTGCGCGCCGACGCCGCGGGCGAGGTCCCCGCGTGGGTCGCCGGCGCGACGGGCGTGCGGACGACGGACGGCGACCTCCGCGGGCTCGTCGCGGCCTCGTGCGGCCGAGCGGCCGCCGAGGTCTGGCTGGTCGGTGGCAGCACCGCGCTGGGCTCGAGCGGTCGTCTCGTGCTGGTCAACCCCGGCCGGACGGCCGCGACGGTGTCCCTCGAGCTCTGGGGCCCGTCCGGCCCGGTCGAGCTGGCGGGTGCACCGCAGTACCTCGTGCCGGCGGGCGAGGAGCGCGTGGTGCTCCTCGAGGGCATCGCCGCCGAGCAGGAGAGGGTCGTGGTGCACGTGACGGCGGCCGGTGGCCGGGTGGGCGCCTACCTGCAGGACAGCGCGCTGCGCGGGCTCGTCCCGGCCGGGACCGACGACGTCGTGGCCGGTGCGGCCCCCGCGCCGCAGCAGGTGGTGCCCGGCGTCGCGGTGACGGCCTCGTCGGCCGACGGCGCGGACGTGGCCCTGCTGCGGCTGCTCGCCCCCGGCTCGCAGGGCGGCACGGCGGCGATCACCGTGCTGGGACCGGAGGGCCCGGTGGACCTGCCCGGGGCGGCCGAGCTCGAGCTCGTGGCGGGCGAGGTGCTCGACGTCCCCCTGGGCGGGCTGCCACCGGGCTACTACACGCTGGTCGTCGACGCCGACGTGGCGGTGGTCGCCGGCGCGATGATCACGCGGGGGGAGGGCGTCGGCCTGGCTCCCGACCTCGCGGCCGCCGCCGGGGACGTGCCGCTCGACCGGGCCTGGGCGCCCGCCACCGTGCTCGGCGTCGCCGGTCCGCTGGCCCTGCCGCCGGGGGTGAGCGGCGAGGTGGTGGTCACGGCGGTGCCGAGCGCGGACCTCGACGGCTCCGCACCGGCGACCCTCGAGCTGGTGGGACCGGACGGCGTGCTGGGCACCACGACCCTGCGCGTGGCGCCGGGCAGCACGAGCGTCCACCCGCTCACCGCGCTGACCGGAGCGTCGGACGCGGCCGTCGGCCTGGTGCTGCGCAGCACGGACCCTCGGCTGACCTGGGCCGTGGTGCTCACGGAGTCGCTGCCGGACGGCGACGTCGTCGCGCTCCTCGCCCCCGTCCCACCGGCCGAGGTCCGGCCGTCGGTCGCGGTCCGCGCGCGCTGAGCCGCATCGCGCGACGTCGGTCGGGGCGTCCTCAGCCCACGCGCCGCAGCTCGATCGCCTGGCGGACGGCCAGACCGACGCGGATCGCCCCGCGCACGGGCCACTGGTACCACCGGTCGTAGCGGCGGGCGAGGTAGCGCGCGGCGGAGGCGTGGTGCGCGCGGATCATCGGGGCGGGGCGATCGCGCCAGGACGTCCCACCCACGTGCGTGACCTGCGCCGACGGCACCACGACGTTGGGCCACCCCGCGGCGCCCAGGCGTTCACCGAGGTCGACGTCCTCGAAGAACATGAAGTAGCCCTCGTCGAACCCGCCCACCTCCTCGAACGCCGCGCGGCGCAGCAGCAGGCACGCTCCCGACAGCCAGCCGGCGGCCCGCTCCGTGGCGTCGGCCGACTCCTGGCGGCGCTGGTAGGCGGCCGTCCAGGGGTTGGCCTGCCAGATCCGCCCGAGCAGGGCGTGACCGACCCCCTGGGTCAGGGACGGCAGCTCCCGCGCCGAGGGGTAGACGGTCCCGTCCGGGTTGAGCACGGCGGGCCCGAGAGCTCCCGCCCCCGGCAGGCGGCGCCCGGCGTCGAGCAGGGTGTCCAGCGAGCCGGGGTGCCAGACGATGTCGGGGTTGGCGACGACCAGCCACGGCTGGGTCGCGCCCCGCGCGCCGAGGTTGGCCGCGCGGCCGTAGCCGACGTTCCCCGCGCCGTGCACGACGGTCGCGCCGAACTCCTCCGCGACCTGGTCCACCATGGTCCGGTCGGTGCCGTTGTCGACCAGCACCAGCTCGACCGGGGCCGACGTCGCCGTGCGCAGCGACCGGGCGAACTCCGCGAGCTCCGAGCCCGGGTGGTAGGTCACGCAGACGACGCGGACGGGGGGCTGGTCGGGCGTGCTCATGGTGGGACCAGCGTAGTCGGCGAGGACCCGCCGGGTGCCGACACCGTGCGCGAAGAGACCGTGCGCGCACAGACCGTGCGCGGAAGCGGTCAGCTGCGGTAGCCGGGGTCGACGTCCTCTGGCGAGCGACCGAGCAGGTGCGCGACCTGCTCGACGAGCACGTCGCGCACGAGGTCGGCGAGGTCGGCGTCGTCGATCGCGCGCGTCTCCACCGGGCGTCGGTACACGACGATGCGTGCCGGCAGCCCCGCGTCGGCGGGGAAGTAGCGGCCCAGCGGCACACCGCCGTGCTCCCAGGGTGCGGGGTGCGACGGCGGGACCTCCTCGACGGCGAACTCGGTGCCCTCGAGCTGGCGCGCCCAGCGACGCTCCAGTCGCTCGACGGCGGTCAGGACGTGGTCGTCGAACTGCTCGGCGCGCGTGCGGTGGGCCGGCAGGTCGGCCGGCATGAGGGGGCCGCGCAGCCCACGGCCGCGCCGGTCGCGCCGCCGGGTCCCGCCCGGGCCCGGGCCGGGCAGCGGCCCGGAGACGCTGCGCGCGGTGCTGCCAGTCACGGGCCCACTGTACGGCGGGCACGCGGTCCGCCACGGCGGGGCGTGACGGTGCGCGTCGGTGCGCGCGGGTACCCTCTCGGTGTGAGATCGGGACGCCAGTGCAGCCGCAGCGCCTGCCGGCGGCCTGCCGTCGCGACGCTGACCTACGTGTACCAGGACTCCACGGCGGTCCTCGGCCCGCTGGCCCAGCTCGCGGAGCCGCACTCCTACGACCTGTGCTCCGAGCACGCGAGCGGCCTGACGGCGCCGCGCGGCTGGGAGGTCGTCCGCGTCACCCCCGAGTTCGTCCCCACCGGTCCGACGTCGGACGACCTGCTCGCCCTGGCGGACGCCGTCCGCGAGGCGGGCCGCGTGCGGACGCCCGTCGCCGTCGAGCCCGTGGGCACCGAGGTGGCTCGCCGCGGGCACCTGCGCGTGCTGCGCGGCGAGGGTGGCTGAGTGTCCACCCCGCCGTCGGCCGGCTCCGGGCCCAGCTCGCCCGAGCGCTGCTCGCGCTGCCGCAGCGGCGCGCTGACCCGCCTGGCGATGGTCCTCACCGACGGCACCGACGTCACGTTCGTGTCCTGCCAGGCCTGCGAGCAACGCGAGTGGCTCGCCGTCGGCGAGGACGGCTCGCTGTCGCCCCTGCCCATCACGACGGTGCTCGCGCGGGCGGCCAAGCCCAAGCCGTGACGGTCGCGGACCGTGCCATGCGCCGTGACTCGTTAGGCTGCCCCCGTGACCGAGCCCCTTTCTGCTGACCGCCCGGACCTCTCCGGCATCATCAAGGCCTACGACGTGCGCGGCGTGGTGCCCGACGAGTTCGGGCCCGAGGTCGCCCGGGCGATCGGTGCAGCCTTCGCCGACGTCGTCGTGCTGCCCGGCGCCCCGGACGGCCCGCTGTCCGCCCGTGCCCGCGTGGTCATCGGCCAGGACATGCGCGAGTCCGGCCCCGCCCTCGTCGCCGCGTTCGCCGAGGGCGTCACCGCGCGCGGCGTCGACGTCGTGACGATCGGCCAGTGCTCGACCGACGGGCTCTACCACGCCTCCGGGGCGATGGACGTGCCCGGCGCGATGTTCACCGCGAGCCACAACCCGGCGCAGTACAACGGCATCAAGCTCTGCCGCGCTGGCGCCCGCCCGGTGGGGGAGCAGACCGGGCTGGCCACCGTGCGCGAGCTGGCGTCGCAGTACCTCGCCGACGGCCCGCCCCCGCTGGCCGAGGGTCGTGCACCGGGCAAGGTCACGACGCGGGAGATGCTCGCCGAGTACGCGACCTTCCTGCGCTCGCTGGTGGACCTCTCCCGCAACCGGCCGATCAAGGTGGTCATCGATGCCGGCAACGGGATGGCCGGGCTCACCGCCCCGGCCGTGCTGGGCGCCGCGGCCGGGCTGAGCCCGCTGCCGATCGAGATCGTCCCGCTGTACTTCGAGCTGGACGGCAGCTTCCCGAACCACGAGGCCAACCCGCTCGAGCCCAGCAACCTGGTGGACCTGCAGGCCGCCGTCGTGGAGCACGGCGCGGACCTCGGCCTGGCGTTCGACGGCGACGCCGACCGCTGCTTCGTCGTCGACGAGCACGGCGCGCCGGTCAGCCCCTCGGCGATCACGGCCCTCGTGGGGCTGCGCGAGGTGGAGCGCGAGCTCGCCGAGGGCCGCACACCCACGGTCATCCACAACCTCATCACGTCCCAGGTGGTGCCCGACCTGCTGAGCGCCGCCGGCGCCCGCACGGTGCGCACCCGGGTGGGGCACTCGTACATCAAGGCCGAGATGGCGCGCTACAAGGCGGTCTTCGGCGGCGAGCACAGCGCGCACTACTACTTCCGCGACTTCTTCTTCGCCGACACCGGCATGCTCGCCGCGATGCACGTGCTCGCGGCGCTCGACGCCGCGCGGGACGCCCAGGGCGAGCCCGTCGCGATGTCCTCCCTCGCCGAGGCGTACATGCCCTACGCGGCCAGCGGCGAGATCAACTCCGTCGTGGCCGACGTCCCGGCCGCCCGCGCGCGCGTGGTCCAGGCGTACGTCACCGAGCACGGGGCCGGCCCGGTGGAGGTGGACGAGCTCGACGGGCTGACCATCTCGCACTGGGGCACCAGCCCGCGGTGGTGGTTCAACCTGCGTGCGTCGAACACCGAGCCGTTGCTGCGCCTCAACGTCGAGGCGGCAGACGAGGACGTGATGGTCAAGGTGCGCGACGACGTGCTCGCCCTGGTGCGCGCCGTGGCAGCCGAGCCGTCGGCGACCGCCTGATGGCCGGCCCGGCCCTCGAGCCGTGGGTCCGCGCGATCCTGCGCTGCCCCGCGTGCGGCGGGACCCTCGCCGACCGCGGCCCGGAGCGGCTGGCCTGCACGGCACCGGCGTGCGCCCTGGTCTACCCGGTGCGCAGCGGGATCCCCGTGCTGCTCGTCGACGAGGCAGTGGCGCCCGGCCCGACCCCTCAGAGGAGCGCCTGACATGTCCCACGGCGGCGGCAACCGGGCGATCATCGCGGCGCTGAGCGCCAACCTCGGCATCGCGGTGACGAAGTTCATCGCGTACCTGCTGACCGGCTCGAGCTCGATGCTCGCCGAGTCGGTCCACTCCGTGGCGGACTCGGGCAACCAGGCCCTGCTGCTCCTCGGCGGCAAGCGGGCGCGCCGGGAGGCCAGCAGCGCCCACCCCTTCGGGTATGGCCGCGAGCGGTACCTGTACGCCTTCATCGTGGCGATCGTGCTCTTCAGCGTCGGCGGCCTCTTCGCGCTCTACGAGGCGTGGCACAAGTGGTCGCACCCCGAGCCCATCGAGGGCCAGTGGTGGTGGGTGCCGCTCGCGGTGCTCGTCGCGGCGATCGCGATGGAGAGCTACTCGTTCCGCACGGCGATCGTGGAGTCCAACCACGTGCGTGGCCGGCAGTCCTGGGTCTCGTTCGTGCGCAACGCCAAGGCGCCAGAGCTGCCCGTGGTGCTGCTCGAGGACCTCGGCGCGCTCATCGGCCTGGTCCTGGCGATGTTCGGCGTGAGCCTGACCCTCCTCACGGGCGACGGACGATGGGACGCCGCGGGCACGGCCTCCATCGGCGTGCTGCTCGTCACCATCGCCATCGTGCTCGCGCTCGAGACCCGCTCGCTGCTGCTCGGGGAGTCCGCGAGCCAGGAGAACATCGCCGCGGTCGAGCAGGCGCTGGTCGGCCCCGGCGTCGTGTCGGTCATCCACCTGCGCACCCTGCACATCGGGCCGGAGGAGCTGCTGGTCGCCGCGAAGATCGAGGTCTCCGAGGCGGAGACGGCCCGCGAGGTCGCCGAGGCGATCGACGCGGCCGAGACCCGCGTGCGCGCGGCCGTGCCGATCGCGGCGACGATCTACCTCGAGCCCGACCTGCGCCGCGCGGTGGCGGTCACCGCCGGGGACTGAGCCCGGTGCGCCGCCGGAGGGTGGGTGGCGCGCTCGCCGCCGCCTGCGCCCTCGTGGCCCTCGCGGGCTGCGCGCCGGAGGCGGCCGAGGGTGCACGGCCCGCGCCCGCGTCGCGCGAGGACCCTTCGGTCGCTGCGCCGTCGTCTCCCGTCCCGAGCCCCACCGTGGCGACGGGCGGCACGCCGACGAGCGCGCCGAGCCCGACCCCGACCGGACCCGTCTTCGCCTCGAGCGTCGCACCCATCACCCCGGAGCTCGCCGGGCGGATGCACGCCTCGTGGCGGCCGGGCTGCCCGGTACCGCTGGCGGACCTGCGGTACGTCACGGTGAGCCACGTCGACCTCGCCGGGGCCGTGCAGACGGGCGAGCTCGTGGTGCACGCCGACGTGGCGGAGCCGGTGGTCGGGGTGTTCGCTGCGCTCTTCGAGGCGCGGTTCCCCGTGGCGTCGATGCGGCTGGTGGACGACTTCGGGGCCGACGACACCGCCTCGATGGAGGCCGACAACACGTCCGCCTTCAACTGCCGGGCCATCACGGGCGGCACGGCGTGGTCCGAGCACGCCTACGGCAGGGCGATCGACCTCAACCCGGTGGAGAACCCCTACGTCGTCGGCGCGCACGTCGCCCCCGCGCAGGGGCGTGCCTTCGTCGACCGGCCGGACCTGCCGGGCGTGGTGCACGACGGCGACGTGGTGGTCCAGGCCTTTGCCGCGGCCGGCTGGGCCTGGGGCGGCCACTGGGACAGCCC
>Ga0209477_1002519_pt1 | contig 10541 bp, 8 predicted proteins | sample KloWWTupernatant_FD_187180 | JGI IMG/M metagenome (GOLD analysis project Ga0209477, IMG submission 187180) | Active sludge microbial communities from Klosterneuburg, Austria, studying microevolution and ecology of nitrifiers - Klosterneuburg... | ecosystem: Engineered > WWTP > Aerobic digester >...
ATAGTCTGTTGGCGTTGTTTTGCTGTAGCCCATGGGATACAATCACGTTATGCGTGTTGCAACTACCAAGGTGTATTTGGATTGGATTAATTCGCTGAATGACCGAGCGGGTCGTGCACGAATTCAGGTTCGCGTCGATAGACTCGTTCATGGGAATCCGGGGCAGCATAGGGCCCTGACTGACGGTGTTTGCGAGTTGAAGATCGATTTCGGGCCAGGATACCGGGTCTATTACACGGAGCGGGCGGGCGTTGTCGTCGTTCTACTGGCTGGCGGCGACAAGTCATCCCAGCAGAAGGACATCAAGACCGCGATCTCGTTGGCAAAGGGACTCTAGGAGCATTTTTATGACAAAAGCGATTTCTAAAGCAGTAGCGTCAGCGCCAAAAGTGACGAGCACCGTTGCGTATGACGTATCTGAACAACTTAGAACGCCAGAGGAAATGGCAGCGTATCTGGATGCATGGTTGGAAGAGGCGCCTGAGGATGCGACGGGAATTGCCCGTGCACTGGGCGACATTGCGCGAGCCAAGGGAATGACGCAAGTGGCTCGCGACGCGGGTCTGAGTCGGGAAAGCTTGTACAAAGCTCTTGGTGAAAATGGCAATCCAACTTTCGCAACAATTCTGAAGGTGGCGAGGGCATTGGGCGTTAGGTTTCATGCGCAAGTTGCCTGAGTTGCTGTCGAACTGGTCATTCCACGCTGACGCCTGCGGCGCCGGTGAATTTCGACGATCGACCGCTTCTCCATGCACCCACCGGCCGCTCCCGCCCCTATCTTGCACCCGTGAACACACCCCGTGCAGCCCGGGAACACGGACGTTCATGAGTGCCGCACACCTTCCTGCACGAGCCCTCCCGCCCAGCCGCGCCTGACTACACCGGCCACTGTACCCCCACCCGCAGGCCTGGCGCGGCCTGCTCCGGGCGGGCTTCTTCCAGCTGTAGGCGCCCGCCGTGGCGCTGCGCGATGGCCAGGCCCAGGCCGCTGCCGCGCGCTTCCTGCGGCGCGGCCGGGTCCGCCACGCGCAGGAAGCGCTCGCCCACGCGGGCGCGGTCGGCGGCGGGCATGCCAGGGCCGTTATCGGCCACGCACAGCAGGGCCTGGCCGTCCTGCACGCCTGCCTGCACCGTCACCTGGCCACCGGGGGGCGTGTGGACGAGCGCGTTGTGCAGCAGGTTGGCCAGGGCTTCTTCGAGCAGTGCCCCATGGCCCCGGGCCTGCGTGGGCTCGGCGCCCAGTGGTTCGAGCCCGAGGTCGATGCCTTGCTGGCGCGCCAGCGGCCACAGGCGGCGGGTGACGCGCTCGGCCAGGGCGTGCAGGTCCAGGGGTTCGACCTGCAGTTCCATGGCATCGGCGCGGGCCAGGGCGAGCATCTGGTTGGTCTGGCGGATGGCGTCGTCCACCTGGGTCTTGATGGCCTGCAGGGCCAGTTCCCGGTGCGCCGGGTTGGTTTCGCGCAGCGCAAAGCCGACCTGCGTGGCCAGCGTGGTCAGCGGGGTGCGCAACTGGTGCGAGGCGTCGTCGATGAACTGGCGCCGGTCGTGCAAGGCCTGCTGGTAGCGCTGGGTGTGCTGGTTGATGGCGTCCACCAGCGGCTGCACCTCCTGTGGCACCTGGTCTGCGCGGATGGGGGTGAGGTCGTCGCTGCGGCGCTGGGCCACGTCGGCGCGCAGGCGCTGCAAGGGGCGCAGGCCGGCATGCACGGCCAGCACCACCAGCGCCAGCGCAGCCGCCAGCAAGAGAAGATCACGGGCCACCGCTTCGAGTACCAGGCGGCAGGTGAAATCCTGGCGGCTTTCCAGCGTTTCGGCCACCTGGATGATGACGCGGCTGGAGTGCGAGCCTTGCGACAGCGGGCGGTCCAGCTCGCGCGCGTAGGTGCCCACGCGCACGGGGATGCCGAAGTAGTCGGCGTCGTGGAACTGGGGCGCTGCGTCTTCCAGCGGCCGGGGGGGCGCGGGCAGCAGGGCGTCGCCGATTTCCACCAGGCCGTCGCCGCTGGCCACGCGGTAGAACACCTGGCCGCTGGCGGTGAGTTCAAAGAACTCCAGCATGCGGTAGGGCAGCTCTACCGACAGGCCGCCGCTGGCGGTGGAAATGTTGGCGTCCATGGCCTTGATGGCGCCCAGCAGCGAGCGATCGAACGCCGCGTTGGCGGCGGCCAGCGCATTGCGCCAGCTCACCACGATCTCCAGCCCCATGACCGCCAGCAGGCCCGGCAGCAGCACCACCAGCAGGGTGCTCCGCAGGCTCCAGTGGGCCCAGCGCGTCATGGTGCGGGCGGCGGTGAGGTGCTGTCGGGTTCGAGCACATAGCCCAGGCCGCGCAGCGTGCTGATGCGCACGCCGCTGCCTTCCAGGCGTTTGCGCAGCCGGTGGACCAGCACTTCCATGGCTTCGGGCTGCACGTCGATCTCGTCGGCAAACACGCGCTCGAGGAGGTCGCGCTTGGACAGGGGCTCACCGCTGTGCTGCACCAGGGTGCGCAGCAGCGCATGTTCGCGCGGGGTGAGCTTGAGCGGTTGGTGGCGCAACAGCAGTTGCTGGCCGACCGGGTCGTACAACAGCGGGCCGCAGGCAAAACGCGGGTGCTCGCTGCCGCGCGCGCGGCGCACCAGGGCCAGCAGGCGGGCTTCGAGTTCGGCCAGCTCGAAGGGCTTGGCCAGAAAGTCGTCGGCCCCGGCCTTGAGGGTGTGCACGCGCTCCATGAGCGAGTCGCGCGCGGTGAGGATCAGCACCGGCAGGCCGTGCCCGGCATCGCGCAGGCTGTCGAGCACGTCGTGGCCGTCGCGCCCGGGCAGTCCCAGGTCGAGGATCAGCGCGTCGTAGCGCGAGGCCTTGAGGCTGGAGGCCACCAGCCGCCCGTCGTTGACCCAGTCCACCTGAAAATCCGACTGGCGCAGCGCCTGCACCAGCCAGTTGGCCAGGGCGGGTTCGTCTTCGGCAAGCAGAATGCGCATGATGTTGCTATTTGTTTAATAGCTGCTAACGCCCGATGTATAAGCGCTGGAGGCCAAAAAGGCTTGAAATAGATCAGGGAAAGCTTGCGATCACCTGCGCCACCGCTGCGGTGAGTTTCTTGGCGTAGGGCACATGCAGAAACTCGTTCGGGCCGTGCGCGTTGCTCTTGGGGCCGAGCACGCCGCACACCATCATCTGCGCCTGCGGAAAGCCCTGGCTGAGCAGGCCCATGAGCGGGATGGTGCCGCCCTGCCCGATGAAGCCGCAGGGCGCGCCGAAATGCGCCTGGCTGGCGGCGTGCAGCGCGCTTTCGAACCACGGCGCCGTCGCGGGGGCGTTCCAGCCGTTGGCACCGCTGGCGCTTTCCCAGGTCACCTTGGCCTGGTAGGGCGCGTTGTCTTCGAGCAAGGCTTTCATCTCCTGCACGCACTGCGCAGCATCCACCAGCGGCGGCAGGCGCAGGGACAGCTTGAACGCGGTGTAGGGGCGCAGCACGTTGCCTGCGTCTTGCAGGGCCGGAAAACCGTCGGCGCCGGTCACGCTGAGCGTGGGTTCCCAGGTGCGCTTGAGCAGCGCCTGCACGGGGTCTTGCGTGGTGGGCAGCGCAAACGCCGTGGAACCACCGCAGTCATAGTGCGCCCACGGAAAGCGCCGGTACACCTCTTCGCCCAGGATGGCTGCGGTGGCGCGGGCCTGCACCAGGCGCTCGGCCGGTACCTCGCAGTGAAAGCGGGCGGGCAGCAGGCGGCCCGTGGCGCTGTCTTCGAGCCGGTCGAGCACCTGGCGCATGATGCGAAACGACGAGGGCACCAGGCCCGAGGCATCGCCCGAGTGGATGCCCTCGGTCAGGATCTCCACCTTGAGCGTGCCGCTGGCCATGCCGCGCAGGCTGGTGGTGAGCCAGAGCTGGTCGTAATTGCCAGCGCCCGAATCGAGGCACACCACCAGTGCCACGTCGCCCAGGCGCCCCTTGAGCGCATCGATGTAGGGCAGCAGGTCGCGCGAGCCGCTTTCCTCGCTGGTTTCGATCAAACCGACGATGCGCGGGTGCGGCACGCCCTGGCGCTTGAGTTCCTGCACAGCGGCAATGCTGGCGTATACCGCGTAGCCGTCGTCGGCGCCCCCGCGGCCATAGAGCTTGCCGTCCTCGTACTGGGGCGTCCAGGGACCGAGGTCGCTGCGCCAGCCGGAGAATTCGGGCTGCTTGTCCAGGTGGCCATACATCAGCACCGTCTGCGGGCTGGCGGCGCGCGTGGCCGCGATCTCGAAGAACAGCACCGGCGTGCGGCCCGGCAGGCGCACGACTTCCAGGGTGAGGCCAGCCACCTTCTGATCCTCTACCCAGGCGGCGGCATTGCGCACCACGGTGTCTAGCAAGCCCTGCTGCTCCCAGTCGGGCGCGAACAGGGGTGATTTGGCGGGGATGCGGATGTAATCGGTGAGCTGCGGCAGGATGCTTTCATCCCACACTTGGCCAATGCGTTCCAACGCGGGGGCCGGTTGCAGGGTGTGGGCAGGGATTCGGGCGTTCATCGCAAGGCTCCTCGGGTTTCAGAGAGTAGTGATTCCAGCACAAGCCGCGGCGGCTTGCACGGCTAGGCTAGGCCAGGGGCGCAGGATAGGTCTCTGGTGAGCGACTGGTCACACCCTCGCGGGTCACCTGGCCGATGGCCTGCGCTAGTTCTACCCGGTTGCGGCCTCCCTGCTTGGCGCGGTAGAGCGCCATGTCCGCCGCGTGGATGAGCTGGTCCCAGCTGTCGCCCGGCTCCAGGCGCCCGCCGAAAACCCCCACGCTGACGGTCACGGCAATGCTTTCGCCGCCGTAGGCACAGTGCGTGGCCTGCACAGCGGCGCGCAGTTGTTCGGCCAGTTGCTGGGCGCCTTGGGCGTTGGTGTCGGTCAGCACGACCAGAAATTCTTCGCCGCCATAGCGGCCCACGATGTCTTGGGCACGAATGCGGTGCTGGATCACGTCCACCACGCAGCGCAGCACCTGGTCGCCCGCCAGGTGGCCATAGGTGTCGTTGACCTTTTTGAAGTGATCGATGTCCACCATCATCACGGCCATGGATTCACGGGTGCGGATGGCGCGCCCCACGTCACGATCGAGTGCCGCGACGATGGAGCGGCGGTTGGCCACGCCGGTCAGTTCGTCCAGTGCGGCCAAGCGGCGGTTGGCCTCGTCGGCGCGCTCCTTGGTCATGAAGACAAAACCCAGGGAGGCCACCAGCGATACGGCAAACGTCGTGACAAAAGTCATCCCCTGCAGGGCGCTGCCTTGCAGAAATGACTCGGCGTTCAATGCTCCGGTGATCCCCGAGACGGTGCGCAGCAGCATCACCAGTGCCGACAGGCCCATTCCGGCCATGACCAGCAGTACACCGCGCCCGATCGTGCTGCGACGGCGGGTGTACAGCGTTAACAGAATGGCGACCGACTGCCCTGCCAGCACCAGGCTGGCAGCAACCACACGCAGTTGAAAGTTATCGAGCAGGGCCAGCAGCGTCAAGGAGAGAAGCAGTGCGGGCAGTAACAGCAGCGGCCAGTGCAGTGCGCGCCCCTGGAATCGCAACACCGCCGCCAGCAGGTAGCACAAGGTCAGGGACGTGAGACCGTTGCCCAGGACAATAGAGATGGGCTCGCTGATGGCCCCGCGCAAGCCGAAGAAAACATAGGCCAGCGCGTTGATGCCCAGCCCAGCGGCCCAGAAGTGCAACCCCTCATGGCGTTCCCCCCAGGCCACCGTCACCATGGACAGCGCCATCAGCCCCGAGGTCAGGACGATCATCAGCAGGAGAGTGGGGACGTTGAAGGCCATGGTTCCCCGATTGTTACCGCAGCGCGGTGTTTTCAGCGTTGCAGGCTGTCAACAACCCTGGCGTCCTGGGGCGACCTGTTTGCGGAGGCGATTTACCGGCCCGCCTGGATCTCGGTGCGCAACTGCACGATGGACGCCCCCACTTCGCTGGAAGCCCGCGAGAAGGCGGTGTTGCCCGCCAGCGCTTCCTCGGCTTCGGCGTAGGCGCCGCGGTTGATGTGCTCGGCAATCTGGCCGGCAATGGTGTGGAATGCGCGGTGCTTATCGAGCAGTGCCACGAAGTTGGGCCGGTTGCCGTATTGCGTCCCCGCGCTGCCATGCAGCCAGCGGCCAAGGTCGCAGCAGTCGTCGCGGGCGATGGTTTCCGGTTCAGCGTGTCCTGGTTCTGCGCCGCCGTGCGCAGTCGGCTGCGCCATTCGGCGTGGGCCTGGATGGCTTTGTCCAGGTCGATTCCGTTGCCTTGCGGCGCTGCAATGGTGGTGTGGCGTGCCGTACCGACGGCACGCATGCTGCTGTTGCCATCGCCCAGCTTGAAGACCTGCACTGCCCCCGACAGGCGTTGCGCCTGGTCGCGCATGCTTTGCGCCGCTGCCGCCGATTGCTCCACCAGTGCCGCGTTTTGCTGCGTCATCTGGTCGAGCTGGTTGATGGCGGTGTTGACCTGGCTGATGCCTTCGGACTGTTCGGAAGCGGCCGCAGTGATCTCGCCAATGATGTCGCCCACGCGCTGCACCGATCCCACGATCTCGTCCATGGTGGTTCCGGCGTTTTGCACCAGGCGCGCGCCCGACTCGACCTTTTCGACCGATGCGCCGATGAGCTGCTTGATCTCGCGCGCGGCCTCGGCCGAGCGGCCGGCCAGGTTGCGCACCTCGCTGGCCACCACGGCAAAGCCCCGGCCCTGCTCGCCCGCGCGGGCGGCCTCCACTGCGGCGTTGAGCGCCAGGATATTGGTCTGGAAGGCGATGCTGTCGATCACGCCGATGATGTCGGAAATGCGGCGTGAGCTTTGGTTGATCTCGCCCATGGTGGTCACCACCTCGCCCACCACCTGGCCGCCGCGCGCCGCCACTTCGGCCGCAGAACCGGCCAGCTGGTTGGCCTGGCGGGCCGCGTCGGCCGACTGGCGTACCGTGGCGGTGAGTTCCTCCATGCTCTGCGCCGTGGTCTGCAGGCTGCTGGCGGTCTGCTCGGTGCGGGCCGAGAGATCCTGGTTGCCGCTGGCAATCTCGGCACTGGCGGTGTTGATGTTGTCCACGGCCGTGCGCACTTCTTGCAGCATCTCGAGGTAGCGCAGGCGCATGGCATCTACTTCCTGCACCAGCGCGCCGATCTCGTCGCGCTGCGTGGTGTGGAAGGCCTGCGTCAGATCGCCCTGGGCTACCAGAGTGACCGCCTGGGTCAGCTGGCGCAGCGGCTGGCTGATACCACGGCGCAACATGACGAACAAGCCAGCGGCCAGCAGTGCCACCGCCACAACCATCATGCCCCACACGGCCAGCATCACCTGGAGCTGGCTGGCCATGGCTTCGCCATCCGGCACTTCGGCCACCACCCACCAGCCGTCGGCTTGGGTTTTGCGTATCAGGGCCCACGGGTCTTTCGCTGACCCTTCGAGCACGCTGGTGGCGTCGCGCACAAAGCCATCAGGCGATGCTGCCAAGGCCTCGAAAAAGGTCCGGGCTTGCGGGTAGGTTTGCAGTACCTTCTTGCCGCGTGCGGTGGGATGGGCCACGAACACGGCTTCGTCCAGTCCGCCGCGTGGATCAATCACGTAGGCGCCGCCGCTTTCAAAAAACTTGGTCTGCGCCACCTGCTTTTCCAGCATGCCCTCGAACACGCTGATGTCGTTGCCGATGAACAGCAGCGCAATGATCTTGCCCGCCCCGTCTTTGCTGGGCAGGTAGTAGCCCATGTAGGGCTTGCCCTCCACCACGGTGCGGCCGGTATAGGGCTCGCCTGTGCGTGCTTTCGCCAACGCGGGCCCGGCTTCCAGCAGGGTGCCCATATTGCGCTGTCCCTGGGCGTTCTTGGCCGAGGTGGTGACGCGCACGAAATCGTCGCCCTTGCGCGCAAACACGGTGGCAATGCCCCCGGTCTCTTTGGTGAATTTGTCGACGGGGCTGTAGTCTTCGTTGACCAGTCCGCCGTAGCTGCGCAGCTCACCCGTGCCTTCGTCGAGCTGCATGGTGGCTTCGAAGTTGCGCTGAAAGCCGGTCATATTGAGGTGCACCAGTTCGCGGTTGGTGGCGTCGGCGGCGTCGAGCGACTGGGCCACGCTGCGCACGGTGTCGCCCACGCTGCCCACCACCTGGGCGCGCGTGCTGCGCTCGGTCAGCACTGAAATGGCCAGTCCTACCAGTACCAGCACCAAAGCCACCAGGGCAATGGCCAGGGTGGTAATGCGGCGAGCGACGGATCGGTTGTTGGCTGTGGCCATGCGGCGGTTCTCCTGACGTGAATGTCCATTACGAAGGCTTCCGTAACGTCAATGACTCTAAGCGAGTTTGTTTGTTACATTGATTCACGAATTCCCTTACGCAGCCTCGCGTACCGGCGCGGTCACCGAGGCCTGGGTTGGTGTGCACGGTCACGCCAGCCCAGGCCCTGCGTGGTGCCTGCGGCGGGCCGGTACTCGCAGCCGATCCAGCCGGTGTAACCCAGCGCATCGATCAGCTCGAACAGGTAGGGGTAGTGCAGTTCGCCCCGGTCGGGCTCCTGGCGCTCGGGGACTCCGGCGATCTGCAGGTGGGCGACATGCCCTGTGGGCAGGTACTGGCGCAGCCGAGTGGCCACATCGCCCTCGGCGATCTGGCAGTGGTACAGATCCATTTGTACTTTCAGGTGGGGGGATCCCACGGCGTCCAGCACGGCATGTGCCTGGGCCTGGCGGTGCAGAAAGTAGCCCGGCATATCGCGCAGGTTGATGGGCTCGACCAGCACCATGCGCCCCTGCGCACCGGCTGCGTGCGCGGCCCAGCGCAGGTTCTCTAGGTAGCAGGCTTGCGGCGCGGCCCGGTCGTCGCCTTCGGGGATGCTCCCGGCCATCAGATGGATGTGGGGGCAATCGAGCGCCTCGGCGTAGCGCAATGCCTCCAGCACCCCGGCGCGAAACTCGGCCTCGCGCCCCGGCAGGGCCGCAGTGCCGCGCTCGCCCGCGTCCCAGGCCGCCGCCATCGCCGCCCGGTCGCCGCCGCCCGGGGGAGCGTTGAAAAGCACCTGGCGCAGACCCAGGTCACGCAGCCGCGCAGACAGCTCGCGTGCATCAAAGGCGTAGGGGAAAAGGTACTCGACCGCCGCAAAGCCATCGTGCGCTGCCGCAGCAAAGCGCTCCAGAAACGGCAGCTCGGTGTACATCAGGCTCAGGTTGGCGGCAAACTGGGGCATGGTTTTCTGGGGTAGAGGGGCCAGGTGGGGTGTGCCAGAATTATTGCAAAATTCGGCTCTGGCGCTTATTTGACGAGCACGATAAGCTATCAAGTAAATAGCAAAATGCAGAAATACGACAAGGAGCAGCGCGATGCGCATTGGAGAATTGGCACGCCTTGCGGGGACGACGCCCAAGGCCATTCGCCTGTACGAAGCGCTGGGCCTGCTCGGCGCGGTGGCGCGGGTGGGCAGCTACCGGCAGTATGGCGAGAGCGACCTGGACCGTGTGCGACTGATTCGCCAGGCGCAGGCTCTGGGGTTCCGTTTGTCTGAACTCGATGGCCTGCACGCCATGCACACGCACGAAGGCTAGGCGCGCATCGCAGCACTGGTGGCGGGACGGCGCACCAGTGTGGCCCGGGAGCTGCAGCGCCTGCGGGCGCTGGACCACCGGCTGGCCGACCTGGAAGCGGAACTGCACGCCTGTGACGCGGTGCTCGCACCGGTCACCCCGAGCGCCTGCGGCATACCCCTCGATCCTTCGAAGCAGGGGCTTGTAGCGAGCGCTTGACTCTGTCCCGCAGGGCAAGGTGACCATGCCTCTTTCATTAATCGAAAGGGGATTTCGTGGCGCACAAACGTATTCTGGTCATCCTGGGACATCCATCCGCCGACAGTCTGTGCGCGGGCCTGGCCCAGGCGTACATGGAGGGCGCCCGCAGCGCTGGCGCCGAGGTGCGGTTGCTCTCCCTGGGATCGCTCGGTTTTGACCCGCTGCTGCGCGCAGGCTACCGCGGCGTGCAGCCACTGGAGCCCGACCTGCATGCGGCACAGGCGCAGATTGCCTGGGCCGGGCACTTGGTCTGGGTCTACCCCACTTGGTGGGGCGCCATGCCGGCCTTGCTCAAGGGGTTTATCGACCGCGTTTTCCTGTCGGGCTTTGCCTTCAAGCACCACCAGGGCTCATCGCGCTGGGACAAGCTGCTGGCGGGCCGCTCGGCGCAGTTGCTGGTGACGATGGACACCCCGCCGTGGTACTACCGCTGGGTGCAGCGCAGCCCGGGCCATCACCAGATGAAGAAAACCATCCTGGAGTTCAGTGGCATCCGGCCTGTGCGCGTGCATGAATATGGGCCGGTGCACAGCGCCGATGCACAGCGAAAACAGCGCTGGCTGGAGCAGGCACGAAAGCTGGGTGTCGCAGCCCATCATTGAGCGAGCGGGTCGCCGACGGGCGAAGCTTTACCCAGCAGGCGCTACATCAAAAAAGCAGTCAAAAGTGGCTTCAGGGCTTATGTATAAATCGCTTCAAGCTATCAAATTACCGGGTTTTGTCAAAAGCTCAGCGGGAGAGTCATGGTGTTTGCGCACAAAGGCCATGAATTCGCCG
>Ga0209477_1002520_pt1 | contig 10539 bp, 8 predicted proteins | sample KloWWTupernatant_FD_187180 | JGI IMG/M metagenome (GOLD analysis project Ga0209477, IMG submission 187180) | Active sludge microbial communities from Klosterneuburg, Austria, studying microevolution and ecology of nitrifiers - Klosterneuburg... | ecosystem: Engineered > WWTP > Aerobic digester >...
GCGAAGGCTCCACCTCGCTGGAAGAAGTCGGCCGCGTGGTCGACCTGACGGAGCGCATGTAGATATGACGACCTTCCCCCCCGCCCCCTTCCCATGGAAGGGGATGACGACGGTTCAGTCGCTACGCGACTTCCGGGTTGTTGACTTCAGGCCTCCTTGGGGCGGCCCTGCGGAGACCTGAGCGTGTCGCTGTTCACCTACAAAGCCATGAATGAAGGCGGCCGCCTGGTGCACGGCCAGCTCGACGCCATCAACCTGGTCGACCTCGAGATGCGCCTGAAGCGCATGGACCTCGACTTCATCAACGGCAGCGAAGTCCGCCAGGGCGGCCTCTTCCGCGGCGGCAAGATCCCCAAGCCCGAGCTGATCAACTTCTGCTTCCACATGGAGCAGCTGACGCGCGCCGGCGTGCCGATCCTCGAGGGCCTGACGGACCTGCGCGACAGCCTCTTCCACCCGCGCTTCCGCGAAGTCATCACCAGCATGATCGAGGCCATCGAGGGCGGCCGCACGCTGTCGCAGGCGATGGACGAGCACCCGAAGGTCTTCGACAAGGTCTTCAGCAGCCTGATCCGCGCCGGCGAGAACACCGGCAACCTGCCGGCCGTGCTGAAGAGCCTCACCGAATCGCTGAAGTGGGAGGACGAGCTGGCCTCGCACACCAAGAAGCTGTTCATGTACCCGGCCTTCGTCGGCACCATCGTCCTCGGCGTGACCTTCTTCCTGATGGTCTACCTGGTGCCGCAGATGGCCGGCTTCATCAAGAACATGGGGCAGGACATGCCGACGCAGACCCGCGTGCTGCTGGCCACCTCGGCCTTCGTCAAGCAGTTCTGGTACCTGTTCCTGCTGGTGCCGGGCGCCGTCGCCATCGGCATCAAGCTGGGGGTCGAGGCCAACCCGGCCTTCCGCTACCGCTTCGACGAATTCAAGCTGGCGCTGCCGGTGCTCGGCCCGATCCTGCGCAAGATCATCCTGTCACGCTTCGCCAGCGTCTTCGCCATGATGTACGCCTCGGGCATCGCCATCATCGACGCCATCCGCGCCACGGAAGACGTCGTCGGCAACACCGTCATCGAGGGCGGCCTGAAGCACGCCGGCCAGCTGATCGCCGAGGGCCAGAACGTCACCGTGGCCTTCCAGAACATCAACCTCTTCCCGCCCCTGGTCATCCGCATGCTCAAGGTCGGCGAAAACACCGGCGCGCTCGACAGCGCGCTGCTCAACGTCGCCTACTTCTACAACCGCGACGTCAAGGAATCCATCGAGAAGGTCCAGGCCATGATCGAGCCGGCGATGACGCTCATCCTCGGCACCATCCTCGGCTGGGTCATGCTCTCGGTGCTCGGTCCGATCTACGACGTCATCACCAAGCTGAAGATCTGATGCCACAGCAACGCCTGCTCTATCTGGACGCCAACCGGCTCAGCGCCTCGCTCTGGCAGGGCGGCACGCTGCGAGAGGAGGGCCATTTCCCGCACGACGAAGCCGGCGTGGCCGCCTTCTCCGAATACCTTGCCCGGCATCGCGGCAGCATCTTCCACATGCTGGCCGACATCCCCGACGAGGGCTTCCAGATCGAGGTCCTTCCCTATGCCCAGGGCGCCGACCGCCGCGCCCTGCTGGCGCGCAAGCTGGGCCAGTATTTCTACGGCTCGCCGCTGTCGACGGCCCTCTCCTACGGCCGCGAAAAATCCGGCCGGCGCGACGAGAAGTTCCTGTTCACCGCCCTGACGCGGCCGCCGCTGTTCGAGCCCTGGCTCGCCGCCCTGCAGGCCGCCGAAGCGCAGCTGGCGGGCATCTGGTCCCTGCCGCTGATCGGCGCCCAGCTCCTCGCCAGGCTGCCGCCGGCGCGCGAGCGCTGCCTGCTGATGTCGGTCACCCACGGCGGCATCCGCCAAAGCTTTTTCGAGAACGGGCGCCTGATATTCAGCCGCCTGTCGTGGCTGGCGGCCAGCGGCAGCGCCGAGATCGCCGCCGGCTGCGCCGCGGAAGCCGCCAAGATCCACCAGTACCTGCTCGGCCAGCGCCTGATCGTGCGCGGCACCCCCCTGCCCGTCATCATCCTGGCGCACCCGGCCCAGAGCGGCAGCTTCCTGGAACAGTGCAGGAGCACGGAGGACATGCAGTTCATCCTCCACGACCTGCACGCCGCCTGCAAGGCGATCGGCCTGAAGACCCTGCCGCAGGACTCGCGCAGCGAATCCCTGTTCCTGCATCTGCTGGTGCAGAAGCCGCCGCACGAGCAGTTCGCCCAGCCGCAGGCGCGCCACTTCCACCGCCTCTCGCAGATCCGCTCCTGGCTGTACAAGGGCGGCGCCGTCGCCCTGCTCGGCTGCCTGCTGTTCGCCGGCCGCGAGATGGTGGGCGTCCTGCAGTCCCGCTCCGCCACGAGCGACCTGCTGCTGCAGGCCGAGTCCGACCTGCTGAAATACCAGGCCATCCAGAAGACCTACCCGCCGATGCCCGCCAGCACCGACAGCCTGCGCGCGGTGATCAACCGCTTCGAGAGCCTCGAGAAGCGCAGCGCCCCGGTCGAATCCCTCTACCTTGCCGTCAGTCGCGCCCTCGACGAGGCGCCGCGGGTCGACCTCGAGCGCCTGCAGTGGCAGCTCAGCGCCAACCCGGACGAGGGCGTGAAGGTCGTGGGAGACGCGCGCAAGCCGGCGGGCGCCGCCGTCCCGGCCGGCGCGCCCAATGCCATGTACGAGACCGCCGTCGTGCACGGCCTGCTGCCGGCGTCGCTGGCCGCCGACCAGCGCAGCCAGCTGGAAACGGTGAATGCCTTTGCCGATGCCCTGCGCAAGAACCCCGGCCTGCAGGTGAACGTCGTGCAGATGCCGTTCGACATCGAATCCGGCAAGTCGCTGAAGAGCTCGAGCGAGGCCGAGCAGTCGCTCGCGAAATTGAAGTTCGTCATCCACCTCAGCAGGAAACTCTGACATGGCCGCCGCCTTTTCCAAGGACGACTTCCGCCGCATCGGCCTCGGCCTGGCCGCCGCCGTCGCCATGGCCGCCGCCGGCGGCGCCCTCGTCTTCGCCACGCTGCAGCTGCAGGTTGGGGCCAGGAAGGACCAGGCCGCGGCGCAGGCCAAGCGCCAGGAAATCCAGGGGCGGCTCGCCCGCGCGCGCGACGAGGAGCTCGAGATCAAGTCGAAGATCACCCGCTACAACGAGCTCTCCGGCCGCGGCATCCTCGGCGAGGAGATGCGGCTCGACTGGGTCGAGCAGATCCGCGCCATCAAGACCGCCCGCAAGCTGTACGACATCCAGTACGAAATCGCCCCGCAGGAGGCGATCGGCGCCGCCATCCTGCCGGGCGCCAGCGGCAACTTCGAATTCCTTTCGAGCACGATGCAAATGAAGATGAAGCTGCTGCACGAGGAGGACCTGCTCAACTTCCTCGCCGACCTGCGGGCCACGGCGCAGGCCTACCTGCGCGTGCGCCGCTGCGACGTCGAGCGCCTGCCGAAGGCCGGCGGCGACAGTCCCGGCGTGCCGCCGCAGCTCGCCGCCGACTGCAGCATCGACTGGATCACCATTCGCGAGAGGAAAGGTTCATGAAGGCCGCACGCCTTGTCGCCGGCGCCGCCTGCCTCGTCGGCCTGGCCGCGGCCCTGCCCGCCGGCGCCGAGCCCCTCGGCCGGCTGTTCTTCACGCCCGAGCGCCGCGCCGCGCTGGAACGCCAGCGCCAGCTCAACATCCAGGAAACCCAGCAGGTCATCGAAGGCGCCACGCTCACCGTCTCCGGCGTCGTCCGCCGCAGCAGCGGCAGGACGACGACCTGGGTCAACAACACGCCGCAGGAACCCGGCAATGCCGCCTCCGGGGTGCGCGTCGAGGTCGACCGCGCGAATCCGGCCAGGGCGACGGTCGTCGCCGGCGAAGAATCCCCCGCCAGCCTGAAGGTGGGCGAGGCCATCAACCGCGCCACGCGCGAAACCAGCAGCGGCGTCGGCGAGGGGCGCATCAGCGTCAAGCGCGACGGCGCCCGGGCGAAGTAGCCCGCGGCCGCCGCTGCCGCGCCACGCCATGGGCAAGGGCAAAAAGTCAGCCCCGGCAGGACGGCGAGGTCGGATCGCCCTGCCCGGCCAGCGCGGCGCCGCCCTGCTGGTCTTCATGCTGCTGATGGTCATGGGCGGGCTGTTCTACATCTTCACCGGCCTGCCCTCCGACAGCACCGCTGCCCGCCGCACGCAGCAGACCCAGGAAACCCTGACCCTGGCGCGGGAGGCCCTCGTCGGCCATGCCCTGCGCTATCGCGAACAGCAGACGGCCCAGGGCCAGCCCGGCCGGATGTACGGCTACCTGCCGCTGCCGGACCTGGGCAGCACGCGCAACAACAACCCCGGCTGCCTGCCGGAGGGCTGCGAGGCCGCCAACTTCGCCGGCAATGCGCTGGGTTCGACCGTCATCGGCCGGCTGCCGTGGCGCACGCTCGGCATCGAACCGCTGCGCGACAGTTCCGGCGAATGCCTGTGGTATGCCGTCTCCGGCAGCCACCAGCGCGAGCAGCGGCTGTCGCCGATGAACTGGGATGCGCTCGGCCACCTCGACGTCGTCGTCGCCAACGGCACGGCGGCGCTGGCCTCGGCGCTGGCCAGCGCCCACGAACGGCCGGTGGCGGTGATCTTCTCCGCCGGGCCGGCGCTGCCGGGCCAGAACCGCGCCCCCGCCGGCGGCGACGACGTGGCGCGCTGCGGCGGCAATTACGACGTCGCCAACTACCTCGACCCCGCCGCCGCCGCGGCGCTGGGCGGCGTCACCAACTACCTGGCGGGAACCAACAAGGCCTACGCCGTGACGGATGCGCTCGTCCCGAAGGCGCTCACCACCCGCGGCCGGGTATTCGCCTCCGGCGGCAATTTCCTCGCCGACGCCTGCCCCGGCAGCGACTGCAGCCTGCTCGCCAACGACACCGGCCTGGCCCTGACCGGCGACGCGCTGTTCGGCGCCGTCCGCAAGCATGCCTATTTCCGCACCGACATCAACGCCCTGCTCGACCGCATGGTCAACTGCCTGCGCGACCAGGCGATCGCCAGCGGCACCGCCGCGCGCATCGCCGACAACGCCTGCTACGACAGCACCCAGGTGCCGCTGGGGTATTACGAGCATTACAAGGAAATGGTGTTCCTCGCCAAGCCCTCCGGGCCATTCACGGTCAACGGCGACGGCAGCTGCGCCGCCGCCCTGATCTTCGCCGGCCAGCGCGGCGCCGCCCAGCAGCGCGCCACCGCCGCGCAGAAGCTCGATTTCAGCAACTACCTCGAAGGCGCCAACCTGGCGAACTTCTCCGCCGCCGGCACGGTGTTCTCCGGCCCCACCACCTTCGAGCGCGCGCCCGCGCAAGCGCCCGAGCAGGACATCGTCCGCTGTGTGCCCGGCACGCCCAGCGTCACCCCCGTCACCTCGCCGACGCTGGGCGCCAACCAGCTCGTCGCCTACGACACCGCCACGCGCACCCTGACGCTGGGCCGGCAGGACGTCACCACCGGCTGGGGCTACAACGCCAACGCCCTGTTCGGCTGCGGCTGGTTCTCCGACGCGCGCGCGATCGGCAACGGCCTGAGGAGCTATTTCAACTTCCAGTTCATGGATGTCGGCGGCAGCGTCGGCTTCAACGGCTTCGTCTTCGCCCTGGTGGATGCCTTGCGCAACAACCTCAACGTCTGCGGCGGCGGCAGCAGCCACCTCGGCTACTCGGGCGACAACGGCGTCACGCCGAAGATCAGGTTCCCCAAGATCGGCGTCGAGTTCGACCAGAGCCGCAATACCGGCTTCAGCGAATCCGCCGACCTGAGCAGCAACCCCGGCCGCAACGACCCCTGCGGCACCTTCGGCTGCGGCGGCACGGCCGGCTACAACAGCCATGCCGCCCTCGTGTATTGGGGCCACGAAGCGGCGAACGGCTTCGACGGCGTGACGCGGCCGGACGACGATGACAACGTGCATGGCTTTCCCACGGCAGGCAGCCTGGCCACCGTGCGCCGCCCGCCGCGCAGCCACCTCGATCCGGCAATCGAATCCGGCATCAAGTTCGTGAACCTGCGCGGCGACCCGGTCGACAGCAGCCTCTACCATGTCCGCGTCGAGCTGACACCGACGCGCACGACCAACGCCGACGCCTCGCTCAGCAAGACCGCCGTGAGCCTGCAGGTCTGGATTGCCGCCGATTTCCCTACCACCTCGTCAGCACGCATAGATGCCCTCAAGGACACCACCCGGCCCATGAGCTTCTACATGCTGACCGACCCGACCTTCACGCCGACGCTGACCGACGCGCCCGACCTGTTCGACGTGCAGGAGGCAGCCTGCGTCAGCGGCGCCTGCCCGGCCGGCCAGGCCTGCGGCTCGGACAACATGTGCTATCGTCCCGCCCTAGAAAAGATACAGCTCGGCTTCACCGGCTCGCAGCGCACCTCGGACCAGCTGGTGAACATCAAGGACCTCTTCACGACCTGGCTGCCATGAAACCCGCCGTAACCCCGAGCCTGACTTTTGCCCGCGGCTTCAGCCTCACCGAGATGGCGGTGGTGCTGGTGATCGTGGCGATCCTCATCGCCGGACTGGTGATCCCGCTCGCCACCCAGCAGGACATCCGCGCGCGGCAGGACACGGAGAACATGCTGACGAACCTGCGCGAGGCGCTGCTCGGCTACGCCGCCAGCCACGCCGCGGGCGACGGCCGGCCCTACCTGCCCTGCCCGGACACCGACGACGACGGCCTCGAGAACCGCGCCGGCGGCGTCTGCAGCGGCCAGGAAGGCCGCATCCCCTGGGCCGACCTCGGCCTCGGCCGCAACGATGCCTGGAACAACCGCTACCGCTACCGCGTCACGGCGGCCTTCTCCAGCAGCGCCAACGGCTTCACGCTGGCCAGCGCCGGCGACCTCAACGTCTGCGCCGACGCCGCCTGCGCCGCCAGCGTCGCCGCCAGCGTGCCGGTCGTCGTGCTCTCGCACGGCGCCAACGGCGCCGGCGCCTTCAACATGGCCGGCGGCACCAACCCGGCGCCCGCCGGCGCCGACGAGCTGGAAAACACGGACGGCGACACGACCTTCGTCGGCAAGACGCCGGACACCGCCTTCGACGACCTCGTCACCTGGATCCCGCCCTCGGTGCTCGTCAACCGCATGATCACCACCGGCAAGCTGCCCTGAGCCGCGCCCGCGGCAGGGCGTATGCCGCCATCCTTGCCAGCGCCGCCCATTCCTGCGAAACTTGAATGAAAAAGCGGGGCATCCCCGCCACAACCCACTGGAGAACCGCATGACGGCTGGCTCAACCGGCCTCCTCGACCGGCTGCGCACCGCCGGCATCGACCCCGGCGACAGCGACGAGCAGCGCCTCAACAAGTCGCTGCTGATGTTCGCCACCGGCCTCGCCAGCGTCGCCTCGATGCTGTGGCTGGTGATCTACTGGAGCCTCGGCCCGCAGCTCTCCTCGACGCTGCCCTTCGCCTTCCAGATCCTGCTGGCGGTCAACCTCGCGGTCTACATCAAGTGGGGGAACTTCGATTTCTTCCGCGTCAGCCAGCTGTCGCTGTTCCTGTTCTTCCCCTTCGTCGTGCAGTGGAGCATCGGCAACTTCATCACCGCCAGCGGCATCACCATCTGGGGGCTGCTGGCGCCGGTCGGCGCAATCCTGTTCATGGGGCCGCGCCAGGCCTTCGCCTGGTTCATCGCCTATCTGTTCCTGCTGGCGCTGTCGGGCTATTTCGACTACCAGCTGGCGACGATGGAAATGCAGATCAAGTCGCAGGTCCCGATCAGGACCGCGGTCGTCTTCTTCGCCCTCAACTTCGCCGCGGTGTCGACCATCGTCTTCCTGCTGCTGCGCTTTTCCGCCGTCGAGAAATACAAGGCGCAGGCGCGCCTGTCGGAAGCCCACCAGCAGCTGCAGGTCGAGCAGGAGCGCTCCGAGCGCCTGCTGCTGAACATCCTGCCCGGCCCGGTGGCCGAGCGGCTGAAGAACAGCAGCCAGACCATCGCCGACGGCTTCGCCGACGTCACGGTGATGTTCGCCGACATCGTGAATTTCACGCACATCGCCGAGGGCATGGCGCCGACGCAGGTGTTCGCCATGCTGAACCGCATCTTCTCCTCCTTCGACGAGCTGGCGGAGCAGTACGGCATGGAGAAGATCAAGACCATCGGCGACGCCTACATGGTGGCGGGCGGCCTCAACGACGGCCAGAAGAACTATTCGGATGCCATCGCCGACATGGCGCTGGCGATGCGCGAGCTGCTGAGCCGCGATTTCACGGTGAACGACGCCCGCCTGGAAGTGCGCATCGGCATCGGCACCGGGCCGGTGGTCGCCGGCGTGGTCGGCAAGAAGAAGTTCATCTACGACCTGTGGGGCGACACGGTGAACATCGCCAGCCGCATCACCGCCGAGGGCGTGCCCGGCATGATCCAGGTGGACACCGCCACCTGGCGGCGCCTGAAGGACCGCTTCGAATTCCACGAGCCGCAGACCATCTATCTCAAGGGCAAGGGCGAGACGGAAGTGCACCGCCTGATCGGCCGCAAGGCCGGCGCCGGCGCCTCCTGAGCGCCGCGCCCGGCCTAGGCGGCCGCCGCATCGGGCTTTTGCGCCAGCGCGAAGCAGACGCGCCCGTCTTCGTTGCTGTCGAGCCTCAGTTCATAGTCGTAGAACTCGGCGTGGCGGGCCACCTGGTAGAGGCCGATGCCGAGGCCCGTGCTCGACGGCACCGGCGCGCGGAACAGGCTGCCGGCCAGCTCGGCGGGGATCGCCCGGCCGTCATCGCAGACTCCCAGCAGCAGCGGCCCGCTGGCGCTGAATTCGACGCGGATCTGCAGGGCCGGCGCATCCAGCTTCTTCGCCAGGGCATTCTCCAGCAGGTTTTCCGCGGCGCTGATGAACAGCGTCGCCGGCAGCCGCAGCTCGGCGCTGATGCGCTCGCATGAAAAGCTCACGCCGGCCTGGCCATAGCGGGCCTGCAGCTCGGTCCACCAGCGGGTGGCGGAAATGAACTGCGCGCCTTCCTCCTCGGGGCGCCTGAGCTTGTCCAGCGTCTGCTGCAGGCGCTGGGCGATGACCGGCAGCTGGCGCTGCAGCAGGGCCTGGTACTGCACCGAGGGCGTCTCGCCTTCGCTGGCCGCCGCCAGGCACAGGGCGTTGAGCGATTGCAGCAGGTTCTTGACGTCGTGGGTCAGGCGCGCGCCGGTCTGGTGGATGGCCTTGACGTAGCTCAGCTGCTGCAGCTCGCGGGCGCGCAGCTTGGCCTCGTAGAATTCGCCGAGCAGCTGCACCAGCAGGTTGAAATGCCAGTTCAGCGCCGGGCTGAGGGGCTGCTGGGAGTAGATGGCCAGCGTCAGCGAGCCGTGGCCGAAGGCATTGCGCTGGCCTTCCTGCAGGCCGGTGCGGCCGGCGACCTCGGCGGCGCGCCATTCGCAGCCATTCACCCACGGCAGGCGGGCCATGCCCTCCAGGGACTGGGCGAGGAACTGCTCCGGCCGGTCCTCGCGCTGCATGTTGTCGGCCAGCTCGTGCAGCCAGCGCTCGAAGGGCAGGCCCAGCGACAGCATGTAGCGGGAAAAGAACACGCCGAAGCCGGCGAAGCCGAGGCGCGGGTTCCAGGCCCAGGCCATCAGCAGCAGGATCGCCGAGAAGGCGATGATGGTGAACACCAGCGACTCGAAGTAGCCGCGCCGGAGCAGCAGCATGGCGGAGACGCTGCCGAGCACCAGCACCGCCAGCAGCAGCAGGATGAAGGTGCTGTAGACGAAATCGACCGTCTCCGCCTCGCCCTCGGCCTCCTGCCTGACGGGCAGCAGCGCCATCACGGCGAACAGCGCCGGCAGCATGTACTTGGCGAGGATGCGAAACTCCTCGGTCACCGCCCCGGGATCGGGCAACACCTGCGGCACCAGGACGATCAGCAGGATGCTGATCAGGTAGGCCAGGACGAGGAGGTAGAACAGCTTGGCCATGCGGCCGGCAAAGAAGAACACCTTGCCGCCGACGATGCCGGCCAGCACCATCACCCACAGGATCAGCATCCAGTGGCTGGCCCACCAGGCGGCGGCGGCGACGGCGCCGGCGATCACCGCCAGCTGCCGCAGGCTGAGGCGGTGCTCGGCGCGCACGAAGGGCTGCCAGAGGATGAACAGGCCGATGTGTCCCACCAGCAGGGTGCGGCCGATGCCGCTGGCGATGCCCTCCAGCAGCAGCAGGTGCAGCAGGCCGAGCATGCCCAGCAGCACCCAGCGGCGCTGGTGGTGCGTCAGGTGGGCAAAGGTGGAGACGCCGCCGTTCATGGCTGATTTTGACAGCATCGTGACAGTATTGTCGAAAGGCCGACAGTTTTCCGTGAAATATTCCCCCTTTGGCTCGGGAACAGGCCGGAAACCCGCTGGCATCCTTATTGCTAAAGGATAGTCGTGGCTTCCTTACTCAGGAGAATAAAATGAGACAAAGACAAATGGGCTTCACCCTGGTCGAAATCGCCATCGTGCTGGTGATCATCGGCCTGCTGCTCGGCGGCGTGCTGAAGGGCCAGGAACTGGTCAA
>Ga0209477_1002522_pt1 | contig 10538 bp, 6 predicted proteins | sample KloWWTupernatant_FD_187180 | JGI IMG/M metagenome (GOLD analysis project Ga0209477, IMG submission 187180) | Active sludge microbial communities from Klosterneuburg, Austria, studying microevolution and ecology of nitrifiers - Klosterneuburg... | ecosystem: Engineered > WWTP > Aerobic digester >...
CACCAGCCAGCCGTCGACATGCGGATCCGCGTTGATCAGCTCGGGATCGTCGGCCAGGGCTTCGTTGACCTCGACGATCTCGCCGGCGAGGGGGGTGAAGACCTCGGCGACCGCCTTGACCGACTCGATCGAGCCGATCTCGTCGCCGGCGTCGTAGACGTGCCCGACCTGCGGCAGCTCGACGAAGACGACATCGCCCAACTCCTTCTGGGCGAAATCCGTGACGCCGAGCACCGCGATGTCGTCTTCGACCCGCACCCATTCGTGTTCCGTCGTGTAGCGATAGTCATCCGGATACATTGCGGTCTCCCCTCAAGAATTCGTTGCGCCGAGCGGGCCCGATGCGGGCTGCGTCAGCGTGATCGTTTGTAGAACGGCAGCGCCGTGACTCGGGCCGAGAGCAGTTTGCCGCGCACGTCGATCTCGATCGGCGTGCCCACCGCCGCCATGCCGACCGGAACATAGGCCATGCCGAGTGCTTTCTCGAACGTCGGGCTCCAGGTTCCGCTGGTCACCACGCCGATCTGCTGGCCCGCCTGCATGATGGCGCAGCCCTGGCGGGCGATGCCGCGCGACTCGACCTCGAAGCCGACGAGGTGGCGGCTCTCGCCGCGCGCACGCGCGGCGACCAGTGCCGCGCGACCCATGAAGTCCCCCTTCTCGAGCTTGACCGTCCAGTCGAGGCGGGCGTCCCAGGGCGTCGTCGCGCGATCGATCTCGTGCCCGTAGAGCGCCATGCCGGCCTCGAGGCGCAGCGTGTCGCGCGCGCCGAGACCCGCCGGCACCAGACCGGCCGCCTCGCCGGCGGCGAAGAGTGCGCCCCAGAGCGCCATGGCGTCCTGCGGCGCGACGAAGAGCTCGAAGCCGTCCTCGCCGGTGTAGCCGGTGCGCGAGATGAGCGCCTTCATTCCGGCGACCTCGCCGTGGGCGAAGCCGTAGTACTTGATCGGAGCGAGCGGCGTCGCGGTCAGCGGCTGCAGGATCTCGACCGAGCGCGGACCCTGCAGGGCGAGGAGCGCGTAGTCGTCGGAGACATTCCGCAGGATGACGGTCGCGGGCCGCGGCAGCGACGCGATCCAGGCGAAGTCGCTCGCGATGTTCGAGGCGTTGACGACGAGCCAGAACTCCTCGTCGCCCATGCGATAGACCAGCAGGTCGTCGATGAAGGTGCCTTCGGCAGTGAGCAGGGCGCTGTAGTGGATACGCCCGTGCGCCAGTTTGGCGACATCGTTCGGCGTGAAGCTCTGAACGAACGCAAGGGCGCCGGGGCCGGAGATCGAGAACTCGCCCATGTGCGAGCAGTCGAAGAGGCCCGCGGAGGTGCGCACCGCACGGTGCTCGTCGATCAACCCCTTGTACTGCACGGGCATTTCCCAACCGGCGAAATCGACCAGCTTGGCGCCGGCCTGAACGTGAGCTTCGTAGAGCGGCGTACGGCGCGGAGTCGGATCGGCGGACATGACACGGAAACTATATCGCGGCGGGACTCCACCGGCGGCCTGTGACCTCCCTCACTTCGGAGACTCCCTACCCGGAAGTATGGTCTGCAGCCACATGAATGCCAATCCGAGTCGCGAACGTCCCTGGCGCCCTGCGCCCGCGCCGCCGGCCCCGGCCGTCCGGTCTCGGCGCAGCCTTCTCCCCGCGCTCTCCGGGAGCGCCTACGAGCCGAGTCGCGCCATGCGCGACCGACCGCCCGGCGCCACGTTGGAGCGCACCTCCCCGCAAGCCCTGACACCGCCGTCGATGGCAGTGCTGGCGCTCACCCGGCTGGCCTTCGGCCCGACCTCCGCCGAGATCTCCGCCTTCGACGCGCTCGGCGGCAGCGACCTGGCACGCCTCACCGCCTGGGTCGACCAGCAGCTCAACCCGGCGGCGATCGCCGACACCGCCTGCAACGCGCGGCTCGCGGCGAGCGGATTCTCGACCCTCGGCAAGACGCTGACCCAGCTCTTCACCGACCATCACGTCGCCGATCCCGAGTGGTACGAGCGCATCCGTCCGGCCACCGAGACCGAGCTCGCGACCTGGACGAGGGCGGTGTATTCGAAGCGCCAGCTCTTCGAGGTCATGGTCGACTTCTGGCACAACCACTTCAACGTCTACGCCTGGGAGTTCATCGAGGCGCCGCTCTGGGTGCACCACGACCGCGACGTGATTCGCGCCAACGCACTCGGGAACTTCCGCCAGATGCTGGAGGCGGTGGTGAAGTCGCCGGCGATGCTCATCTACCTCGACAACTACATCAACTTCGCCGCCGAGCTCGACGGCAATCCGGTCGGCTCGAACGAGAACTTCGCCCGCGAGATGATCGAGCTGCACTGCCTGGGCGCCGAGAATTCTCACGGCAACCTGCCGCGCGAGCAGGTCCCCGGCTATCCGAATCCCACCGGCTACTGCCAGCAGGACGTGGTCGACGTGGCGCGCGCGCTCACCGGCTGGACCTTCGCCATCGACTGGGTGCAGTGGGACTGCCCCGAGGGGTTGGACAACGACGGCCACTTCTTCTACTGCGAAGAGATGCACGACACGCTGCCGAAGCAGGTGCTCGGCACGACGATTCCGGGCGGCGGGACCGCGGCGAGCGACGGCCACGCGGTGCTCGACCGACTCGCCTCGCACCCTGCCGCCGGTCGGTTCATCGCCCGCAAGCTCTGCCGCCGGCTGGTGGGCGACTTCCCGCCGCAGTCGCTGGTCGACTCGGCGGCCGCGCTGTTCACCGCCCAGTGGCAGGCCCCCGACCAGATCCGCCAGGTCGTGCGTCACATCGTGCTGTCGAACGAGTTCCGCACGACCTGGGGCGAGAAGGTGAAGCGGCCGTTCGAGATCGCCGCCTCCGCCCTGCGTGCCGGCGGGGCGAACTTCCCGTTCACCACCTTCGTCGCCGACGAGGACGCGGTGAACTCCTTCCACTGGTACTTCGAAGCCGGCGGGCAAGCGCTGTTCTCGTGGCATCCGCCGAACGGCTACCCCGACGTGCGCGGCGCCTGGCAGAGCGCCAATCCCCGCGTCGCGCTCTGGCGCCTGGTCAACTGGCTGGTCGAGGAGGACGGCGCCGGCAACGACCGCTTCCTCGACATCGTCGGCGCCACGCTCGCCTCGCCGGCGCGCTCGGCAACCGCCATCGTCGACTTCTGGATGCCGCGAATCTACGGCCGTGCGCTCGCCGGCGCCGATCGCGACGAGCTCATCGACTTCATGGCCGCCGGCCACAACCCGACGTTCGCGCTGCCCATCGACACCAACGACTGGCCGGACTACACGCAGGACCGGCTGCGCACCCTCGTCGGCCTGATGTTCATGTCACCTGAATTCCTCTGGCGCTGAGCCGGACACGTCAAGGAGACTGCCCCATGTTCCAGCCCACACGCCGCGGCTTCGTCGTCGGCTGCTCGACCGCCATCGCCAGCCTCGCGGGATCGCGCTTCAACTCGTTCGCTTTCGCCCAGGGGGGCGGCAACGGCGGCGCCGTGAACGACGAGATTCTGGTGGTCCTTTTCCTGCGCGGCGGACAGGACGGCCTGAATCTCATCGTCCCCACCGGCGGCGCGTCGAACGATCGGCAGCACTACGAACTGGCGCGCCCCAATCTGCGTGTTCCCCTTTCCGGGGCGGGGGCGGCGCTGCCCCTCGGGACGCTTGGCGCCACCACTTTCGGCATGCACCCCGGAGCGGCGCCGCTGCACGAGCTCTTCCAGGACGGCAAGCTCTCGATCGTCACCGCCTGCGGCATGGCGGCGAACGAGCGCAGCCATTTCGACTCGATGAACTGGATGGAGCTGGGCACTCCCGGGGTGAGCAACATCACCAACGGCTGGCTGACGCGGCACTTCCAGTCGGCGGACAACCTGCCTTCCGAGATCATCATGCCGTCGCTCGCGGTCGGCGGCACGCAGACGATCTCGCTGCTCGCGAGCTACGACACGATCAACCTCTCGAGCGTCGATTCGTTCTCGCTGTCGACCGGTCCGTGGGCCTGGCGCAGCCCGCAGCGCACGGCGCTGCGTCACCTCTACGCCAGCGGCACGAGCTTCCTGCACCAGACCGGCCTGCAGGCCCTCGACGCGGTCGACATCATCGAGCTCTACGCCAGCGGCGCCTACACGCCCGCCAATGGCGCGGTCTATCCGCAGACCTGGTTCGGCGAGAACCTGCGGACGATCGCGCAGATGACCAAGCTCGATCTCGGGCTGCGCGTCGCGACGCTCGATCTCGGCGGCTGGGATACGCACGAGAACCAGGGCAACGCCGGCGGCGGCATGTACGCCGGGCTGGTCGAGGAACTGGCGCAGGGGCTCGGCGCTCTTTATACCGACCTGGACGGCGCCGGCGCCGCCAACTACACGCAGCGCCTGACGGTGGTGGTGATGAGCGAATTCGGCCGGCGCGTCTTCGAGAACGCCGACAGCGGAACCGACCATGGTCACGGCAACAACATGCTGGTCCTCTCGGGAAACGCCACCGGCGGCCTGCACGGCACCTGGCCGGGTCTCGCCGACGCCCAGCTCAACGACGGCGACGTCGAGGTCACGACCGATTTCCGCCGGGTGCTGTCGGAGATCCTCATCCGCCGCCTCGGAAATCCTCATCTCGGCACCGTCTTCCCCGGGTATCAGGCCTACAGCCCGATCGGCGTCGTCAGCGGCGTCGATCTGCCGCCGATCGGCGCCGACCTCTTTACCGACGGCTTCGAGAGCGGCGATCCGGGGCAGTGGAGCGCGGTCGGCAGCTGAGCCACGGCGCCGCCGACCGCGAGGGCGGCTGGCGCCGGCTTGTGGACTTGTCCATTGGTACCGCGTCGGGCGACCTCTAGCCTCCGAGTTCGCACCGCCCACGCCGACTCGCCGGGAGAGAACCTATGCCGGACGCGAACGCCATCCCCCGATATCGCCCGCGGCCCTCGCGCCGCGAGCTGATCGTGCCGTCCATGACGGTCGCACGCGCCGAGCCCGTGCGCGCTCCGCTCGACTTCCCCGGCATCGCACTGGTGGCGCTCAACCGCATGGGATTCGGTCCGCGACCCGGCGACGTCGCGGCCTTCAATGCGCTTGGCGCGAACGACGACGCCCGCCTCGCCGCCTACGTGACGCAGCAGTTGAATCCCGACCCGGTCGAGGCCAACGACACCGAGTACCACCAGCGCCGCAACGGCCTCAACGGCTACCCCGATCCGGGCTTCACCACGCTCGCCAAATCGCTCACCCAGCTCTGGCAGGACCACCGCGTCGGCGGCATCCAATCGAGCCGCCCGGTCGAGGAGACGCGCCTCAACACCTATTTGCGGATGGTCTACAGCCGCTGGCAGTTGCGCGAGGTGCTGGCCGACTTCTGGCTCAACCACTTCAACATCTACGGCTTCGAGACCTACACCCAGGAGACGTTCGTCCACTACGACCGCGACGTCATCCGGCCCAACATTTTCGGCAACTTCCGCGACATGCTCGAAGCGGTGACGCGCAGCACGTCGATGCTCTACTATCTGGACAACTACACCAACACGCGCAACGGGCCGAACGAGAACTGGGCGCGCGAGCTCTTCGAGCTCATGACCCTGGGTTCCGGGAACTACTACGGTGTCGGTTCGCAGGACGCCGTCCCGCTGTGGGCTCCCACCATGCTCTGGCCGGCCGGCACGCCGAGCGCTGGCGAGGATATCCCCGCCGGTTACGTCGACAACGACGTCTATGAAACGGCGCGCGCCTTCACCGGCTGGGGCGTCTCGAGCACGCTCGGCACCTTCCTCTACACCCTCGCCAACCACGACAATTTCCAGAAGGCCGTGTTGTCCCAGGGCCAGGTCAACATCCCGGTCAATCAGGCGGACGAGAAGGACGGCGAGGATGTCCTGACGATGCTCGCGGCTCATCCGGGGACCGGCCGGCACGTGGCGCGCAAGCTCTGCCGCCGGCTGATTTCGGACCATCCGCCAGAGTCCCTGGTGGAGACGATCGGCGATCTCTTCACCGCCCAGTGGCAGGCCCCTGACCAGCTGCAGCAGGTCTACGAAGCGATCCTGCTGTCGACCGAGTTCAAGACCACCTGGGGCGAGAAGATCAAACGTCCGGTCGAGTACTCGGTCAGCGCGATGCGCGCGCTGGCCGCCAACTGGAACTTCGGCTACACGAGCCAGAATCCGCTCACCGTCGAGTCGGACACCGCAAACTTCCTCTCCCGCCAGACCAAGACCGGGCACAACCTGTTCGCGCGCGTCCCCCCCGACGGCTTCGGCGACCAGGAGGATTTCTGGTCGGGCACCAACACCCGTCTGCAGTGCTGGCGGCTCGGCAGCTGGCTCATCGACCAGGACATCGACGGCACCAGTGCGACCGACGACTTCCGGCTCGACGTCCTCGGCCAGACCTACGCCGCCTTCCCCGCCCTTCCCCACCAGGCGACTTCGGAGCAGCTGGTCGACTTCTGGATCGGCAGAATCTTCGGCAGAGCTCTCGAGGCGGCGCAGCGCGACGAGCTCGTCGATTTCATGGCGCAGGGCAACAGTCCGACGCAGGCGTTGCTCCTGGACGGTTCGTCTTCGACTCCGACGGCCGTGCGCGCCCGACTCCGCGCCCTGGTCGGCCTCATGTTCATGACGCCCGAATTCCTCTTGAAGTAGGAGAACCCCGACATGTACCGCTCCACACGCCGCGGCTTCATGATGGGTTGTTCGGCGGCGATCGCCAACCTCGCCTCCGCGCGTTTCACCAACCTGGTCTTCGCCGATCCGCTGTCGATCCCGAACCACGACACGCTGATCGTCCTGTTCCTCCGCGGCGGCATGGACGGCCTCTCCTTCGTCATGCCGACCGGCGGGCCGGACCGCGCCCTCTACGAGGCCGCGCGACCGGTGCTCAAGATCCCGGCGAGCGGCGCCAATGCCGCGCTCGCTCTCGGCACGATGGCCGGCAACCAGTTCGGTCTGCACCCGGCGGCGACCCACCTGCACGGCCTCTACCAGGACGGCAAGGTCGCCTTCGTGCATGCCGCCGGCCTCGACACCTCGAGCCGCAGCCACTTCGACAACCAGGCGCAGATCGAGCTCGGCACGCCGGGCAACGGCGGCAGCAACGACGGCTGGCTCACAAGGCACTTCCTCACCTGCCCGGACCTGCCCGCCAACACACCGATGGTGCAGCGGATCGCGGTCTCGTCGACCATCCAGAGCTCCTGGCTCGCCGACACCAACGTCGTCGCCTTCGCCAACCGCGACGACTTTCTTTTCAACACCGGCCCCTCCGCCTGGCGCGACGCGCAGAAACTCTCGCTGCGCAACATCCTCGAGCTGCACAGCGGCGTCGATCCGCGCTACGCCCAGGGCCTGGTCTCGCTCGACGCCTCCGGGTTCATCGAGCAGAACGTGCCGACGCTGTCGTCTTACGTTCCCGCCAACGGCGCGGTCTACCCGACCGGGTCGTTCGGCGATTCGCTGAAGCTGACGGCCCAGCTCATCAAGCTCGACATGGGACTGCGCGCCGCGACGCTCGATCTCGGCGGCTGGGACACCCACAACGGCCAGGGAACCGCCGCCGCCGGCCAGTTCTTCTGGAACAAGATCGCCGAGCTCTCCCAGGCCCTCGCCGCCTTCTACACCGATCTCGACGGCGTCGGCCCGAGCGCCTTCGCCGGGCGGACGACGGTCGCGGTGATGTCCGAATTCGGCCGCCGTTTCCGCGAGAACAACGACTCCGGCACCGACCACGGGCACGGCGGGGTGATCACGGTAATGGGCGGTCCGGTGGTCGGCGGCCTCTACGGCGCCTGGCCCGGACTCGCCAACGACCAGCTCTACGACGCCGCCGACCTCGACATCACCACCGACTTCCGGCGCGTGCTCTCCGAGCTCGTCGTCGGCCGGCTCGGCAATCCGAACTGGCAGCAGGTCTTCCCCGGCTACTCCGGCTACGCGCCGCTGGGGCTCGTGCGGCCGAGCATCTTCAACGACGGCTTCGAGAGCGGCAGCTCGGCGAGCTGGAGCGTCACGGCGCCCTGACCGTCACTGCCCCAGAAGGCAGCCCTCCGACGAGCGACTCCGGGGCCGGTTCGACTATGATCCGCGCTCACCGAGCTTGATCTTCGGAGCCCTGCCATGAGCAAACCCAGCCTGCGCGAGCGTCTCGCGTACTCGTTCGACAACTCCCTGGCGCGCGGGCCGGTCGTGATCATCGCCTACCTGGCGCTGCTTTCGATCGGGCTCATCGTCGTGCTGGCGACTCTGGTCTGGGCGACCGGCGTCGCGCCGGAGGCCGACGGCGGAGACAAGCCCGGCTTCGTCGCCATCGCCTGGATGGCGCTGATGCGCACTCTGGACTCCGGCACCATGGGGGGCGACACGGGCAGCTGGTCCTTCCTGCTCGCGATGCTGGCCGTGACTTTCGGCGGCATCTTCGTCATCAGCACCTTCATCGGCACGCTCACCACCGCCATCGAGGCCAAGCTCGACGCCCTGCGCAAGGGCCGCTCGCGGGTCCTCGAGAGCGGGCACACCGTCATCCTCGGCTGGTCTCCGCGAGTCTTTTCCATCGTCTCGGAGCTGGTGATCGCCAACGAGAACCAGCGCCGGGCGGCGATCGTCATCCTCGGCGAGCGCGACAAGGTCGAGATGGAGGACGAGATTCGCGAACGGGTCGGCGACACCAAGACCACCAGGGTCATCTGCCGCTCCGGCAATCCGGCCGACATGGACGATCTCGCCATCGTCAACCTGCCGGGATCGCGCAGCATCATTCTGCTGCCGCCGGTCGGGCCGGAATCCGACATCCAGACCATCAAGGCGCTGCTGGCGATCACCAACAGCCCGAGTCGCCGGCCTGAGCCGTACCACATCGTCGCCGAGATCCGCGAACCGCGGAACCTGCCGGTCGCCGCTCTCGCGGCGCACAACGAGGCGGAGCTCGTGCTGGTGCCCGATCTCCTGGCTCGGGTGACCGTACAGACCTCGCGCCAGGCGGGCCTGTCGGTGGTCTACCAGGAGCTGCTGGACTTCGGCGGCGACGAAATCTACTTCAAGGCGGAGCCGGCGCTCGTCGGCAAGCCCTTCGGCGAGATCCTGGGACTCTATGAAGAGTCTTCGATCCTCGGGCTCGCGCGGGCGGACGGGGCCATCCAGCTCAATCCGCCGATGGCCAGCCTCGTCGGCGCTGGCGACCGGATCATCGCGGTTTCGCAGGACGACGACACCATCCTCCTTTCCTCCTCCGGCCCTGCAGCCGTCGATGCCGAGGCGATCGTCTTCGGCGAGCCGAAACCCCAGCAGGCCGAGAACACCCTGATCCTGGGCTGGAACTCGATGGCGCCGCTCCTTCTGCGGGAGCTCGAGGTCTATGTCGCTGCGGGCTCGCAGGCGCGAGTCGTCGGCAGCTATCCCGAGACCATCGAGGCCGCGCGCGCCTCCTGCCCGCAGACCGAGAAGCTCCGTATCAACCTGTTCGAGGGCGATCCTACCGATCGCGCGACGCTCGATCGGCTGGAGATTCCGACCTTCGACCACATCGTCCTGCTTTCGGAGCATCCGGACGACGACGAGCGCACCGACGCCCGAAGTCTGGTCACCCTCCTCCACCTGCGCGACATCCGCGAGCAGAGTGACAGCCGGTTCTCGATCGTTTCGGAGATGCAGGATGTGCGCAACCGCGCGCTCGCCGAGATCACCCGGGCCGACGACTTCATCATCGGTGACCAGCTGGTGAGCCTGCTGCTCACCCAGATCTCCGAGAACAAGGCTTTGAACGCCGTCTTCACCGATCTGTTCGATCCCGAGGGCTGCGAGCTCTATCTCAAGCCGGTCGAGCACTATGTCCGGCTGGATCGCGAGCTCACCTTCGCCACGCTGGTCGAAGCGGCGCGTCGCCGCGGCGAGATCGCCATCGGCTATCGTCAACCCCCGGCCGACAGGAGCGGCGGCCACGGCGTCGTGACCAATCCGGCGAAATCGCAGCGGGTGCGCTTCACCGAGCGCGACTCGGTTATCGTTCTGGCGGAAAACTAGGGAGACTCCGATGTCATCGCTCTTCGATCAACTGTCGCAGCACGTCAACGCGGACACCATCGGCCAGATCGCCAATCAGATCGGCGCCACCCCGGGGCAGACCCAGGCTGCGGTCTCGGCGGCCATGCCGATGCTCCTGGGCGCCCTTGCCCGCAACAGCGCGACTCCGCAGGGCGCCGCCGGCATCCTCGGCGCGCTCGAACGGGATCATGACGGCAGTCTTCTCGACAGCCTCGGCGGGCTTTTCGGCAGCGCAGGCGGCGCCGGCGGGCTGAGCGAGATCGGCGGCATGCTCGGCGGACTTCTCGGCGGCGGCTCGGCCGGGGTCGGCAGCGGTGGCGGCGGGATGATGGACATGGGCGGCGCCATCCTCGGGCACGTCTTCGGCGGCAAGCAGGGGAACGTCGCGGCCTCGCTCGGCAAGTCGACGGGACTGCAATCGGGGCAGATCCTGCAGCTGCTCGCCATGCTCGCGCCGATCGTCATGGCGGTGCTCGGCAAGCAGAACAAGCAGAGCGGCGGCCTCGACCAGGGCGGCCTCGCCGACATCCTCGGC
>Ga0209477_1002524_pt1 | contig 10533 bp, 8 predicted proteins | sample KloWWTupernatant_FD_187180 | JGI IMG/M metagenome (GOLD analysis project Ga0209477, IMG submission 187180) | Active sludge microbial communities from Klosterneuburg, Austria, studying microevolution and ecology of nitrifiers - Klosterneuburg... | ecosystem: Engineered > WWTP > Aerobic digester >...
AATGATAATGCACTTGTGATGCTATTAGGCGTTTTAGATAATCTCTATTCTTTAAATAGCACTCAAGATATACATCAAAAACTTGAACCTGCCGAAAGCTTTTTTCAGTTTTTGAAAGCCAGAGAACGTGAAAAATCAATAGCGCATCCTTCAGTATTGACATTGAGTGGATGGCCACCACGCCATAAGGCTCAGGCAGCAGCTGGGGCTAAACCCAAACCCGAGGATCCGAGGCAAAAGAAATCAGGACTTCCTCCCCCCTCGCCGTAATTAAATAAAAAATTCTTTTGTGGCGCTGATGACGCAATACACTAAGCATTGTATGATGAGCACATGGAGAATTTAGGTGTCCAATAAAATAGAACTCTATGTTGATGGTGCATGCAGCGGGAACCCGGGACCCGGTGGGTGGGGCGTTTTGCTGCGGTATCAGGGTATTGAAAAAGAGTTGTCAGGTGCAGAACTTAATTCTACCAATAACCAAATGGAATTAATGGCGGCTATTAAAGGCTTGCAGGCGCTCACGCGACCCTGTCATGTGGATGTATATACCGATTCTGAGTACGTTAAAAAGGGTATTACACTTTGGATCCACAATTGGCAGAAGCGTGGGTGGAAAAACTCAGCCAACAAGCCGGTTAAAAACCAAGCGTTATGGGAGCAATTAGATGCAGCCACCCACCGGCATCAAATCACCTGGCATTGGGTGAAGGGGCATTCGGATCATCCTGAAAATGATCGCGTTGATGCGCTCGCTCGAGAAGCGATTGATAGGTTATTAAGTTCTGAAGTGAAATGATGAAAGGATCTTGTTTGTGCAAAAAATAAAACGGCAAGTTATTTTAGATACCGAAACCACTGGACTCGATCCAAGCAAGGGACATCGTCTAACGGAAATTGGTTGTTTAGAAATGATTGATCGCCGCTTAACAGGTCGAAAATTTCATACCTATTTAAATCCGCAGCGTGAAGTCGAAAAGACAGCTGCTGCCATTACAGGTTTAACAACGGAATTTTTGCGTGATAAACCAAAATTTTCATATGCGGTGGCTGAAGAGCTTGTTGCTTTTCTTAAAGAGGGTGACACCGAGCTGATTATTCATAATGCGCCTTTTGATTTAGGATTTTTGAATTATGAGTTAATGCGGGTAAATCATCCGTGGCAGCCTATTGAAGATTATGTGGGTGTGATTGATACATTAGTCATGGCCAGACGGATGCATCCTGGGCAACGCAATAATTTGGATGTGCTTTGTGCACGCTATAAAGTAGATAATACTGTGCGTCAATACCATGGTGCATTGTTGGATGCGCAATTGCTGGCCAAAGTCTATTTGGCGATGACGGCTGGGCAAACAAAAATGCAGTTGGGTACGGAATCAACAGTGACGGAAGTCGCACAGCCGAAGCTGAGTATTCAGCGCGTTAAAAGAAATCTGGATAAAGTGTTGCGGGTGATTAGAGCAACCGAGGAAGAATCTCGATTGCATGAAGCAAGAATGGCGTTTTTGAAAGAGGCTTCAGGAACCAAAAGTTAATTAAACTAATAATTTCTTTTTTGCTAACAACATTCCCTCAAAAAAGGTGCCCGTCAAAAATAAGCCGCATTTAACCACAAATGACACGCAATACTCGCCGCATAGCCTAAAGCGATCGCCCAGATCCACTTAAGATGCGTGAAAAAAGTATAGATCCCGCGAGCTTGTCCCATCACGCTAATGCCTGCGGCAGAGCCTATAGACAGCAAACTGCCGCCAATGCCGGTTGTAAGGGTTAACAATAGCCACTGGCCTTCCGACATCGATGGGTTCATCGTGAGTACGGCAAACATCAGCGGAATATTATCAACAATGGCGGATAATATCCCAATCAAGATATTGCCTGAAGTATGATTCGCATAAATCGTTGTAGAGACGATTTCAAGATAACCTAATGTTGCCAAGCCGCCGATTGAGAGCATAATGCCGTAGAAAAATAAAAGCGTATCCCAATCCAATTCTTTAATGGCGGGAAAGATTTCCAGTGTTTTGAGACTTTTTACTTGTTGTGTGTAATATGCAAAAAGTTGTAGATAAGCAAGACCCATCATCATGCCAATAACTGGCGGCAGGTGAAAATTATTTTGAAAATAAACCGTTGTGGCAATCGTTAAAATAAATAAAAGAATAACGCGTTTGCCACCTTGGGTTATTTTAACGGTCTCGTCGATCGACTTGGGCGTGGCGATGGGTACTGCAAAATGCATGCACAGTGCGGGGATTAAAAAACTGATTAAGGCGGGCAAAAATAATTTAAAAAAATCTGCGAATGGAATTAAACCCGATTGCCAGACCATTAAAGTTGTAATATCCCCAAAAGGGCTAAAAGCGCCGCCTGCGTTTGCTGCAACGACGACATTAATACAAGCTAGCCCTGCAAAACGTCGATTATCCTTGCTTAATGCTAAAATAACGGCAGACATTGCGAGTGCTGAAGTTAAATTATCTACGCATGGCGATAATAAAAAGGTTATGCTGCCGGTTATCCAAAATAGTTGACGGTAAGACAGTTTAAACTTTGTAAGCCAAGCACGTAATGCTTCAAAAACATTTCGTTCGGTTAAGACATTAATATAGGTAATAGCGACAATAATAAATAATAAAATTTCTGCATATTGCATCAGATTATGCTGAATAGCCATATGTGCGATTTCTGGTACTTTTTTTTGGTTGGCGAGTATTGAGACCATTACCCAAATAATACCCGAGGCAAAAATGAGTGGCTTTGATTTTCGTAGATGAGTAAATTCCTCGAAAATTACCAGTAGATAGGCGATGAAAAATGTAAAGAGCGCAATCAGTGCAGGTATAGAATGCGTGACATTTAAGAGCAAAGTTTGTTTCATTGTTTTATACCGTGTTTTATTGTATTTTACCGTTAAAGCGCTGTACTATTACGGTTCATGTTGCCACTCGCAATATAATGTCCGCTGAATTGGATAATATGAATAAGCGCAATTAAGATAACAGCGGTTGCGAAGACATAGTCAAAATGAAAAGCGTGATATCCTTTATAAATCATTAAGCTCCCAAGTCCCCCTGCGCCAATGGCCCCCGCGATGGTTGAATATCCGATTAAATGGACCAACGTCAGCGTAAGTGCCTTTATGATATTGGGTAATGCTTCTGGAATCAATACTTTATAAATAATTTGAAAAGGCGAGGCGCCGACGGCTTTAGCGGCCTCTATAATGCCAGGTTGAATACGGTTTAGTGCTTTTTCGGAGAGTTGAGCAAAATAAGGGATCGCTGCTAGCGTTAAGGGGACTACCGCAGCAATGCAGCCTTCGTAAGCGCCAACGAGAAACTGTGTAAACGGAATCATGGCAATCATAAAGACAATGTAAGGTAGCGATCGCATCGTATGAATGCAAAAATGCAGCGTCTTATAAATCAGCTTATTTTCTAAAATTTTTCCGGTATTGGTGACAGATAAGAGCGCACCGATGGGTAAACCCATAACCCAGGTGAGTAATCCGGCAGAAAAAACCATAAACAGTGTCTCTTCTAAGGCATTAAGCAGTTCGTGCAACATAGCCTATTACCTCGATGTGAATGTCTTTGTGTTCCAAAAATGTAATCGCTTGATGTACTTCCGTACGCTCGCCGACCATTTCAACAATCATGATGCCAACAGAATGAATTTGAAAGTTTTCTAAATGTGCCTGTATAATGTTTACCGACAACTTAAATTGTTGAATGACTAAGGCAATAAAAGGTTCTTCTGCAGCAGATTTAGAAAAAGAGAGACGTAAAATAGTATTTGTATTTTCACAGGGCTCGGTGAGTAGACGATTGCCTAAGCTGGCGGGGATATCTAATTGTGTTTCCGCTCGAATAAAGGCTTTAGACGCATCTGTTTTGGGCTTGCTATACCATTCAATTACTGTGTTTTGTTCGACGATTTCACCTTTATGCAATACAGCTAGGCGATTGCAAATGGATTTAATCACTTCAATTTCATGGGTAATCAATAAAATGGTTAATTTTAGTTGGCTATTGATTTCTCTCAGCAATTCTAAAATAGATTGTTTTGCTTTTTGATCGAGTCCATGAGTCGCTTCTTCACACAAAAGTACCTTGGGTTGATTAGCAAGTGCTCTGGCAATAGCCACACGCTGTTTTTGTTCGGAATTTAGTTGGTATGGATAAGCTTCTGCTTTATCAGAAAGGCTTGTTAAGCTGAGTAAGGCACGAACCTGGGTTGCAATTTTGTTTTTCGAGATTCCCGAAAGCTCTAAAGGGAAAGCAATATTTTCGAAAACAGTTCTCGTGTTGAATAAATTAAAATGCTCGAAGATCATGCCGATCTGGCGACGTGCTTCTCTTATTCCCGTTGCAGAGAGCGTGCTTAAATCACAGCTATCGATAACTACCGAGCCGCGAGAAGGGGGATCTAAAAAATTGATTGTGCGGATCAAGGCGCTTTTACCAGCGCCGGCATGGCCTAGGATACCGAAAATTTCCCCTTGCTCGATATTTAAGGTAATGCCTTTCAGTGTATGAACAACACGATTTCCTTTTTTGATGACTTTTTCGATTCCATTGAGTGAGATCATAGAATTATCTCTGAAATTTGAACCATTTCACTTGAGTTTAACAATAGCGTGTAAAGACAAAACTTTCAACGATTTCTATCGTGTCTCAGATAATAACATCAGTTACATCGCTGAATACGGCAGTAACACCTTTTTGCAGCAGCGTCTTCATTCTGTTCGGATCGTTAACAGTATAAACCAAAACGGGTAAGGCTATTGATTTTGAGGTGGCTTTGTCTAGAAGTGCTGGCGAGAAATTTTGGTTATCACAATGGAGCGAATCAAAGCCCGCTTCTAAAATCTTATCCAGTGTGTTTTCAGTGGGATTTCGAACGATATACCCTAAGGGTAATTTGTTATCTAATGATCTTAAAATCTTAAGGCTTTTCAGATCGAAGCTCGAAACCAAGGGTGGTGGAAGATCCTTTGGCCACGCATTGTGCAAGACATTTAAGAAGTCTGCAATGGCTTCGATAGAGAGTGGTTGTTCAAATACTTTTAGCTCTATGTTAGGGTGCAACTTAAGATCAGCCAAACAAGACAATGTGTCTTGAAGGGTAGAAACACGTTCATTTTTAAACTGGGGGTGAAACCAGCTGCCTGCATCGAGCGTTTTAAGTGTTTTATAGGGCGTATCAATAACCAATCCTGTTCCATTTGTCGTGCGATCGAGCTTTTCATCATGAAAGACCACCCACTCCTCACTCGCGCAGCGTTGCGTGTCGAATTCCACCCAACTTAAACCAAATTGCGCAGCTTTTTTAAAGCCAGCGAGCGTATTTTCGGGTGCTTGAGCACTCATTCCGCGATGTCCGATAATTCCGCGTTGAATGGAGGGAAGATTAAAAAATAAGTTTGACACTAAACTTTCTCCATTTTTTTCCGTTTAATTTAGGAAAGATGTTTGTTACAGTGTAGGGGACTTTTATGGTTTATTGCTAATAACATGATTAGGGGTTAGCGTGCGCTCAGAGCAAGTAGTAGGGATTCTTATGTCTCTGACAGCAGTTTCAAGTTACCTGAATTATAGGTTCGTGAAACTGCCGAAAACCATTGGCTTAACGATAATTACCCTCGTTTTGTCTTTTTTTATTGCTGTGAGTGGTAAATTCGGATGGGATGTAGAAGGGTTTGCCGCACATCTCTTGGATGGTATTGGATTCCACGAAACATTTCTGCATGGCACCTTGGGATTTCTCTTATTTGCGGCCTCGCTGCAAGTCAATATGATGGAATTATCTAAACATAAAACTATTATCGTGTTATTAGCAACAGTCAGTGTGATTTTATCGACGTTTATGATTGGTTTTGGCACTTATGGTTTAACACAACTTTTAGATATTCCGATTCCGCTCGAGTATTGTTTGGTGTTTGGCGCTTTAATTTCACCGACCGATCCGATTACCGCCCTAGGTATCTTAAAGACTGCTAATGCTCCGAAAGGACTCGAAATGAAAATAGCGGGAGAAGCCCTCTTTAATGATGGTATGGGCATTGTGTTATTTGTAGTGTTATTGGGCTTAGCAGTTGGTGGAGAAAGTCAATGGACTCTTTCAAGTGCTATGATTTTTTTCTTACGACAAGGTATTGGGGGTGTTGCATTAGGTTTTGTGATGGGCGTATTAACTGCGCGTTTATTGCGAACCATCGATAACTCGGAAGTTGCGATTAGTTTGACATTAGGTATAGTGGCCGGTGGTTATGCCTTTGCACATTCTGTGATGGAAGTTTCGGGACCTATCTGTATGGCAGTAGCGGGGCTCTCTGTCGGGAACTTATTGCACGATGGAAATATGTCTAGGCATACTTTACAGCGCCTAAATGCTTTTTGGGAATTATTAGACGATATTTTGAATGCCATATTGTTTGTAACGATAGGACTTGAATTTTTAAGCCTGAGTTTTCGAATGGATACCGCTATCGCATCGATAGGTGTGATCATTATTGCAATGATGGCGCGTTGGTTAAGTGTTATGCTTCCTGTTGCTTCTGTATCGATGTTTCGTAAGTTTAGCCCCAATGTCGTTTTAATTATGACTTGGGGTGGATTAAGAGGAGGCATTTCGATAGCTCTCGCTTTAACGTTGCCTTTGGGTCCTATCCGCGATTTTATTCTGGTGATTACTTATGCAGTTGTTCTATTTTCAATTATGGTTCAAGGTTTAACGCTGGGTGGGTTGGTTCGACGTATTACAAAGCTAAAAGCATTTCAAGAAGAGTATTCTAAAGAGTTACGTGTTTCTAGAGTTACACTTAATATGACGAAGGATGCGTTAGAATGAAGTTAACGCCTAATCGGCGTTTGGGGTTTTATTTACGGAGTATTCCGCTTAATGCGTGGTTGGAAGCCCTATATACTGACTTGTGTTTGGCGGATCCAACCTTTCCTTATCGATTATCAAGCAACGAAGAAGCGGTTGTTTGGGAAGAAATCATTGCGCAGTCTGAAGTCGGTAAATCCTTATTAAAGGTATCCAGTACGGCACGTTTAACCCAAGATGCCTGGTTGCTGTCGGTTCAGTGGCGTTTACCACAAAAAACGCTATTTCAATCGGAAGATAATGTGGCCTTTTCTGAATGGGTAAAGGACTATCAGGTGCGGTGCAAGAAAGAGCATTGGGTTGATTCTGCAACGTTTGTCGATCAGTTAATTCATGCTATAGATCAAAAAAAATTGGATTTGCCTGTCGAGATGACTTTGATAGGTTTTGAAGAACTAACACCACAGCAGACACTTTTTTTTGAAAAAGTCAAAGCAGCAGGCTCGCGTGTAAAATCAGAGTCGCTTGTCTCAAAGTTTGGAAACTTAAGAAGACTTGCCGTTACCAATCCAGAAGAAGAATTAAGATGTGCGGTTTTAAAAGCAAAGCAATGGTTAAATCATCATCCAGAAGCGCGTATTGGTATTGTTGTGCCAGCTTTAACAGAACAACGAGCTTTAGTTATTCGAATACTAGAAGAAGCTTTTACGCCTGTGTTTTTTAATGTGGCAGCGCCTGTCGCATTAAGATTATATCCGCTCGTTGATTCAGCTTTATTAGTGTTACGTTTTTTTATGGAAATTCCTTTAGAAAAATTCAGTCGTTTTTTACGCTCGCCTTTTTTTAATAATGCGTCACTAGAACAAAATATTAGAGCTGCCTTGGATGTGATGATTCGGGGTTTTTCTGAAACAGCCTTTACACTGGAAAGCGCAATTAAAAAAATGGAAGTGAGCATGCAGCAAGAACCAAGGCTTGCCAATTTTACAGGATTGGCGGATTTGCAGAAACTGGTATTGATGCGAACAAAAATACGTGGGAAACAAAAGGCACCTTTTTGGCGCGATCAGTTTTTAGAGATACTGAATTGCGTAGGTTGGCCAGGTGATCGCCAATTAACATCTGAAGAATTAGAAATAATAGCACAGTGGCAGAAGGTTTTGATGGACTATGTTTCTATGGAACGTGTGTTAGGAGAACATCGGTATGTGGATGCAGTTTCTCATTTGCAGCGATTACTGCAAAATACGGTGTATTCTCCGAGTGCAATGGGGGAAACACGCGGTAGTGCGCCCATTCAAGTTTTGGGGATTTTGGAAGCACTTGGAATGCCTTTTGATTATCTTTGGGTAACCGGCTTGTATCGTGAAGCATGGCCGCCGGATCCCGCGCCCAATCCCTTGATACCCCTATCGCTACAGCGTCAGTATGATTTACCACGTAGTAGCGCTGCCCGAGAATTAAAAATGGCTCGACAATTTACGGAGCGATTATCACAAGGCGGAAAAGAAGTTGTTTTCAGCTATCCGTCGATGATTGAAGACCGTTCTGTTTCTGTCAGTCCTTTAATAGCAGATCTCCCAGAAGTGACGGATAGAGAACTAGGGATAGATTTAGATTTGCCTAATCTAAGCAATGTGCACGAAATAACTTCCTCTTTTTTTGCTCGCCCAACTCGCTACGCTCAAACATTGGCTCGCTCAAAAGAGGAAGTTATTGCGTGCACGCAAGCGCCCGCTGTGGGGATCGCCGAAAAAATCAAAGGCGGATCGCAGATCTTAAAATTACAAGCGCTGTGTCCTTTTCGTGCATTTGCAGAAATACGACTTCATGCGAAGCCAATGCCTCAGCAAAGTTTGGGGTTGAATGCAGCGGAGCGTGGAGAAATTATTCATCAGATATTAGAGTGTTTTTGGCAAGGATTAAAAGATCAAGCAGCGTTGCTTGCCATGTCCGAAGACATGCTCGAAAATCGTATTCATGCAGCCATTGAAAGCATTTTTTCATATTGGCAGGCGCGATATCCACGTACCTTAACGCCACAATATTTAGTGCTAGAAAAAAAACGGAGCTATGAATTAATTGAACGATTTATAGCGCTTGAAAAATCACGCCCTGATTTCGAAGTGGTTTCTACAGAAAAAAAACGAGTTATTAATGTAGAAGGACTTAAAATTAAAATTCGGATCGACAGAATCGATAGGTTAGAAAATCAATCTGAGATATTGCTCGATTATAAAACAGGTGAAGTGTCTATTAGTAATTGGTTTGGTGAAAGACCCAAAGATCCACAATTGCCCTTGTATTGTGTTACAGAAGAGAAACAGCCTTCGGGTATTGTCTTTGGGGTTATTCGCCCCGATGCTATAAAATACCAAGGGTTGGTAGAAGAGGAGGGTGTACTGCCGGGCGTTAAAACGCCAGAAAAGGCAGAATCGATAGGGTGTGCGGCAAGTTTTGTAGAACAGTGCGATGCTTGGAAAGACGCTATTGCTTTACTCGCACGTGAATTTATGCAAGGCGTTGCACGCGTGGATCCTATTGAGGGTGAAAATACCTGTAGAACTTGTTCGTTAAAACCCTTGTGTAGAGTGCATTCCAATTTTTTGTATCGAGCCGAGTCTGATTAAGTCTAGTGCATAGAGAGTTTTTGTGGAGCACTTGGCTTTTCTTCCTTTAATGCAAGGTCTGCTGTATTTGTAACAGTATTGTTATCTTTTTTCGCAATGTCTCGCAGAGACTGAAAAAATCGTTCTTTCAAATTCTTTTGCTTGAATTGTTTGCTAAAACTTTTTTTCACAAGCGAATTGTGTTTTGAGTTACTAAAAGTAGAAATAACGCCTGAGGGTGTTTTTGGACATATAGTCGTGTCGTTTCGTTGACACTGCGCAGCAACGCTTGCGATTACTTTTATAGCATCACCTATAGTATCCTCTTTAATAGGGGTGTTAAATTTGGCAGTCATCATTTTTTTTTGTGTATTTTCATCAGCTTTAAACGTAATGTCTGCTACTTTTATTTTTCTATTTGAATTTGGCTCGACTTCGTATAATATGAAATCTTTCGTTGGTTTCCCTTTATCCAGCTTAGGCTCCATGATATACCTACCGTTTGTTTCTTTTGTTACTGTGGATGGAGCCCGTTCTGCTGCACTTGTATGCACAGGAGCGCTAATGCTATTTAGTGAATCCGAGTGCGGTGCTGCCGGCGTTTTTGGAGTCGGAGGCTTTGGTGCAGCAGGAGCGGTGGCTGCTCGCGCTTTTCTTCGTTGAATTCTTTTCAGCATAGGGTTCGATAGTTTGACCGCGTATTTTGTAATACCTTGTTTTGCGTTTTGAGCCGCTGTTTGAGTACGTGCTTTTACTCTTTGTCCTGTAGCTGTAGCCTGTTTTTTAAATTCACCGGCACGCTCGCTTACTTTGTCAGACAGTTTTTCAGCACCCTCTTTTGCTGCTGCAGCTAGTGCTTTAGCGTCTTCGTGTGCTTTTTTAGCACCTTTGTGTGCTTTTTTAACACCCGCTGCCATTTTGTTGCCCAGTGCTGTAACACGTGTTTTTGCTTTTTTAGACACACTTGTAGCGCCGGCTTTAGCTGTGGGCGCTGTTGTTGCAGCAGCAGGTGTTGCAGCAGTTCCCGGAGCTGTCTTTCCTTGGTTCGCGTCGGCTGCTTTCGCGTCGGCGGCGGCTTGTTTCGCCT
>Ga0209477_1002530_pt1 | contig 10525 bp, 8 predicted proteins | sample KloWWTupernatant_FD_187180 | JGI IMG/M metagenome (GOLD analysis project Ga0209477, IMG submission 187180) | Active sludge microbial communities from Klosterneuburg, Austria, studying microevolution and ecology of nitrifiers - Klosterneuburg... | ecosystem: Engineered > WWTP > Aerobic digester >...
GGATCTTATCCTAAGTTATACCACGGCTTCCTTGTCCCCATCACCCAAGTGCCCTCAAGTGATTTAATCACCTTTCAGTGATTGGTACAAAGATACAAGTTATACACATTGTTCGAAAATTTTTTGCGCTAGAGCCTATTTTGTGTTAAACTCCTTGAGTTAAGTAGTAATAAAGCTGTGTAAATCAATCTTTAAATGAGCAGGGAGTGAATAACATGAGTAAGAAATTTTTTCAAAAATTGGTAAATTGGGATTCTAAGAACGATAATAAACTTTGTTCTAAAATCCAGGCAAGAATGCCTTATGGAACAGATATGGAGGATACCGCAAGTCGTCTTACACAGGCTCGGACAGGACATTTTCCGGAAACTTGGACATCGAATTTTGATCGGATTCGTGCCGATAGGGATTAGTTTACTTAGAAAATTACGCATTTAGAACAACTAAGTTATATTATTTGTATTTTAAAATACGTCTGCTTTAGGCAGACGTGAAATCTCTATTATTTTAATTACTAAATAATTTAGTTTAATATATCTTCTTTAATAGTTGAGGAGGAGGAGTATTTACTATCATTTGGCTGATCATGTTTATATATCACAGTTTCAAGACGAGCTTATTCTCTTAGACACAAAGAAAGATAAATATACAATTTGTTCCAATGAGTTTTCAGAGTTATTGTTGGCCTTGCTTGATTTAAAGAAACCTGTTCTAAGTGAAGATTTCTTATTGCAAAAGGTAACTGCTATTCAACAACTTATAAACGAAGGAATCATTGAAAGAAAAAAAAATCCCTTCACTTATTATATTGATCGTAAAATCGATAGCGAAGGAGTTTCAAATGTCGATTGGACTCTACCTATCGAGAAAAAAAAAGTAGACTTTAATTTTTCTGTATTTCAAGCCTTAGTCACTCTTATCTATATCCATTTTTGTATTAAATTTAAAGGATTATATTCAACAATTCAGTTGATTAAAAAGTCTCGAAAAATCGGATCAAATTACATTATTCCTCAGGGCGAAGAATTAGTATGTCTTGCTAATACAGTAAGTAAAGCTTGTTTTATTTATCCGAAGAGAACAAAGTGCTTAGAGTGGGCTATGACTTTTATTTTATTAGCCTTAAAACGGAATTGGAAGTGTAATCTTGAAATTGGGGTACAAAATTATCCATTTTTTGCTCATGCCTGGGTGGAATGTGATGGAAAAGTTGTGATGGATTCTGGTGATTTAAGAAGCGGATTATCGATCATTTTAAATGAACCCTTCAGAAAGTTAATAACATGATTTATGTAGGTTTAATTAATTTTAGTGATAAATATAATATTGAAAATGAGCTTAGTTTCGCGCTACAGGCTTATACCCATTCTTCTCCAACAATTGTCAGCAAGAAGCCTTTTACTATTTGTTATGGAAAATTATCAATTGAACAAGATATGGATGATGTCTGGAAAAATGAATCTTCTCTTTTACTAGGTCGTATTTTTGATAAAGCACGTGCGTGCTCTTTTGGAAAAAAAGATTATGAAAATCTGTCTAATTTAAGCAAAGAGCAAATTTTTGAAAAAATATGGGGAAAATATATCTATATTTATGATAATAAAAAGACATGCCAATTTGAAATTGTTATTGATTCTACAGGACAACTTTCTTTTTTTTATCATATTTTTCCTGATGGAAGTATATTATTCTCTTCTGATATAGAAATCATTTTTAAGGTCCTTAAAAATAGACCTGAGATAAATTGGACTTACTTATGTTCCTATCTTATCTATGGAAATAGTAGTGCTATTGAAACTCCTTTTAATAGTATTTATGAACTTCCACCAGGATGCTGCTTAAAAATTGACAAATATGGAACAGATAATCGACCATTTTGGGATCCTTTATCTCCTTATCAAGGATCAGTTTCTCAAGGAAAAGATTTTGTAGATATTCTTGAAGAAACTTTAAAACAATGGACTGCTCCATATAAAAATATATGCGTCAGTCTTTCGGGAGGGGTGGATTCTTCTTCCCTTGTTTATTGTTTAAAAAATATAAAAAATGAAGATCAAAAGTTGACCGCTGTAAATTTTTTTCACGCTAATGTTAAATCATCTAATGAACTTATATACGCTCGTAAGGTGGCCCAAGAAACAGGAATAAAGTTAATTGAGCTTGATGTCTCTCATTCGCTTCCCTTTGATGCCGCCATTAAAAAACCGCCCTTAAATCCTAATAAACCATTTCCAGGCTTGATAAGCTTAAGGTGGCTAGAAAATGTACTGGACAATATTAACTCAAATGGTCCTAGTATTTTACTTAGCGGTCAGGGTAGTGATCATATTTTCATGTGTCCACCTTCTAAGAACGCTCTTTCTGACTACATAATCGAAAAAGGCTTTAAAGGATCAATTAATCAGTTAACCGATATAACTCAATTTTTCCGTGATCCCTATTTTTCTATTTTGAAAAAAAACGTTAGGAGTTTATGTAACTATTTATTTTCATTTCGTCCCAGAAAAAGGAGTTCTGGCAATACTCAAGAAAAACCCCCCGATTGGATCAAAAATGAAGTAATTCAAAAGACATCCACTAGTTTCATGCACCCTATTTATGAATACTTACCCTCATCTGTACTGCCTGGAAAATATGAACAGATTGATGCCCTATATGAGGCTCTCGCCTCTATTCATATGGAAATGCATCACGTTCATCCGATATATTACCCTTTCCTCTACAGGCCCGTAGTTGAATTTGCGCTTTCTTTTCCTTCCTACGATCTATTCGATAAGGGGTATGATCGCTACCCTCTTCGAAAAGCTATAAGTGAACGCTTTAAAACAAAAACTATCTGGAGAATTGATAAAGGCCAAACAACCGGGTTGTTTCAATTGGCAATTAAAAAAAACATGGATCGTATTTTAAGCCTTTGTTTGGAAGGTGAATTCGCTAAGCAAGGTCTTATAGATACCGCAAGCTTACATCAAACTATCACGTTTCTTAGTAATGGCCATGCTAAAGATTTCTGGCCTTTCATGCGTCTTGCTTCAATCGAGATATTCTTTAGATATTGGAAGGAAAAATATCCTTCTCTACCATAAGTCACGTTATGACTAGCTTGGTTAAGATGAAGAGAGAACTAATGGTCCAACGTACTTGCGCAGGATTAGCAGGAGCAAGCCAACTTGAGCGAAAAGGTAGCCGCCAGAGAAAAATGACTGATCTATGCTCTCCAAGGTACAGCTGATAAATATAGTTAATTTTTCAACTTATTTTTATGAAATTAAGTCTATCAAATTTTTTCACGGTTCAGTATGATTAATCTGTCTATTTGGTAATTTCATCGGTCTGTAAAGGTAATCAAAATGTTTCGTACTTCAAGCCTATTGTTTCAATACTCAGAAAAAAATTCTTTACAATCTACATTTCCCTCAGCTGTATGCACTAGTATTATGGCTTTATTTAAATCAACATGCGAACAAAAAAAGTTAAATAAAATAGAACTCATTGACGCTATTGTGAATGGCGTTGTTCAGTGTATAAATTTATCACGACAATCCATTGATGATGATTTTTTCTTAAAAATTGTCGATGCTATACTTCAGCCTAAAGCCAGAGTAACTAATTTATATCTATCTGGGAATCGAATTACTGACATCGGTATTGAAAAAGGAATCTCATTATTTCGAGAAAAGTCTACTTTAAGTGCAATAGATCTATCAGATAATAAGATTGGTATAAAGATACCGTCTTGACTGTCAACCCCATAAATTAAAAAATTTTCATTGTAGGATTTTATAGATGCGTTCAAAGCCGCATTCATGGCGGCATAATGGTAGGCTTCCCGTCAAGCGGGGTCAAGGAGCTTTCCCTCGCGGACTCGGGAACTCCTCCTTGACCCCGCCTTCCGCTTCGCCTATTGCGCTGCCTATGCCATGAATGACATCCTTCAATGCTAACCTTGCAATTAAAAAATAAAAAAATTCATAAAACAACTCAGCGAAAGATTTCTTGTTAAAAAAACTTTCAGCAACACTCTACCCTCGTCGGCTCTCGCAATTTTAGCTTGCCGGTCGCTCACGATAGGGTTATATTTCAATCATCGCTTAACGGCGGACTTTTATTTAAACCATCGCAATATTCGCATCAAAAGGTTTTTGAGACTTTAATACACCGTAGATAATGTGGATTAATTTTCTCATGGCCGCACCTATAATTAGCATTTTTGGCTTTCCACCATTAGCTAAGTTATCGCAAAACTTCTTAATGATGGGATTATATTTCTTAGCGGTCATGGCCGGCAGATATAGTGCTTTTCTTAGATTTGAATCACCCATTTTTGATAGGTGTGTACGACCGCGTACTGAAGTTCCAGACTGCCGTTGTGTAGGATTGAGACCAACAAAGGCTGCCAACTGTTTAGCATTTTTAAATGCCTCTACATTACCTACAAAAGCCAATATCTGAGAAATTGTTGCTTCGCCAACGCCAGGAATTGTTGCTAATAATGCACTTTTTGCCTGTAAATCTGGATGCGCGCCAATATGCTCACGAATCGTTTTTTTAATGTCCGCAATTTCTTTCTCTAGCTGCCCCATGATTTTTTTAATAGATGCTTTTACAATGACATCTACAACCCCAAAACGATTATTCTCTTGGTAATACATGTTCTGTAATGCCTCAAGACGACGCACCCAAGCTTGTAATTCTCGAATGTGTTGAGGTTTTGGAGTCCAGGAGACTGGAGCCATTGCACGACAAAAACGGGCAATTAACTGTGCATCAGCTCGATCCGTTTTGTTGCGAGATAGTTCACTTTTTCCAAACCCTTTGATTTGCGCAGGATTAACCACACTAACCGTATAACCCAGCTCGAACAAATAGGTTGCCAATGCATCACCATAATTACCAGTAGCTTCCATACAAACATGTAAAGTTGTTATGTTTTTATTTTTTAGCCATTCAATCAGTTCCAAAAACCCTTTGTTTTTATTATTAAATTTTTTAGTTTTTACTTTATCATTTGCCAATAAAGCGACATCGAAAGTGGCTTTACTGATATCCACACCCAATACATCCGTATTTGACATATTCGCCTCCTCTTAAATAGTATTTCTTAGCGCTTGGCGAGATTTTGTTCAAGACCATCCTCGTTTATACAGGCTCATCGAGTAAAATCGAGGCCTAAGACACCGTCCAGTCTTACAGAACAAAAGTAGGGACGAGTTGCTAAATCTTGATATCAGGGTCGTTTAGCCCTGAGGAGCTTCACGGCTTCCTCGTCCCCTCACCCAAGTGCCCCCGGATGATTTAATCACTCTCCAGTGATTGAGAACAAGATACGAGGGAGCTTCCTTTATATTAGGTGCCTTAAGCAAAAATTTTAGCATAACAAACTTAAATTTATTTGGGAACCCAACAATAAATGACTCTCTTGCGGAAGTTAGAATACCAAAATATATTAAACGCAACCAACAAATTAAGAAGGAAAAAGAAAAGCTTGATTACTATATTGCTTGTGCGGCAGTTGGATCATCGGTAGGGCTACCAGATCCGCTTATAGACATAATATTCGAATATTCTAATGAAGCTTCGTTACTCGACGCAAGAGAATTTGTAAAAAATACTATATATAAAAATGCAACAGAAGAAGTTAAAAAAATAAACATTTCAAAATTACGTTAAAGTCTGTCTATATGTATACGATGTATATGCCAGCTTAACCCTGTTTGACGTTTAAATTTCTTTTTGAAATTATCTTCTAGCAGGGGAGCATAATGGATAACCAAGCGGTTAATGGTTGAATGGTCAACGGTGTATACCCCATTTTAACATCATTTCCTCAATATCGCGATAACTCAGAGGATGGGATAGATACCAACGAACCACCAATAAAATAATGCCCTTTTCTAAATATCTCTGTTTAAATTCAATATTACTATTTACTCGAGTGACCTATGCTTATTAATTTAGTAAATTTTATCATATTGGCTTCTTGTTGCGACAGAATCAAAAAAGACGTGCTTGTATGTTATGATAATAAACATTACGTATTGAGGGGATTAGAGATGATAACCAAAATCAATATACAGCTTCAATTATTGTTCCCATGAGTTCAATGGAAAATAAAGATATCGCTATGGCTTTAAAAAGGATTTATAAATTTACCTAAATATTAGGCTGGTTTAAAAATGGTTACGTAGATGTGGTAGGACACGCTCCAACCACGGTGCTAATCAGAAGGCAAGCAACTCGGCGGTCATTTGAACCCCCTATGTTTTCTGGGCCGTATTTTAACTGTAATTATATGCCAATTTTTGGGAATGAAGAAACTAGGAAATCAATGGAGAATATCAACAACAGAGATGCTTCCCAGTATGGTGATCAATATTTTATCAGAAATGCTGTTTTTGTTACGCGGGTTCATATCAATGGGCCATAAGTTAAACTTTTTTGAAAATGGTATAAGGATAAAATTTTGGAGTTGAAATCAAATTTGCCTAAAGGTGATCGTGCATATTATTCTATTTGCAAGAACATTTATATAACACAGTTTAGAGATCAAGTAATATTACTAGATACGAAGAAAGATAAGTATGCTATATACTCCAAAAGTTTTGCTAATATTTTGTTGAAGGTTGTGTGCAATAAGGAATTAACAGAATCTGATAGAGATAACTTACAGACACTGATCAACTCTAAAATCATTCAATGCCAGAACACAGCCTATTCTTTTTATACCGACCGTAAAGTTGGTTCTGTCGGGGTTTCCAATATTGATTGGCGTTTACCTTTAAATGAACAAGAAGTATCTTTGGGACCTCCTGTGGTAATAGCACTGTTGCGTTTGATACAAGTCAATTCCTATATTAAACTTTTGGGTTTTCATAAAGCCATTCAGTTAATCAAAAAGGCTCGTAAGAAAAATGTAGAATATATCATCCCCAGCGATGCGGAATTAAAGCAATTAACGAGTATCATTAACAAAGCATGCTTGATTTACCCAAGCCGCACAAAATGTCTTGAGTGGGCCATGGCCTACGTTTTATTGGCCTTACAGAAAGGGTGGAAATGTAATCTTGAAATTGGCGTTCAAAATTATCCTTTCATGGCACACGCATGGGTGGAGTGTAATGGCAAGGTGGTGATGGACTCACAAAATCTTAGAGAGGGTTTGGGAATCATTCTCAATGAGCCGTTTAGAAGGGAAAAGGTATGATTTATTTGGGATTGTGGAGTGTTCGAGATATTTCAGGTAAAATACACGAGTTGACGTCAATACTGAAACAACACACGGGGGAAGAACCGTCATTCACTTCAAAAAATAACTTCGCCTTAGTTTATGGTAAGTTATATCCTCAACAGGATATGGATCAAATCTGGGAAAGCGACTCCACAGTCCTGATAGGACGCATTTTTGATAAAGAGCGCCACACAACTGTTGAACCAAAAGAGTTTAGACAATATTCACAAGAGCTCAAGCAGGGCTTGACAAAAAAAGTGTGGGGAAAATATGTTTATTGGCTCGTGGATAATACGAACAAGCTTGAAGTGATGGTCGATCCAACAGGTCAACTTCCTTGTTTCTATTACACTCTGACTAACGGTGATCTACTATTTTCATCGCATATTGATCTTATTAAACAATGTCTATCATCTAACTTAAGTTACAATTGGCCCTATCTATGTTCTTACCTATTTTATGGTAGTAGTAGTGCCATACAAACACCTTTTAAGGGATTGGAAGAAGTCCCGCCAGGATGTGTCTTAACCGGCACTCAAAGCAACCGAGACATTAGATCTTTCTGGAATCCTTTCGCCACATACGTTGGCATATCCTCTCCATCAGGAAATGCTGTAGATGCTTTGCAATCAGTTCTTAAACCCGTGATTGAACCTTATCAAAATGTGTGTGTCAGTCTTTCAGGCGGGCTTGACTCTTCTGCTTTGGTGTATTGCTTAAGCGAGATTAAGCGTTCTGATCAAAAGCTAACCGCTCTCAATTATTTTCATTCTGAGGTTAATTCATCCAACGAATTGCATTACGCGCGTAAAGTGTGTGAGGAGGTCGGAATTGAACTAATTGAAGTAGATACTTCCAAAATATTGCCTTTTGATACTTATTGTGAGGATCAAGGGTTAAAACTGAACAAACCATTTTCTGGTTGTATAAGTTTAGCGAGCATTAACCAATGTCAAGGCTATCTTCCCACAGATGGTTCATGTATTTTTCTGAATGGGCATGGTAGTGATCATATTTTTATGATGCCTCCCACACAAATGAGTATTGCAGACTATTTACTAACCCAAGGTACCCAAGGCTTAGTGAGCAAGATCAAGGATGTTACTCATTTTTATCGAGATTCTTTAACGCCGGTGCTGACCCAAAATATGGCGAGTCTCATCCATTATCTTTTTGCCAAAAAGCCTGATAAGAGAGGATCAAGATCTTCACAAGATAAACCCCCGCATTGGTTAACGAAAAAAGTTCATCAATACACCACTGCCAAATTCGCCCATCCTGTTTACCGGGATGTACCCTCTCGAATTCTTCCAGGAAAATATAAACAAATTGATGCTTTATATGAAGGATTAGCTTCAATACATGCTAATGTCGGCAATCGCAATCCTGAATATTATCCATTCTTTTGTGAACCGGTGGTGGATTTTGCATTTTCTTTTGCAACCTATAATCTTTTTGATAAGGGATATGATCGTTATCCTCTTCGTAGAGCTGTTAGTGAACGTTTTAAAACTGACGCTGTGTGGAGAAGAGACAAGGGTGAAACAAGTGGAATATTACAACTGGGTGTTAAAAAAAATATTGATTATGTTATGGAACTTTGTTTAGAAGGGGAGCTGGTTAAACAAGGCTTTATAGACAAAGAAGGTTTACGTCAAACAATATTACTGATCAGCAACGGTGATGATAATGATTTGTGGCCTTTTATACAGCTTGCTTCTATTGAAATTTTTCTGAGAATGTGGTCTCGGAAATAGTGATGAAAATCGGAGAGACCTTCCTACAAAGCAGTTAACGGTAAGAAGGGAGACTTTTGAGGGATGAAAAGGTTTTATGGGAAAGATGGGCAATTACAAACAATACAGAAAGTGCATCAAAGAAGTTCTTTCAGACACATTTAAGGATAAGAAAATTCGATTAAGCTTCTTTTCCTCTCTTCTGGTATTAATTATTGGCATTCTCTCGAATCTCTCTATTCCCCTCCTTCTCAAAAAAATAGTGGAATTCTTTGCTCTACAAAATGGGATTTCCGTCACCTTAATTTTACTGAGTTATGGCTTAATTTGGATAATTAGCCAAGTTTCCGTTCATGTGCGCACCCTTTTAACCTATAGGATTGAGCAACGTGTCACCTTTATTTTGGGAATAAAAGTTTTATCTCATCTTTATAGCCTTTCTCACAGCTATTTTCTGAGTCAAAAAGCAGGAGCTTTAACTAATATTATTAGGAAAGCTCAGCAGAGTGTGCCCCAAATCATCATGGCATTGTTCTTCCATGCTCTTCCAACGATTCTTGAATTTTTATTTGTTGTTGTTATGATCTCTTGCCTTTACCCTTTTATTTATAGCCTTTTGATGATAGGAACTTTGGTGATATTTTTTATCTATACCTCTATCTCAATGAAAGGGACCTTAAAAGATCGGGAAAGAGCCAATGAAGTTGACAAAAGCGTTGACGGCATTGTTGCGGATTGGCTTTCAAATTATGAAGCTATTAAAGTCTTTGGAAAACGAAATCTTGCCGTTACAACCTGTGAAATGGGGTTAAAAAAACGAGAAGACAGTGAAGTTAACTTTATGACGAAATATAGTCTTTCTCACGTAGGGCAATCATTAATTCTAGGGATTGGGCTTTCTTCTCTTACCTACTGTGTGGGGCAAGGCGTTTTGAGAGGATCGTTAACAGTTGGAGATTTTGTCCTGTTTAACGGATATATGTTACAGTTTATTATTCCTGTTAGTATTTTAGGACACATTTCACAAGATATTAAAAAAAATTTTGTTGACATGAAGGGAATTATGGACCTTCTGTTAACACCAAGTGCGATTGTTGAGGCCTCTTGTCCTCTTGTTTTATCAGGAGAGAGCTTCCAAATTGATTTTAAAAACGTTTCCTTTAAGTATAAAGATAGGTTTATTTTGAAAAATATTTCTTTTACAATAAGACCAGGGGAAACCATCTTGATTGTAGGACAGACAGGGATTGGAAAATCTACCATAGCAAAACTCCTTCTTCGATTATACGATCCCACGGAGGGCCACATTTTTATCAATCAAATCAATTTAAGAGATCTCTCTTTTGATTCTTTGTATGAGGTAATCGGGTGGGTTCCCCAGGAGAGCTACTTGTTGAATGATAGCATTGAAAATAATCTTCGTTTTGTCCACCCTAACGCCACGTCCGTCGAGATTGAGGAGGCACTTGACCGAGCGCATTTATCTGGTTTCATACAAGCCCTGCCCAAAGGTATTAATACAATTGTGGGAGATAGAGGGTTAAAATTATCAGGAGGAGAA
>Ga0209477_1002531_pt1 | contig 10524 bp, 6 predicted proteins | sample KloWWTupernatant_FD_187180 | JGI IMG/M metagenome (GOLD analysis project Ga0209477, IMG submission 187180) | Active sludge microbial communities from Klosterneuburg, Austria, studying microevolution and ecology of nitrifiers - Klosterneuburg... | ecosystem: Engineered > WWTP > Aerobic digester >...
CAGACTCCCGTGCGCAGTGTCCCGAACGAGACGGCAGCGAGGCAGGCGCCGATGATGGTCGAGGCGTTGAGGAACGCGGTGCCCGCGGGAGCCGGCAACTTCGGCCCGGCCAGGAGTGCCACGAAGTTCGCGGCCGTGGCTGCAACGACGAAGGCTCGTTCCGGCCTCAGGTCGGGCGAGCCGAGCACGGCGCCCACCACGACCCACAGCGACGAGGCGAAGAGCAGGGCCGCGACAACGGCAAGGAACCCGTCCGGTGGCCACAGCAGCCCTCGATGCGCTGACTGCACCGCCAGCGCGCCGTTGATGCCCACCGCCAGCGCCGCAACGCGAATGATGTCGCGACGGAGCCACACCGGGCTGTGCTCGATCTCCCCCGCGGTGGTGCCGGCAGGCAGCGTGGTACTCCACTCGCTGCTCCCCCATGCCTCGGGCACCACCCCATGCTGCCAACCCGGGCCGTCGGGCGTGGCGCTTTGGGGCACGGGTCACAGGAACCGGTGCCCGGGCAGGCCTCGTGTCCATGAAGGTCACGGGTGCACCCGCCGGGCACAAGCTGGTGCGCACGCTTTGGATCACCAGGCTGTCCAAGTCGCAGGTTTGGTGATGGCCAAGAACGACGAGTAGGTCGCGGCCTTTCGGACCCGCCCAACGGACGAGGCGCGTACACCTTTGTCGCCGCGGACGCGTTGACGATGAAGGTCCGCGAGGGCGGTCGGGTGGTCAAGGTCGTCGCGGTCATGGTCGCCACAAGCTCCCACAGGTCGCTGAGCATCTCGAGGTCGCCCGTGAGGATATCCCGGCGTGCACCGTCTTTCCCAAGGAGATCTGGCGTCAGATCCGGTCCAACAACCCCATATCGGCCTCAACCATCAGATCCGCCGCCGCACCGACGTCGGGAGCATCTTCCCCAACCGTGACGCGATCATCCGCCTGGTCGGGGCCGTCCTGGCCGAGCAGCACGACGAGTGGGCCGGGCAGCGCCGCTACCTCAGCCTCGATGCCCCCAACAACGCCCGTGCCGTCCTGACCACCCTCACCACCGACCACCAACACCAGGAGGTGAACAACCCGATGATCGCCGCAGCGATCAACCCCTGACCCCGATCACGGGATCACCCCCGTACACCAGCGCTTAGGACTAGACCAGCCGCACCCGAGTCATACCCCAGAAAAGTACTGCAGTCGGCCACGAATCCGGCGTCATCGGGTACCCCACAACGCCCTACCGTGTGCTCAATCACCCTCTCACGGAACCCCTTCGGGGAATTTGCAAGCAGGGGGTTAGGGGTTCGAGTCCCCTTGGCTCCACCGCAGGTCAGAGGCCCTTTCCGCCCGCCGGGGAGGGCCTCCTTGGTGCCGGTACCCCAGATGAGCCGGCCGCCCGGCCCTCGCATGGTTGATCAGTTCCCTTCGGTCGGGGCATCGGTGATCAACCGCTGTTGATAAGATCAATTGGTAAGCCCAAGAGCTTATCAACTGGAGGCGATATGGCTCGCGGACGGCCCTCGCGGGCGACCGTCTACGCCCGGTTGGAGGCAGCCCTCGCGGAGCTGCGCGACCGCCTGGGCGGCCTGCCCTCGCCGAAGGAGTCGGAGGCCATCTGGGCCGACATCTGGCACCTGGAGGCCCACCACTCCACAGCACTCGAGGGCAACACGCTCGTCCTGCGAGAGGTCGAGTTCCTGCTCGAGCGAGGGAAGGCCGTTGGGGCCAAGCCACTCAAGGAGTACATGGAGGTCAAGGGCTACGGCGACGCGGCTCAATGGGTCTACGCGCAGGCTCTCGAACCGGGCGACTGGCACGACGGCGGCCTGGTGTCCATCCAGGAACTCCGGCACATCCACAAGCTCGCCATGGACCCGGTCTGGCAGGTCGCACCGCATCCTGACGCCACCGATCAGGAGAGCCCCGGCAACTTCCGCCAGCACGACATCCATCCGTTCGGCGGAGGGATGACGCCTCCCGCCTGGCCCCTGGTCGACGCCCAGGTCCGTGGGTGGGTCGACGCCGTCAACGACCGGGAGGTCGGCTTGCTCGCCCCGGAGCACGCGACCCCCGTGCCGGAGCGACTCGCCCAGATCCACGACCACTTCGAGCGGATCCACCCATTCATCGACGGGAACGGACGAACCGGCCGACTGGTCCTCAACCTCATCCTCGTACGCCTGGGATACCCACCGATCGTCGTCCTGAAGCAGCAGCGGTCCGCGTACCTGACCGCCCTGGAGAGGGCGGACGTCGGTGATGTCGGGCCTCTCGGGGAACTCCTCGCCCGGGCCATGTACGACAACCTCAACCGGTTCATCGTCCCGAACCTCGCCGGCCCGGCCCGGCTGGTCCCACTTGCCGCACTGGTCAACGACGAGTTCACCATCGCTGCCCTGCGGCAGGCCGCACAACGGGGGCGGCTCGACGCCATCCAGGGATCCGATGGTGTCTGGCGCAGCTCCCGTAAGGCTGTCGATCAGTACAAGCGCACCAAGGGCAATCGCCGCCGCTGAGCCTTGCGGTGGCTCAGACGACCCAACGGGCTACTGAACCACGCTGGCTGTTGCGAAGTCAGCCGCCGGCATCGGCACCCGCAGCCGCCACGTGATCGCGATCGGCCGCTCCCCCCGGTGCTCGACGTAGTCGGCCTCCCCCAAGAACAGGTAGGGCGCACCCGTGCCGAAGGCCGACACCTTCTGGGGCCGCGAGAACAGCAGGACGTGGCTCCCGGTCTCCCGGTGCCGCAGGTAGCGCTGCCCGGTGGGTGAGGCCACGGTGGTTCCCGACTGGGACTCCCAGTGGAACAGGTCACGGCTGATCGCGTAGTCCCGGTACATCGTCGTCGGCGAGTAGTCCGCCTCCGACTTGTGCAGCGTCACGAGCAACGCATCGGCGTTCGCCGCCGACGAGAACAGCACCCCCTCGCGGAAGCTGTTGGGTTTGCGCCCATCGATGGCCACATAGTCCAGGGCAGCCACCAGCTCCTCCCGGGTGTAGCGAGCGTGCACCCGAAGCGGACGCAAACCCAGCTCACCCGGCATCCGGAGTGCCACGCGCGAAGCCCCACGAAGGCCGATCGTCACGACAGCAGCCAGATCCTCGCGGGCCGCCGGTTCCCCGCGCAGCGCCTCGAGCCCTTCGCCGTACGACCCGAATCCCCCGCCGTCCGGCCAGAGCGAGAAGAACAGCATCCGCCCGTACGCCCGGAGCACCGGGTCGGCATCGTCGTAGCGCGGCGCGTCGTCGCCCAGCCACGTCAGGTACGCCGCTGCCCGATCCCGGTCGTCCACGTGCGCCAGGGCCCGAACCCGCTTGAGCAGCTGCGCCTCGTGCGGCCCCTCCGCGGCGACCCTCATCCCGGCTTCCCGCCGCAGCCGAGCCCATGACCGATCGGCCCGGATGACGTCGGGCAGCTCCACCCCGGACTCGTCGAGGAACGTCGCGAGGTCGCCTGTCGGGTGCGCCCTCAGCTCCGACGTGATGGTGGGCCACCGGGTCGCGACCTGACTCTTGATGTTGTCGAGCACCAACTGCTGGCTCTGCCGGTCCAGGACGATCTGGGTCCCACCGGGCAGGAACGGGAAGCCGCTCTCCAGGTCGCGCTGCAGCCCGGCCCGCGTACTGCCGGTCATCGCCCGGAACCGCTGGTCGAACCGAAACTCCCGGCGGTGGTGCGCCACGAAGTCCAACGCGGTCAACACCGCCTTGTCGCTCGCCCGGCGCAGCCCTCGCCCCAGCTGCTGGAGGAACACCGTGGCGCTCTCGGTCGGCCGCAGGAACAGCACCGTGTTGATCTCGGGCACGTCCACGCCCTCGTTGAACACGTCGACGGTGAAGATGACCTTCACCGACCCGCCACGCAGGTCCTGCACGGCCGCGTCACGCTCGGCGGATGCCGTGTCGCCCACCACCGTGACCGCCGCGATCCCCGCCGCGTTGAACACCGACGTCATGTAGTGCGCGTGGGCGCGTGAGACACAGAAGCCCAGGGCTTTCATGGCGTCGAGGTCACCGACCTTGTCGCGCACCGTCGCGAGGACGATCCGGGCTCGCACGTCGTTGCCGGTGACGAGGTTCGACAGTGCGCCGGTGTCGTACGCCCCGGCGGTCCAGTCCACCCGGCGCAGATCCAGCCCGTCCGCCACGGCGAAGTAGTGGAACGGGGTGAGCAGGTCCGCCTTGAGGGCATCCCAGAGTCGCAGCTCCGCGGCGGTGCGGCCGTCGAAGAAGGACCGCACGTCGAGGCCGTCCCCGCGTTCCGGTGTCGCGGTGAGCCCGAGCAGCTCCCGCGGCGTGAGGTGGTCGAGGATGCGCCGGTAGGTGCGTGCCTGCGCGTGGTGGAACTCGTCGATGACGACGATCCGGTACGCGCCGGCAGGGATGTTCTGGATGCCGTACGCCGACAGCGACTGCACCGACGCGAACACGTGCTCCCACCGCTCGGGGCGCAGCCCGTCGACGTAGAGCTCGCCGAAGCCGGCGTCGCCGAGCACCTCCCGGTAGGTCCGCAGCGACTGGTGCAGGATCTCCCGTCGGTGGGCGACGAACAACAGGGAGGGCCGGTTGGGTGCCTCAGCGGCCAGTCGGCGGTAGTCCAGCGCAGCGACGACCGTCTTGCCGGTGCCGGTGGCCGCGACCAGCAGGTTGCGGTGTCGGCCGTGCACGATGCGCTCGACCTCGAGCTGGTCGAGCATCTCCTGCTGATACGGGTAAGGCCGAACTTCAAGACCCGACAGCGTCAGGGTGACGCGGTCGTGCGGGCGCTTGCCAGCCGCCTCGGCGATCGCGTCGTCGAGCTTGTCGCGGTCGGCATCCGGGTCGTACGTCTCGAACGTCGGGTCGTTCCAGTAGCTGTCGAAGGTGGCGAGGAACTTGTGCAGCAGCGGCGGCGTGGACACCGCCGACAGCCGCACGTTCCACTCGACCCCGTCGAGCATCGCCGCGCGCGACAGGTTGCTCGACCCGACGTAGGCCGTGTCGAAGCCGGTGTTGCGGCGAAAGAGCCAGGCCTTGGCGTGCAGCCGGGTGCGCTGGGCGTCGTACTGCACCTTCACCTGCGCCCCGAACTCCTCGACGAGCCGGTCCAGGGCTTGGCGCTCGGTTGCACCCATGTAGGTCGTCGTGATGATCCGCAGCGGGATGCCGGTCGCGCGCATCGCGCGCAGCCGCTCCTCGAACAGCCGCAACCCGTGCCACTTGACGAACGCCATGATCACGTCGACCCGATCAGCACTGGCGAGCTCAGCCCGGATCTCGTGCCCGATGCCCGGTTCACCGGGAGCGTTGGTGAGCAGCGCGGCATCCGACAGCGGGGTGGAGGGGCGCTCGCCGATCAAGCGCACCACGGTCCCGGGTGTCGCAGGCGCGGCGACCGACAGCAGTTGCCGGGCCGTGGTGAGGGCGTCGTCCGAGGCGCCCAGGGTCTCCACGAGCTGGTTGACCAGCGCGAGGCGCCGACCGGCATCCCGTTCCTGCCGCAACGCCCGAAGGGTGACGTCACGAACGTGCCGAGCGAGCACGTCTGGTTCGTCGGCCTCGTCGATGGCCCCGCGGTGGATGTCGACGGTCGACAGCCCGGCCAGACGCTTCTCGAGGGCTCGGGTGATCAGGCTCTCGTAGAGCCCCTCCAGCAGACTGCCGTCGTCGGTCGCCACGCCGTGCAGCTTGCCAGGTCCTGCGCGAGGTCGCGCTCGATGGAGCGACCCTGCCGGCCGCCAAGGCCGAGCTCGTCGACGTGGGTGACGTTCATGCGGTGATCTCGCATCGATACGACCGTCGGCGTCGGTGGAGCAGGCCTCTGCGCCTACATTCCGAAGCGCCACCATTCAGATGCTCTCCCCAGCTGTCGCGCCGCCTTTCGGGCCAGGTGGAACGGGATGAGCGCGGTGCCTGCCAGGACCAGGAAGAAGCCGCCACCGCCCAGAGCCGTCCCGAGCGTGTCTGGCGCGTCGCCCGATACCAGGCTGCCGACCACGCCGATCAACCCGAGAACGGCAACGAGGGCGATCACCGCGCCGTACCCGACGCAGCGCCGGCGGTGGGCCTCCACACGGTCGCGGTCGAAGATCGCCAGGACGTCGCCGATCTCTGCAACCTCCCCCTGCGACCCCAGGGTGATCGTGACGCGGTACGTCTTGTGGACTCCCCACATGGCCCAGCCGGCGACGTAGAGCAGGGCCACCACGCCACCGGTGACGATGGTGAGGAGGATCGTGAGGAGCCAGTTGAACTTGGTCTTCGCTCGTTCCATCGTCACGCTGCTGCCGTTGACCGCGAGGACCTTGTACTGCCGCTGCGCGTACTCAGCGACGGTCGCCGAGATTCTCGGATCGACCCCGGGAACCGTCTGGCCGCCGGCCATCACGAGCTGCGCGTGGGCGCTGGAGCCACCTGCGGCCGGCTGCGAACCTGACGTTGCTCCCGACAGGTCGGTCGGCCCCGCCGGGCCGGGCCATGGCGTCGTCATGGCCGCGTCACCTGGTGGCGTTGCGGGCGGCAACTGACCTGTAGTTGCGGGCGGCGGAGACTGGAGAGGGTCATTGGCCGTGACTGCGTTGTCGGACACCAGCGGTGTCCACTGCGCCCCACTCCAGTAGCGGTACTCGTGCCGGTGGCCCGGATCGGCATACCAACCGGCGGGTCGACTGCTCTGGATCGTCGTCATGTCGCACCTCGTTCGTTTGACGGGTCAAAGGCCCGCTTGGGCTTGTGCAGCGGTCTTGCGGACGTTCGAGTCCGGGTCGACGGTCCGAGTCGTGCTGCCCGAGCGGGCGGAACAGCGGCCCCAGTGAGCGGACTCCGCGGCCATGCGCGCCCGAAATGACCACGGCACCGGGACGTGGCGCCACGCTCGGCCACGGTCCTACCGACGGGATCCGGGTACCCACGGCACGCTCCCTCCGTCCACTACCGACGCTACGCGCGGCCACCCACCCTGCTCCTGCCCTGTGATCGGGCAGTCACTCGAGGGCGAAGCGTGCGAAGGCGGCGGACTCGCCGCCCGCCTCCTCGGTCGTCGACGCGATCAGCCCCACCCGGTGGAACGTCGAGTCGAGGGTCTTCGTGTCGATCTCCCAGTCCGGGCTGGTCTGCGAGCTGAACACCGCCGTGTAGTAGCCGGATCGCATCCGGAGGCTGAGCTCGGCGCCGATCCACTCGTCCTTGGTGAACTGGTCGGCGGCGATCTGCGAGCCGTCACGGATGGTGCCGTCCGCCCAGGTGATCAGGGACAGGCCATCCGAGGTCCAGCAGAACTCGAGCCGGGTGTCGAGGTCGTCACCGGTGAGCACCAGTCCGGCGAACTGGGCAGGGCCCCCTGACGGGGGTTGGTCGGAGGCCTGCGGGTTGAAGTCGATCTGGGTGGTCACGGTGAAGTCGCCCGACGGCATCTCGCGCAGCAGCACGTTGCGCAGTGGCGGGCTGGTCTGCAGGTCGATGCGCAGCGCGCCGTCGCTGATCGCCCATGCCTCCGGGTCCTCGTCCTCCCAGGTCCAGCCGTCGGCGAGCTCACCCTCGAACTCGTCCACGAAGGACACGGCCTGTCCCTCGGCCGGCGCGCTCGTCGCGGTGCCGCCACCCGGCTGGGCGTCCTCCACCGTGACGGTGTCCCCGCGAAGGAGGACCACACCCACGACGCCGAGCACGGCAACCACCACGAGCGCGAGGGCCGCGAGGACGGCATACCGAACCGCTCGTCGCGGGCCCGGCACGGGCGCCGGTGGAGCCACCACCGTGTCCGTCACCACGGTGGGGGCCAGGGCCGTTGGCTGTCCGCCGGTCTTGGCCGCCTCACGGTCAAGGATCAGCCGGACCGTGCCCACGAGGTAGTCGAGGTGCTCCTCCATGGGCGGGGTGAGCGCGTCGAGCCAGTGGGCGTCGGAGATGAAGTACTCCACCGAGGGAGCCGGCACGACGTCCTCGACCCGGAACGGCAGGATCGGGATGCCGTGGCTCGCCGTGCGTTCGAGCTCGCGGTGTACGTGGGGGGACTGGTTGGCGTTCTGCGAGAACACCAGGACGGTCAGGCGCGTCGCCCCGATGGCCTCGACGATCGACTGGGCGTACTCGAGACCGGGCACCACGTCGCGTGGCGCGATCCAACAGCGGATGCGGTTGGCCTCGAGCTTGGCGCAGATGGCGTTGGCGAGGGTGCGGTCCTTCGACGAGTGGCAGATGAAGACGTCGTGGCTCATGGTGCTCTCCTCGTGGGGTGGTCGGCGTCGTGGGACGGGGCCGCCCCGATGCGCCGTAGCACCAGGCCCGCGTCGGCCAGAACGGCCGGCAGGGCCCGGACGAACTGCCGGTCGACCTCGCGCACGTCCTCGTCGAGCTCCTCCCACGGCACGAGGTAGGGGCTGGTCCGGGCATTCGCATCCAGGGGGCCGGCCGTCCACCCGGCCGCGAGACGCTCGCTGGTCCACCGGTCGTGCTCGAGGTGTCCGAGGTGGTCGACCTCGGGCTCGGTGAACACGTCCGGGGGTTCCCCGTCATCCGGTACGAGCACCCGGTGGGTGGCTCGGATCTTCGTCGCGACGTCGCTCGCCTGCGCGCGGTTGGACGCCCGCAACTGCTCCGGAAGGTCCGCCCACGGCACGGCGGAGGGATCGTCGGACGGGGTGTGCCGGCGGTAGTCCTCGTGCAGCGCGCGCGCGATCCGCTCCACGGTGCCCTCGAGCAGCACCTCGGGCGTGAGGACCCGCCGGTCCAGTGACACGACGTGAAGGTCCGGTGCGTCGCGGTGGACCAGCTCGCCGAACGCCGTGGCGTGCTCGAGCTGGACCAGGACCGGAACGCCACGAAGCTCCCGGACGAGTGCCAGGGCCGTCGTGAGCGCCTGGGTCTCGTCCTGCACGCAGACATAGGCAGCCGTCGGTGCGGGCAGGTCGGTCGCCACGGGCGTCCTGGGCGCGAGAAGCGTGACCCGGAGCGTGGAATCCGGACGACCCGCTCGGCGCCAGCGGCGCCGGACCTCGGCGGTGACCGCCATCGCGAGCGCCGTGTCGCCGACGACGAGCACGTGCGCGGTGGAGGAGTCGGGCGGTGCCGGAGGCAGCTCGTCGAGGACGAGGGCCGCTCCGGCACTCGCGAGGTCGAGCTCCTCGATGTGCCAGCTCGGGGAGTGGTGCTCCGTGAGCTTGAAGGCCCGCATGAGTGTTGCGAGTGCGGGGTCGGCGACCTCTACGTGGATGGCGAGCGGTGGGCCCACACGTCCCTCGACGAGGTCGATGGCGGACAGGGCCACCTGCCCGGCAAACTCCAGGGAAGGGGTGAGGACGACGAGGTGCTCGGCCTGCCGAATGCCCGCCGATGCCAGCACGAGAGGGTCTCGGGCGTCGCCCACGACCACGGGGATCCGCTCGTGACGGCATCGCCTGACTCCCGGACCTGCAGCATCGGTGTCGACGGCAGTGACGCGGTGCCCTGCATCGCGCAGGCTGAGGGCGGCAGCCGTTCCATGGTCCCCGAGTCCGCACACGACGACGTGTCCACGCGACCGCCTGGCCCGCCAGGCGTCGACTCGCTGCCGGGACAGCGAGGCGACTGCGAGGATGGTGCCGGCAACCGTCAGGGCAGGCGCGGCGAGCCGGGCTACCTCCAGCTGCCAGGGTGCCGGGCTGGGCACGGGCTCCCCCGCCTCGAGCACGAAGAGCTGCAAGGACCGGTAGGCGTTGTCCAGGATCGTTGCGTCGGCGTCGCCTGCTCGGGCGTAGCCCCAGACCCCCAGGAGGAACACGGCCACGACGCCGGCCGCGGCAGCGAAGGGATAGAGAGAGCGCTGCCCGGTACGTGCCACGACGACCTCCCCGCTGTGCGGGTCCATGTCCACTCCCATCGTCCCAGCGCGCCGCGACCGGGGACAGGGGAGGCCGGGGCGATCGGGTGTCTGGTTCGTCACCCGCGCGGACCTGGGACCCGTGACATCGGGCCCTGAGGCGAGGACAGTCGACGTATCACCAGTGGGTCCACGCCCCTCCTGCACGTCGACGGGACACGCGGTCCTCGGGAAGCTAGGAGCCAGTCATGCCCGGTTGGTACGTCCACGTGGAAGCGGCCCACGACACCGCCCGCAGGCTGCGCGACGGTGACATCCCTGCGGCCTTCCCCATCACGCCCGCCCAGGGCCAGGTGATCGGAGAGCACTGCCACACGTGGCGCAACTACCTGGCGCTGGGAGCGCTCGGGCCCGACCTGTTCTACCTGCTGCCCGACTTCAAGAACACGATGGGGCAGGTCATCCGGCAGGTCGTGCAGTGGGCCCTGGACGTGTGGGAGGTCATCGACGCGGAGTTCGTCAGCAAGTGGGAGAAGTGGATCGGCCCCATCGCGACGAACAACCCCCAGCTCGCCTCCCAGCTGACCGGGGGCCTGTCGACGCAGCTGGCCCAGGTGCTCGACGAGCTGACCTCGGCGATCCTGTCAGCGTTCAAGGGGCTTCTCGCCGAGATGGGGGACTGGTTCGGCATCCTCACGTCCGGCGTGCCGCAGGGCTTCGGGGACGACGCGTTCTACTGGTCCGACGCCTTCCACTACCGG
>Ga0209477_1002540_pt1 | contig 10506 bp, 9 predicted proteins | sample KloWWTupernatant_FD_187180 | JGI IMG/M metagenome (GOLD analysis project Ga0209477, IMG submission 187180) | Active sludge microbial communities from Klosterneuburg, Austria, studying microevolution and ecology of nitrifiers - Klosterneuburg... | ecosystem: Engineered > WWTP > Aerobic digester >...
GATACGCGAAGGTGTCCCGGTAGTCCAGGGTGTCCAGGAATGGAGCCAGGATCTCGTCCCAGGCGATTGCCCCACGGCGGTGAAGCACGTCGTGGAGGACGGAGTCGCGGCGGACAAACACATCCCGGCCGCCGACCTTGAACGTCTCGGTGGAGAGTGGAGACCGCTCACCGAAAAGGTCACGACAGTTCTGCACGATCCTTCGAATCTCGGGAAGCGTAAATCCATGATCCTTCAACTCGCCGATCGCAACCAACTCGACGAGGTCGGTGAAGGACACGCCCGCAACCGGTTCCGGTCGGCCGGGAGTCACCGGGGGTTGTGAGACTCGGGTGCCATCCGGTCGCGGGTAGCCATATCCCACGAGCCAGCGCCTGGCCGTGCCACGAGTAACGCCGGCGATCCGATCGGCCTCAGTGAACCCGAACAGGGGCGCAAGCAGATGGTGTGGAATCTGGAGATCGGTCATGGTTCGTGGTTCCCCGGGTGCGAGGCACCCTTCCCGGGCACGGTAGTGTAATCGTTGCTATCCGACAACACCCGGCGAGTGTGATCGGAGTTCAGCGAGTGCGGGCACCCGTCCCCGCCCTCACCCGCCGATGCGCTGGTGCTGCTTCTTTTCGTCGCGTTCCTCGGTACTGCCGGTCCGGGTTTCGCCGGTGGCGGTGCGGAGGGCGCGCTCTTCTTCGGCGATGCGCTCGCGTTCGCGGCGCCAGTCATCGAGCGAGGTGTCGCGCCAAGCGGCGGCGTGCTCACGGTCCTGTTCTTCCCGGCGGCGTGAGGCGAGGAATGCGGCGGTGCCGCCGATGCCGAGGAGGAACGGGATGAGGATGGCAGAGAGGACCTGGAAGGTGGCCATTTACCAAGTTTGGCTCTTCAGGGCGGCTTGCGATAGGGTAGGCAGCCCCGCCTTTACGGCGGGGCGCAACGAACCCGGCTGCGATGACGCCGCGCGATTAACCTTTTGGCTGGCCCACCGTTATCTCTAGTACGAAAGGCAGATGGCTGCCTATGCTCGAAAGGAGGACGTCGGCCTTACAGGTTTCCGGCGCGGCCCAGGGGGCTGAATTGGCGAACCAAACGGTAGGCGAGCTGGCGCCCGATTTCGACGAACAACAGGTCGTCGAGGCGGCGCAGGGAGGTGATCAGGTAGCCATGGCTACCCTGTACGATCACTACTTCCCCCGCGTCTACCGCTATGTGTCCGCCCGCCTCGTCTCGAACGAAGACGCGGAAGATGTGACCACGGAGATCTTCCTCCGGATCATCGAAAACCTCCGCTCCTTCTCCTGGCGGGGACTCCCCTTCGGCGCATGGGTGTTCCGGATCGCGCGCAACGAGGTTGTCTCGCATGTGCGCCGCCAGAAGACCCGCTCCGGCACGGCGCCGCTGACCGAAACCATCCAGGACCCTTCGCCAGACCACGTCGAACAGATCGTCATCCAGTTCACGATCGCGACCGTCCGGCAGGCGACCGAGCAGCTCCCCGAAGCCCAGCGGCAGGTCATCACCCTCCGCTTTGGCGCCGGCCTCTCGGTGGCAGAGACAGCGAAGGCCCTTGGCAAGACCGAGAACAACGTGAAAGTCCTCCAGCACAAAGCCATCGCCAAACTCCAGACCATGGTGCGGCCCGAATGATCCGCCAGCTGTTCGAACGCAAGCCGAGCTACGAGGCCCAGGTGCTCGCCGAGGCGCAGTCGCTCCTCGATGACGGGCTCGACCTCGAGTTCGTGCTCGGCCTGTTCCCCGATGAAGCCGATTGGCTCGAGGGGATGCTCGAGACGTCCGGCGCGATCGAGGAAGCGTACGCGGGCGAATCGGCCAGCTACTACTTCGAGGCCTCGCTTAAGTCCCGTTTCCTGGCGGCGGCATCGCGCCCGGCGGCGGCGCCGGTACCGCTCACCCTCCCGGCCCCGGCGTACTCACCGGTGCGCGCGCTCTCGGCGAGCATGGGCGTGGTGGCGGCAGCGGCGGCTCTCGGTACGGTCGCTCTCGGTTTCGTGACGGCCGATGATGCGGTGCCGGGTGACTGGAACTACACCTTCAAGCTCGCCAACGAGCGGCTGGAGTACACGCTTTCGCGCGGCGATGGGCGTGTCGATGTACAGCTGCGCCAGGCCGAAAACCGCGTCTATGAGATGCAACGCCTGGCCGATAAGGGCAATGTTTCGGTAGCGACGCTAGAGAGCCTCCAGCGCGAGGCGCGGGCGCTCGCCGAGCTTTCGAAGACGCAACCGCTGGATGACGTGCAGAAGGCCCGCGCCAAGAGCCTGGCCGAGCAGGGCAGCGCCGTGTTGACCGAGGCCCGCAAGCAGCCGGAGATTGACCCGGCCCGGGTGGATGCGGCGGCGGCCGCCTTCAACGATGCGGTGGCGACTGCCCTTGGCGTGCCGGTGAGCGAGCTCCCCATCGCCACGCCGGCCGCGACAGCCACGCCCGAGCCCTCAGCGACGGCTACGGCGACAGCCAGCGTGACGCCTTCATCCACTCCGCCGGCGACGACCACGCCGGAGCCAACACCGGCCAGCACGACGGCAACCCCTGAAGCCACGTCTTCGGCCACCCCGGACCCAACCGCGACGGAGACGGCAACGGCGACCGAAACCGAAGAGCCGTCCGCAACCGCAACGCCCTGAACCCGTAGTTAACCCCCGCGTTGCCTGCTACCCCGCGGCTGCATACCCTCAACCTCGCCCCCCATACCGGAGAATGCGTTGATACGACGACTGTCCTATGCCGCCCTTGCCCCCTTTGCCCTCGCGCTGGTCCTTGGCGCCTGTGGGGGTGACGATGACGATGCGAGCGACGGAGGCGATGAGCCGACCGCTACGCCGACGCTCAGCGCTATGGATGCCCAGCGCGCGACCGTGACGGCCCAGGATCAGCCGACGGTGGCCGATACCCCGATTGCGAAGCCCACACCCATTCCAGACGATGTGCCGGTTATCCAGGTGGTCGGCGCCGGTAAGAGCTACCTTCCGCTGCGGAGCGAGTTCGAAAGCCTGCCGATGACCGAGATTACCGTGGATGGCAAGAAGGTGAAGGGCGTGAGCCTGTCCGAGGTCGCCCGCAAGGTCGGTGCGTCCTCGACGGCGGTCGTCACCATCCAGGGGACGCGGGCCGATAACCTGCGGCTCGGCGCGGTCCGCTTCACGCTCGCCGAGATCGGGGAGAACACGGTGCTGGTGCTGGACGAAGGAGGGCACGTATCGCTGGCCTCTTCGTCCATTCCTCCGGAGCAGTGGCTAACGACGATCACGGGGATCGCCCTGAACTGACCGCGGGAGGCTGCGGCCCGGGTTTCGGGTGTGACCGGCTTCACAGATAGGTGGCGGGATCCGACCTTTGGGGGAAGCCGGGCTCACCCTACCGGCCGGTGGCGGGGCCGGGACGCCGGACTACTATCGCCCGTATCACCGCGCGAGGTGGAAACCTCGCCCGAGAGAGCAATCGAATGGAAACGAACACGACGAACACGGCTGCCGCGGCAGCCACTCACGCCCACCACTGGGTCATCGAAGAGGCGAGCGGCCCGTTCTCGCCCGGCCGCTGCAAGGTCTGCGGCGCCAGCCGGGCGTTCAAGAACTGGCTTGCCGATGCGGACTTCATCACGAACGAAGAACACCGCCAGGCTGCCTGACGGTGCAACGGTCGCTATCCGCTGAGCGCCCACCCGGTCCATGCCGCGAGCAGGACGGCGGCGACGCCCGGCCAAACGGCGAGGGCGAACCTCGGCCCACCGGCCACGATGGCGAGCACGGCCTTGGTCACCGAGTTGGTGGAGAGGGCCGCCAGGATCGGGATGACGGCATCGGAGGGTGGGATCTTGCCGCTTGCTGCAAGCGCGGCGACCGAGATGGCCGCCGCGTGGGTATCGGCGAAGCCGGCCACCGCAGTTGAGATGGTGAGCCCGGCGTTACCGAGCCAGTCATGGAGTGCGGCGGAGACCAGGAGGATGCCGGTCACGGTGGAGGCGAAGACAACCGCCGCTTTGAGTTCGAATGCGCGGCCCGCCGCAGCTTCGGCCTCGCCCGGATCGCGCAGCGCCCGCAGGCCGAAAAAGGCGCCATAGAACACGGCAACGATACCCGCCGCGAGCAGTGCCCCGGTCACCTCGCGCAGGACGGCGCGGTCCGTCGCGCCGACCACCACCGCCATCTGGACAACGGTGGCCACCGTCGAGAAGACGGCGCCAGCGACGGCCGGACGGCGGAGACCTGGTTCGCGGCGTGAGCGGCCACCCATTGCGCCGATGGTCGCCGAGCTCGAAACGAACCCGGAGGCGAACCCGGCGAGGGGCAGCCCGACACGGGGGCCAAGGGAGCGGTGGGCAATGTACCCCGCCGCGCTGATCGCCATGACGATGATGACCAGGCGCCACATGGTGAAGGGGTCGAAGACGCCGTAAGGTCCGATGCGCTCATCCGGAAGAAGTGGCAGGACGACGAGCGCCGCGGCCGCAAAGAGCAGGCCATCGTGGATCTCCTGCTCCGTCAGAGCTTGCTGGACGAGGCGGTGGATTTGCGTGCGTGCGGCCAGGAGGATGGTGACGGTGACGGCGAGGCCGGCGGCGATCTGGGGCTCGCGCTGGGCCAGCGCACCGAGGAGGAATGCCGTGGGCAGCGCCACTTCTGAGGTAATGCCGGGGTCGCTACGGTCGCCGAGGGCATAGGCGATAAGCACTGCACCGCCGACGAATGCCAGGGCGACGGCGAGGACCGCCATGCTCCCGAGAGCCATCGCGACGCCGCCGAACAGCGCAACCAGGGCGAAGGTACGGACGCCGGCCGCGCCCCGGGTGGGGCCTTCGCCCTTGCGGCGCTCGCGCTCGACTCCCATGAGCAGGCCGATCCCGAGCGCCACGGCGAGCCGCCACCCCTGCTGGTCGAACGAGACGCCGCCTAGCTCCATGGGAGCAGCCCCCCGGGCGGTTGGCAGTGGCTGCCGGCGGGCATTAGAACCAGCCGCGGCGGTGGAAGATGTAGGCCATCGATCCCATGATGCCGGCCATGGCGCCCATCATCGTCGCGAAGCCCCAGTTGCTGTGGAGGCCAGGGATGTCATCGAAGTTGGTGCCGAAAATGCCGGTGATGACGGTGGCGGGGAGGGCGAGGGCGCCGACTACGGCCAGGACCTTCATGACCTCGCTCATCCGGTTGTTCAGCGCACTGAGATAGGTGCTGAGCGCGACTTCTGCGTCTTCGCGGAGCTCTTCAAGCGCCATGTCCACACGGACGAGGTGGTCGTAGACGTCCCGGAAGTAGACCTGGTTTTCGGGAGCGACGAGGTGGATTTCTCCCCTGCCGAAGCGCAGCATCACGTTCTGTTCGGGGATCAGCAGACGGCGGATCCGGCCGGCCATGCTGCGCAGTTCGAGGACGCGGCGCTGGTCCATGCGGCCGATGCCTTCGCCGACGATGGCGTCTTCGATGGCGTCCAGCTCTTCACTCATCGCGCTGACGCGCGGGATGATGGCATCGACGCTGCGGTCGAGGATTTCGTACAGGAGCCCATCGACGCCGGGCCGCACGTTTACGCCTTCGGTTAGCGCGTTGACGGCCTGGACGATCGCGGGCGGTGCCGCCGGTCCGTCGTAATACGTGATGAGGAAGTCGCGGCCGAGGAAGGCATCGAGCTCTTCCGGTTCGGGGAGCGCCTGCGCCTCGGCCATCGTCGCCGCTACGAGGAAGAGGTGGTCGCCGAAGTCGTCGATTTTCGGCGTGTGGAGGTAGGGCGAGAGGCAGTCGGCGATGGCGAGGGGGTGGAGGCCGTGGCGGTGGCCGAGCGATTCGAGGACCTCGCGGTCCGCGCCGCTGAGGTCGTACCAGCGCGGCGCCGGGCCTTCAGTTTCGCCTTCGCGCCAGTGGCCATCGACACGCGACCAGATCCGCATTGCTGGATGGTACGCCAGTCGCTGGCGAAACGGCGCGCCCAGGTTCCGGGCGCGCCGCGCGCAGGGCTACTTGAGGAGGCCGTCGAGGAGCTGTTTCCAGTCCTCGTACTTCTCCGGGTTGCCGGTGAGCACCTGGCCGTTGACCACGAACGAGGGTGTGCCGCGCAGCCCGAGCGTCTGTCCTGCGCGGTAGTCCTCGGTGACTTTCGCGACTGCGGAGTCGCCGGTGAGGCAGGTTTCGAAGGCTGCTGGATCAAGCCCCAGCCGGCCGGCCAGGTCGCGGAGACCGGCGGGTGCGAAAGCGGCTGCGAGTGCCGGTCCGGTGCCATTGGCCGCCTCTGCCTGGGCGATGAAGAGCTCCTTGTGGTACTCCCAGAAGCGATCCTGTTCGGCGGCGCACTGGGCGGCGATGGCGGCGTTCGCGGTGAGTTGTTGGAGCGGGAAGTAGCGGTAGACGAGGCGCACCTTGCCGCGCGCCACGTAGTCATCCATGAGGCGGGGCTCGGCGGTGGCCGTGAAGTGGAGGCAGTGCGGGCAGCCGAAGTCCTCGAACGCTTCGATCACCACGGGAGCATCCGCGTTGCCGATGGAGGTCCCGTCGGCGAGGCCGAGCGGAAGTTCGGCCCGGGCGATGAGCTGGCCGTGCTCCGATTGGGGTCCGGCCGCGGAGGTCTCTTCCGGCGTCGTGCCGGGCGTGGTGTCGTCGTCGTCATCGTCGCCGCTGCAGGCGGCGGCAAGAGTCATGAAGCTAGCGGCCAGGATGGCGGCGAGGATAAGGGCGGGCCTGCGGTTACGCATCGAGGAAGGCATTGATGTGTCCCATGAAGGTGTCGAACTGGTCGTGGTGGACCCAGTGGCCCGCGTCGTCGATGGCGACGGAGCGCTGGTCATGGAAGGCGCTGAGGTCGGCGTTGCCGGCGCGGGCGCCCCAGCTCTCCTTGCCCCAGATGACGAGGATGGGGCAGCGGATCTGGTTCCAGAGGTCGCGGGCGTCTTCCATATTGAATTCGTAGGGCGAGCCGGCACGGGTGTAGTTGTCGAACTTCCAGCTGTAGCCGCCATCGGCCTCCCGCACGCCGTGCTCGGTGAGGAAGCGGGCGAGTTCGGGCGAGAGGTGGCGGTTGGCCTCGCGCATGCGGTCCGTGGCCTCGTCAAGGCTGGCATAGACGTGAGGGTTGCGACCCTCGAGGCGGTGCATACTTTCGACCCATGCGCGCATGCGTTCGTGGGCGGGACGGCGTTCGCGCTGCCAGTCGCGTCCGCCCAGGCCCTCGATGGTGATCAGGCGCGAGACCTTTTCGGGGAAGGTGCCGGCGTACTGGAGGGCGACGCCTCCGCCGAGCGAGTGGCCGATGATGGTGTACGGCGCCCGGCCGATGGCCTCGCCGAGGGCGTGGATGTCGAGCGCGTAATCGATGATCGAGTAGTTGCCGCCGATGGCCCAGGCCGAGTCGCCGTGACCGCGGAGGTCCGGCGCGTAAACGCAGTAGCGCGAGGCAAGGGCCCCTGCGGTGCGCTGCCACGAGTGGGCGTGGTCACGGGTGCCGTGGATGAGGATGATCGGGGGGTTCGCCTCATTGCCCCAGACCAGGTAGTGCATCTTGAGCCGTTGCGAAGTGTAGTAACGGGACACGGGTTCCATGGCGATCAAGCGTACAGGCCGCCCCTGCTTGGTGTTACCCGCCGGAGACGAAGCGGGCGATAAGCGGGTTGGCCGCGCGCTGGACTTCAAGGATTGCCTGTTCGGGTGAGCCGGGCGGGAAGATTGCGAAGTCCTCCTCGGTACTCGTCCCGAGCGCCGCGCCGGCCGCCTGAGGGCGCCGTAGATGGTGTGGGCGGCAGCCCGGAGCACGCGCTCGATGTCGACCTCCCCGGCGGTGGCGGCGATGAAATCTAGCGGGTCGCGAAGGTGCGGGCCGGCGGCGAGAGGACTCCCGCCGAAGGCGAGCCCCCAGTGCAGGTGCGGCCCGGTGCTCAGGCCGGTCGACCCGGAGAGGCCGAGGCAATCGCCGCGGCGGACGGCCTCGCCGGGGGCCACATCGAGGCGCGAGAGGTGGGCGTAGAGCGATTGCCAGCCGGCCATGTGGGAAAGGACCACATAGGCGCCGAAGGTGGCGTCTGCGGTGGCGAGGCTGACGATGCCCGGGGCAGGCGCAAGCACCGGCCGGCCCACCGCCACACCAATATCAATGCCGGTGTGGCCCCCGGCGTGTTCCGCGATGTCGCGGGAGCCGAAGAAGGAGGTAATGGGGCCACTCAGCGGCAGGCCGGTGAGTGTGTGGCCATCGGTGTGCGCGGGCCCGAGGGATGGGTGTGACATGGGGGCACGGTGGCAGTGCGTGCCACGAGCTCCGAGGGGGAGATGGCATTGGTAAAGGGCGTTGCTGCCGTAAGCACAAGGGCTATGCGGGAAACCCCCGATAGGCGAGTATCCGCACGATGACGAAACTTCCCGAAATAGAGGGGGGACTGCCTGCGCATGTCCCAGCATGACGCTGCCTCGCAGTCGCGTAGCGACATCCTGCTCGGCCTGGCCCTGCTGGTGAACGAGCGCCGCGGCGTGGGCGAAATCTTCGAGGATTTCGCCGGGCGGATGCTGGGAGCGGTGGCGTTCGATTACGCATGCCTGTTCACGGCCGCCGAAGACCCGCGGGTGGTACGCGCCGTGGCCAGCTACCCTCCCGGTGTTGAGCCGCGCTTTGCCGGGGAGGTGTTCCCGGAGCGTTCGGTGGGCCTCAGACTCCTGGGATCGGCCCCGGGTGGAGCGGAGTACGGGCGGGGCGACATCCCGGACCTGGTGAGTGGCCGCAACCTGATGGGCTCGGGGTTCGAGCGTGCCTGGGTGATCGGTTTGCCGGCGGGCCCGGCGCCGCTGGGGTTGCTGGCCGTGGCGCGGCGGGACCCGGGGCCGTTCGGCGGGCCTGAAGTGGCGTTCCTGCGCGAGGCGGCCGGCCTCCTTGCCGGGGCGGTACAGCGGGACAGGGAACTGTGCGAAGCGCAGGCATCCGCGGCCCGGGCGCGCGCCGCCAACGCGGTCTCGCTTGAACTCAGTTCCGGCAGCCCACCGGAAGACGTTTTCGCAAGGCTCCCGGAGCTGCTGGCCGGGGCGCTCGCCTTCGACTACGCCTCGCTGATGCGCCGCGAGGGCGGCCACCTGCGCTTCCTCGCCGAGTACCCCGGGGCGATCCACGACCCCGGGACCCATTTCTTCGACCAGATCATCCCGCTGGTCCTGGAGCACGGTGGCATCGCTGAATCGCGCACCGACCGAATCGGCGAGCCTGGCGAGCAGCTTCTTGCCGGCGGGGTCGTGCGGGTGCTCGATGCGGTACTGGTGGCGGACCGCGAGCCACTCGGGCTCCTGACGTTCGGGCGCCGTGAACACCTGCCGTTCCCCGCCGCCGAGCGCGAGTTCGTCGGCCTGCTCAGTAACATCTTTGCCCAGTCCATGGCCGGACAGCAGCGGCTTGACCGTGCGACGGTCGCGGCGGCCCGCTCGCGCGTGCTCAACGAAGTTGCCCTCCTGCTGAACCAGGGGGAGAGCATCGATGCGATTTTCCAGCGGCTGCTCGACCTGATCGGGGTGGCCATTGAAGTGGACTACTTCGGACTGCTGGAAGCGGGCGGTGCACCAGGGACGATGCGGATGGTGGGTTCGCGTCCGGAGATACTCCGGCCCGCGGGAGCGGTCATCCCGCACAACGAACTGCGGCTAGACATCCTCGGCAAGCTCCCGGGTCCCGTGATCCAGTACCCGGTAGACCGCAACCCGGATGAGTCGGTGTTCAAGCAGGCGATGGTGGGGATCGGGATGCGCCGGGGCGTGTCGATCCTGATCCACCATGACGGTGCGCTGGCAGGATTCCTTTCGCTCGCGCGCCGCAACCCTGACCGGTACGCAGACGAGGAAGTCGCGTTCCTGGAGACGCTCTCCGCGATGCTCGGCCAGGCGATCGTGAGCCGGCACCGCCTGGATCGGTCCGAGAGTGCCGCCGCCCGGGCACGCGTGCTGAACGACGCGGCGCTGCTGATCAATACGGGCGCACCCGCGGAGAGCATCTTCGACCAGATCCTGCCGCTCCTGCACGAGGCGATTGACTTCGACTATGCGGACTTCTTCGAAGCCGCGCATGAGCCGGGGGTGTACCGGCGGGTGGCGCACGAGCCGTCGCTGGAAGGACACGAGCGCGTCTGGCGCCCGGCGAGCTACCTCGGGATTGAGGAAGTTCAGGCGATGGGCCGTGGGGTGCTCGGCTACCGGCTCGACCGCATCGCCGGGCAATCGGTTGGCGCCGCGAACCTGCTCAGGTCCGGGTACACCTGGGCCGCGGTGGCCCTGGGCGAAGTCGATGGCCAGGTCGAGGGGGTTTTCTCGCTTGCGCGCATCCGCGACCTGCGCTTCAGCGGGGATGAGCAGCGGTTCCTGGTCACGCTGGCACGGATGCTGGGACAGGCGATCGCGAACAGGCGGAGGCTGGAGGAGGCGGACCGGGCGGCCGCCCGCTCGCGGCTGCTGAGCGAGATCGGCGTGCTCCTGAACGACGGCAGTCCGCCGGAGGCGTTCTTCCAGCGCCTCGCGGAGCGGCTCCAGGCGATCGTTCCGTTCACGGGGA
>Ga0209477_1002545_pt1 | contig 10496 bp, 11 predicted proteins | sample KloWWTupernatant_FD_187180 | JGI IMG/M metagenome (GOLD analysis project Ga0209477, IMG submission 187180) | Active sludge microbial communities from Klosterneuburg, Austria, studying microevolution and ecology of nitrifiers - Klosterneuburg... | ecosystem: Engineered > WWTP > Aerobic digester >...
GCTCGATCCGAGCCCAAGCAGCATCCGAAAGAGTACGAGTACGCGGCACCCAACCAGCCTGCCCTCAACCGCCACCCAAAGTTAGGAGACACGCCCTAGCTGTCACGGAAGAACGCGATCGCGCTAACGACCACCAGCGACACGAGTGCAAGGGTGAACAGGGTGAGGAGGAATTTCCACATGTGCGGGCCCAGCACTGTTCCCAGCCAGCCCGCCGCGATCGCGAGCAGCACGGTTGCCACAAAGATCAGTTGTCGGCGCAGTCGAGTGATGAGCTCGGCAGGGATCTCCGTCCGCTTGCGCGGTGTCGTGACGCTCATCATTCACCCCCGTTCTGTGGCCGGTGATCCTCGATGCGCGTGTAGGGCGCGAGCATCTTCCCGTACGCGCCCACAGCTGTCACGCTCTTCGGATTGATGCGCACCACTTTGCCCCAGGTGTGAGAGAACAGGATGAGATCTCCCAGGTGGATCGTCTCGCGTGAGTGCTCGACAACTCGCCCGTCAGAAACCTGCTGCCGGCGGATGCCATTCCAGTACTCGATCTCATCGGTGACTCGATCGATCTCGCGGAGTACTCGTGCCGCGTAGTCGCCCTGCGCGGGTGGGGTGACGTCGAGCATCCCGTTGGAGAGCCGCCGAGAAGCCCCGTCCCGACGTCGACGCCAGGCGCCGAGCTCGGTTTCGAGGCGCTCGATCCGTCGCGCTACCTGGGTCGGCGCGTATCGGCGGTCCGTGGTGCGCTCGGCAGTCTCGGCACGTTCGCTGGCGTACTTCGCAGCCTGGTCGGCCTCGATGCTCTTTCGCATTGCGCTGTCCGACTTCGCGATCGCGGCACGGTGCCGCCCTTCACTGTGGTGGCCGATCTTGATCGGCTCACCCATCGGCGGCAGCGCAGCATGAGCCCGCGTCGCCGCAGCATCAGCTGCTTCCGCCTGCGCCGCTCTCTGATGTGACCTCTCGGCAAGCCGAGACACCCGGACAGATTGACGATCGCGCGCATCTGCCTCTACCTCGGCAGCGGATCGGTAGGTTTCGTCGACGGAGATCTCTACGTCAAAACCGTTCGCACGAAGCTGCGCTGCCGTCCGTTCGATGACTCGTCGTTGTGGGGCGCGATCGCGCGATCGAGGCAGGAACCACGTTGCGATGCTGCGACCCCAGCGCCATCCTTCGACCTTGAGGATCTCGGATGTTCCGTCGCCTCGGTGGGTGCCGTCGACGAGTCTGCCTTCCGCTGCGGTGTGAGAGATCGAGATCGTCATGATGCACGCCCCTCTCGCGTCTGACGCGCGCCGTCAACACTGAGCACGGCGCGGAACCCGATCTCTCGGGTCCACTCGTCGACAGCCCGACTCAGGCCGGCGTACTCGTAGACACCGGCATGCTCCGGGGAGGCTTCATGGGGATGGAAACACAGCCGAGCGCCGATCGCTTCGCGCAGCCGTTCAAGCTGCGCGTGGGCTTCGGAATCGTCCCAACCGGGGTGATGGCAGGAGACCTCGCTGAGGTAGAGGCGGCTGCGCTCGATCTGCAGAATCTGCTCGATGTCGATTCGCTCGCCGAGCAGCTCCGCGATGGGTTGCCACTCGTACCGCGGTGCGGGGATATGGCGGCTATTGGCCTCGCTCACGCTCGCGTAGTTCTCATCCCATAGCTGCTGACCGATGCGGTCAGCGCCAGCGAGAACAGCGGCGGGTGCGAGCCCGGGTGTGATGATCGGCTGCCGAGAGGCGGCTTGTGTGATGTCGGTGCTGCTGATGAGCATCGCCGTCACGAGTAGGTCGATGGTGTCCTTGTGGGCGGGGAGAGCACGCATAATGCAACCTCCAAATAGAGTTGTGTATCTGACATAGGTAACACTAGGAGAGGTTCATCGTGTTGTCAATAGCCGGGAACGTTCTGGCGGATAGCTTTGATTTGTGACGAAGTCGATATCGATGAATGAGATCCGTACGCGCGCAGCGCAGTTTGCTCGAGTGTGGCAAGACGAGCCCGGCGAGGAGCGGCAGCAGGCTCAGACGTTCGTGAGGGATCTCCTCGGGGTCTACGGGATCACCCAGAGCCGGGCTGCTTTCTATGAGAAGCGCGTGAAGCGTTCCTCGACGGGTGCCCGCGGATACATTGATGCCCTTATCCCGGGGCTAGCTCTGATCGAAATGAAGTCAGCAGGCAAGGATCTCGTCGCGGCTGAGCAGCAGGCACTCGACTACATCGACGACCTCCCCGATCCGGAGATCCCGCGCTGGGTACTCACCAGCGACTTCCACAACTTCCGACTCCTCGACCTCCGAGCAGACAACGAGACAGCACCGATTGAGTTCACCCTCAAGCAGCTGCGCGACAACGCTGACAAGCTCGCGTTCCTCGCTGGGTACGGCGAGCGAGAGTTTGGGTCGAAAGAACAGGAATCAGCCTCGATCAAAGCGGCGCGACTAATGGCCTCGTTGTACGAATCGCTTGAGGGCGCAGGCTACGACGACCACGAGGCGTCGGTGTTCTTGGTGCGGACTCTTTTCGCGCTGTACGCCGACGATGCTGGACTATGGGACCGAGATTTGTTCCTCGAGTTCTTAGAAACCCGCACGGCGGCAGATGGTTCAGATCTCGGGCCGCAGTTGTCATTGCTTTATCAGGTCATGGGTCGCGAACCGTCGCGCCGACAATCAAACCTCGACGAGCTGGTGGCACGATTCCCGTACGTGAATGGCGGCGTCTTCGAGGAGGCGGTGTCGATCCCGTCGTTTGACTCTGAGATGCGTGAACGCTTGATTGCTGCAGCGATGTTCAACTGGTCGTCGATCTCGCCAGCGATCTTCGGCAGTCTCTTCCAGGCAGTGAAGGATCGGGTCGCACGGCGCGAGCTCGGTGAGCACTACACGACTGAGGCCAACATCATGAAGGTCATCGGGCCGATGTTCCTGGATGAGTTGCGCCAGCGCTTCACGGATGGCTACCACGATTCGGGCAAGCTCAAGAAATTGCGTTCGTATATGGGTTCGATGAAATTTCTCGATCCGGCATGCGGATGTGGCAACTTTTTACTAGTTGGGTATCGGCATATGCGTGCCCTTGACCTCGAAGTTTTGCTGAGGATTCAAGAGCTATCGGGGGACACTGCCCGCACAATGTTCTTCACCGAGGAACACCTTTCGGTTCGGCTATCTAGCTTTCACGGCATCGAGCTTGAGGAATGGCCCGCACAGATCGCAGCTACTGCGCTGCACCTGGTGGAGCATCAGGCGAACCAAGCGATGGAGCTCGCGCTGGGGTCCGCTCCTGACACGCTGCCCCTTGACAAGATCAAGAGCATCGTAATTGGCAATGCCCTACGCACCGACTGGGCAAGCGTCGTGGAACCGACAGAACACCTATACGTGATGGGAAACCCTCCGTTCCTCGGCCACTACACACGATCATCAGAGCAAGCTCAGGATCTTCGAGCGGTGTGGGGCAAGGAAGACATCGGCCACCTGGACTACGTGACTGGTTGGTATGCGAAGGCGATGGAGTTGTTTGCTCAACAGGACTACGCAGGCAAGTTTGCGTTCGTCTCCACCAACTCCATCACGCAAGGCGAGCCGGTGCCGGACCTGTTCAGGCCGGTCTTCGACGCAGGGTGGCGCATCCAATTCGCTCACCGCACGTTCGCATGGACGAGCGAGGCTCCCGGTGCTGCCGCCGTGCATTGTGCGGTCGTCGGATTCGACCGGGAGAGTCGTGGCCAGGTTTCATTGTTCGACTACGGCAACAACCTTCGTGGCGAACCGGTTCGCATCCCCGTAACTCAACAGATCAACGGATATCTCATTGACGGTCCGATTGTCTTCGCCGACGCTCGTCGCAAGCCTCTCTCCCCAGAGATCCCTGCAGTCATGTTCGGCAGCATGGCCAACGATGGTGGCCACTTGTTCATCACAGATGAAGAGCACGCTCACTTGAAAGATGACGCGATCGTCTCGAAGTACTTGCGGTTGTTCGTCGGCGCTCGCGAACTCATCCACGGGACTGATAGATGGTGTCTATGGCTCGCCGACGCAGAACCATCGGATATCGCACAGTCAGAGTTCCTGAGGCAACGTATCAAGGCGGTTCGCACGCACCGCGAGTCCTCGAATCGAGCAGCGACTCGCGCGCTCGCGGATACTCCTCAGCTATTCGGTGAACGACGCCATCAAGACGTCACCCATCTCGCAATCCCGCGCCACGTCAGCGAAACCCGAAAGTACTGGACCGCTCAACTTGTCGCCCCTGAGATCATCGTGGGGGATGCCAATTTCATGATTGAAGATCCGGACGGGTTCGCATTTGCCGCGATCTCATCCTCAGCGTTCATTGCTTGGCAGCGTGCTGTCGGCGGGCGGATCAAGTCGGATCTACGGTTCTCAAGCACTCTGACCTGGAATACCTTCCCTCTCCCAGCGCTTACGGAAAAGCAGAGGATCGCGATCGTCGACGGGGGTAGGGCTGTTATCCAAGCTCGCGAGCTTCATCCACATAGATCCCTAGCTGACCATTACAACCCGCTCGCGATGTCACCTGATCTGTTGCGTGCGCATCGTGAGCTCGATACGGCGGTCGACAAAGCTCTTGGGCTGAGAGGAAGCGTCGGTGAGGCTGATCGGCTGCGTGCGTTGTTTGCGAGCTATGAGAAGCTCACGACGGCTGATGAGCTTGCGATGCCGGCGAAGTCTGCTCGCCGGCGTTCTCGTGCCGCTGGGTAGGTCTGGACGTGGTTGAGCGGTGGCCGTATGCCACGGTGTCGGTCGATGGGCAGGCGGTGATCGACGAAGACGGGGAGAACCAGGCCTGTGCGTGTGGGAACGATTCGTGGACGGAAGATTGGCGACATGCTGATCGGTTTGGCCGGCTGTCGTTTGACTCTTCGGGATCTGATGATCCGGAGGAGTACGCGGTCTGCCCGGTGTGTGGCCGGGTGTATTCCAATGCGCAGCTGTTCGTGAGCTTGGTCGTGCCGGCGGTGGCGCGGTATGACGTCACTGGTGCTGAGTTTGTTGCTGCGCTTGAGCGGTATGACCGTGTGGCGTATGGCCCGCCTCTGGACTGATCTCGTGGACATTTTCACCCGCGAAATGGACATTTCAAACTAGTCCCTAAGGCGTGAGAAAGGGCACCCGCTCGGAGCCAACTCTGTCGCGATTGTCAGATACACAACGGTGTTGGAGGGTCAGCCTCAACCAGAAGGATGAGAATGCTCAACGGGCGGGTGCCCAGGTCTCAATGCTAGCTGGCGTCGTCGATGTCGTCGATCATCGCGGGGTTGAGCAGCTGCGTGCTGATCTTTTCCAGGAGGGCTGCGAGCGCGTCGATCGAGTCGGAGATCTCTTGCGCGGTGGCGGTGCGGTCGGCGGTGAAGTAGTAGTGCCGGTAGCTGTGGCCGTGGGTGTCGGTGATGCCGGGGCCGTCTCCATCGGTGGCGGGCAGTGTGCGGGCGACGGTGGTGACGATGTGGGTTGGTTGGGTGCGGTTGCGGAGGAGAACCGTGTCGCCGGGGTGCAGCGTGGGCCAGCTGGTGGTGTTGTTGGGGTGGTGAGTGCTCATTGGCTGATCCGCTCTGGTTGGGGCATTGGTCGGCCTGCCTGGATGTCGGCGCGCTGTGCGGCGCCGCAGTCTTTGCAGTTGCTCTTGCTTGGGGTGTCGGTGGTGGTGTTGTTCTGGCGGCCGCAGTAGCCGTGTTGGAGGTCGGCTCCGGTGATGCAGATCCGGGATGCTGTTCCTTGGGGCATGGCTGCGCTTTCTAGGCTGTCTTCTCGAGTGCGGGCAGTGGCGGCAGGGCGAGGAGGCGCTGCGCTTTGGCGGATTCGATTTCGCGGGGGAGTTCGCCTTTGCGTGCGCCGGATCGGCCGTAGAGGAGGATCTTCACTCCGGTCTTGGAGACGTTGGCTGACTCGGCGATCTTGACGACGGTCATGCCGCTGGCCATCAGTGCTCGGGTGTGGATGCGGACGGGTTCAGCCGGGACGCGCGGTGGCTGTTCTGCGATGCCGGCTTCGCGGCGGCGGCGGCGTTCCTCGGCGAGGGAGGCGTCAGAGCAGGAGATCTTGCCGGGGCAGTGCTCTCGGTCTTTGCAGCCGAGTTGATAGCCGTATGCGGTGCCGTGGTACTCGGCAGGGATTTGCTGCAGCTTGCGCTGCTCCATCCATTCGCGGTGATAGATCCGGCCGGCCTCGATGCACTCAGGGCGTTCGCATCCGCGCGCTCTGCAGGCGTTGGTGCCGTGTGGTTGTAGCTGACGGGGCTGAGCGGGCTGGGGGCGTCGAGGCGCGCGCGGCTTGGGTGCTCGGTGTGCGCGCGGCTTGGGGGGAGAGGTTGGGCGGTTGTTGGTGTTCGCCTCGAGCTCATCGGTGACGGCCTGGTGGCGTTCGGTCGCATCCTGCAGCGCCCGTTCGATCGCTCCACCTACAGACAAGCCGGTGTGCGATGCAATGGTTGCGGTGGTGAGGCGCTCCTTGGTGGCAGCCAACTGCTGTCGAAGAGCCGCCCTGGTTGACCGCCAGTGGGTGAGCTCATCGACGTGTCGATCAAGTTCGGTCTCGTAGGCGTCGAGATCTCGCCGACGCTGCGCGAGCTCATCGCCCACGAGAGTACTGCTGCTGTTGCGAGCGCGGGTGAGCCAGTCGTAGTCGGCGTGTGTCCGTGCGGTGGTGACGGGCACTGGCACGGGTGCCGGCGTCAGTGTCGGTGCGGGTGCCGGCGGTGCTGCTGGTGTTCTCTTGGCGGCTGTGGTCTTCCGTTTCTTCGGTGGTGTTGGTGTGGCGGATGCAGTGCGGTCGCGGTGGCGATCGATGGTGCGGGCGGTGGCGTCTAGCTCGAGGATCTCGGCGAGTGACATGCCAGCGTCGAGGCGTCGGGCGAAGGTGAAGTCGCCGACGTAGCGGGTGTACACGGTGCGGCAGGGGATGACTGCTGGGCACGCGGCGGTGCGGCAGCCCTGACGGTATCCGGTGGGTGTTCCGTGGGGGAAGCTGTCATCGAGGAGATCGAGGGTGGACATGGGATCTTCCTCTCAGCGCGGGTCGAGCTCGAGGAGGAGACCGAGAGCGTCGGCGATCGCGCGGAGCCGGTAGCCGCGGCGCCCGTGCTCGACGTGACCGAAGATGTTGACGAACTCGAGCTCGTCACCTTCTTCCTCGAGGTAGGCGATGGTGTGGATGTCGGCGGCGTCGAGGTACTGCCAGCCGTAGCGGTCGGCGGGGGTGTCGACGCGCGATTGAATCCAGCGGACGATGACGGCGCCGAGGGGGCCGTCGGGGTTGGCGCGGGGGGAGTGTGGGTTGTTCGGGATCATCGCGTCGATGGTGCGGATGCCGTAGCTGTCGATGGTCTCGATGGTGTCGGTGTCGATGTCGGCGAACAGGTCGGAGTAGTTCGTTCCGTTCTCGTCGATCGCCCTGAGGATGCGGGGTGGGATGGTCATGATGCGGTTTCTTCCTGGTCGTGTCTGACGAGGTCAGGGGGTTGGTGTGCAGCTGGTCAGGGCGCTGCGCAGTGCGGTGATGTCATCGGGGGCGAGCCCGAGGTCATAGGTGTGGGCGATCTGTATGTAGCGGGTCGCGTAGTCGCAGGGGTTGTGCGGGGGCATCCAGCTGCTGGGTGTGCTGTCGCCTTTGACCTGGTTCGCAGTGGTGATCTGCAGGTTGAGGGGGTCGTTGGCGAACTGCAGTCGCGTGTCATCGCTCCACTGAGCGGCGCCGGTGTACCAGGCCGCTGCGAGGGGGATGATGTGGTCGACCTGGACGGGCTGGTAGCCCTCGCTGACGCGGGTGAAGGTGATCGTTTCGCCGGTGTATGGATCGTTGAGCGTGCCAGTGAGGATGACGCAGTCGTGGGTGCCGGCCTTGAAAGTGGGGTCGATGAGATCTCGGCGGAGCATGTCGTTGCGGGTATCGCAGCCATTGCGGTCGACGTCGGCCCATCGTTGGCCGAAGAGATCTCGGTCGTACTTGGTGTAGATCACGTCTGTGGCGACGGGGATCTCCTCGAGCAGCGCGAGTGCCGGCGCTGCATCACCTGCAGCATCGTCGGCCGGCGCTGGTGCTGCCGGTGCTGTGGTGGGTGCGCCCGGCGGCGCCTGTTCGGGGGCTACGGCATTGCTGTTGTCGTTGGCGGCAAAGGTGAATGCCAGCAGCAGGGCGGCGACGAGGGCGACGCCGGTTCCTGCTGCTTTTCCTACGGTGCGGTTGAGCTTCATGGTGGACCTCCGGTCTCACTGCATATAGGCCGCGATTTTGTGCCTTCGCGGACGAATCTGGGTGGACGGCCGCGAACCGGGGCACAAGGCCAGCCGGTTCGCGGCCGCGGCTCACTCGGGAAGCTGCTCGTCGTCGACGAGGGCTTCGGCGAGGATGTTGACGGCGCGCAGCACGTTGGTTGCGGTGCTGCGGATCAGGTCGACGTCGGCGCCAGTCCATCCGGCGACGTAGCCGATGGAGTAGTCGCTGGTGTCCAGTCCGAGCAGAGCGGCGACCACGTAGGCGGTCGATTCTGCTTCGGTTTCGCGGATGCCTCGGTGGCCGGATTCCCCTTCGACCTCGTCGACGTGGAGGATCGCGTGCGCGGCTTCGTGGATCATCGTCTTCGCGCGCTGTGCGGGAGACATCTTCTCGTCGACGCGGATCTGTCGGGTATCGGGGGTGGTGTACCCGTTGAGGCCTTCGCGGGCGATGTCCTCGAGCTCGACATCCCAGCCGCGGCCGCGCATGAAGGCGGCGGTGCGCTCGAAGATCTCTGTCTCATCCTCACCGACCAGGTGGTGGGCGATCTCCACCGGCTCGACGGCGTTCTCATCGGCATCCGTCTGGCTGATATCAAACACGGACAACACGGGGTAGTAAGCGCGACGGCTGGTGACCTCTTCGCCGCTCGCCTCGTCGACGTCGACGGTCTTCTTGGTGGAATAGCCGAAGATCTTGATCGACTTCTCGCCGCGGCGGACGTGCCGGCCGAGCTTCTCCCACTGGCGGTATCCGAGAACGCGGGTCGCGTCCGGGCGCTGGGCGAAGATCAGCCACGAGTTGTTCATGCTGAGGGTGCGGAAGTTCGCGGTGAACCGCAGCCATGCAACCCAGTTCTCGCCCTGGGCGAGATCGGCGACCTGAGCGGTCAGCTGGTCGTGCAGCGCCTTCGCCTGCTCGCGCCGCTGCTCGGGGGTCCGGGTCCGAGTGGTGGTCGTGCTCATGATGCCCTCCAAAGGCGTGTTGTGTATCTGACATACATAACAATACTCAGGACTGAGCGGGTGTCAAGCCCTATCCGCAAATTGGAGAGACGCGCTCTCAGGGCAGACGAGTTCAGCGCCCACCGCGGGGTCGGTGGGCGCTGAGTAGAGGGGCGGTCGCTACACGGCGAGGCCGCGGATGGTGACGGCGATCTCGTCGTCGATGTCGACGAACTCGGAGCTCTTGAATCCGACGACGACGGCGGGTCCGACGATCGGGCGGCGAGCGATCAGCGATGCCAGGGGGTTGATCGGCAGCTGCTGGATCAGCCCCTCCTCGTTGGCGATCAGGTCGTGGTTGTTGCCGATGTTGACGGTCTCGATCCAGCCGCCGACTGCGCGCTGGTAGTCCTCGAGGCAGGTGAAGGTGGCGTCGGTCACCTGGCCGTCCGTGGCGATCAGCAGTCCCTTGGTGGTGGTCTCTTTGGTGGTGCTCATGATGTCCTCCGTTGTTGGTGTTGCGTATCTGACATACACAACAATACATAGAGACACAGACACCTGCAAGGTCTTGTCGAAAGAATCTGTCTAGATTGAGCTACAGCATTTGTAACATATAGTGTTACAATTGCAACATGACTATGAACGCGATCGCTGAGCTTGGGAAGCTCGCACAGATGCAGTCGGGCCTGGTGACGACCCGGCAGGCAGCGGCAATCGGCGTCCAGCGGATGCAGCTGTCGCGCATGAGCGCGGCCGGCGTGCTCGAGCGGATCATCCACGGCGTGTACCGGATGGCTGGCGCTCCGGAGCCTGAGCACGAAGAGATCCTTGCCGCGTGGCTGTCAGTGAGCGATGGTGCCAGAACAGACGATGACGCTGCGGTGGTCGTCGCCGGCACCGCAGCCGCGCGCCTGCATGGTCTCGGAGATCTCTGGGTCGACGCGATCGACCTGGTGTGCGCGCGACGGCGAACGAGTCGGAATCCCCGGGTGCGGATGCGCACGCTGCAACTGCAGTCGCGAGACATCACCCTTGTCGACGGGGTGCCGGTGATGACTCCGATGCGCACGATCGCAGATCTCGTTGAGCAATGGACAGACCTCTCGCTCGTCGCGGATGCACTGAGTGATGCCGGATCTCGGGGAGTGGTAGATCTCAACGAGCTCGCGACCCACCTGGAACCGCTCGCCGGTCGTGACGGACTGCCAGACGGAGAAACCTTCGCAGCGCAGCTGGCAGCTGACGCCGGCCTGGGTGTCCCGGCGTGAGTGAAGAATCTCCCTACGGCAGCTGGCAGGGGATCGAGCAAGCCATCA
>Ga0209477_1002554_pt1 | contig 10486 bp, 7 predicted proteins | sample KloWWTupernatant_FD_187180 | JGI IMG/M metagenome (GOLD analysis project Ga0209477, IMG submission 187180) | Active sludge microbial communities from Klosterneuburg, Austria, studying microevolution and ecology of nitrifiers - Klosterneuburg... | ecosystem: Engineered > WWTP > Aerobic digester >...
CGGGCCGCTTGGGGATCGGCTTCGAGTGCGGCAATCGCATCCAGCACATCCAGCGACGGGTGCAGTTCATAGCTGGTCTGCAGCACCTGCATGACCTGTTCCTGCTGGCCGCTGGTCATCGCGGCGTCGGCCAGCCGCGCTGCCATCAGCGGGATGGACGCCGGCGACCGGTTGGCCAGGCCCATCAGGGTTTTCATGGCGGCGTCGTGCTTGCCTGCGCGGGTCTGCATCGCGGCCAATTCCATGCGCGCGCGCGGCGCATCAGGCGCTACCGTCATGGCCTGGCGCAGCAGCGGTTCGGCCGCTTCATCGCTGGCCTGGGCGGCCTGCTCGCACAGGTAATGGGCGATGCGGGTCGTGAAGGTGCCTTCGCTGCCGGTTTCCAGCCTGCGCGCGATGTCGGTGGCCTGGGCCCAGTCGCGCGAGCGTTCGTAATTGGCCAGCAGGGCCAGACGGGCCGAGCCTTCAAAGCGTGTGCCTTCGAGTTTGAGCAGGGCTTCTTCGGCGCGGTCAAGCAGACCAGCCTTGAGGTAATCCTGTGCCAGTGCGTGTCGGGCCCGGTAGCGGTCATCCTGGCTCAAGTCGGCCCGCGACAGCAGGTGCTGGTGCACACGCACTGCGCGCTCGTATTCGCCACGGCGACGGAACAGGTTGCCTAGGGCGAAGTGCAGTTCGGTAGTGTCGGGGTCACTTTGCACGGCTTCGATGAAAGCGTCAATGGCCTGGTCTTGCTGCTCGTTGAGCAGAAAGTTCAGGCCCTTGAAGTAGGCTTTGGGCGCTTGGCGGTTCTCCATGCGCAACTGGCGCACATCGAATCGCGAAGCCATCCAGCCCAGGACAAAAACAATCGGCAGTGCCAGCAGTATCAGGCTGAGGTCAAATTCCATATGGTGGCTGTGAAGGCGGTGGCATGGTAGATGGCTTTTCGGCGCTGACGGTGACTTCGGTTGTTGTGCGGCGGGCCAGTGCAGCAGAACGGCGGTGGCTCCACCAGCGTGGCACCATGCCCAGCACGCCAATGACCAGGCCCAGGGCAAATGCACTCAAGACCACCAGAACCAGCGGGCCGGTCCACTGCTGGCCAAAGAAAAAGCGCACGGTGGCATCGTGCTGGTTGTTTAGCGCGAAGGCAAAAAGGGTAAAAAAAATGGCTGCTTTAAGCATCCACTTAAAGAACCATGCAAGTTGTTTCATCAATCCCCCCGGTGGCTATGGATTCTAATGGCCACCGCGCGCCTTAGCGCTTGCTTTGCAACTCCAGTTCGGCGGTACGTTGGTCCACGGACTCCCGCAGGGCTTTGCCAGGTTTGAAATGGGGTACCCGCTTTTCTGGAATGGCCACGCTTTCACCGCTGCGGGGGTTGCGACCCATGCGGGGTGGACGGTGGTTGATGGAAAAACTGCCAAAACCACGAATTTCGATACGGTGCCCTGCCACCAATGCGTCGTTCATAGCGTCCAAAATGGCCTTGACGGCAAATTCGGCATCGCGATGGGTGAGCTGGCCAAACCGGTTGGCGAGTTCTTCAACAAGGTCAGAGCGTGTCATGGGAGTCGTCGAATGGGTCTATCCATGAAAAAACGACCGGAGCCCCAACACATGCGTGGGGCAGCCGGCCGTTCATTCGGTACAACAGCTAGTGATTAGTTGTTGTTATCCAGCTTGGCGCGCAGCAGAGCGCCCAGGCTGGTGGTACCGGCGTTTTCGCGGGCAGAAGCTTGGCTCAGCGCAGCCATGGCTTCGCCTTGGTCAGCCATGTCCTTGGCCTTGATGGACAACTGGATGTTGCGGGTCTTGCGATCCACGTTCACCACCACAGCCGTTACTTCGTCGCCTTCTTTCAGAACGTTACGTGCGTCTTCAACACGGTCACGGCTGATTTCGGAAGCGCGCAGGTAACCGATGATGTCTTCACCCAGGTCGATTTCAGCGCCCTTGGCATCCACAGTCTTGACCTTACCGGTCACAACCTGGCCCTTGTCGTTGATCGACACGAAGGTGGTGAAAGGATCGGAATCCAACTGCTTGATACCCAGGGAGATGCGCTCGCGGTCCACGTCCACAGCCAAGACCAAAGCCTCAACTTCTTGACCCTTCTTGAATTCGCGCACAGCGGCTTCGCCGGTTTCGTTCCAGGACAGGTCAGACAAATGCACCAGACCGTCGATACCAGCAGCCAGACCGACGAACACGCCGAAGTCGGTGATGGATTTGATCGGGCCCTTCACGCGGTCGCCGCGCTTGGTGTTTTGAGCAAACTCTTGCCATGGGTTGGCCTTGCACTGCTTCATGCCCAGGGAGATGCGACGCTTGTCTTCGTCGATTTCCAGAACCATGACTTCGACTTCGTCACCCAGGGCAACGATCTTGGAAGGAGCAACGTTCTTGTTGGTCCAGTCCATTTCGGACACGTGCACCAGACCTTCGATACCGGGTTCGAGTTCCACAAACGCGCCGTAGTCGGCGATGTTGGTGATCTTGCCGAACATGCGGGTACCTTGGGGGTAGCGGCGGTTCACGCCCATCCAGGGATCGTCGCCCATTTGCTTCAGACCCAGAGACACGCGGTTCTTTTCGGTGTCGAACTTCAGGATCTTGGCAGTGATCTCTTGACCAGCAGTCACGACCTCGGAAGGGTGACGGACACGGCGCCATGCCATGTCGGTGATGTGCAGCAGGCCGTCGATACCGCCCAGGTCCACGAACGCACCGTATTCGGTGATGTTCTTGACCACGCCTTGCACCACAGAACCTTCTTTGAGGGTGTGCATCAGCTTGGCGCGCTCTTCGCCCATGGAGGCTTCCACCACAGCGCGGCGGCTCAGCACCACATTGTTGCGCTTGCGATCCAGCTTGATAACCTTGAATTCCAGGGTCTTGTTCTCGTAGGGAGACAGGTCCTTGGTAGGACGTGTGTCGACCAGCGAGCCGGGCAGGAATGCGCGGATGCCGTTGACCAGAACGGTCAGGCCGCCCTTGACCTTGCCGGAGGTGGTGCCGGTGACAAATTCGCCGGATTCCAGGGCCTTTTCCAGGCTCATCCAGGAAGCCAGACGCTTGGCTTTGTCGCGGGACAGGATGGTGTCGCCATAGCCGTTTTCCACGGAGTCGATGGCCACGGACACGAAGTCGCCAACTTGCACTTCGAGTTCGCCCTTGTCGCTCTTGAACTCTTCGATTGGCACGTAGGCTTCGGACTTCAGTCCGGCGTTCACCACGACGAAGCTGTGCTCGATACGAACGACTTCAGCGGTGATCACTTCACCTGTACGCATTTCCGAGCGTTGCAGGGATTCTTCAAATAGGGCTGCGAAAGATTCTGACATTTAAGTTGCGGTTTGCACCGCGGGGTTAAGTTATCGAACCCCATTGCCCTTGGTGTGAACCGGTGCGCTGTCGCGCGAAGAGAGCCGTGGGGACCACGCAAAGCCGTGAGGCCTTGCTTCTGTCCAACCCTTCAGCGCGAGCTGAAAGGCTGTTTGCTTTGCCACCAGTCCAGTACGAGTTCAACGGACGTTTCGACCGTCAAATCCGAGTTGTCGAGCAACTTGGCATCCTGCGCAGGTTTCAAAGGTGCGACGCTGCGAGACATGTCCCGGGCATCGCGGGCTTCCAGATCCGCGCGAAGAGAGTCGAGTGTAGCTGAAATTCCCTTTGAAATCAACTGCTTATAGCGGCGCTCCGCCCTGCAGGCGGCGCTGGCGGTCAGGAAGACCTTGAGCGGAGCCTGCGGAAAGATCATGGTGCCCATGTCGCGGCCGTCGGCGACCAGGCCCGGCAACTTGCGAAATCCGCGTTGCAGGTCAATCAGGGCGGCCCGGACGGCCGGGAAAGCCGACACCCGGGAGGCATTCATGCCCGCTTCTTCGGTGCGGATGGCCTCGCTCACGTCTTCGTTGGCGAGCCAGATGTGGCTGCCTTCAAAGTGGATGGGCAGGCTTTGCAGCAAGGCGACGATGGCCTGCTCGTTGGCCACGTCCAGCGCAATGCCGGCACGTGCAGCCGCCAGCCCGGTGATGCGGTAGAGCGACCCAGAATCGAGGAAGTGGTAGCCCAGTTGCTCGGCCAGTACGGCCGCCAGCGTTCCTTTGCCGGATGCCGTGGGGCCGTCCACACAGATCACCGGAACGGCGTCGGGTTGGGCCTGCGCCACCGAGAACAGCGCTTCGAAATAATCAGGAAAGGTCTTGGCGACGCATTTGGGATCTTCAATGCGTACCGGCAACCGGGCCGGGTTGAACGCGGCCAGCGAGAAGCACATGGCCACGCGGTGGTCGTCGTAGGTGTGGATGCTGGCGGCCTTCCAGTCGCTGGGCGTTGCCGGGGGAGTCACCTGGATGAAGTCGGCGCCTTCCACCACGGTGGCGCCGAGCTTGCGCAGCTCGGTGGCCATGGCGGCGATGCGGTCGGTTTCCTTGACCCGCCAGCTCGCGATGTTGCGCAGGGTGGTGGTGCCATCGGCGTACAGCGCCATCACGGCCAGCGTCATGGCCGCGTCGGGGATGTGGTTGCAATCGAGGTCAATCGCCTTGAGCGGCCAGGCGCCCCGCTGGATGCGCAGCCAGTTGGGGCCGCTCTCGATGCGGGCACCCATGGCCTGGGCTGCTTCCATGAAGCGGATGTCGCCCTGGATGGAATCGGCACCGACGCCCAGGATTTTTATGCCATTTTGAGTGCTAGCCCCCGTCGCTATTGCGCCAAGCGCTATGAAATAGCTAGCAGATGAGGCGTCGGCCTCGACATGCAGTTCGCCGGGCGAACGCAACTGGCTGCCTGCGGGGATGGTGAAGCGTTGCCAACCCTCACGCAGCACCTGCACACCAAAGCGCTCCAGCAGGTTCAGCGTGATCTCGATATACGGGCGGGAGATCAGTTCGCCCACCACGTCAATCACGATGTCACGCTGCGCCACCAGGGGCAGGGCCATCAGCAGCGCGGTCAAGAACTGGCTGGACACATCACCGCGCACCTGGATGGGTGCGCCCAGGTTCAGGTGGGCCTGGCCGATGCGCAGGGGCGGAAAGCCATCGTTGCCCAGGTAGTCAATCTGGCAACCCAGCTGGCGCAGCGCATCCACCAGATCACCGATGGGGCGCTCGTGCATGCGGGGGATGCCGCTGAGTTCAAAGTCACCGCCGAGCACGGCGAGTGCTGCTGTCAGGGGGCGCATGGCGGTGCCTGCGTTGCCCAGAAAGAGCGGGTGTTTCTCAGTGGGCAGGCGCCCGGCCACGCCGGTGATACGCACGGTTGCGCCGGTCTGCTCGATGGTGCATCCCAGCGCCTTCAATGCCACCAGCATGACGCGGGTGTCATCGGAGTCCAGCAGGTCGTGGATGATGGTGGTGCCGCTGCACATGGCGGCCAGCAGGAGCACGCGGTTGGAAATGCTTTTGGAGCCCGGGAGGCTGACCTCGCCATGGGCACCTGCCAGTGCCGGCAGGTCCAGAAATGCAGTGGAAAACATTATTTGTTGAGTTTGGAGGCCATGCTCCAGTTGGCACGGGTGTCGCTGGCCTGCTGGATCAGTCCTTCGAGCGCCTCGGAGTTTCCACTGGTGATCATGAGTTCCAGTGCCTGCAGGTTGCGTTGGAATATCTTGCTCTGCGCCAGCAGCTCTTCGCGGTTGGAGACCATGATGTCGCGCCAGACCTTAGGGTCACTGGCGGCGATGCGGGTGAAATCGCGAAAGCCCGGACCCGCCAGCGACAGGTAGTCCTTGCCTTGCGGTTGGCCTGCGATCGAGTTCATCAGGGCAAACGCAATCAGGTGGGGCAGGTGGCTGACGGCCGCGAACGCAGAGTCATGCTGTTCGGGCGACATTTTCAGGACGCGGCAGCCCAGCGCGGTCCAGAGGTCGACCGCTTTCTGCAACTGGATGGTCTGGGTGCGCTCAATCGGCGTCAGGATGACCTGGCGCCCGGCGTACAGGTCGGCGTCGGCGTGCTCCACGCCCGAGAGTTCCTTGCCCGCGATCGGGTGGGCGGGTACGAACAGGCCGACATGCTCGCGCAACGCACGGCGGGCCGCGTCGATCACGTCGCGTTTGGTGGAGCCCACGTCCATGATCAGCATGTTGGGCGTGACCAGGTGTTTGATGGCCTTGAAGGTGGCTTCGGTGGCGGCGACCGGCACCGCGATCAGCACGATGTCGGCCCCGGAGACGGCCAGCAGTGCGGAGGGCGCTTCGATGTCGATCACGCCCATCTGGCGTGCCCGCTCGGTGGTACTGGGTGACTTGCTGTAGCCCACCACCCGCTTGACCAGACCCGCGCGCTTGAGGGCCAAGGCAAACGAACCGCCCATCAGGCCGCAGCCGATCAAACCTAGCTGTTCAAACATATGAGTTCCTGTGCAAGCGTGTCAATCGGCCAACGGGTATGTACCCAGCACCTTGTAAAAGGCGCACAGACTCTGCAGGTCTTTCAGGGCGGCCGCCACATGGGGCTGCGAGGGGTGGCCCTGCAGGTCGATATAAAAATAGTACTCCCATTGGCCGGAGCGTGCGGGACGCGACTCGAACCGCGTCATGGAGACTCCGTGCATTTTTAACGGAACCAGCATGTCGTGCACCGCGCCGGGCCGGTTAGGCACCGACACCACCAGGCTGGTGCAGTCCTTGCCTGACGCCTCGGGTGCGGGCAGCACACTGGGCAGGCACACCACCACAAAGCGGGTGCGGTTGAAGGCTTCGTCCTGGATCGCGTGCGCCGCAATATGCAGGCCAAACTCGGAACCCGCGCGCTCGCTGGCAATGCCAGCCCAGGCCGGGTTGCCGGCGGCCAAGCGGGCGCCTTCAGCATTGCTGGAGACGGCGCGGCGCTCGGCGTGGGGCAAGTGGGTGGTCAGCCATTGCTGGCACTGTGCCAGCGCCTGCGGGTGGGCCAGCACGACTTCAATGCCGTCCAGCGATGCAGTGCTGCGCAGCAGGTGGTGGCGCACCAGCAGGCTGATTTCGCCCACGATGTGCAGCGGGGAGTTGAGCAGCAAATCGAGCGAGCGGGTCACCACGCCCTCGGTGCTGTTCTCCACGGGGATCACGCCAAACTCTGCCGAGCCGGCGGTCGCTGCGTGGAACACTTCGTCAAAGTTGGCGCAAGGCACGTGCGTGATGCTGGAGCCAAAAAACCGCTGTGCAGCCTCTTCGCTGAAGGTGCCCTTGGGGCCCAGGTAGGCCACGCGTTGCGGCGCTTCCAGCGCACGGCAGGCCGACATGATTTCGCGCCAGATGATGGCCACGCTCTCGTTTTTGAGTCCACCCTGGTTGGCTTGCTGCAGGTTGGCGATGACCTGGGCTTCGCGCTCGGGACGGAACACCGCCGAGCCCTCCACCTTCTTGATTTCACCCACCTCATGGGCCAGGGATGCGCGGCGGGAGAGCAGGGTCAGCAATTCCTGGTCGACAGCGTCGATCAGGACTCGGAGTTCGGGGAGGGTACGTGCCATGTTGGTTGGTTCAGCCGTGGGTGCGCTCAAATTCCTGCATGTACTGCACCAGCGCCTGTACGCCTTCCAGCGGCATGGCGTTGTAGATGCTGGCCCGCATGCCACCGACCGACTTGTGGCCCTTGAGCTGAAGCAGACCGGCAGCTTTGGCGCCGGCCAGAAAGGCGTCGTTCAGCGCTTCGTTGCGCAGGAAGAAGGGCACGTTCATGCGCGAGCGGGCGCCCCGGGCAACGCCGTTCATGTAAAAGCCGGAGGCATCAATCGTGTTGTACAGGAGCTCGGCTTTGGCGATGTTGCGGGATTCCATCGCCGCAATACCACCCTGTCGCTTGAGCCACTGGAACACCAGACCCGCCATGTAAATGGCATAGGTGGGAGGCGTGTTGTACATGGAGCCGTTGTCGGCCACGGTTTTGTAGTTGAAGGCGCTCGGGCAGATCGGCAGGGCGTGGCCCAGCAGGTCTTCGCGCACGACCACGAGGGTGAGGCCAGCAGGACCCAGGTTCTTTTGCGCGCCGCCAAAGGCCAGGCCCACTTTGCTCCAGTCCACCGGGCGCGAAGCTACGTGAGACGAAAAGTCGATCACCAGCTCAGCCTTGGAGCCCAGGGCCTTGAGGTCCGGCAGGGTGTGGAATTCCACGCCATGGATGGTCTCGTTGGTGCACAGGTGCACATAGCTGGCGTCGGTGCTCAGGTGCCAGCTGCTGGCGGGCGGAATGGCCGTAAAACCACTGTCTTTGCCCGATGCTGCAGTGTTGGCCTGGCTGTACTTGCCGGCTTCCTTGAGTGATTTCTCACTCCAGCTGCCGGTCACTACAAAATCAGTCACACCAGGCTGGCCTGCAGGGGTGCGCAGGGCGCTGAGGTTCAGCGGAACGATGGCGTTTTCAGCCAGACCGCCACCCTGCATGAACAGGATCTTGAATTGGGCCGGCACCGCCAGCAACTCGCGCAGGTTGGCTTCTGCTGCCTCGTAGATGCTCTGGAACTCCTTGCCGCGGTGGCTCATCTCCATCACACCCATGCCGCAACGCTGGCCGCTGGCATCGGGCCAGCTCAACATCTCGTCGGCGGCTTGCGCCAGCACTTCCGCTGGCATGGCGGCCGGTCCGGCCGAGAAGTTGTAAGGGCGTTGCATCGCAGGTTATGGGTTAAATGGGGCTCTAGCCCCCGTTAAATATGCGCAAGCAGCTATTAATTTTATAGCAATTGTGCTGATTTAGGTGCCTTCTGCTTCTTGGCCTGCATCGTCGCCCGATTCCGCATCGGCCGGGTTGGCATCGTTTTCCACAATGCGCTGCAGGCCGCTGAGTTTGGAGCCTTCGTCCAAGCCAATCAGGGTCACGCCCTGGGTGGCTCGGCCGAGTTCACGGATTTCGCTGACCCGGGTGCGTACCAGTACGCCCTTGTCGGTGATCAGCATGATCTCGTCGTCGGCATGCACCAGCGTGGCCGCGACCACTTTGCCGTTGCGCTCGGATTGCTGGATCGCAATCATGCCCTTGGTACCACGGCCGTGGCGGGTGTATTCGGTGATGCTGGTGCGTTTGCCGTAACCGTTTTCGGTGGCGGTCAGCACGCTTTGCTGCTCGTCTTCTGCCACCAGCATGGCGATCACGCTCTGGCTGGGGTCCAGTGACATGCCGCGCACGCCGCGGGCATTGCGGCCCAGCGGACGTACATCGTCTTCGTCAAAGCGCACAGCCTTGCCGCCGTCACTGAACAGCATCACGTCGTGCTTGCCGTCGGTCAGCGCAGCGCCAATCAGATAGTCGCCTTCGTCCAGGTTCACGGCAATGATGCCGCCCTTGCGTGGGTTGCTGAATTCGTCCAGCGCGGTCTTCTTGACCGTGCCCATGCTGGTGGCCATGAACACATACTGGTCGGCCGGGAAGGTGCGCTTTTCACCGGTCAGTGCCAGGACCACGGTGATTTTTTCGCCTTCCTGCAGCGGGAACATATTGACGATGGGGCGGCCGCGCGAACCGCGCGAGCCCTGCGGCACTTCCCAGACCTTGAGCCAGTAAAGGCGGCCACGGTTGGAGAAGCACAGGATGTAGTCGTGGGTGTTGGCCACGAAAAGCTGATCAACCCAGTCGTCTTCTTTGGTGGCCGTGGCCTGCTTGCCGCGCCCGCCGCGCTTCTGGGCGCGGTATTCGTGCAGGGGCTGGCTCTTGATGTAGCCGCTGTGGCTCATGGTCACCACCATGTCAGTGGGGGTGATCAGGTCTTCGGTGGACAGGTCGAACGAAGAGTGTTCGACCAGGCTGCGGCGTGCGCCCAGTTTGGTCTGGCCGAATTCCTGTTTGACGTGACCCAACTCTTCACCAATGATGGTGGAGACGCGTTCGGGCTTGGCCAGAATGTCCAGCAGGTCTTCGATCTCGGCCATGACCTCTTTGTATTCCGCAATGACCTTGTCCTGCTCCAGGCCAGTCAGGCGCTGCAGGCGCATCTGCAGAATTTCCTGGGCCTGGGTTTCTGACAGGCGGTACAGGCCGTCGCTGCCCATGCCGAATTCTTTTTCCAGACCGTCGGGGCGATAGTCGTCCGCATTGACCACGCCGCCATCGGCACGCGTGCGGGTGAGCATCTCGCGCACCAGCTTGCTGTCCCAGGGGCGGTTCATCAACTCGACCTTGGCCACAGGTGGTGTGGGTGATTCGCGGATGATGCGTATGAACTCGTCGATATTGGCCATGGCGACAGCCAGACCTTCCAGCACATGGCCGCGCTCGCGCGCTTTGCGCAGGTTGAACACCGTGCGGCGTGTCACCACTTCGCGGCGGTGGTTCAGGAAGACCGAAATCAGGTCCTTGAGGTTGCACAGCTTGGGCTGGCCGTTCACCAGGGCCACCATGTTGATGCCGAAGGTGTCCTGCAACTGGGTCTGCTTGTACAGGTTGTTCAGCACCACCTCGGGTACTTCGCCGCGCTTGAGTTCGATTACCAGGCGCATGCCGGACTTGTCCGACTCGTCCTGGATGTGGCTGATGCCTTCGATCTTCTTCTCGTGCACCAGCTCGGCCATGCGCTCCTGCA
>Ga0209477_1002555_pt1 | contig 10483 bp, 9 predicted proteins | sample KloWWTupernatant_FD_187180 | JGI IMG/M metagenome (GOLD analysis project Ga0209477, IMG submission 187180) | Active sludge microbial communities from Klosterneuburg, Austria, studying microevolution and ecology of nitrifiers - Klosterneuburg... | ecosystem: Engineered > WWTP > Aerobic digester >...
TGAGCGTGCTCGCGAGATCGGCCTCGTGACGGAGGTCGTTCCACGCGACGACCTTCCGGGCCGGGCGCTCGAGGTGGCGCAGATCATCGCCGACTCTCCCCCCTTGGTCGTGCAGGGCACGATGCGGGCGCTGTGGACCGCGTTCGACACGTCACGATCGCAGGCGATCGACCTGGCGAACCTCTTCACCCGGATCGGCTCGGACGCAGCGGCGTTCAAGGCCGGTCAGGAACGTTTCGCGTCGGGTGAGCGTCCGAACTGGAAGCTCCGCTAGCCAGTCACCCGCCCGCACCGGGGCCGCGCCCGTTGCACATCGACCACACCGCTTGGGTGATGGAGCCGATGGCGCCGCTGGTGCTCCGGTTCACGCACATCACGGCGACGTGATCGGAACGAACCGATCGAGCTCATCGGCGATGCCGGCCATGAGCTCGTCGACATCCGGACAGGCGGCGGTGTCGGCGAGGACCCCGAACGTCACGACCCCGTCGTAGGAGAGGATCGCGATGCTGAGCGCCAAGTTGCCGGCCAGCGGGACGATCGGCACCGTCGTGCGCATCCTGGCTCCGTCGAAGAACAGCGGGCACGGCGGACCGGCGACGTTGGTCACGACCACGTCGACGAGCGGCTGGCGATGGACGAGTTGACCCGCGCTGCGCAGGGCGACGGCGGGGATGACGTCCATGGCATCGACGAGCAGGGCGGTGCCGTCGGGCACGTGTCGGGACTTGTGGTGCGAGGTCGCGGCACGAACCGCCTCCAGCCGGGCGTCGGTCGTGTCGAGGTCGACCGGTAGCGGGACCAGCAGCGCCGCCACCCGGTTGCCGGACGCATCGTGTTGATCGGCGTCCCGCGTGGAGACGGGCACGAGCGCGAGTGGAGCGGAGCCGAGCGGGAGCTCGCCTCGCCCGTCGAGCAGACGACGTTGCCCTGCTGCAGCGGCGGTCAGCGCGAGGTCGTTCAACGTCACCTCGCGGGCGTGGGCGGCGGCGAGCAACGGGGTCAACGGGCGTTGCACCCAGCGCAGAGTCCGTCGCGAGCCCACTGGACGGTCGAGCGACGTCCTGACCGGGCGTTCGCCGCGCTGGAGTGACCACAGCGCGTCGGCGATCCCGCCGATCCCCGCTGTCAGCTTCGACGGCGTGGCGACGAGCGATGCGGAGCGGACGAGCCAACGAGCGGGTGTCACCAGCAGCTCCACACCGGCGTGGAGGAGGAGCTGGGTCTCGGTCGGCGGCCGTCGCGGCGTCCAGTCGTCGGCTGTCTCCGGCGGTGCGTCCGGTGTGAGGTCGAGCAGCGCGGCGGCGAGGTCCACGTCAGCGACGCCGTCGACCATGGCGTGGTGGATCTTCTCGACGACGGCGACGGATCCATCCTCCAACCCGTCGATGAACCAGAGCTCCCACAGCGGGTGTCGACGGTCGAGCACGGCCATCTGCAGCTCGGCGCAGAGCTCGGCGAGCTGGCGGTCGTCGCCGGGCCGGGGGAGGTGGAGGAGTTGCACGTGGCGTTCGATATCGAAGTCGTCGTCATCGATCCACACCGGCCGACCCGCTCCGGACCAGCTCGACACGGTCCGCCGTCGCAGTCCCGGCACCAGCGGAAGGCGGTGGGCGACGTGGTCGCGCACCGCGTCGAGGCGGAAGCGGCCGTCGGGTGCGCGGAACGGGTCGCCATCGAAGATCGACAGGGCACCGACGTGCATCGGCGTCCGGGCCGTCTCGATGTCGAGGAACGTGGCGTCGAGCGCGGACATGGCGTCGAACGAACCCCATGACCTTCCGATGGGCAGCGGTCGACCGTCGGTCCGCTCAGAGGGGGTCATCTCTACGATGATCCGTCGCGGTGGCGCGTTCGTGAAGGGACCAAGGTCACAGCACCGTCGGCAGGTTGATCAGGGAGATCGGCCAACCTGGAGCCACCGGTAGGGGCTGGAGTCGCGACGTGCGAGGAGGTCATCGCCACGAGGACAGAGGAGGGGAGTCAGACCCGAGCGAGCTCCAGGTGCAGCCGCTCGATACCGAGCCCCGATGCCGACACCTCGACAGCGCTCGGTGTGAAGCGCTTGGCCCCGAGGTGGTTCGTCACGAAGTCCTGCACCTCGACCGGCTGCGACGGGAGGTGGTCGAGGAGGTCGATCGGCGCTTCGATGGTGCCGTACATCACCCTGGGTTGATCGGAGATGCCTGGTAGCTGGGGGGATTGGCGTAGGCCGTCGACGGTGTGGAGGGTCAGTGTCAGCTCCGCCCCGCTGTCGAAGTCGATCGTCAGTCGGGTCGGGGTGACAGCGACGTCGAACCGGTCGATCGCCGCCCTCCAGCCGCGTCCGCTGTCGGCCAGGTAGCTGTACGGCGACAGGGGGCCGAGCGTCTCGGCCGAGCGGTCGGCTCGTGAGTTCTCCAGGACGGTGCCGCTCAACGGCTGTCCGGTCCGGACGAAGGTCCACGACCTCGCCTCCAGGGCCTTCATCCAGTACCCGGTTCGACCGCGGTTCCGGCCCTCGACGCGCAGCTCGCGTGCAGCTGATCCGATGCCCGTGCGATGGATCGAGATCCGGTCGGTGATCTCGCCTGGCACCTTCGGCTGTTGCACCCAGCCCGGTGCCGGGAGCTGGATCGCCGCGTAGCGGCTGTCGAACCGGGCGCTCAGCAGGTCGGGGGCCTCTGGCAGTTCGCTCTGGTCCTCGTACGAGTAGCGGAAGAAGAGGACGTCGGAACCCGAGATGTCGAAGTCGTAGAGGCGGGTGTACATGTCGCCGTAGCGGTTCGTGATCAAGGTGCTGGACGCGCTCGTCGACAACGCCACGGCCCGGAAGCGGCCGTCGTAGGGAGTGGCCATCTCGTAGGCGTGGTCGATGGGGAGCCAAGGGTCCTGGAAGCGGATGCGCTGACCGCCGTCGGTGAGGCTGAAGACGTGGGACACCTTCTGGCTGCCGACGAGGTGGTCGTTTCCCGCGGTGTCGCGCCACACCCTGTCCTCGGTCGGTGAGATCACCGACCAGGACCAGGCGATCGTGCTCGGCGGGAGCCGGTTGCCGGGGCCGAGCCACAAGAGCGGGCCGAAGCGATCGGTCCAGTTCCAGTGCCTGGGCGCGTTGAGTGCGTGGTCCATCGTGTGGAAGCGACCGTCGCGGTCGCCCATCATCACCTCGTCACCGTCGGCCGACACGCCGGCGACCCGACCTGCCAGTGGCGCAGGCACCGTCACCTCCCGCCAGCCACCCCGTGCCGCAGCTTCCTTCGTGAAGACTCGACCGTCCCGGGCGATGAAGCTCCATCGCCGGTTGAAGGTCTCCGTCGTCGTGCGGAGGTAGATCTGCTCTGGAAGTCCGGCAGGCGCCGGCGGGAAGGCCTCCAGGCCCTCGGTCGACTGATCGGGGGCCATGTCGGGAAGGCCGGCAGTGCCTCCCAGGGTGCAGCCGCTCAGGGCCACGGCCGCGCTTGCCGACAGCGTCAGCGACAGCCCGAGTGCCGCTGCACCGGCGCGCCACCTCGTACCGACGCGGCCGCGAGCTCGGTTCGGACGGAGCGACATCCGCGAAGGATGCCACTCCGTGGCGTGCTCAGCTGAGCTCGGCGGCCTGTCGGGTGACGACGGTCGACAGGAGCCCATCCATCGTGTCCTGGAAGTACGTGGTGCCGATGTCGAGCAGCATCACGGCAGACACGACGTTGTCGGTGCGGATGAAGTGGAAGCCCAGCTCGCCGTTCAGCTCGGTGCCGTCAGGGCCGGCCAAGGAGAGCGTGCCGCCGACGCCGGCCGAGCCGTCGGCCAGATCGGTCCCGCCGGTGCTGGGGGTGAGCTCACTGACGGTCGCGTCCGCTCCGCTCTCGGCCATCGCGTCGGTCAGGTACGTCGAGATGCACGTGGCGAACTGCTCGGTGGCGACCTCGTCGACGATCGCCTCGGCGGCGGCGTCGTCGGCGACCACGATCGTCGACATCCGAACCATCTGCGTCTGGGCGCCGTCCTCGCTCGCGATCGAGAAGTCGTCGCTGTCTGCAGAGGCGAGCTTCACCTCGTCGAGATCGACGTCGGTGAAGCACTTGTCCATGTCACCCTCACCCTCCTCGGAGGGCTCCGACGTCCAGTTCTCCGCGAAGTCGTCGATCGTGATGTTGATCGACTCGGCCAGGGCCAGGGCATCGGGATCCTCGGCGCCATCGTCGGCGGCCTCTGTGGTGGTCGTCGTGTCCTTGGCTGTGGTCGTCGGCGAAGCGTCGTCGTCGGACGAGCAGCCGGCGGCGAGCAGCACTGCGGCGATGACGGCCAGGAGCGCGGCCCGGCCCGAGGTGGTGGAGTGGGCACGCAGTGAGGTGGCCATGAGGTCCTTCGCGGAGTCGACGGGACCCTGAACGCTATCGGCCCCCCGTTCTGTTCGGCCCTTCACAACGTTTTCCTTGTGATCGGACGAACAGAACGGGGGTGGAGCGGGATGGACTGCGGGTGATGCAGTGTTGTGGCTGACGACGGCCGACTGCGACCTGCTGCCAACGAAGGGGCCACGACATGACGACCGAACGAGCGATCCTTGCCAACGGGTGCTTCTGGGGTTCCCAGGAACTGCTGCGCCACGCCGCCGGGGTGATCTCCACCCGCGCCGGCTACTCGGGAGACCCAGCCACGCCGAATGCCACGTACCGCCGTCACGGCGACCACGCCGAGGCGGTCGAGGTCGTCTTCGACCCCGATGTGGTGTCGTACCGACAGCTGCTCGAGCTGTTCTTCCAGATCCACGACCCGACGACGTCGAACCGTCAGGGCAACGACATCGGCCGCAGCTACCGCTCGGCGATCTTCACCACCAGCGACGAGCAGCGTCAGGTTGCGCTCGACACGATCGGCGACGTCGACCGCTCGGGTCGCTGGCCCGGCCCTGTCGTCACCGAGGTCGAACCTGCCGGCGAGTTCTGGGAGGCGGAGCCGGAGCACCAGGACTACCTGCAGAAGCACCCCGGCGGCTACACCTGCCATTGGACCCGTCCGAACTGGACGCTCGCCGACTCCTGACGACCGCCGCTGAGATCCCCCGGCTGGGGGAGGTTCGTGGACCGGGGCGGCTCCAGCATGCTCCCATGGACTCTGGAACCCGTGACCGACCGATCGGTTCGGGAGATCATGTTCCTGTGGGATCGGGTGAAGATGGGGGAGTGGAGAGCCGCTCACGTCCGTCCGGAACGGTCGCGTTCGTGTTCATCGACATCGAGGGGTCGACCGCGGCCTGGGATGCCGAGCCCGACGCGATGGGTGTCGCCGTCCGACGACTCGAGGATCTGCTCGACGCGGTGGCGGCCGGGACATCGGGCCGGCGTGCCGTCGAGCAGGGCGCAGGTGACAGCGCGGTCCTGGCGTTCGACCGGCCGAGCGATGCCGCGCTCGCCGCGCTCCGGTTGCAGCTGAAGATCGCGGCGGAGTCGTGGCCGACCTCCGCGCCGCTGCGGGTTCGCGCTGCCTTGCACCTCGGCGAGGTGGATGTAGGAGCCGACGGCACCTACCGCGGTCCGACGATGAACCGCTGCGGCCGGTTGCTGTCCTCAGCGCACGGCGGTCAGGTGGTCGCATCGGGCTCGTTCGTCGCTGTGCTCGGCGAATCGGCCTCCAACGGCGACGGCGAGCTGGCCGAGGCGGGCTGGGTCGACCTGGGCGCTCACACCCTGCGAGGGATCCCCGCTCCGGTGAGGATCTGGCAGCTCGTCCACCCGGCTCTGGAGTCGGACTTCGCGCCGTTGCGCACCCTGGAGGGGCGTGGACTCGACCTGCCCGGCTGGTCCTCGAACCTGGTCGGACGCTCGGCTGAGCTGGCACGGCTCGACGACCTCCTCGCGTCGAGCCGGGTCGTCACCGTGCTCGGCCCGGGCGGATCGGGCAAGACCCGCCTGGCGGTCGAGGCTGCGCACCGATCGCTCGACGACCACGATTCGGTCGAGTGGATCGACCTGGCGAAGGTGGCTCACCGAGACGGTGTGGACGACCTCGTCGTCTCGGAGCTGTCGATCCACGCCGGGCCCAGGGCGCCGCGCCAGCGCATCGTCGAGCACCTGCGGGCTCGCCGGGCGCTGGTCGTCCTCGACAACTGCGAGCACGTCCTCCACGCGGCTGGATCCCTGGTCGAGGACGTGGTGGCGAGCTGCTCCGGCGTCACCGTGCTGACGACCAGTCGTGAGCCGCTGGAGCTCGGTTCGGAGGCGCTCCTGCGACTAGGGCCGCTCACGGTTCCGATGGATGCCGAGGGTGTCGACCTCTTCGACTGCGACGCCGGGATCCTGTTCGGGGAACGGGTGGCGCGGGTGCGCGAGGGTGGGATCGACAGCGCCGAGGATCGAGCGGCGGCGGCGGAGATCTGCCGCCGTCTCGACGGGATCCCGCTGGCGCTGGAGCTCGCTGCGGCGAGGGCGCGGTCGATGCCGTTGACGGTGGTCGCCGAGCGCCTGGAGCGGCGCTTCGCGCTCCTCGTCGGCGGGACCCAGACTGCCCTGGCGCGTCAGCGGACCCTGGAGGCGTCGGTGGCGTGGAGCTACGACCTGCTCGATCCGGTCGAGCAGTCGGCCGTTCGTCAACTCAGCCAGTTCTCCGGTCCGTTCGACCTCGTCGATGCGATGGCGTTCCTCGACGTCGCGGAGCCCGACCCCCGAGATGTGGTGGCGTCGCTCGTCGATCGGTCGCTGCTGCTCGAGGAGCGGGATGCAACGACCGCCCGGTATCGGATGCTGGAGACCGTCCGCTTCTTCGCCCGTGACCGAGCGCTGCAGGCCGACGAGTCTGCGACGCTGCGAGACCGACATCTCGCATGGGTCAGCGACGTCGTCCGCTCCGAGTCGGCGACCTTCGAACAGGCGGGCGCGGCCGCCGCGCTGCTCAGGTTGGATCGGATCGTGGAGGAGATCCGCGCCGCACTGGACTGGGCGGCGAGCACGGACCGCCCGGCCGACGCCCTGGAGATCCTCACCGACCTCATGTGGTACTGGGTGTGGCGGGGCATGGCTGGCGATGCGCTGCGACGGTACGAGGAGCTCGGGCCGCTGGACGGCATCGTGGACGACCACCTCTTGGCCCGGGCGGGGTTCGCCCGCTTCAAGGTCCAGTCGCACGCGCTGCCCGACCACGACGCGCTCGAGGCATGCGCAGCCGCGACGCTCGACGAGGCGATCCGGGTGGGGGACACGGCGGTCGAAGGTCGACTGCGGCTGCTGCTCGCCACCCACCGTGGGTTTCGGGACCCTGTCGGTCAGCGCAGCGACCTCGATGCCGCCGCCGATCTGTGCCGCGAGCACGGTGGTCCGTTCTGGTCGGCGATGGCCGACTGCCACGTCTCGCAGTCGCTGCTGTTCCAGGTCCGGCTGCTCGACGCCCAGGTGCCGGTGGCCGCGACGGAGCGGGCCGCCGCGGCGAGCGGGATCCGGCAGCTGGTCGTCGAGTCGATCGGGCGTCGGGCGACGATCGCGTTCGGCCTCGGCGACCACGACGGCGCGCTGCAGGCGCTCGCCGACGTCGACGCAGCTCTGGAGGGGGTCGACAGCAGGGAGATGCGGGCCATGACGCTGGCTGCCGCGACCTGGGTGCACGTCCACCGAGGCGACGTCGAGGGGGTGATCGCACGGACCAGCCGGGAGATCGACGACTACGTGCGCGACGAGGACCTCCAGTTCGTGCCACTGCTCCTGGCGCCGCTCGCTGCCGCCCGGATCGCGGCGGGACAGGCTGCCGTGGCGTGCGAAGAGCTGGCCGTGGTGTGGAACCACCCGGAGGTGCAGGCGGCGAAGGTCTACGGCTTCGTCCTGGTTCCGGTGTACGCGGCGGCGCTCCGCGCCGCGGGGAAGGCGACCGACGCACGCACGCTGGTGCTCGACGGGCTGCAGATCGCCGCTGGGCTGGAGTCGGATGCGTTCGCCGCGCAGTTGGCGCTCCTGCTCGGCGCCTTCGACCTCGACGACGGAGACCCCGCATCGGCGGAGCCACGCCTCCACGACGCGCTCGACGCATTGCACCGAGCAGGGCATCGCCAGGACGTGTGCGACGCGCTCGAGGAGCTCGCCCACCTGGAGCTGGACTTCGCTCGCCCGGCCGCCGCTGCAGTCCTGCTGGGTGCTGCCGCGGCCGAGCGCGACGCGCAGCGGGTGGTGCTGCGGCCTTGGCGCCAAACTGCGTTCGACGACACGGTGGCGCGGACCCGAAGCGAGCTGGGAGACGACGAGATGGAGGAGCGCTGGGCCCGTGGCGCGGCGCTGACGCTCGATGAGGCAGTGGCGCTCGCTCGACGCGGTCGCGGCGAGCGCGTCCGACCGACGTTCGGCTGGGACGGCCTGACCGACACCGAACGACGGGTCGCGCAGCTCGCAGCGGACGGCCTGACCAACCCGCAGATCGCCGATCACCTCGTCGTCGGCCGCGAGACGGTCAAGTCCCACATGGCGTCGATCCTGCGGAAGCTGGGGGTGCGGAACCGGACGGAGCTGGCCCGACTCGTGGCCTCGCTGCACGCCGGACCCTGACTGTTCGTCGGGTGGCGTGCTGGGTGACCTGTCCGCGCTCCGGCCTGGTGGGAGCAGTCGGAGGTGGCGCCCGGTCAGTGCGGCCGATGCTGGTGGGTGTCCGCTCGCCGAGAGAGGACCCGTTGGGCGATCATCGCAGCGAGAGCTCCGGTGACCAGCAGGACGCCGGCCAGGCGGATCCACACGTCGTCGACGGCGACAACGATCGCGGCGATCGCTGCGAGTGCGACCAGCACGGCGAACGCCTCGCCCAGCGAAACCCCACGCTCGGGTGCGTCCTTCCAGTCGAACTCTCCGATCTTCGGCGTGATGTCGATCCGGTGCTGAGCCATCGTGTCCACCTCTTCGTGATCGGCCGTCCCCCGGCGACTGCGTCATGTCGTTCGGCCGTCTCCTACCCAGCGTCGCCACCCCCTCAACCCCGCGCTGCTGTGCGTTCCTGAGATCGACGTCAGGGTGGGTAGGGTCGGGTCCCGATCAGGTGCAGGGCGTCGTCGGTCCCGACGACCCCGCAGGGAGGGCGATCAGGTGAGCGAGTCGAACGAGCTGTACCAACGGGGTGCGGCCAAGATGCGTGAGGTGTACGCGGGTGACGTCGTCGAGCTCCCAGAAGGGACGATGGCCTTCAGCGACGTGATGATGCGCTCCCTGTTCGCCCAGGTGTGGACGCGGGACGAGCAGCTCGACCGCAGGTCTCGGCGCTTGCTGCTGATGGGTGTGATCGCGGCGCAGGGCCAGAGCGACACCTGGAAGATCCAGGCTCGCGCTGCGCTTCGCCACCGCGAGCTGACCGCTGACGAGCTCCGCGAGACGCTGGTGCAGTTGGCCCCCTACGCCGGCTACCCGAACGTTGCACCGCTCGTCATGGCGTGCGAAGAGGTCATCGGTGCCTGGAGCGCAGAAGGGGAGCCGGGCTACGAATCGGACGGCTGAGTCCGGTTGCGTAGCGGGCCAACGGACTCGGACTGGATGCGTCGCTTGGTGGCCGCCCATGCACAGATGAGGCAGGTGGTCATGTCGTGGCGGAGCGCGGGGCAGTGCTCCCTGCCGAAGTAGATGATCTGCAGGTGGCGACGGTTCCACGTGTCGGTCGGGAAGACGGCCTTGAGGTCCCGCTCGGTGCGCTCGACCGTGGTCCCGTTCGACAGACCCCAACGGCCAGCCAGTCGGTGGATGTGGGTGTCGACCGCGAACGCGGGATGTCCGAACCCCTGGGACATGACCACGCTCGCCGTCTTGTGGCCGACCCCTGCGAGTGACTCCAGGAACGCCTGGTCGTCGATCAGGTCGCCGCCGGCGTCCACGATCTGATGCGCTGCGGTGGACAGGTTGCGGGCCTTGGTCGGGGCCAGCCCGACCTCTCGGATCAGCTCGAGGATCCGCTCGGGGTCGAGCGCGGCCATGGCCTCGGGCGTGTCGGCCTCGGCGAACAGCGCAGGGGTGACCTGGTTGACCTTCTTGTCGGTGGTCTGCGCGGACAGCGCGACGGCGACGAGCAGCGTGTAGGGATCGCTGTGGTCGAGCGGGATCGGGGGATCGGGGTAGAGGTCGTCGAGGATCTCGCCGATCCGGTCGGCCTTGTCCTGTCGCTTCACCGGGGCGACCCTAACCGGTAGCGTCCTGCGTCCGGATCGGACCGACAGGAGGCAGCAGGGTGGCGACAGGTCTGGCGGCACTGCTCGACGACGTGGCCGCCCTGGCCAAGCTCGCTGCGGCGTCGGTCGACGACATCGGAGCTGCCGCCGGCAAGGCCTCGATCAAGGCCGCCGGTGTCGTCGTCGACGACGCCGCGGTCACCCCCGCGTACGTTCAGGGCCTGGCCGCCGATCGCGAGCTGCCGATCATCCGGCGCATCGCCACCGGCTCCCTGCGCAACAAGGTCCTCTTCATCCTCCCCGCGGCACTCGTCCTCAGCGCCGTGGCGCCGGTGCTCGTCGAGGTCGTCCTGATGTGCGGCGGCGTGTACCTGAGCTACGAGGGCGCCCACAAGATCT
>Ga0209477_1002556_pt1 | contig 10482 bp, 8 predicted proteins | sample KloWWTupernatant_FD_187180 | JGI IMG/M metagenome (GOLD analysis project Ga0209477, IMG submission 187180) | Active sludge microbial communities from Klosterneuburg, Austria, studying microevolution and ecology of nitrifiers - Klosterneuburg... | ecosystem: Engineered > WWTP > Aerobic digester >...
GAGCCGGCCTGCCCGGCTTCGACGGTCAGCACGCTGTTGAGCAGCAGCACGCCCTGCCGCGCCCACGGCAGCAGGCAGCCATGGTCCGGGCGGACGAAGCCGGTATCGCGCGCCAGTTCCTTGTAGATGTTCTGCAGCGAAGGCGGCACGTCCACGCCCGGCGGCACCGAGAAGCACAATCCATGCGCCTGACCGGGCCCGTGGTAGGGATCCTGGCCGAGGATGACGACTTTCACTGCATCGAACGGAGTCGCCTCGAAGGCGGCGAAGATGTTCGCACCGGCGGGGTACAGGGTCGCGCCGGCGGCCTTGCGCCGGCGCAGGAAGCCGGACAGTTGCTGCATCTGCTCGTGCGCGAACCAGTCGCCGATGCGCGCTTTCCAGGAGTCCTCGATGCGAACAGACTGAGGGTTCGGTTCGTTCATTCCTGCATTGTAGGAGCACCCGTTCGGGTGCGACCTGGCATCGTCGCGCCCGAACGGGCGCTCCTACGGGGGCGTCATGCCCGGCTCCGGCAGTTTCGCCAGCCGCAACTGGAACAGCACCTTGGTCACCAGCAGGCGTTCCTCGATCGGCTTCAGGACCAGGTCGTTGGCACCTTCGCGCAGCAATGCGGCCTGGTTCTCGCGATTGTCGTCGCCGGTCATCATCACCATCGGCAGGCGCCGCTTGCCGTAGCCGAATGCACCGCGGATCTGGTTGAGCAGGTCGCGGCCGCTGAGGATGCCCTTCAGATACACGTCGCTCAGCACCAGGTCGGCACCGACATCGCCATCACTGCGCCCGATGAACTTGTGCAGGTGCTCCAGCGCCTCTTCCACGCTGACCACGTGCAGCACCTGCATCGACTGTCGTGCCAGCATGCGCTTGGTCGCCGCGGCGACCACCTTGCTGTCCTCGACGTACAGCACGCGCGCACCTTCGATCTGCGCCGGCTGCACGTAGCCGCGGATGAACGCGGCCAGTGCGCCGTGGCCGAGGCTCTTGTCGAAATAGTCGGTGATGTCTTCGCTGAAGGTTCGTGCCTCCAGCGCTTCCTGCGCATTGCCGGAGACGACGATGATCGGCACGTAGCTCTGCCCGGCTGCCTCGCGCACCACCCGCGCCAGCGCCAGGCCGTCGCCATCCGGCAGCACCAGCGCGGTGGTGACCAGATCGACTGCACCCTCGGCCAGCACCGCGCGCGCATCCGCAAGCCCGCCGCAACCGATCACTTGCGCATTCGGCAACTCGCGCAGCAGGGTATCGCCGATCAGCTTGCGCACCAGCTTGCTGCCATCGACCACCATCACCCGCGGCGCATCGCTGACGACGTGACGAAGATCCTGCCCTGCGGCCATCTCAGCGCCCCACCGGCCGGGTCTGGCGCAGGAAGTGACCAGTCACCAGACCCGCGCCCAGCCAACCCAGCAGGCCGGCCGCGACGAGCACGTACAGTGCCGGCAACGGATCCAGCCCGTGCAGTGCGAAGTTGCTGCCGTATTCGCCGGCAAGGTCGGCCAGCGGCTGGCGCAGCGCCATCCATGCCAGGGTCAGCACACCCAACGCCAACGCACCGGCCGCCAGCCCGTACCACGCGCCGAGGTACAGGAACGGCCGGCGCACGAAGCCATCGCTGGCACCCAGCAGTTGCAGCACGCCGATCTCCTCGCGCCGGGCCTGGATATCCAGGCGCACGGTATTGCCTACCACCAGCAACGCACCAAGACCGAGCAATGCGGCCAACACCTGCACCGCACGACCGCCGAAGCGCAACCAGGCATCGAGGCGCTCGCGCCAGAGCGCGTCATGCTGCACGCGCTCGGCCGCGGGCAGGGTCTTCAGCGATTCCGCCAGCAGCAGTTCGTCGCCACGCGGGCTGATCCGCAACACGCTGGGCAGCGACGCCTGCGCGGCTTCGGAGCCCAGTGCATCGATCGCGGCGGCCAGATCGGGGCGTTTGCGCAATTGCGCCAGCGCCTGCGCCGGCGTGACCAGTTGCACTGCCGCCACGTCGCCACGCGCACGCAGCGAACCGGCAATGGCCTGCGCCTGCGTCAGGTCGATATCCTGCTTCAGGAACACCGCGATCTCGCGCGATGCGCGCACTTCGCCACCGAGCCTGGCCATGTTGTCGAGCACCAGCCACAGACCCAGCGGCAAGGCCAGCGCCAGCGCCATCACGCCCACCGTGAGCAGGGTTGCCCAGGGCTTGCGCAGCAACCGGCCCAGGCTGGCAACGATGCTGTAGCCATGGTGATCCAGCCAGGTGCCGAAGCGACCGGCGTGCCCCTGCCTGTCGCTGGTGCGCTCATTCATCCGCCAGATCCTCCGGCGCGATGTCGTCCACCAGCCGGCCATGATCCAGCACCAGCACGCGCTTGCGCATGCGCTTGACCAGGCCGAGGTCGTGGCTTGCAACGAGTACGCTGGTGCCGCGCTCCGGCAGCGACGCGAACAAGTCCATGATCTCGGCGGACAGGGTGGGATCGAGGTTGCCGGTGGGCTCGTCGGCGATCAGGATCAAAGGCTCGGCGACCACCGCACGGGCGATGCCGACCCGCTGCTGCTCGCCGGCGGACAATTGCGCGGGCAGGGCACGTTCGCGCGCGGCCAGGCCGAGGCGATCGAGGATCGAACGCACGCGCTTGCCGATCTCGCCGCGCTTGATCCCGCGCAGCACCAACGGCAGCGCCACGTTCTCGGCCACGCTGCGATCGGTCAGCAACTGGTGGTTCTGGTACACCACGCCGACGTTGCGCCGATGCTGGGCGATGCGCGCGCCGCGCACCTTCAGCAGGTTGCGCTCGCCGAACAGCACCGCGCCACGGCTCGGGCGTTCGGCCAACTGGATCAGCTTGAGCAGCGTGCTCTTGCCGGCCCCGGAATGGCCGGTGACGAACAGCATCTCGCCGGCTTCGACCGTGAAATCGACATCGGCCAGGGCGGCATGGCCGCCCGGGTAGTGCTTGCTGACGTTGTCGAACCGGAGGACTGCACCCATGCAGTCATTATGCCCGCATCGCTGCAACCGACCGTGGCGATGCGTCACATGCCGGCGAGCGCGCAACCGCGTCGGGCTGGGCCTGTCCCGGGCGGCCACGGCGTACTCCGACGCCGTGGTCGCCCGGGCCAGCCTCCTGGTACCTGGCTCAGCCGCGTGCGCGTGACGCGCGGCTCACGGGATTCGCTCCAGTTCGGTCGCGCCCGCTGGGTCGTGATAGGGATCGCTGGTGCTGTATGCGGCATTCGGGTCGACGTTGTCCTGGAACACGCGATCGCCGCCGTGGATGCTGGACTGCACCGTGCTGCCATCGGTGCCGGCGTAGCTGTTGTATTCGCCGACACCTTCCAGCGTGCGCCGGTGGATGGCGTCGTTGGTGGCCGAGGTATTGGCAGCGATCGCGCCGTAGATGCCGGCCACTTCCTGGTTGGTGCGCATGCGAATGGCGGCGCGGTCGGCGGCACCGCGCGCGTTGATGATCGCCATCTGCCGGTTGTGCCAGTCGTTGATGCTGCTGCTTTGCGCGGTGCTGTGACGCTGCAGGTTGGCCATGCTGCGCTGACGCATCGCCTGCATCCATTGCGGGTTGGGCTGCATGCTGGCGGCGATGCGCTGGCCGAGTTCCGGATCCAACCGTCCCTCTGGCGCGCGCAGCGCCTGGATGGTGGCAGTGCCGGCCACCACATTGCCCTGCATCTGGCTGAAGGTCACCGCCGCGGTCAGCATCTCGCGCATCTCGACCCCATCCTTGCCGTATCCGATCAGCAGGCGGCCGGCGTCGTGGCGCAGCTGCGCCTGCGGATTGCCCTGGTTCGCCTGCGCCATCTGCCGTTCGAGCTCGGGCAACGCCTGGTACTCCAGCACCCGCGCACCGGGACGTGTGCGCTGGACGGTGGCGACGAGGAATTCGCGCGTACTGCGGTACGGCGCGGCCGGGCAGGGGTTCATCTGGATCTCGGTGCCGGCGACCTGCCAGTTGAAACCGGGCAGGATCTCGATCGCGGCCAGGCTGTCCGGGGCCATCGCCGACCATGCCAACTGCAACTGGTTGGCGATGCAGTTGGTGGCATCGTTCCAGCTCACTCCGCCGACGCTCTGCCAGCCTGCGGGCACCTGCAACTCGACGGCCACCATCGGCTGGCCGAAACCGTTCGAATCGACGATCTTTGCCGACTGCATGCGACTGGTATCGAGCGGTGGCGGCATCGACGGCATCACTGGCACCGCCGCAGCCGCTGCGTTCGCGGGTGCCACGGGTACGCTCGCACCGCCCGGCACCGCCAGTGGCACTGGCGACGGGGCCGCACCCTGCGTGCAGCCGGCCGCAGCCGCCACCAGCGCAGCCGCCAACCCACCGCGAATCCCTGCCAACATGGCCGCCCCCCCATCGGGCGGAATGCCCGTTCGCAGAATGAGGCGCAGGAAGGCGTGGAATCGGCTCATGCATCCGCGATGATCGCGGCGGTGAGCCGGAATCGGCGCGGTTCGCGCCTGTGGTCGCAAGCATCGGTCACATCGGAGGTATCGCATGCCGCCCCACGGCATCCAGCGCAAGGCTTCAGGCGGGCCCGGACAGGACCTCGAACAACCAGGCGCGAGCGACCTGCCAATGGCGCTTCGCGGTCGCCGGCGAGATCTCCATCGCCACCGCCGTTTCCTCGATCGTCAGCCCGCCGAAGTAACGCAGCTCGACCAGTTGTGCGCGCAACGGGTCGACCTCGCCCAACCGGTCGAGGGCGGCATCCAGCGCCACCAGGTCGATGTCGCCGGCCGGCGCGGCAGTCGCTTCCAGCAGCGTCAGCGGCACGCGTTCGCCGCCGTCGCGCTTGCCGGCAGCGCGGCGGCGCGCATGATCGACCAGGATCTCGCGCATCAGGCGCGACGCCATGCGCACGAAGTGCAGGCGATCCTGCCAGTCGATGCGGTCCAGCCGGCTCAGCCGCATGTAGGCCTCGTTGGCCAGCGCGGTCGGCTGCAAGGTGTGGTCGCCGCGTTCGTTGGCCAGCTGGCGGCGGGCAATCGCGCGCAACTCCGGATAGACCAGGGCGACCAGACGATCGCGCGCCGCAAGGTCGCCCCCGCGCCATGCCGCCAGCAATCCGGTGAATTCCTCGGCCATCGAACCAAGTCTAGCAATCGCTCGTCGCGGTTCGCGTCGGCACGCGATGCCATCGCAGCAAGGAGACATGCCGATGAAGGCAACCACTGACGCCGACGTGCTGCGCTGGTTCGAGGCCTCGCTCGACCAGCCCGCGGAACGGCGCGATGCCTGGCTGCGCGAACAGGCACTGCCCGATGCACTGCGCGAACGGGTGCAGCGCCTGCTGCAGGTCGAGGCGGGGCTGGGCGACTTCCTCGAAAGCGAACCCGAGGTGCCCGAGCCCGCAGGGTTCCCTACCCCTGGCACCCATGTCGGCAACTACCAGTTGCTGTGGCGGCTGGATGCCGGCGGGATGGGCGTGGTGTTTCGCGCACGCCGCGCCGACGGCAGCTACCAGCAGGACGTGGCGGTCAAGCTGATCCGCCCACTGCACCTGGCGGCCTCACCCGAATTCCGGCAGATGATGCTGGCCCGCTTCGACCAGGAACGGATCCTGCTGGCGCGTCTGCAGCATCCCAACATCGCCCGCATCCTCGACGGCGGACGCACCGAGGCCGGCATCCCTTGGCTGGCAATGGAGTTCGTCGATGGCAGTTCGCTGATCGACTACTGCGAACGCAACCGGCTCGACCTGCATGCACGCCTGCGACTGTTCCTGAAGGTCTGTGCCGGCGTGCAGGAGGCGCACCGGCACCTGATCGTGCATCGCGACCTGAAACCGGACAACATCCTGGTCACCCGCGACGGCGAACCCAAGCTGCTCGACTTCGGCATCGCGCGGACGCTGCAGGATGGCGACGACGCTTCGCAGGCGACCCGGCTCACCGCGATGACCCCGGCCTACGCCAGCCCCGAGCACATGCGCCGGCAACCGCTGACCACTGCTTCCGACGTGTATTCGCTGGGCGTGCTGTTGTACCAGTTGCTGGCTGGCGAGCGCCCGTACGTGCTTGATGGATTGAGTCCGGCCGAAGCAGAACGCACCGTTTGCGACGGCACGCCGCCGTCGATCCGCGCGGTGCTGGCGCGCGGCGGCGAAAAGACGCGCGCGATGCAGGTCGGTGCCGACCTCGAACAGGTGGTCGCCCGCGCCATGCACAAGGACGCGGCGCGACGCTATGCAACCGCGCAGGCGCTGTCCGCCGACATCGAACGCTGGCTGGCCGGCAAGCCGGTGCTGGCGCATCCGGATTCACCCGCGTATCGCCTGCGCAAGTTCGTCGGCAGGCACCCGCTGGGTGTGGTCGCCGGCACGCTGGCACTGGTGGCGGTGCTGGGCACCTCCGGCCTGGCCCTGTGGCAGGCACGGCAGGCGCAGCAGGCGGCCTCCGACCTGCGCGAGATGAACGCGTTCCTGCTGGATGTGCTGCGGACCTCCGACCCGTTCGATGCCGACCGCGAACTGACCATGAGCGAGGCGCTGGACGCAGCCGCGAAGACCATCGACACGCGCTTCGCCGCGCGCCCTGACCTGTCTGCGGAAATCCGTTTCGGCATCGGCTACAGCATGCTCAGCCGCTACCGGCTGCAGCAGGCCGACGCGCAACTGACGCGCGCGCTGGCGGAAAGCCGCACCGCATTCGGCGAGCACGACATCCGCAGCCTGCGCGTACGCGATGGCATCGCCAACCTGCGCATGGAACAGGATCGCGGTACACAGGCCGAGGCCGATTTCCGCGCGCTGATCGCCGCGCTCGAACGCGGCGGGCACACCGACGATCCGTTGTACGGCACGGTACTCGGCAACCTCGGCAACCTGTTCCTGGTGCGCGAGGACTACCGCCAGGCCGACGCCTGGCTGCTGCGCAGCAAGACCTGGTTCGACGCGCACCCGAACGCTCCGGCCAATGACCGTGCCAACCTGCTCTCCAACCTCGCCCACGCCGTGCATGGGCTGGAAGACCTGCCGCGCGCCGACGCGCTGTACGCGCAGGCCATGCGGGCGATGCAGGCGCTGTACCCGGACGGTAACCCGGACATGGCGGTGCTACTCAACAACCGCGCGCTGCTGAACGAGGATCGCGGCGACTATCCGGCCGCGCTGGCACTGCACCGGCAGTCGCTGGCGATGCGGCGCAAGGTGTTCAGCCGCGAACATCCGATGACCCTGACCGCGCTGGCCAACGTGGCGCGGGTCTCGCTGCAGGTGGGCGAGGCGAAGCAGGCGCTGCCGCTGGCCGAGGGTGCGGCGAAGCTCGCCGACCGGGTCTATGCCGATGCGCCGAACGGCCGGCACGCCTCGACCTTCGTCACCCTGGCCGAAACACGCCTGGCCAACGGCGATGCTGCCGGGGCAGCCGCGGCGATGCGGCGCGCCGACACCCTGCTGGCCAGGCTCGACGAGCCGGTGCCGAGCGTCGCCGCCTATCTGCAAAAAGTGCGCGCTCGGTTGTGCGCCGCGGCGGCGATCAGTGCTGGCTGCGCGGTGCCCGCGTCACCAGCGACTTCAGCCCGCGTCCAATCCGACTGAGCAATGAAGGCTTGTCGCCGGCGGGATCGGCGACAGGCGCTGCGCCTGCGGCCGGCTTGTCTTGGGTGGCAGCCTGCTGCGGCAGCTGCGCATTCGCCGCCTCGCCATTCTCCAGGCGCTTGCCGCCGCGACGGCGACGACGCTTGCGTGCGGGACGTTCGCCCTCGGCCGCTGCCGGAACGGGCGCGGCGGGCGCAACCGCAGCAACCGCCGCCACTTCGCCCTCCACCCGAGGCTTGCGCGGTGGACGCGGTCCGCGCTCGCGACGTTCGCCCGAGTCCGAACGCGGACCGCTGCGTTCGCCACGACCCCCGGAACGCCCGCCACTGCGGCCACCACCGCGCTTGGCGTCCTCGGCGGCGCGCGCCTCGCGCACCTCGCGGAAGATCTCGCCGATGCTCTCGCCATCCTCGGCCTGCAGTTCGACGCCTTCGCGCGGCGTGCGCGGCAACGCGGTCAGCAATTCCTGGGTGACCGGCTCGGACGGGATCTTCTGCTCGATGTAGGCCTCGATGTCGGGCAGCGACATCGCATAACGCTCGCAGGCGAAGCTGATCGCATCGCCCTCGGCGCCGAGGCGCGCGGTGCGGCCGATCCGGTGCACGTAGTCCTCGGCATCGAACGGCAGGTCGTAGTTGAACACGTGCGACACGCCGTCGATGTGCAGGCCGCGCGCGGCGACGTCGGTGGCCACCAGCAATTCCAGCTGGCCGGCCTGGAACTTCTTCAGCAGCGATTCGCGCTTCTTCTGCGGCACGTCGCCACTGAGCACGCCGACCCGGTAGCCGGCGCGATCCAGCGCCCGCGCCACGCGTTCGACGAAGGCCTTGGTGTTGACGAACACCATGGTGCGCGCGCCTTCGCTGCGCGACAGCAGGCCGATCAGCAGCGGGATCTTTTCCTCGTCGGCCGGGTAGTAAAGCTTCTGCCGCACCCGCGCGGCGGTGATGGACTCGGTCTCGACGACGAGCTTCTCGGGCTCGTTCATGTGCTCGTAGGCCAGTTCCAGCACGCGGTGGCTGAGGGTGGCGCTGAACAGCAGGGTCTGGCGCTCGGTGCGGATCGGCATGCGCCGCAGCAGGAAGCGGATGTCCTTGATGAAGCCGAGGTCGAACATGCGGTCGGCTTCGTCCAGCACGCACATCTCGCAGGCGTGCAGGCTGACCACCTTGTGCTGCTTGACGTAGTCGATCAGGCGGCCCGGGGTGGCGATGATCACGTCGGCACCGCGCTGCAGCTGCTCGCGCTGCTTGTCGTAATCCACGCCACCGTAGACCAGCGCGAACTTCAGGCCGAGCTCGGAACCGAATTTCACCGCATCCTTGTGGATCTGGATGGCCAGTTCGCGGGTCGGCGCCAGGATCAGCGCACGCGGATCCTCCGGCTTGCGGTCGGCAAGCGCCGGGCGCTTGAGCAGGCGGTCGATCACCGCGACCAGGAAGGCCAGGGTCTTGCCGGTGCCGGTTTGCGCCTGGCCCGCGACATCGCGACCGTGCAGCGCCAGCGGCAGGGTCAACGCCTGGATGGGCGTGCAACGGGTGAAGCCGGCGGCCTCCAGCCCGGCAAGCAGCGCGGGGTGCAGATCGAAGGAGGAAAAGGTGATGTCGGTCAGGGGTTTGTCGGACACGGATGGCTGCCTTTGGCGGCCGCAAGCGCGTTCGACGGAGGCGCGTTGCACGGTCGCACTTGTGTGAATGGGGGGCAGCCACGCAGACTGCCGGGAGATTCCGGGGCTGGTCGTTCCCGGCACGCGCACCTTGAAACCTCCGGTGCATTCCCCAAGTTTACCATCCGGGCGCATCGTCCCGCCCCGAGCTATTGGAGCCCCACATGAGCGACACCGTCCTGCATGCCACCGATGCCGATTTTGCCGACCAGGTGCTGGCCTCCGACCAGCCGGTGCTGGTGGATTTCTGGGCCCCGTGGTGCGGCCCCTGCAAGATGATCGCGCCCGCACTGGACCAGCTGGCCGGCGAATACGCGGGCAAGGCGAAGATCGTCAAGGTCGATGTCGACCAGAACCAGCAGACCGCGCTGAAGTATCACGTGCGCAGCATCCCGATGCTGCTGCTGTTCAAGGGCGGCCAGGTCCAGGCCACCCAGATCGGCGCAGTCGGCAAGGGCCAGCTGGCGCAGATGATCGACAAGTCGCTGTAAGCAGCCGCGCTCCGAGGATTTTCTCCCTCCCCTTCTTGAAGGGGAGGGCCGGGGTGGGGTTGCATTGCCTGAAGCGCCACCCCCTCCCAGCCTCCCCCTGCCTTCGCAGGGGGAGGAGACAAGCACGAAACTTGCGCGCCATGCCGCGCCAGTGCTAGTTTTCCGCACGACCCGGTGCCGATCCACCGCCGATCCGGCGCACCGCACCCCCTTCGGCACCATTCCAGCCATTCCTTTCCCAGCCCCACCTGCAACGGGTGGGCTCGCAACCAAGCGAGGATTCATCCCTTGTCCGATCCGACCAACGACGCCAGCGGCGAACCCGCCGAGAAGCGCGTGCGCAAGACCCGCGCGGCCAAGCCCAAGGACGCGCTGACCGTTCCCCCGCTCGAAGACGCCAAGCCGCCGCCGCCGCGTGTCGAGCCGGCCTCGCCCGCAACACCCGCGCCTGCAGCGCCCGTCTCTCAATCACCGGCACCCGCGCTTTCCACGGCCGTTGCCGAGTCCAGCGCCGCCAGTACCGGCAACGAGGGCGGTGGCAATGACGCCGGCAGCCACGATGGCGGTTCCGAACCACGCGATGGCCAACCGCGACACAACAACAACAATCGCCGCGAACGCTTCAAGAATCGCCGCGACCGCCAGCGCGAGCGCTACCGCGACGGCGGCATGCCGGAGGACGGTGGCGGCAACGGCGAAGGCTTCGTGCCGCGCCCGCATCCGCAGGTGCCGGAAGGCTTCCCGACCTATTCGCTGGGCGACCTCAAGCGC
>Ga0209477_1002557_pt1 | contig 10480 bp, 8 predicted proteins | sample KloWWTupernatant_FD_187180 | JGI IMG/M metagenome (GOLD analysis project Ga0209477, IMG submission 187180) | Active sludge microbial communities from Klosterneuburg, Austria, studying microevolution and ecology of nitrifiers - Klosterneuburg... | ecosystem: Engineered > WWTP > Aerobic digester >...
CGATCTGATCGAACGACTTTTCGAGGTTGGCCGGGATGACATTGATGTCCCCGGCATCGACGATCGTCAACGACTCGTTCAGGTCGACGCCGCGCTCCGGGTTATAGCCGCTGGAAAGCGACGAGATGCGGCGCATCGCCTGCGGACCGAAGCGTGTGCCAGGGCGAAAGGTCGTCCCGCCATCATATGGCGCGCCGATGATGACGACATCCTGACCCCCGAGCTCGCGCATGTCCTCCAGGTGGTTGGTGTTCATGAAGGTGCCGGAGTTGAAGCGCCAGCGGCCCCGCGTGAACAGGGGCATGGTCCGATCGCGGATGCTCTCGGCCGACGGCAGACCGATTTCCAGCAAGTGTTGCTGGCGCTCTCGGGCGGTGGCGCCCTCCATTCGGGCCTCGGCCTCCATTGCCCACGTGCCGCGAAGGTCCTCGTGTCTGATCCGTTCAGCGGCGTCGCTCATCCTCTGTCCGTCCTCTCGGCTGCTTGCGTATGGCTGTTGGAGACTACACGGCCCAGTCGATCCTGTGAAGAGCCCCGCGACGGGGGATTCGCGACCCCCGGGCGACTTGACGCGCTGACGCATCGCGTCGACGATCGGGACACTCGCGAAAGGAACGCCGACAGATGACTACCGTTGATGTTTCGGCCGGGATCGCCGCCGAATCCACCGTTCCATTCTGGCCGATTCATAGCCTCTTGAACGTTCGGGGTTAGTCGTGGGCGAGGCATGGCGACGGGTGATTGCCTCCGGGGTTGTGGATCGACCGAATCCTCGTTGCGCCGGCCCCTCACCGCGCCAGTTGGCCGTGGGTATCGATCTGTTCAACGAACGCCGATTCTTCGAATGCCACGAGGTGCTCGAAGACATCTGGCGCGAGGAGCGCGATCCCATTCGCTATCTCTACCAGGGTATTCTCCAGGTTGGTGTTGGGTTCCATCACCTCCACAATGGGAACTTCCGCGGGGCGACCCGTCTGCTTGCCGATGGCGTTGACAAGGTTCGCCGCTTTCAACCCGTCTGCCTTGGCATCGACACCGCCCGATTCGCTGCCGAATCGCAGACCAGCCTCGATATCCTCGTCGCGCTCGGGCCCGATCGCGTCCGCGAGTTCCCGTGCCGTGAGGTTCCGACCGTCATCTACGAGTGACCCGCGCGACTTGCGTATCGGATCTGGCCGGCCCGGATCCATCGTGCCCCCTACCCCCTGCTTGCCGGCTCCTCTACACTTGGCGGTACGGACGCCGAAGAATGGGATCGGCGGCGCGCGATTGGCGCTCGCCATCATCAGAGGATTATGTTGACCGCGGAACACGACCGACAATCACGATCGCCGCAGCAGGCGCACCCGATCGATCGCGAGGCGCTCGCGCGCGAGCAGATCACCGAGTTGCGTGAGCGCCCGAACGGGCTGCTTCAGCCGTTGGCATCATTCGTTCGCTGGGAGCTTGGGCGCCGGGTCCGCATGGGGCAGATCTCCTGGGATGACGTGCTGCGCGACGAAGTCGTGGACTCCGCTGTTGCCTCCGCGATGGCGCGCCTCCAGGAGCAGGGCGAGCCGATCCGCGATCTGTCGTCCTATTTGCGCATCCGCGCCCAGGACATGATCGGACGCGAGGTTCGCCGAGTTGGTCTCGAGCGCCGCCAATATATCTCGCTCGACCAGACCATTATGTCCGGCGAAGAAGCTGAGGGTGGCGAGGATGTCCGCGTTGCCGACATCATTCCCGATCCAAATGCCCGGGAGCCCGAACAGATCGTCATCGACAACGAGACCCTCGCCTATCTGATCGACGTCCTGTCCGGCGTGCCGGATGTCTGGCGCACCGTCTTCCTCCAGCGCACCGTCCAGGAACGCTCCGCCCGCGAGGTAGCCGATCTCGAAGGGCTCGATATCGACGAGGTGCGCCGCATCACCATTCGCACTCGCGAATACCTGCGTGATCGCTACATCACCGAGTACGACGATCTCTTCGATCTCGACAGTTAGCCTCGGGTCGTCTGTCCGGCCCGGTTCCATTGCGCCCACGCCCCGCTCGCCTGTACGATCGCGGCGGAACGTTCGCGGTGAGATGAGGGAGACGTTCAGCATGAATCAGGCCTGGGTTGTCGAAGCAGTCACCACGATCGAGCGCGATTTCCAGCGCTCGGCCGACACGCATCTGATCCGGCTGGATCTGCCGGCCGCGCCGGGGATCGAGCTGTATATCAAGGATGAATCCACTCACCCGACCGGCAGCCTCAAGCATCGGTTGGCGCGCTCGCTCTTCCTCTACGCGATCTGCAACGGCTGGGTTACTGAGGGGGCGACGGTCATCGAGGCTTCCTCTGGCAGCACGGCTGTGTCGGAGGCCTACTTTGCGCAGCTTCTCGGGCTCCCGTTCGTCGCAGTCATGCCGCGCGGCACCTCGGCGGCCAAGGTGGCGCAGATTGCCTTCTATGGCGGCAAGTCGCACTTCGTCGATAACCCGGCCGAAATCTATAGCGCCGCCGAACGGCTGGCCCGGGAGACGAACGGTCACAATATGGACCAGTTCACCTATGCCGAGCGCGCCACTGACTGGCGTGGCAACAACAACATCGCGGAGTCGATGTTCGCCCAGATGGGCCGCGAGCCGCACCCTGTCCCGCGCTGGGTCGTCACTGGGGCCGGCACCGGCGGTACCTCGGCGACGATCGGCCGCTTCATCCGCTACCAGCGCCTTGCCAGCCGACTCTGTGTCGTCGACCCGGAGAATTCGGTCTTTCTCGATTACTTCGAGCATCGCGATCCGACGGTCACCAGCGGCAAAGGCAGTGGCGTCGAGGGAATCGGCCGGCCGCGCGTCGAGCCGTCGTTCGTGCCCGATGTGGTGGATCGGATGATCCGGGTGCCAAACGCCGCCTCATACGCCGGTATGCGCTTTCTGGAGACGAAGCTGGGTCGCAAGTACGGCGGCTCGACTGGCACCTGTGTCTACGGCGCGATGGAGCTTGCCGCCGAGCTTGCGGCGGCCGGCGAGACAGGCTCGATCGTCATGGTTGCCGGGGACTCGGGTGACCGCTACCTCGACACCTACTATGACGACGCGTGGCTGGCAGCCAACGGATACGATATTGCACCGTATCTCGCCCAGCTCGACGCAACCTACTCGACCTGCGTCTGGGCGTCGCCGCCATCCGGCACCAGCACGTAGCCAACTGCCGGCCGGTTTTCGATCAGCGCGGGTTCGCCCAGCTTGTTGCGCAGCCGGTTGAGCGTCACCCGCAAGATATGCGGTTCGTCGGCATACTCTGGCCCCCAGACTGCGGTGAGTAGCGCTCCATGCGTGAAGACTCGATTCGGGTGGCGGGCCAGCTGGAGCAGCAGCCGGAACTCGGTCGGCGTTACCCGTACCTCCTCACTCGACCGCCAGACGCGCCGATCGACGACGGAGATGGTGAGCGATCCGACCTGGATGGTATCCGGCTCGCGCTCACGCGGCCGGCGACGCATCGCCGAGCGCGCCCGTGCCAGGAGCTCGTTGACCCGGAACGGCTTGGTGACATAGTCGTCTGCTCCGGCGTCGAGCGTTGCCACAAGCGATTCCTCGTTCGCGTCGGCGGTGACGACGACGATCGGCACATCCCCGGCTGCCCGAATCTGGCGCACAAGCCCCCGGCCCGATCCGTCGGGCAGCATCAGATCCACCAGCAACAGGTCGGGTTGTCGTTCCGACCACAGCTGGAAACCGTCCGCTGCCGTCGCGGATGTGATGACGTCGAAACCCGCCTCTCGCAGGTGTCGCGCTATCAGCAGCTGGATATCGGGGTCATCTTCGACGACGAGCGCCAGAGTCCGCTCGCGAGGCTGTGTATCATCCATCCTCTGATCTCCTGCCCTGCTTCCCCTGCCCACCGAGATGATGCCTGTCGGAGTTGGGTTGTTGCCAGCGGTCCGGGGGTAGAATCGAAGCACGAGATTGCCGCGCCGGGCGGCGACGGGATGCCGGAGGTCGATGGAGATGCCCCATCAGTCCGACGCGCTCCTTGTCCTCCAGACACGCCTCCGCGAGCAGGGCCAGCGCCTGACGCCGCAGCGACTCCTCATTCTCGACCTTCTCCACGCTCGCGGCGATCACATGACCGCCGACGATCTCTTCGAGGCTGCCCGCTTACGGTGGCCCGATCTGAATCTGTCCACCGTCTATCGCTCGCTGGAGCTGTTTCGTGACCAGGGCCTGATCGCCGAAACCGACCTCGGTGACGGCCGGCGGCAGTTCGCGCTCCTCGCCGCAGACCGGCATCACCACCTCATCTGCCTTGCCTGCCATCGTGTCGAGGAAATCGGCGATAGCTACTTCGACGAGCTTCGTGCTGTGCTCCGCGCGAAACACGGCTTCGAGGCACGCATCGATCATCAGGCGATCTACGGGCTCTGCCGGGAGTGTTCCGAGGCGGAGGCTACTCGTTGATGCGCGTCCTTGCCGTCGATATCGGCTCGTCGTCGGTCCGTGCCGCGCTGGTCGATCGCGATGGGGTCATCGCGCCCGGCTCACTGAGCCAGTTGGCGGTCGAGTTGGCTGTCGAGCCGGGTGGCCGCTCGACGATCACTCTCGAACGCATCCGCGCGCTGACCGAGCAGGCGATTGACCGGACGCTCGCATCCCTGCCAGCGCGGGACGGCATCGCCGCAGTCGGTGTCTCAGCGTTCTGGCACTCGCTGCTCGTGCTCGATGCCGCTGGGCGACCGCTCACCGATGTTCTCACCTGGGCCGACACGCGCTCTGCCGCCGACGCTGCAGACCTTGCGACCCGGCTCGACGCCGAGTCGGTCCGCCAACGGACCGGCTGCCCGCTCCATCCGTCCTATCTGCCGGCGAAGATCCGATGGTTGCGTCGCAATCAGCCCGACCTCTTTTCCCGCGCGACCAGATTCGTCTCCTTGCCGCAGGCGCTCACAGCCGCGTGGCTTGGCGCCGACGCAACCTCGTCGTCGTTAGCCTCGGGCTCCGGGCTATACGATCGGCAGGCGGGGTCGTGGGATCGTGAGCTACTCGACCTGCTCGAAATCGCCCCCGAACAGCTTGGCGCGATCCTTCCCGAGCCGGAGCTGCTGCCGCCGGTCGCGGGCGACTACGCCGACCGTTGGCCGGCGCTACGCGGTATTCACTGGCGCGCGCCGATTGGCGACGGCGCTGCGGCGAACGTCGGCGCGGGCTGTGTCCGGGCGGATCGTCTGACACTGACCGTCGGCACCTCCGGCGCGATGCGCCGCTGCCAACCGGGAGAGCCCGTCGAACCGACGCCCGATGGCCTTTGGCGCTACCTTCTCGATCGCCGTCACACCGTCACCGGTGGCGCGCTCAGCGAGGGCGGGAACATCCGCGCATGGCTGAGCGACACGTTGCGTTTGCCGAATGCCGAGGACTGCGAGATCGCGCTCCGCAAACGCGGGCCGGGAGATCATGGATTGACAGTCCTGCCGTTCTGGTCAGGCGAGCGCTCGCCCGGCTGGGCTGGCGACGCGACTGCCACGATCGCCGGGATGCAGTTGCACACGACTGCGGAGGACATCCTTCATGCGTGCCTCGAAGCGATCGCCTACCGGTTCGCGGCGGTCTACGATGCGCTATCCGTCGGCGGGGAGCAGATTGTGGCAACGGGCGGGGCATTGCTGGCCTCGCCGGCCTGGCAGCAGATAATGGCTGATGTCCTCGGCGTCCCACTGCTGGTGTCGTCCATTGGCGAGTCGTCGCTGCGTGGCGCGGCGTTGCTCGCCTGGCGTGATGTCCTCGATGAACAGGACGCACTGACGACCCTCGACCCCGGTGGGACGGTCGTGCGCCCCCGGCCGGAGGCCCACCAGCAGTATCGGGAGCTTCGCGAGCGGCAAGCGCGCCTGTACAGTCGCGAGATGGGATCGCCAGCCCATGGCACGCGAGTCGCGATGAAGTAGTGCGACATGTCTCGCTGACCGCGCATACGCCCGGCCCGAGCGGTTGGGCATTGAAGATAGAGCACGAGTCGGTGCCGGATAAACAGGGAGAGCTACATGGCCAGAAACCCGTTGCAACAGCTTAGCGATTATGGGCAGAGTGTCTGGTACGACAACCTCAGCCGCGATCTGATCGAGGACGGCGGGCTGCAGGATCTCATCGATCAGAAGGGTGTCGTTGGGGTCACATCGAACCCGACGATTTTCGACAAGGCGATCTCGGGCTCCGATCTGTACGACGACCAGATTCTTCGCCTTGCTCGCGCCGGCCGGACGACGAACGAGATGTACGACGCGATCGTCATCCGTGATATCCAGATGGCGACCGACATCTTCCGCCCGGTCTACGACCGACACGACGACAAGTCCGCCGATGGATTCGTCTCGCTTGAGGTGGCGCCTTCGCTTGCGCATGACACAAACGAGACGATTGCCGATGTCCGCCGACTCTACGCCGCGGTCGACCGGCCGAATGTCATGATCAAGATTCCTGGCACCGACGAGGGGCTGCCGGCGATCGAGGAGATGATCTACGAGGGTATCAATATCAACATCACCCTCCTCTTCTCGCTCGACGCCTACCGCAAGGTTGCTGAGGCATATCTCCGAGCGCTCGAGCGTCGTCTGGAAGAAGGGAAGCCGATCTCTGACATCCACTCGGTCGCGTCGTTCTTCGTCAGCCGGGTAGACACCGAGGCGGACAAGCGGCTGCAGCAGATTATCGACGCCGAGCCGGAGAGCCATCGGGCTGGAGAGGCGAAGAGCCTCCTGGGCACACTGGCAGTCGCCAACGCTAAGGTTGCCTATGCTGCCTTCCAGGAGATTTTCGGTTCCGAGCGGTTCGCGAAGCTCGCGGCTCAGGGCGCCCGGGTACAGCGCCCGCTCTGGGCCAGCACCAGCACCAAGAATCCTGCCTACTCCGACACTCTCTACGTCGATGAGCTGATCGGCCCCGACACTGTCCAGACACTCGCGCCGGCATCGATCGAAGCGTTCGGGGACCACGGCCATCTGCGGCGAACGGTGGACACCGGGCTGGACGCGGCCGACGACGTCTTCCGTCGCTTTGAGTCGCTCGGCGTCTCCTACGACGACATCACCGACACGCTTGTCCGCGACGGGGTCGCCTCCTTCTCCAGATCGTTCGTCGATCTTCTCGACCATCTCGACGCAAAGCGCAACGCGTTCGCGACAAACATCGCCAGCCAGCGCCAGTCGGAGATCGGTCAGCTTGCCGGCGCTGTCGATGCCACGCTCGGGAAGCTCTCGGCCGACAACGTCCCGGCCCGACTACAGCAACGTGACGCGACCCTCTGGGGGACCGACGAGAAGGTTCTGGCGTCGACGTCGACGCGGCTGGGCTGGCTGCCGGTTGTCCAGACGATGCGCACTCAGGCGAGGGCCGGCGACCTGGCCGGCCTGGCTGCCGAAACGCGTGAGCGACGCTTCAAGCACGCCGTGTTGCTCGGGATGGGTGGTTCGTCGCTGGCGCCAGACGTGTTCTCGCGAATGTTCGAGACAGTCGACGGCGCACCCGACCTGCACGTCCTCGATACGACAAACCCCGACACGATCTCCCGCGTGGCGAGCAAGCTGGGCGACGACACCCTCTACATTGTCTCCACCAAGTCCGGCACCACCGTCGAGACGATGTCGCTGTATCGCTTCTTCTTCGAGCGTTCGGGTGGCGACGGGTCGCGCTTCGTCGCGATCACCGACCCCGGCACACCGCTCGGGAAAGAGGCCGGCGAGAAGGGGTTCTGGAAGCTGTTTGCGAACCCGTCCGATATCGGCGGGCGCTATTCCGCTCTCTCGTACTTCGGCCTCGTGCCTCTGGCTGTTCTCGGAGGAGACGTGGCCGGCTTGCTCGATCGTGCCGCCGACATGTTGCCGATCCACGATGCTCAGCATCCTGGAGTCTGGCTCGGCGCGGTGCTTGGCGCTGCCCGGCAGGCTGGCCGTGACAAGCTGACCCTCATCGCCGACCCTGCCTGGGCGCCGTTTGCCGACTGGCTGGAGCAGCTCATCGCCGAGAGCACCGGCAAGCATGGCACGGGCATCCTGCCAGTGATCGCCGAATCGCTCGACGATGCCTCCGATTATGGCGATGACCGCCTGTTCGTTCACTTCAGCTCTGGCGACGACGGCGACGCTGCGACGCTCGCCGGGAGCCTGCGCGAGGCCGGCCAACCGGTCGTCACGATCGATGTCGATGGCCCGCTCGCGCTCGGCGCGGAGTTCGTCCGCTGGGAGATCGCGACGGCCGTTGCGGGATTCATCCTTGGGATCAACCCGTTCGATGAGCCGAACGTTCAGGAAGCCAAAGACGCGACCAACGCGGTGCTGAAGGGAGACGATGCCCCACGTCCGGTTGCGACCGATGCCGCCAGCGCCGCCTCCAGAGCTGTCGAGCTGGCGTCGCCCGACGGATATATCGCTATCCTCGCCTATGTCGACGCAACCGATGGCGTGCGGGCCGCGTTGGCGCAGCTACGGACCGATCTCTGGCGTCAGACCGGCCGGGCCGTCACCCTCGGTATCGGCCCGCGCTATCTGCACTCAACCGGCCAGCTCCACAAGGGTGGGCCTGCGGACGGGACGTTCCTGCTGCTCGTCGGCACGCCGGAACACGATCTCCCGATTCCTGGCGCAAACTATTCGTTCGGCGAGCTGTTCGCCGCGCAGTCTGCTGGCGATGCAGCGACGCTTGCGAAACATGGCCTGCCGCTCGTGCTGGTCGGGCTGGGGACAGATGTTCGCGCCGGAGTTCAGGCGATCGCGGCCGGCGCGCGGAGCCAGCCAACGCCAGCCGACGACTGATCGACACGACGCGCACCCGGAACGGGTGTTAAGGAGGAACCATGGATATCGCCATCATCGGGCTTGGCCGCATGGGCGGGAACATGACGCGACGCCTGATTCAGGACGGTCATCGTGTTGTCGTCCACAATCGCAGTCGCGAACCGATCGACGAGCTCGCCACCGAAGGCGCAGATCCTGCCTATTCCCTTGAGGAGATCATCGGGAAGCTTGCCGCTCCTCGCGCGATCTGGCTGATGGTCCCGGCCGGCCAACCTGTCGACGACTATATCGACCAGCTCATCCCCCTGATGAGTCCGGGCGATGTCCTGATCGATGGTGGCAACTCCCGATTCACCGACTCGATCGCGCGTCACGACCGCGTCACCGCCCATGGCATCCACTACATGGACGCCGGCACCAGCGGCGGCATCTGGGGCTTGCAGGTCGGCTACTGCCTGATGGTCGGTGGCTCGCCCGAAGGGTTCGCTATCATCGAGCCCGCCATCAAGTCGCTTGCCCCGAAGGACGGCTACCTTCACGTCGGCCCGAGTGGGTCAGGCCATTATGTCAAGATGATTCACAACGGCATCGAGTACGCGATGTTGCAGGCCTATGCCGAGGGCTTCGAAATACTTGAGCGTTCGCGATACGACCTTGACCTGCGCGCGATTGCGGATCTTTGGAACCATGGCTCGGTTATTCGCTCCTGGCTTCTCGAGCTCGCCGAGCGTGCGTTTGCCGAGGATGCTCATCTGGAGTCGATTCGCGGGTATGTGCAGGATTCCGGAGAGGGGCGCTGGACGGTCTTCGAGTCGATCGACCTCGACGTCGCTGCGCCGACGATCTACCTTGCGTTGGCGACACGCTTCGCCTCACGCCAGGAGGATCTCTTCTCGAACAAGGTCATCGCCGCGCTCCGTCACCAGTTCGGTGGTCATGCTGTCGTCGAGGAGAGCGGGCCAACACCCCAATAAGCCAGCGAATTCGGGAGGTCTCTGCCTCCCGATAGCTACGTGTGAGGACCGGGTATGTCCAACGTCAGCACTGTCGTCTCCCAACTAGCCAAGCCGCAGGTCAACCCGCTCCGCGAGGGCCTGCTGATTGAACGCGTGCCGGCCCCATGCATCATGGTTATCTTCGGCGCATCCGGAGACCTTACCCGGCGCAAGCTGATTCCGGCGCTCTACAATCTCGCCCTGGAGCGGTTCTTGCCGGTGGGCTTCACCGTCGTCGGCTTTGCCCGCCACGAAGACGATGATGAGTCGTTTCGCAAGAAGATGCGCGAGGCAGTCGATGAGTTCTCGCGCCGCACACCGGTCGATGAAGCGGTCTGGGAATCATTCAGCCAGGGGCTGTTCTATGTCACCGGCGACTTCACCCAGTCGGACGCCTACGGCCCGTTAGCGAACCGGCTGACCGAGATCGATGGCCAGCGCGGCACGCTTGGCAACCGTATGTTCTACCTCGCGACGCCGCCGGACTTTTACGACGGCATCATCGAGATGATCGGCCAGCATGACCTCAACCAGGGGTCGGCCACCTCGTGGCGGCGCATCATTGTCGAGAAGCCGTTTGGGCATGACCTTGATTCCGCCGAGCACCTTAACCAGGTCGTCAACCACGTCTTCAACGAACGCGATGTCTACCGCATCGACCACTACCTCGGCAAAGAAACGGTGCAGAACATCATCGCGTTCCGCTTCTCGAACGGCGTGTTCGAGCCG
>Ga0209477_1002562_pt1 | contig 10471 bp, 8 predicted proteins | sample KloWWTupernatant_FD_187180 | JGI IMG/M metagenome (GOLD analysis project Ga0209477, IMG submission 187180) | Active sludge microbial communities from Klosterneuburg, Austria, studying microevolution and ecology of nitrifiers - Klosterneuburg... | ecosystem: Engineered > WWTP > Aerobic digester >...
TTACTAATTAATGCGAGGCGCAATTTTCGTAATTCGTAATTAGTAATTAGTAATTGGTAATTGGTAATTGGTAATTGGTAATTAACAATTGGCATGATAACCACTGCCGACTTAAAGAAGCTCATCACCGCTGGCAGCGGGCCGCGGATTGAGATTCTTGCGCCTGCCGCCGCCAGCGCCGACCGGCTGGCCGCCGCGATGACCTCGCTGGCGAACGCGGATGGCGGCATTGCCATTGTGCCTATTCGCGTGACGCGCGGCACGCCGCCCGACCCGCAGGCTTTGCTGGATCGCGCCATGCAGGCCATGCTGGCGGTTCAGCCGCGCCTGATTGCGCCCCTGCCATATTTTGTATTTGAGGGCGAACCCGCGCCCGCCGGTCAGCCATCGGCCAAGACCGAGAACGCGCTGGCGCTGGCGGTTGAAGTGCCGCAGGGGTTGCCCAATGTGTACTCCATCGAGGGGCGTTACCTCACGCGCAAGGGCAGCCGCATTGTGGATGTGCCCGCCCGCCAACTGCGCGACCTGATGCTGGCGCGGAGCGAGAATACCTGGGAAGCTCAAACACCCACCGGCGCGACGATTGAGGACTTGGACTGGAAAAAGGTGGAGGCGTATGTGAGCAGCGTGGCTCGGCTGGGCGAGGCCTCGGCAGAGGAGGCGCTGGCGCGGCGCGGCTGCCTGACCAAACAAGGCCGCAGATGGCGGCCCACGCACGCCGGGCTTTTGTTGTTTGGCAAACAGCCGGAACGATGGGTGCGCGGCGCGGAAATTTTGTGCGCCCGGTTTAGCGGCGCGGAGATGAATGATGCGTTCACCCGCCAAACCATCTCTGGGGCGCTGCCAGATCAAATTGCCCGCGTTGAGGCGTTTTTGCACGATAACATGGCCCAGCGTTCGCGCATTGCCACATGGAAACGCGCGGATGAAACGCCTTACCCGCCGGGCGTGCTGCGCGAGGCGGTGGTGAACGCGGTGGCGCATCGCGATTACCGCCTGAGCGGCAATCAAATTCATGTGCTTGTGTTTAACGACCGGGTAGAGGTGCGCAGCCCTGGGAAATTGCCCGGTCATGTGACGCTAAAAAATTTACTGCGTGAGCGATACAGCCGCAACGAGGCGATTGTGCAAGTGCTGGCCGACATGGGTTTTATTGAACGGCTGGGTTACGGGATTGATCGGATGATCCGCGCGATGAAGGAGCGCGACCAGCAGCCGCCCGCATTTGAGGAGACCGAGGCTGGGTTTGCCGTCACGCTGATGGCGCGGCAAACGGCAAAGCCCGATGGCCCCGCGCCCGCCGGGTTGCCATCTACCGCCCAGCAAACCCGCATGGAAAAAATGATGGCCTTCATCCGCCAAAACGGGCGCATCACCAACCGCGAATACCAAGAGCTGTGCCCAGATGTGAGCGCGGAATCGCTGCGCCGCGATTTTGTGGAGCTGGTGGACAGCGGCACAATTTTGCGCGTGGGCGACAAACGCGGGACGTATTACATCCTCAAGTAAGTTGCGCGTGACGCGTAGACGTGAACGCAGACGTGAACGCAGACGTAAACGTGAACGTAAACGTGAACGTAAACGTAGACGTAAACGTAGACGTAAACGTAGACGTAAACGTAAACGTGAACGCAGACGTGAACGTAAACGTAGATGCAAACGTAAACGCAAACGTAGACGTAAACGTGAACGCAAACGTAGACGTGAACCTGAACGGCGCATATCTTCCGCAGGGTAAACGTGGGGCAAATCGCCGCATCTGGGCGTAAACTGGGGAAGCCATGAAAATTTCCAATTTGTTTGCGTTGGTTTTGCTCTTAGCGGCCGTGTTGTTTGGGGTGATGGCCGATGTGTTGATGCGCGATGCCCGGCTGGGGGTGAACTTGCCGCTGCTGGTGGCGGCCTTTTTGGGGATCGCGTTTGTGGTGAGCCGCCGCAGCCCCATCCCCCTGACCGGCGGCGGGCGCTGGCTGGCTGTGCCGGTGCTTTTGCTGGCCGCGGTTTTTGCCGTGCGTGATGCGGGTCTTCTGTTGTTCTCGTGCGTGCTGCTGGGGCTGGGGCTGATGGGCGCGGGCATGATGCGCGCCCGGCACGGACAAATTCGCGTAACCGGGATCGTGTCGCTTGCGGTGGATGCGGTCATCGCGGGGGTTATGCTGGCGATCGGCGGGTTTTGGGTAATGCTGTTTAACAGACCCTGGCAAGGCGAAAACCTGCGCGGTTCACGCGCCGTCTCGCGGGTGGCGCTGGGCGTGGTCATGTCCATCCCGCTACTGGTGGTGTTTGGGGCATTGTTCGCCTCTGCCGATGCCACCTTTGGTCGAATGGTGCGCGATTTTTTTAGACTTGACACCTTCTTCCAGCATTTGCCAGCCATTTTGATTTGGGTGTGGCTGGGGGCGGGCGCGTTGCACACCATCTTTTCTGCCGATCCACTGATTGAGGGCAGCTTTAAACCCACTGGCGGGGCGCATTTCGTGGAAACCGCCACCGTGCTTGGGCTGATGAACATCTTGTTTGCCGTGTTTGTGGCGCTGCAATTTCCGTACTTCTTCAGCCTCACGCCCATTGGCGCAACCCCCGGTCTTGACCCGTATGCCGATTACGCGCGGCGCGGCTTTTTTGAGCTGGTGGCGGTGGCCGTGCTGTTATTGCCCGTTTTGCTGATGGCCGACTGGATGACCGAAAGCGACACCCCGGCGCATCGCCGCATTGCGCACCTGCTCAGCCTTATTTTGGCGGCGCAAATGGGCGTCATCATGGTCTCGGCGTTTCAGCGCATGGCGTTGTATACCCGCCAGTTTGGGCTGACCGAAATGCGGTTTTACACCACCGCTTTTATGATTGGGCTGGGCTTGTTGTTTATATGGCTGGCGCTGACCGTGTTGCGCAATCGGCGGCAAAAATTTGCGTTTGGCGCGCTGGCCTGCGCGGTGGCCGTTATTTTGGCGCTGGCGGCCATCAACCCCGATTACCAAATTGCCCGCTACAACCTGGCCCAGTCTGGTGTGGTGGTGCCGGGTTCTGGCGCAGATGCCTCGACGGGCGAGACGCGCCGCGCGGTGGACACGGCTTACATTGCCACGTTAAGCGCAGACGCCGTGCCCGCCATTTTGGAAGCCCTGCCAAAACTGGAGGAGACGCAACGCTGCGCCCTGACAAGCCGTTTGATGGCGCAATGGGTCAACGCCGCCCCTCGCAGCGATGACTGGCGCAGTTTTAACCTGAGCCGCGCCAGCGCGCTTGCCATGACCCGCGAATGGACGCCGTATTTGCGCTCGGTGTTTGAGGGTTGCCCGGCAAAACCCAGCAAGTAAAAGGCAATTTATACTTTTGGCCATCGCGCTTTCAATTTTTTCTCATTGGTTTGTGCTGATGGCGCTCGTGGCGCTCACAGGCTCGCTCACGTTCGCGCCGCTGTTTGGGCGCGGGTTTGCGCCCGCCCCCGCGCGGGCGGTGCGGGTGCGGATGGGTCTGCTCGCGCTCGCGGGGCTTGCATGTGTGATGGAGGCTTTGGCCGGGCAAAGCCTCATCATTTTGGCCGCGCGGCTGGTTGTTTTGGCGATTTTGTTTTGGCAAGAGCGGCGGCCCACCCCCAGCCCATCTCGGTGGGTTTGGGCAATCCCGCTGCTCCTCACTCAAAGTTTGAGCAGCCGGAGCGCGGGGCAGGTGATGCCGCTGGCGGCTGACTTTATTCATCTTGGGCTGGCGGCGGTCTGGCTGGGCGGGGTGGGGCAATTTGCGCTGGTTTACGCGCCGCTGGCGTGGCGCAACCGCGCCGACCCAAACGCCATCGCCCAACTGAGCCAGCTTATTGCGCGGTTCTCTCCGGTTGCCCTGTTTTGCGTGCTGGGGCTGGGCATGACTGGCATCGCCCAGAGCGCGGCGTATTTGCCCAGCGTGGACGCGCTTTGGATGAGCGCGTTTGGCCGCGCCCTCGCGGTCAAGCTCATCTTGTTTGGCGCCCTGGTTGCGCTGGGGGCGTTTCACCAGCAGGTGATTGCGCCAAAGCTGCGCGTGTTGCGCGGCGGGTCGGCCATCGCGCAGCAACACGCGCAAACCGCGGCGGCCCAATTTGCCCGCAGCATTGCGATTGAGCTTGCGGCGAGCGGGTTGCTTTTGCTGGCCGTTGGCGCAATGCTGGCTTTGCCGTTGCCCGTTTGAAATTAAACATGTTTGTCATCCTCATGGGCGTTTCTGGCAGCGGCAAAACCACCATTGGCAAAAAGTTGGCGGCGGGCATGGCCTGCCGCTTTTATGATGGTGATGATTTTCATCCGCCGGAAAACGTGGCAAAAATGGCGACGGGTGCGCCGCTCAACGATGAAGACCGCGCGGGCTGGCTGGCCGCGCTGGCGGGCCTCATCCGCACAGGCATTGAAAAAGATGAGTGCGGCGTCATCGCTTGTTCTGCGCTAAAAGAAAAATACCGCGCTGCGCTGCGGGTTGACGCGGAGCGGGTGCGGTTTGTGTATTTGCGCGGGAGCTACGATGTGATTCTGGGGCGGATGCAAAGCCGCAAAGAGCATTACATGAAGCCGGGCATGCTGACCAGCCAGTTTGAAGCGCTGGAGGAGCCGCAAGACGCTCTGGTGGAGGATATCACTCTTGCGCCGGATGTGATTGCGCGCGACATCATAGACAAGCTGGCGAGCAACTTTGGCCGTGGCGCGGTGTTGAGAAGAAATTAAGAAACCAGAAAATAAAATCACTTGAGTTGGTTTCTTGTTTCTTCTTTCTTTATACTAGGTGTGATGTTTCAACAAGAGTTACCTATCATCGCTGCATTTTTGGTTTTTGTGACGGTTTTGCTCATCATAGACCTCGGTTTGTTTAACAAAAAGGCCCACGCCATCACGGTGAAAGAAGCCGCGTTGATGAGCGTGTTTTGGATTGGCATCGCGCTGGCGTTTAACGTGTTTGTGTATGTTACGCGCGGGCCAAAGGCGGGCACGGAATACTTCACGGGATGGCTGCTGGAAAAAAGCTTGAGCGTGGATAACCTGTTTGTGTTTTTGGTGCTGTTTGGCTTTTTTGGCGTGGAGGGCAAATATCAGCGGCGCGTGCTGAGCTGGGGCATTATTGGCGCGCTGGTGATGCGCGGCATCATGATTTTTCTTGGCACGGCGCTGATCGCGCAGTTCAACTGGATCATCTACATCTTTGGCGTGTTTTTGGTTTACACCGGCTGGAAAATTATGCGCGAAAAAGAGGAGGATGAGGAAGGCCCGGACATTGAGAAAAATCCGGCGGTGCGGCTGGTGCGCAAATTTATCCCCATGTCGCCAGATTACGATGGGGAACATTTCTTTACAAAAATAAATGGCAAAAAGCTGGCAACCCCGCTACTGCTGGTGCTGGTTGTGATTGAAACCACCGATCTGGCGTTTGCGGTGGATTCCATCCCCGCGGTGATGGCCGTGACGCAAGACCCGTTCATCGTGTTCACCTCTAACATCATGGCGATTTTGGGTTTGCGCGCGCTTTACTTTTTGCTGGCCAGCGTGCTGGATAAGTTTCTCTATCTCAAGCCGGCGCTGGGCATTATTTTGATTTTTGTGGGCTTGAAAATGTTGCTGGAAGAGAAAGTGCTGGATCCGTTGCTGCACATCACGCGCGACCAAATGTCTGAATTCACGATGATTTTTGTGGTGGTTGTGCTGGGCATCGCCGCCATCGCGTCATTCATCCATTACAAGCGCAACCCTGCGCCAGAGGATACGAAAAACAAAGATTGAGGGCGGGGTGTATTGCGCGCGCCGCCTCGCTGTAAAATGGCGCAATTCTTAAAAGCACGGAGCAAGATGAACATCAAAATTGAACCCCTTTCGCCAGAGCAAACCAAACCGGTCACGCACCCCACCTCGTTTGCAAAAGAGTTTTCCAACCGCATGTTCATTCAAGAGTACACCACGGGAACGGGCTGGCGCGATGCCACGATCAAGGCGTATTCGCCAATTACCCTGGACCCATCCACCGCGGTGTTTCATTATGCTCAGGAAATTTTTGAAGGGACGAAGGCGTATCGGCGCCCGGACGGCCACATCAACCTGTTTAGGCCCTGGGAGAACGCCGCGCGATTTAACCGCAGCGCCGAGCGCATGGGCATGGCCCAGGTTGACCCGGAAGCGCACGTGGAGGCGATGGCCGAACTGGTGCGCCTTGAGCACGAGTGGGTGCCCAGCGCCGAGGGCACTTCGCTTTACATTCGCCCAACGATGATTGCCAGCGAGGCCGGGCTGGGCGTGCACGCCAGCGGCAAATATTTACATTTCATCATTGTCAGCCCCAGCGGGGCGTATTTTGCCAGCGGGTTTAAGCCGGTGAGCGTGTGGGTGGAGCAGGAGTATGTTCGCGCGGTGCGCGGCGGCACGGGTTTTGCCAAGTGCGGCGGGAATTACGCCGCCAGTTTATTCGTCTCTGAGAAAGCGGCCAAGGCGGGCTACCAGCAAGTGCTTTGGCTGGATGCGATTGAGCACCGGTATGTGGAAGAAGTGGGCGCGATGAACATTGGGTTTGTGTATAACGGCAAGCACATCAAAACGCCCGCGCTGTCTGGCACAATTTTGCCGGGCATTACGCGAGATAGCATTCTTAAACTTGGGCCAGACCTGGGCTACAAAACCACCGAAGACAAGCTGGACATCAACGAAGTCATGGCGTCCATCGCCAGCGGAGAAATCACCGAGGTGTTTGGCATTGGCACGGCGGCGGTGATTGCGCCGGTGGGCAAGCTGGGTTTTAACGGGAAGGAATATCTGGTGAACAACAACCAGCCCGGCCCAGTGGCGCAACATCTTTACAAGGCTTTGACGGATATTCAATATGGCCGCGTCGCGGATCCATACGGATGGACATACAAAATTGAAGCGAAGTAGAGAATTCTGAATTCTGAATGCAAAATGCAGAAAAGGCCTCAAAATCCTTTTCTGCATTTTTTTTGTTTTAACAGCGTTTGTCCTGGGTATATTCAGACCTTATTTGACATATCCCTCTTTTGGAATAGACTGCATGGCTTCTGGCCAGGCCACTGGCCTTTCGCACACGTTTTGCTAAGGAGGAAAAAATGTTTGTCTGGAATAAAGCTATTGGCGTAGCTGTTTCTGTTGGAATTTTGTTTTCATCTATGGCCGCGCCCGCAATTGCCGCGCAGTTCTCCCCAGAAAATAACGAGGTATTGGATACGACCTTTGCAGGCCCGGTTCCAATCAAACCAAATGCCCCGCTGCCGCCGGCTTGCCCGGTGATTGCCACCAATGTGAACACTGGGCTGACCTTTTGCTCCATCCAGGAGGCGAACGACGCGCCCACAACTTTGGATGGGCACACGATTAGCGTGACAGCGGGGACATACACCACGCAGACCAGCACCATCACAAAATCGCTCATGATTATTGGCGCAGGCAGCGGGGTAACACTGGATGGCAACAACGCCACGCGCGTGATGACGGCAACCGAGACAGCCATCACCCTGACGTTGCAAAACATTACCATGACGCATGGGAATGGCGCGGCGGGTCTGGCAGACACATATGGTGGCTGCTTATTTGTTGAGAGTCTGGGCGACCCCGCTGCGTATGTCACCTTGATTGGAGACGCTTTTATAAATTGCGCCGCATACACGGGAGGTGGAGCAAGTATCAAGAGCAGCACAACGGTTAGCAACAGCTTGTTTATGAGCAACACATCCACAAACTCTGTGGGCGGGCTGGCGGTTGACCGCAGCGGTGTAATCATTGCCAGCCAGTTTGTGGGCAACACGGTTGAACAAAATGGTTATGGCGGGTTGTATATTGATGGTGACGCGCAAATCAGCAACAGCCTGTTCAAAAATAATACGGCTGCGGGAGATGGCGGCGGAGCCGGCGTTGGCGGAAGCGCGATCATCAGCGGCAGCCAGTTTTTGAGCAATACGGCCAGCGGCTTTGGCGGGGGATTGCATGTCTATGCGAGCGCGGTGATCACCGCCAACCAGTTCATCAGCAATACATCTGCATATGGCGGCGGGGCGCTTATACTCCGCGACGCTTCCATCGCGGCCAGCCAGTTCACCAGCAATGAGGCCGCCCATACTGGCGGTGGAGCATATATTCAGGGTATCGCTTCCATCACAGGCAGCCAGTTCGGCGGCAATAAGGCTGTCTCTGGTGATGGCGGTGGGACAACCGTTATTGGCAGCGCTTCTATCGCCGACAGTCAATTCACCAGCAATACAACTGGCGCCTATGGCGGCGGGGCAGCCATTGGAGTCAACGCTTTCATCACGGCCAGCCAGTTCATCAGCAACACATCTGGCTATTCTAGCGGCGGGGCATATATTCGGAGAGATGCTTATATCACGGCCAGCCAATTTATCAGCAACATGACAGTTGGTGATGGCGGGGGTATTGGCAGCACTTTGGGCCAGATGTTCATCTTTAAAACGCAGTTTGTTGCCAATATATCAGCACGGGGCGGCGCTATTTCTCTGGGCACCGCAAACGGCGGGCAAATTTCAAATAATTTGTTTGCGCGGAATCTTGCCAAAGATGGCGCGGGTGATGCAATATACCTACGGGTGGGGATGTGCATTGCGATGGTAAATTGTCTGGAGACGCCTTTATCTAAACTAGACGTGCCCGGGTTGGATATTGCGTTTAACACCATTGCCAGCCCAACTTTGGCCGCAGGCTCGGCCATTTATTTGGATAGCGATGTTGATGCGCCAGTTGTGCGAGACACCATCATCGTGAACCACGCGGTGGGTATTAGCGTGACAACGGGCACCAACGCGCAAGAAGATTACAACTATTTTGATGGCAACACCGTCAACACGGTTGGCCCCATCACCAGCGGGGCCAATCACCCCAGCGGGGCGCAAGCCTTTGTCAACCCAGCGGGTGATGACTGGCGGCTGGCTGCGGGCAACCCGGCCATCAACACCGGCACAGATGCCGGAATCTACACCGACTATTTTGGCAATGTGCGGCCCAGTGGGAGTGGGTTTGATATTGGGTATCACGAGGCGGATGTTCCACCCACCCCAACGCCAACGAGCACGCCCACCGACACGCCGACGCCTACTAGCACGCCAACAACTACGCCAACAACTACGCCAACAACTACGCCAACAACTACGCCAACTGCCACCGCCACACCAACGGCGACATCAACACCTACACCAACAGCCACACCAACGCCGGGATCGCCCACGGCCATTGAACTGGCCGGGTTTTACGCCACCACGACCTCGGCGGCAAAGTGCGGCAACGCAAATGGCGCGGAGTGCGTGAGCGTGTTTTGGCAGACCGCGCATGAGGCGAACACGGCGGGCTTTGTGCTGCTGCGCGGGGAGGCGGGCGCGGGCGCGGATGCGCGCGAGGTGAGCTGGTTCATCCAGAGCGAAGGGACAGGCGGCGCAAGTTACGCGTGGCAAGACACATCAACCCAGGCAGGCCACGCTTACGCCTACTGGCTGCGCGAGATTGCGCTGGATGGCGCAACGCGCGAATACGGCCCGGTTCTTGTTTTTGTGGATGGCGCGGTGAAATAAAACGAAATTTGAATGCTGAAATCTGAATGCTGAATGCTGAAAGAAATCGCTGGGCAACTTTTCAGCATTCAGATTTCAGAATTTGTTTGACATATCCCTCTTTTGGAATAGACTGCACAGATTCTGGTCAGGCCACTGGCCTTTCGCACACCTTTTTCCCTTAAGGAGGAAATATGTTTGTTTGGAACAAGGCTATTGGTATAGCTGTTTCTGTTGGAATTTTATTTTCGCCATTGGCCGCGCCTGCTGGGGCGGCGCAGTTTTCCCCAGAGAATAACAAGGTATTGGATGCGGTCTTTGCTGACCCGGTTCCACTCAAACCAAGCACCCCACTGGCCTGCCCAGTGATCGCCACCAACGTGAACACCGGGCTGACGTTTTGCTCCATCCAGGAGGCGAACGATGCGCCCACGACTTTGGCGGGGCACACGATTAGCGTGATGGCGGGGAGCTACACCACGCAAACCAGCACGATCAACAAATCGCTGACGATCATTGGGGCAGGGACTGGCGTGACGCTGGATGGCGTCAACGCCACGCGCGTGATGACGGCGACCGACACAGCCATCACCCTGACCCTGCAAAACATTACCATGACGCATGGGAACGGCGCAGGCTCACTTTATTCTGGTTATGGCGGATGCTTGTATACCGATGCGCAGACGTATTCGGGCGGCAGTGTTGTTTTAGACAAGATCGGGTTTGTAAGCTGTGCCGCATCAATGTATGGCGGCGGGGCCTATGTGAATAGCAGCGCCACGATCAGCGCCAGCCAGTTCACCAGCAACACAGCCACTGTCCATGGCGGCGGAGCATACATTAATGACAGCACTTTCATCACCGCTAGCCAGTTCACCCGCAATACATCTAACGTGTTGGGTGGTGGGGCATTTGTTGATGGCAGCGCCGTGGTTAGCAGTAGCCAGTTTTTCGCCAACA
>Ga0209477_1002564_pt1 | contig 10467 bp, 10 predicted proteins | sample KloWWTupernatant_FD_187180 | JGI IMG/M metagenome (GOLD analysis project Ga0209477, IMG submission 187180) | Active sludge microbial communities from Klosterneuburg, Austria, studying microevolution and ecology of nitrifiers - Klosterneuburg... | ecosystem: Engineered > WWTP > Aerobic digester >...
GTTCGGGCTCTACCGGACGCCTGCCGAGATCAACGAGCCAGGTGTGATGGTCTACCGCGACTACATGCGCGAACTGGCCATGCAGGCCCACGGGGAGGTATTCCGGCTGCAGAGCAGCGGCTGGACGCTGGCGGCGGTCCCGCCCGAGATGGAGGGCGACATCGCGGTCGGGCAACGGTATGTGTTTACGAGGGATGGGGGATGAGGCAAAGGGGATGAGGGGGTAGGTCGGGGAGCAGGAGCGAACCTCGTGTTCGCCCCTGCAAGCACGGTGACAGGCGGGTTGCCTTCACGCAGTCGGGCAGAGCGGAGGCAGGGGGCGAATGGTTGAGCGGACGGGCGCGATGGCGGTTGCCGAGGCGCTGGCCGAGCTGGGTGTTCGGAGGATGTATGGGGTGTCCGGCAACCAGGTGCTAGCGCTGATCGACGCGGCCGACCGGGTCGGGATCGAGCTGGTCCATATGCGTCACGAGACGGCTGCGCTCTATGCGGCGGCAAGCGCGGCGGCGACGACCGGCACGATCGCGGTTGCGCTGACATCGGCAGGTCCGGGTTTTCTGGCGGCGATGCAGGGCGCAGCCGGCGCCGCGACGGTTGAAGCTCCGGTGCTGTATCTCGCTGGCGCGAGCCCGGTCGCTCAACGCGGCCATGGCGCGTTTCAGGAGGTGGACCAGGCGCGGATTGCCGGGGCAGTCTGCAAGGGCTCGTTCGAGATCGGACGGGCGGAAGACGCGCGCCGCATCACGATCGAGGCGGCGCGTCTGGCCCGGGCGGGAGTACCAGGACCAGCCCACGTCGCGATGCCGAACGATGTGCTGACGGCACGAATTACGGGTGAAGAGGCGGCGCTGGCGACAGCAGACGTCACAGCCATGCAGCCCGAGCAGCGCGCCGCCCTACTGGCAATTGCCAAGCGACTCTCACGAGCGCGCCGGCCAGCGATCGTCGCGCGGCCAGCGGCGACGCGCGGGGAGGCCGGCACGCTGCTGGCCGAGATTGCCGGGCGGCTGGGGATCGCGCCGATCATCGCCGACGCGCCGCGCGGACTGGGTGACCCGCGCTACGCCGAGCTGGCCGCCAACCTGCCGGAAGCCGATGCGACACTGCTGGTCGGAGCATATGACTATCTCGTCCGCGGCGCGCTCGGGACCGGCGGGGAGTTCTGCGTCATCGACGCGCCGGGCGAGCCGAAAGCGCCGGGCGCCGTCTGCCAGCTCCAGATACCCCCGGCGGAGGCGCTCGCGTTCCTCGCGGAACATGTGACCGAGTCGCTCGATCGCGAGCCGGGGTGGGCGACGCGCTGGACGGTCTCACCACCGCCGCCGACGCCACCCGAGGACGACGACCTGCTGCATCCGCTGGCAGTCGGCTGGGCGATCCGCGAGGCGATACGGCCGGACGACGTCGTGGTTTTCGACGGCGGAGAGTACGGACAATGGGTGCGGCTCGCGCTGCGCGATCTGCCGAACCCGATGATGACGACGGCGAAAATCGGCGGGATCGGGAGCGGGATCCCGATGGCGATCGGCGTCCAGCGCGAACTGCCCGCGGCGCGAGTCATCGCGATCGTCGGCGACGGATCCGCCGGCTACCACCTGAGCGAGATGGAGACGGCAGCACGGCTGGGACTGCCGATCGTCGTGGTCGTCGGCAACGACGCGCGCTGGGGCGCGGAATGGCATCTGCAACGCGACCGGTACGGCGCGGGACGCGAGATCGCGACGGAGTTGGCCGACGCGCGTTACGACATCGCCGCGGCCGGATTCGGAGCGGCAGGGTACGACATCCACTACCTCGGCGATCTCCAGTCGGCGCTTGCGCGGGCGCTACGGACGGAGCTGCCGGTGCTGATCAACGTGCATATCCGACCAGAACGCAGCCCGGTGACGATTCAGCACTAACGCAGAATCTGACAGTCAGTCGGGATCCCAGACCTGCACAGCGCCAGCGGCGGCGAGGCCGTCGATCTCGGCGTCGGTGAGGTTACAGCGCTCGCGGAGGACCTCGCGAGTGTGCTGGCCAAGGACGGGCGGAGCGGTGCGAACCTCGGCGGTCGTGGCACTGAAGGCCATCGGGACGCCGGGCAGCCGGATCTCGCCGAGGGTGGCGTGCTCGACCTCGACGAGCATCTTCCGGGCGAGGACGTGCGGATCAGCGAAGGTCTCAGCCATCGTATTGATCGGCGCAACCGGGACGCCGGCCTCGATCAGCAGCTCAACCCACTCGGCGGCCGGCTTGCGCGCCAGCTCCGTTTCGATCAGCGAGGTGAGCGCCGGCCGGTTGGCAACACGGTCTGCGTTGGCGCAGAAGCGCGGATCGTCGATCAGCTCGGGCCGGCCGAGCGCCTGGCAGAGCGCCGCGAAGAGCCGGTCGTTTCCAGCGGTGATGATCAGTGGGTCGTCGGCCGTCTGGAACACCTGCTTGGGCGCGACCAGCGGGTCGACGTTGCCAGTGCGCGGCTGGTTCTCCCCGGTGATGAGGTAGTAGAGGTTCGCGCCAATCAGCCAGCCGATCATCGTATCGAGCAGATTGACCTCGACGAGCTGTCCCTCGCCAGTGCGCTCACGGTGGCGCAACGCCGCGAGAATCGTGCTGGTGGCAAGCATGCCGGCCGTGATGTCGCCGATGGCGACGCCAGCGCGCATCCCGTCCCCTTCCGACTCGCCGGTGACGCTCATGAATCCACTCAGAGCCTCGGCAATCAGGTCGTAACCAGGGCGCAACGCGTAGGGGCCGGAGCGGCCGAACGCAGAGATCGAGCAGTAGACGAGATCGGGACGGACGGCGCGCAAATCCTCGTACCCGAGGCCGAGCCGCTCCATGACACCGACGCGAAAGTTCTCGACAACGACGTCCGCGCCGCGGACGAGGTCGAGCGCGATCTGGCGGCCCTTCTCGCTCTTCAGATCGAGCGCGATGCCACGCTTATTGCGGTTCACCGAGAGGTACGCGCCGGTCTGGTCGCCCAGCCAGGGCGGCCCCCAGGAGCGCGTGTCGTCGCCCTTGCCGGGCCGCTCGATCTTGATGACGTCCGCGCCCATGTCGGCCAGCAGCATCGTGCAGTACGGGCCGGCGAGAATCCGGGAGAAGTCGACGACCGTGATGCCATCCAGCGCGCCTGCCATGCGTCTCCCCCGGCTGACCTACTGACGCAACGCGTCCCGCGAGACAACGGCGCTCTTGTGGACAACGAGCGTGCGGGCAGCGCGATCGCCGAGGCGCTGACGGGTGGGAGAGAGCTGGATGATGAGCGCGCCGACGACGCCCGCGAACATGCCATCGACGAGTCGCAGAAGCGAGCGGACGAGCGCGGGGAGCGGCCGCACCAGCGTGCCATCAAGATGAACGACGCGCAGCCCGACGACCAGCTTGCCGACGGTCGCGCCCCAACGCGCCTCCATCAGCCAGGGGTAGAGGATGTAGATGGCGAGCATCACGGCGAGGACGCCGCCGTTTTCGGTGACCTCCTGGACGGTCGGCTCGCCTCCGGCGGGAAGAAAGTAGGACGCTGGAACCAGCGCGATTATCGTGATGACGATGAGGTCGATGAACCAGGCGATGCCGCGTTGGCCAAGCTGGGCAATGACAACCGGCTGGGCGGCCGGCTGCTTCTCAGGGATTGGCGCTGGGGCCGGCTCGTCGGCAAACCCCTCCGGCATCCACTCGCCGCAGTAGCGGCACTTCAGCGCGACCGCGTGGACCGGCTTCCCGCAATACGGACACGGCTTCATCGGCGACCTGGCGCTCATGCGCTCCCTGCTCATCCCGCTCTCAGCGCCTCACCCACAGTGGGCGCGGTATGGAGAGATGGTATCAGCGCGGGCGAGTGGCATGCGCGAACTGCCAGGCGGGTGGAGCGCAGCCAGTGTCGCCTGGGCTTGGGCGCGCGCACGAGCGTCAGCGCGTTAGTGAGCCCGACTCTTCCATCGCCGGCATTGATTCTTCGCGCTCCAGCCGAGCGATCGTTGCCACGAGCCAGTCGCGGTCGGCGTGGCGCATGGCCGTCAGGTGGTCGAGTGCGATGCCAAGATTGAGCTTGTCTCCGTGGGCAGCCACGTCCGGATTCGGCGCCAACAGAGCGTCGAGTCGCGACAAGCGCTGGCGTAAGCAGGAGACGGCTTCGTTACGATCGAGGAAATTGATGAGCACAAGACCGATATCACCGGCATAGGTCGACTCGTCCGCGGCGGACAGGTTTGCTCGAAGCAGATCACGAAAGAGGTCGCGGCCAACCGGCGTGATCGTATAGACCTTCCGCGGTGGGCGATTGCCGGCTTGCTCACTGTGGACCTCGATGAACCCGGCAGATTCCAAACGGGACAGGAGCGCGTAGGCCGTTGGCTTTTTCATGGTAGCTACATGACAGAGCGTGTTTTCGATGAACTCGTTGATTTGATACCCGTGCTGATTCTGGGTCATCAAGACGCCGAGCAGCAGCAGGGCGCGCTCGTCCCAGATCGTCGTGTCGCGGACCATCCTCGGATCTCGCTCGTCCATCTCTACCTCCTTGATCACCCATATTATAGTCTACCTTGACTAATCACTTCAACACTCCTATACTCAGTGCTAATAGTCAAGCGTGACTACACGGGCCTGCGTATCCATGGTGGAAACGGGGCCGTCGCCTCGGTCGGGAAAGGAATCAGCCTGTGTTCCTTGCGCTCCGTGAGATTCGGCACGCCAAGTTGCGGTTCGCGTTAATCACTGGCGTCATCGTTATGGTGTCGAGTCTCGTGTTTATTCTCTCCGGACTTGCCAACGGTCTCAGCGCCGGCAATACCGCCGCGATAGATGCGATGCCGATCGATGGGATGGTCATTAGCAACGGGAGTGATTATCTCCTGGATCGCTCTTCCGTCGGGGCCGACAAAGCTCGTGGGATTGCATCGATTGCTGGGATTGAGACTGCAGAGCCGCTCGGCGTGTCATCAGCGAGCATCAGGAAGCAAGGCGAGACAAAGCTCCTGGGGGTCTCATTCTTTGGCGTCGTCCCCGGTGGCGTGCTGGAGCCCCGAATTCAGAAGGGGAATCGCCTCGGCGCGCAAGCGCATGGCGTGGTCATCGACGAGTCGCTCGTCGACGACGGCATCCGTCTGGGTGACACGTTCACTACCGAGCCAGATGGCGTTGAGCTAACCGTGGTGGGGATCACGACTGGCCAGACCTATCGCCTAGCGCCGGTCGTCTTCATGCCACTCGATCTCTGGCAGCAGATCCAGCCAATCCGGCAAGGCACAACGCAGGACGACGTAACGGCCATCGTGGTCCGCGGGTCATCACAAGCGATCGCGACTATCCCCGAAACTGTGCCGAATACGATGGTCGGCAGCATCAATCAAATCGCCAACCATATCCCGGGAGAGTCGGAGCAAAACGCCACGTTGCTGCTCATCCAGGTCTTCCTGGTGGTTATCGCAGCCGGAATCATCGCCGCGTTCTTCTACATCATCACGTTGCAAAAGATGCCAGAGCTGGGCGTGATGAAGGCGATCGGCACCGGCACTGGTTATCTCGCGCGCACGCTTATCACGCAAGTCCTTGCGCTGGCGGTAGTTGGAGTGCTCATCGGGATCTCGATCGCAGACACGCTCGCGCTCATCATTGGCAACGCGGTCCCGTACAGCATCACCACGCAGCGCATGGCCCTGTTCGGCGGCGTCCTGCTGCTCGTCGCGGTCAGTGGCACGGCACTATCGCTCGCGCGGATCGCGCGGGTCGACCCACTGGACGCGATCAACAAGGCTGGGTAACTGGCTATCAAACGGGCATTGGAGAGCGATCATGACGACGAACATCCTTGAGCTTACGAGCATCGACAAGCACTTCGGTGATGGTGACTCCCGCGTTGATGCGCTCCAGGGCATCAATCTGACGGTCGGAATCGGCGAGCTGGTGGCGCTCATTGGCCCTTCGGGATCGGGCAAGTCGACGCTGTTGTCGATTGCGGGCGCACTCCTGACGCCAACGAACGGGCAGGTTCTCCTCGATGGCGCCAACATCACGCAACGTTCATCGGCGGAACGAACGCAGCTGCGGCTGGCGAAGTATGGGTTCATCTTCCAGGGGTCGAACCTGATTTCCTACCTGACCGGGCGGGAGCAGATGCTGTTCATCGCGCACCTCATCGGTTTACCTGGTGCGGAGGCAGAGCGGCGCGCCGACCGCCTGCTGCACGACCTGGGCATGACGGATCGTGCTGGCCACTACCCCGAAGAACTCTCGGGCGGGCAGCGCCAACGCATCGCCATCGCGCGGTCGCTGATGAATGATCCGCGCATCATTCTGGCCGACGAGCCGACCGCCAGCCTCGACTCAGTTCGCGGGCGACAGGTCGTGGAGATGCTGGCGAAGGAGGTCCACGAGCGTGAGAAGGGCGGCATCCTTGTCACGCACGACGAGCGGCTGATCGACCTGTGTGACCGTGTCGTGCGCATCACCGACGGATTGCTCCACGAGGATGAGACGGTGGGAGCGGCGCGGGCCGTGGCCGTCTGACCTGCCCGGGGCAGCGAGCGATGCTGGGCGACGTGGCGCCTGGCATCGCAGCAACGATCGGGCACCCGAAGCACGAGCATGGCTCCATCGGCGACCTGGCGCTCTTGCGCTCCGTGCTCGTCAGACGGCAGCGCGACCAGCCGTGCGCGCTGAGGGGATGGTGTCAGGATGGGAAGGGACTCGTGATGGCGGAACAACGCTCAGGCACTTCTTGGCGTCTTGTGCTGTAATGCGCGTAACCATCGGCAAATTGCCCGTGTGCGACTGATCGAGTGACCATACAACGAGGAGCCCGCATGACCGAGTTGATCTGGGATGGCAAGTACGGCCCCGATGGCAAGAAGACCCGGCCGGTCCGCGTCGCGCTGCCGTTCCAGGATGTCGAGACGGTCAACGAGTCGGCCCAGACGCGCAATCTGATGCTCGATCTGTTCGCTCGCAACCAGCCAGCCGAGTGGCGCAACCGGCTGATCTGGGGCTCGTGTGCGTAAGCCACCGCCGCCACCGCTACGATGTACTAGATCGGCAACCGACGTGTTATGCTCTACTCATGGTGTTCGACCCTTCACGTGACATTGAGGCCGTATGTCATGCGCTCGAACGCGTCTATGGAAATCCATCACACGGCAACAAGTCCGATCCACTCGACGAACTCGTTTACATCATCCTCTCGACCCGAACCCGGGATGCGTCATATCGCCGCCGATATGACGAACTCAAGGCCGCATTCCCAAGTTGGGATGCTGTGTCGCCACGTGATCAGGCCAGAATCGAAGCAATCCTCCAACCAGGAGGCCTTGCAATGCTAAAGGCCGCGGTCATCGTAGAAATTCTTAACGTTCTTCGCGATAGATTCGGTTCAACGACACTTGAGCCGCTTCGTTGCATGCCCGACGCAGATGTCGAGCAATTGTTGGTCAGCCTGCCTGGCGTTTCAACGAAAGTGGCGAAGTGCGTCATGATGTACTCTATGGATCGACAGGTATTGCCGGTGGACGTACACGTTCACCGAGTCGCGGCTCGGCTTGGCTTCAGCGTCAAGCGACGACCGGATACATCGCAGGAGTTGATTGAGGGAGCGGTCCCGCGGCAGCTTCGATATGGGTTCCATATCAACGCTGTGGCTCACGGGCGCGCCGTGTGTCTCTCGCGAGCACCGCGATGCGAGATGTGCTGTATCTCACAATGGTGCGACTACCTTCAGACCCGAAAGGATCGAGAATGCTCGCAAACGGCAACAGGCGTCCAATAGTAGTCGATCTGTTCGCAGGCGCTGGAGGACTGTCGCTTGGATTCGAGCAGGCTGGCTTCGATATTGCAGTGGCCGTTGAATTCGATCCGGTCCATTCGGCCACTCATGAATACAATTTTCCATGCTCCGCAGTCATCTGCGCGGATGTACGACAGCTTTCTGGGGATGGCATTCGGAGCGCCGCCGGGCTCGGTGACGTTGAAATCGACGTGTTGGTAGGGGGGCCACCATGTCAGGGATTTTCGCTAATCGGTCATCGCGTCCTTGATGATCCACGAAACGATCTTGTCTTTCATTTTCTAAGACTTGTGGATGAACTTCAACCTCGCGCGTTCGTGATGGAGAATGTGGCCGGCATGGCTACGGGCCAACATACTAGGCTACTTGAAGAACTCATCGAGCGTTTCAAGACAATCGGATACTCTCTCCGACTTCCATACCAAATCCTGAATGCAGCCGATTACGGTATTCCGCAGAACCGCAGACGGCTCTTCCTCCTTGGCGCCAGATCGGACATCATCCTTCCAAACTATCCTGTGAAGCAAACTGTGCGAGCGGGTACCAAATCAAACCAGAAGGGCATGCTGGAGTTGCCGTTAGGGTTGCCGTTCGGTCCCACGGTTGCAGATGCTATCTGCGATATCCCGGATATCGAGCTCTTCGAGAGCCTGTTTGAATCGGACGAGATGCGAATCCGGCCCGTGGGGGGGTCGGAGTATGCAATGCGACTTCGCGGTGATCTCCAAGACGAACGTGACTACTCGTATCCTCGGTATCATGACCCACATGTGCTCTCGGGTTGCTTGCGGGCAAGACATACTGACCTATCCCGAGAGCGATTCGCCGCCACCGTTCAGGGTTCGACGGAACCGGTCAGTCGATTCTTCAAACTGCCTCTGGACGGTACATCGAATACGCTGCGAGCGGGAACCGCAAGTGACCGAGGCGCGTTCAGTGCGCCTCGCCCGATTCATCCGGTCCACCCGCGCTGCATCTCAGTCCGCGAGGCAGCACGACTGCACTCGTTTCCTGACTGGTTCCGCTTCCACAAGACGATTTGGCACGGCTTCCGCCAGATCGGGAACTCCGTGCCACCGCTGCTCGGACGTGCCGTCGCAGAAGAAGTTCGAGCGGTGCTTGGTTTCGTACCGCTCAGGCCGTCTGAGCCGATGCCTTCTAGTGATCCGACGCTCGTGACGATGGACATGAGTGCCGCAGCGTTGCATTTCGGCGTGAGTCGGTCCGTCATTCCACCGCGTCGTCGCCTTACTGACACACACTCAGCTTGAATCGGAGATACGTGCTAGTGGCTGCCAAACAGAGTCGATACGCTCAGATCATTGAGACGATTTTTACTGACAACTACCGTGAAGGCATGACTCAGATCGACTTCGTGCGCGAAGATATTCCACTTGTCGCCGAACGACTCGGTATCACACTCCCAAAGAATCTTGGCGACGTAATCTACAGTATGAAGTATCGCACCGCGCTACCCACCACGGTCATTGAGACCGAGCGCGACGGGCTACATTGGGCAATCCGCTCAACCGGCCGATCCAAGTATCGACTTATCCTCGGCCCGCCAGCGATGATTCGACCGACCGAGTTACTATCGGAAACCAAAGTGCCAGACTCAACTCCTGGGCTGATTTCCATGTACGCGCAGGGGGATGAGCAGGCGCTTTTAGCACGTCTTCGTTACAATCGATTGATCGACATATTTACAGGAATTACGTGCTACTCCCTTCAGAATCATCTCCGCACGTACGTCGCTGACTTTGGACAGGTGGAGACCGACGAATTGTACGTTGGGGTTGATCGGCGAGGCGCGCACTACGTGATTCCCGTTCAAGCAAAGGGCGGAACGGATACTCTCAACGTCGTTCAGATAGAGCAAGATATGGCATTGTGTCGAGAGAAATTCCCGTCTCTGATCTGCAAGCTGATCGCTGCGCAGTTTATGGACAAGGATCTAATAGCGCTATTCGAGTTCGAAGAGTCGGACACAGGCGCATCGCTGATTCGAGAGAGGCATTACCGTCTGATGCCGCCCGAGAAAATGTCTCCTGAAGACCTTGCTGTATATCGTGCTCGCACCGACGATTGACTGCTAGACGGTGTTTTGCACTTCGGCGAGTTCTCGGTATCCGCGGATCATGGATACTTCACGCTCCCGTAAACCGTACCCGAGTGATATCAGCGACGAGGAATGGCAGTTCGCCGCCCCCTACCTGAGACACTGATGACCCCGGATGCGCCACAACATGACCATGATCTCCGTGAGGTGCTCAACGGCCTGTGCTGGATCGTCGGCACCGGTTCTCCCTGACGCTGCATGCCCAACGACCTCCCGCCCTGGCACACGGGCTATCAGCAGAGCCAACGCCGGACCGCCCACCGGGTACGCGGCCGATGAGCAGAACCGCGCTCAGGTCGAAGAGCCGGCGGCATAGATGCAGGGGGCGACCGGAGATACGGTCGAGGTGGCGTTCGCCGATCAGGGGTATACCGGACAGGACACAGCCGCGGCCGCTCTAGGCTGGGGGATCCGGCTGGCGGTGGTGAAGCTGCCGGAGGTGCGGCAGGGATTTGTGCTCTTGCCGCGGCGCTGGGTGGTTGAGCGCTCGTTTGCCCGGCTGAGCCGGTTTCGGCGTCTGGCCAAGGATAATGATCGCTTGTCGGGGACGATGGCGGCGTTGCATCTGGTCGCCTTCTCCGTC
>Ga0209477_1002565_pt1 | contig 10465 bp, 9 predicted proteins | sample KloWWTupernatant_FD_187180 | JGI IMG/M metagenome (GOLD analysis project Ga0209477, IMG submission 187180) | Active sludge microbial communities from Klosterneuburg, Austria, studying microevolution and ecology of nitrifiers - Klosterneuburg... | ecosystem: Engineered > WWTP > Aerobic digester >...
TGATAAACTCTTTGATTTACCTGATGACTATCTTGCCGAAATGTTATTGTTTGCAAAACCAATTGCATTAGCGATAGAAAAAGTGTTTGATTGTAATCGCTGCGGCATCAGTGTCGTTGGCCTGGAAGTGCCACATGCACATATTCATTTGATTCCGATAAGTTCAGCAAATGATTTGAATTTTACACAGGCAAAACCACAAGCTTTACCAGAAAGTCTTAAAACGGTACAAGAGAAAATTGTAGCGGCTTTATGATTATTTCTTGGTAACTCTTCCCGGATTCTTCTTAATAAATTCATCCCAACCTTTTAAACCTGCGGTTGCTTTTCCAATAACTGAATTTGTTTGAAAGTGGTGACACATAGCTACCGCTAGCGCATCAGTAGCATCAAATTGTTTTGTGGAATGCTTGAATGAAAGTAATGTTTGTAGCATTTTCATCACTTGTTCTTTATCTGCATTTCCATTTCCCGTTACTGATTGTTTTACCTTTTTGGGAGAGTATTCTGTAACGGTAAGTCCGTGCCGCATGGCAGCAGCAATAGCAACACCTTGAGCTCTGCCAAGTTTTAGCATGCTTTGTACATTTTTTCCAAAGAATGGAGCTTCAATAGCAAAATCAGTAGGTTGGTATTTGGTGATTAATCCACTCACTGTATTGAAGATTAGTTGTAGTTTTTTATAGCTGTCTTCAGCTTTACCGGGTTTTAATACACCTAATTCTAATAAAGTAATTGTATTATTCTTTACAGTAATTAAACCGTAACCCATTACAATGGTACCGGGATCAATACCAAGTATTATTTTAGCAGTCTTTTGCAAACAGCAATGTATTTTTACAAGATTAATGAAGCTGAACCGGAATATCAAAATCTTTATTAACTACTTCCTAGGCCCTTTATTGTTTATCTGGCTGGCATGGTCTATTTACCGGCAGATAAAAAATCAACCGGGGTTGGAACAGGCATGGCAAGGTATCAAAGAATCGCTGGGTAGCCCTATGCTTTTTAACCTAATAATGGTTGTGCTGTTGATGGTGGTAAACTGGTCTATTGAAGCAATAAAATGGAGACTCTCTATTAAAGACATTCAGCAGGTTAGTTTTTTCAAAGCATTGCAGGCGGTTTTATCTGGAGTTTCATTTGCCGTAAGCACTCCCAACAGAATGGGAGAATATCTAGGAAGGGTATTATATATGAATGAAGGAAGCAGATTAAAAACAATTTCAATAACCATTGTTGGAAGTATCAGCCAGTTAATAATTACTTTATTGATGGGGTTAATTGGGTTATTGATTTTGAAAAATGGAATAATCGGCCAACACCTGGTTTCTGCCATGTGGATGAATGTAATTTTATATGGTGTAGTAGCTGCAATTATTTTTTTAACACTATTTTATTTTCGGTTATCATGGCTTGTAAAGTTAGTAGAACGATTACCCGGCAGTCAGCGGTTTGTCTATCTAGTAAAGGCTTTGGAGGGTTTTAATGCAACGTTACTGTTGAAGTTATTGTCTTTGTCGCTGTTACGTTTTGCCGTTTTCATCGTTCAATATTATATGTTGTTTCAGTTGTTCGGCGTTGATGTTTTATGGTGGCAAACTTTTTGGACAGTGAGTGTGTCATTCTTAGTAATGGCGGTTATACCAACAATAGCTATTGCAGAATTAGCACAACGGGGAAAAATATTGATAGCTATTGTGAGTTTGTACACAGCTAACGAATTGGGAATAACATTAGCTACGGCAGGTATCTGGTTTATAAATTTGATTATTCCGGCAGTAGTGGGAAGTTTATTGATTTTAAGGATTAAAAAAATTATGAAAGGAAATAAAGACTATGCGAAACATTAAATTTTTGACTCCTTTAGTACTTGTATTATTTAGTTTTACAAAAACAGCTGTTGCCCCGCCGCAGGATAGTTTCTGTGGAATAAAGAATGTTGCATTCAATGTTAAAGAAGAAATAGCATATACTGTATTTTATGCTGTTGCAGGTATTTATGTTAATGCAGGCGCTGCAACTTTTACTAGTAATTTGGAAACAATAAACAACAGACCTGTTTATCATGTTGCTGGAGAAGGAAAAACAAATTCTTCCTACGATTGGATTTATAAAGTAAGAGACAAATATGAATCTTATATAGATACTGCTACCATGCAGCCGTTAAAATTTATAAGAAATGTAAATGAAGGAGGTCATAAAATATACCAGAATATTACATTTAATAAAACCACAAACACGGCTGTTACAACTGATGGAGTGTATAAAGTACCGCCTTGTGTGCAAGATGTTGTAAGTGCCATGTACTATGCCCGAAATATTGATTTTTCTAAATTGCGAAAAGATGATAAAATTCCTTTTTCAATGTTCCTGGATAATGAGGTTTTTAATATGTATATCCGCTATCTTGGAAAAGAAGAAATTAAAACGAAATACGGGAAGTTTAATGCTATAAAAATAAAACCACTGCTATTGAAAGGAACAATATTTGAAGGTGGTGAAAATATGACTGTTTGGATTTCTGATGATGCCAATCATATTCCATTAAGAATAGAAAGTCCGATTGTGGTTGGTAAAGTGAAGATAGATATGATGAGTTTCAGTAATCTCCGTCATCCGTTAACTTCACTTATCAAAAGAAAATAAGTAGAAAGGCTAACTAAAGATGGAGGTGTAACGATTGTGAATCAATTTATTCTTCTTTGCGTCTTTGCGAGAGGAAAATCTTTTATATTTCATCCAACTTAAAAAAATCTTTAGGTCGTACGCCTCTTTCTGTTTGGTGCAGATTACAACATTCATACACCGGATCATGTTCAAAGAAAAGTGTATAGTCACCCTCTAGTGCTTCATCTAAAAATGATTTTTTTTCATTTAGCGTAGTAAGTGGAAACATATCATATGCCATAACATAGGGAATAGGAATATGTCCCTGAGAGGGAAGAAGATCAGCCATATACACAATAGTTCTGTCCTTGTATTTTATTTGCGGCAGCATCATATTATCAGTATGACCGCTAACAAAACGTACAGATATATTTTCTGCAAAACTTGTTTCACCCAATTTGCCATCCTTAGCTGTTGCTACATCTACAAACTTTAATTGGCCGCTTTCTTCAATTGGCAAAATATTTTCTTTCAGGAATGAAGCTTTCTCTCTGTCGTTTGGATGTACTGCCCAGTCCCAATGTGCTTTATTACTCCAGTATGTAGCATTTTTAAATGCAGGAACTAGTTTATCTCCTTCTCTGTTAATGGAGCCGCCGCAATGGTCGAAATGCAAATGCGTAAGAAAAGCATCTGTAATATCATCTCTGTGAAATCCATACTTGGCTAATGACTTATCCAATGTGTCATCTCCATGCAGATAATAATGTTTGAAAAATTTTGCATCCTGCTTGTCGCCATTACCATTGTCTATAAGTATTAAACGGTTCCCATCTTCAATTAATAAACAACGTAATGCCCAGGAGCATAGATTGTTTTCATCGGCAGGGTTAATTTTATTCCACATGCTTTTTGGAACTACGCCAAACATAGCACCACCATCTAACTTAAAATATCCTGTATTGATAGAATAGAGTTTCATAAATGAATATTTTTTCTTTAGGGTTTAAAGTTCCCCTTCGGGGGATTTAGGGGGCATTTTCTTTTACAGCCTTCGTATAAAATAATAATAAAAGGCCAATCACAAAAAATATAGCTAAAGCCATTATTGAATTTCTTTGCGAGCCACTTAGTTCTGTAATCAACCCAAAACTAAAAATACCGATTACTGCCGCCATCTTTTCTGTAACATCATAGAAACTGAAAAAGGAAACAGTGTCTTTTGTCTCCGGCATTAGTTTGGCATAAGTAGAGCGACTTAGTGATTGAATGCCGCCCATAATAAAACCAACGGCTGCACCTAAGGCATAAAACTCGTAGATGCCACCTTTTGGTAAAGTGTAGGCGACAAAGCACATTGCAATCCACATGCTGACTAAGATCATTAATGTTTTAATATTTCCAATCTTTGATGAAAGCCAGGAAATAACATATGCTCCCGGAATAGCAATTATCTGAATAATCAGAATTGCTATGATTAGATTTTCGGTTGGAATTTCCAATTCACTTTTCCCATACAATGCAGCTACAAGCATTACTGTTTGCACACCCATATTAAAAAAGAAAAATGCGGATAAATATCTTTTCAAGCTGGGAAGTTGTTTTATTTGTGTCCATACCTTTTGCAACTCTTTATATCCTTTTGATAAAATATGTTTTTGATCTCCACCACCTGCGGGTACAGGCTTAGGCATACGTCTTAAAGCATATTGACCAAAAGCCCACCACCAGATACCAACTAGTAAAAACGAGATTTGTGAACCTTTGCCTTCGGTAATACCAATTTTATCATGCATTAAAACAAATACAAAACAAATTAATTGCAACAAAACACTTCCCACATATCCATAGGAAAATCCTTTGGCACTAACTCTGTCCCGATCTTCTACAGCAGCAATTTCTGGAAGAAAGGAATTATAAAAAACCTGTCCACCCCAAAATCCTACACAGGCAATAATCATGGCGATGATCCCTAATTCAAGAGTGCTGCCATCGAAAAAATAAAGAATGGCACAGGCAAGGCTCCCCATTGTAAGAAAGAAATTCAGAAACTTCTTTTTATTTCCTTTGTAATCTGCAATGGATGAAAGTAATGGAGACATCATAGCTACTATCAGAAATGCTAAAGCAATGGCATAATTATATAAAGCAGTATTTTCAAAATGTCTTCCTAAAAATGTAACGGTTGATTTGGAAACACTGGCATCATCCACTGCCACTGCTTCAAAATAGGTTGGGAATATAGTGGAAGTGATAACAAGGTTATAGGAAGAACTTGCCCAATCGTACATTGCCCAGCCGTTTACTACTTTTTTAGAAGCCGTTTGCATAGTTAATGCTTTGTAGTAAAAATAGGGATTTCAAAGACTATAATAAAAAACCCGTCCCGCAAAAAGCGGGACGGGTTTGAAAGAATATTTAATATTTTATTCCGGATCGTAAGTAAATGTTTTAATAGTATTGAATTGACTATCGGTAAATTCAAAAACCATCGGACTTCCGTTAAAAACTCCATCAGATATTGTTGCACACATATCTGTTAACGTTTGATCGGATATGGTTGCTGATTTTTCTTCAGATGATACCATTCGAACGCTATTCAAACCATCGTCTTTTGTCAATTGAAAACTGATGATACTTGTTGGACTCATTTCCTTTTCAAGTAACCGGGCAAGTGCTTCTCCGTCTGCTATGGTTGCTTCTTCAGTTACATACACTTCTATATTTCCAGAAGTTATTTTCTCACCATATTTTGACAAATCGGTATTCTCTTTCTCCATCTTTTTAAAATAAACTGTTTGCAGGGGCTTAAATTTATTTGAAGAAAGAATCATGTTCACTGGTTTTCCGTCAAATATATTTTTTGAAATAAGACCACCAATTGCTTCAAAACTTGAAACAGGAATGTCTTTAAATTTTTCTTCATTAACTACCATTTTACAATTAATGGTATCACCGTCTTTATTCAATTGAAAGCTCTTTTTGTTATCCTTAGTTTCTGGATCAGTATCCAACGTATAAATAAAATCAGCAGTTTTCTGCGCCTGATCTTCAGTAATACCATCGTTATAATAAACTTCTATATTACTTTTTTTTACTTTTTTGCCATAATTAGTACAGGAAGTCAGCGTTATGGCTGCTAATAGGAATAAAATAATTGGTTTCATGTGTATGTTTTTATATTTAGTAATTTGTTGCATAGATAAATAAATCTATCAACATTAAAGTACCACTAACAGGGGATTTTTAATATTTATTTTGACAAATAACCTGTTGCAATGAGTATCAACAAGATAATTCCCGCAATTATTCTATAATATCCAAAGAATCGGAAGCCATGCTTTTGCAAAAAACCGATAAAAAACTTAATGGCCAATAGGGCAACGATAAAAGCAACTACATTGCCAATGACAAATAGCTTGATGTGTTCTGTAGTAATTGTTTCATAGCCCTTTAGCAACTTGTATCCGGTTGCTGCAGCCATTGTTGGCACTGCAAGAAAGAAGGAGAACTCAGCTGCTAATTTCCTTGTCAGTTTTTGTTGCATTCCACCAATAATGCTTGCAGCACTACGGCTTACTCCCGGTATCATCGCAATACATTGCCAAAGACCAATGATAAAAGCATTTGGATAAGTAATTTTTTCATCAGTATCAACGTTCGGCTTTTTAAAAACGGTATCAATAAACAAAAGCACAATACCGCCGGCAATTAATGAAATAGCAACTGTCATGGTGCTTTCTAAAAGCTCATCTATCTTATCAGAGAAAATAAAGCCTAATGCCAAAGCTGGTATAACGGCAACAATCAATTTTCCATAAAAAGCCCATTTGCCATTTCTTATCGGATCAATAAATTTTTTCCAGTATAAAACAACAACAGCGAGTATTGCACCCAATTGAATACCTACTGTAAATAATTTTGTAAAATCAGTAGATGGTACTCCAAGCAGTTTTTCAGTAATAATCATATGCCCAGTGGAAGAAACAGGCAGAAACTCAGTAATGCCTTCTACAATGGCAATGATTACGGCTTCAAGAATACTCATCGTAGTTGGTTATTGGTTTTTGGGATGTTGATCTATAAAAGAAGGCGATACAGTTGCCAGCATCGCCTTTTAAAATATTATTGGTTCAATATATCAACTAACGGTTTCTTTTGGTTTTTTGAAAATGGCAATTACTTCAATCACCAATCCCGCCAAAATAAGAATAGGAGCAATGGTAATTCTTGTAGTGCTATAAACGGCACTTTTATCAAATACCGTCGGATCATTATTGCTCTTACCTCCTGATAAAAGGAACATTCCAATCGCTATTACAACAATGCCAATCAGCATCCATTTGTAGTTTTCTTTATCAAACATCGAAACTTCTTTTGTTGTACTCATTTCTTTCACTTTTGGGTCTGCAATATAGGGAAAAGTAGGGAAGTCAACTGTCCATAGTCCACAGTATAGTTTTAGAGCAAAGTACTCATAGTTTTAAACGAAAATACTATGGTCCATGGTCCGTCGTCTATCGACTGCCCTTAATACAAATCATCCAGCTTCATTCTCAGGTATTTAATTACACTTCGATGAGTGCTGAAAACTGTAATAGCAATGCCAATTACAATCAATATCAGGAATAAAAGGATTAGCAATGTATTGTCATGAATTGTTTTCAACCAGTCTACCGAGTTTTCTGCAAAAATGATCACTACATATAATAATGCAGAAGCAATCACACCGCTGATGGCGCCATTAATCACAGCTTTTATATTAAGTGGTTTAGCAATAAACCATCGGGTGGCGCCAACCATCTGCATGGTCTTTATTAGGAAACGGTTGCTAAACATGGCCAGTCGAATCGTATTATCAATCAGAAATATCACCACAATAGAAATAACAATAACCAATATCAGCAAGCCTATACTTACACTTCTTATATTTTTATTCAGCTTGTCAACAAGAGCTGCTGGGTATTTCACATCACTCACATAGGTCTGGCTTTCAATATCGGCTTGAATTGCTTTCATCGAATCCACCTGCACATATTGCCTTTTTATTTTAAAATAAATGGCATTCGGCAGCGGATTTTCATCAAGTACTTTACTCCAGTCCTCATTTTCTTCTTCCATGTAAATTTTCTTACCCTCTTCTTTCGAAACGTACTGGATTGATTTTACATAAGGTTTGGTAGTTATATAGTTCATCAACGCCAAACTGTCCTTCGGGTTCAAGTCGCCACGCAGATAAGCCCTTACTTCTACATTCTCTTTAAAATAATCACCAAGTTTATTCGCATTTATAACCAGCCAGCCGATGATGCCTAGTAAAAATAGTACCAGGGTAACACCCAGTATGGACATAAAGTATGAAGGTTTGCCTCTCTTGATAGATGATTTTCCAGTTTGCGCCATTCTATAGTATTTTGAATTTTTTCGGGTTGCGGCAAAAGTAACCAATTCACCTTTACAATCAGTATTTTTGCGACCCGTTTTGCCTGCCGTTAGGATAGGTTAAACGATGGTTGCCAGTTCATATTGCCGTATGAATTACAAGAAAAATGTTAAAGAATTTATTTAACCCAGCTGTAGTGCTACTATCAACTTCCGTTGCGTCGCACTCTTCATCGTTCAGTAATTCTATTGAGCATTTTGTGAGAGCAGGTATTGCTGAGTAGAATTCATGCAGAACAAGTGTGCGACGCAAGGGACAACCTGCCTGCCGGCAGGTGAACAGGGAACAGAAAGATGATAAAATAATATTTAGATAAATAGTATAATGAGTAAAGAAGATAATTCAGGAAACGTTTCTAACTCCCCTTTAGGGGTTGGGGGCATGGAGTATAATTTTAGGGATATAGAAAAGAAATGGCAGAAGCAGTGGAAAGATTCAAATGCTTACAAAGTAGAAAATGATTTTTCCAAACCAAAATATTATGTGCTGGATATGTTTCCCTATCCAAGTGGTGCCGGTTTGCATGTAGGTCATCCTTTAGGTTATATCGCATCAGATATTTTCAGCCGCTACAAAAGATTGAAAGGTTATAATGTATTGCACCCGATGGGTTTCGATAGTTTTGGATTACCCGCCGAGCAATATGCACTAGATACTGGTCAACATCCTGCCGAAACAACAAAGAAAAATATCGCCACTTTCAAAGCACAGTTAGATAATATTGGTTTCTGCTACGATTGGAGCCGTGAAGTACAAACCAGCGATCCTAATTATTACAAATGGACGCAATGGATATTTCTGCAACTCTTCAATAGTTATTTCTGCAACACAGAGAAAAAGGCAAGACCGATTGCTGAGTTAATTAAAAAATACGAGACAAAAGGTGCAATGCCTAAGAATGGCAATCCAATTCCCGGCAAACATTTTACAGCAGATGAATGGAACGGTTATTCCAAACAACAGCAGGAAGAAATTTTAATGAACCGCCGTTTGGCATTCAGCAAATTCGGCGAAGTAAATTGGTGCGAAGCATTAGGAACTGTGCTAGCAAATGATGAAGTGGTAAACGGTGTCAGCGAAAGAGGCGGACATCCTGTAGAAAAAAAGAAAATGCGTCAATGGTATTTACGCATCACAGCTTATGCAGATAGATTACTAGAAGGATTAGAAACCGTTGACTTCAGCGACAGTATGAAAGAAATGCAACGCAACTGGATAGGCAAATCAACTGGAGCAGAAATAAGTTTTCAAATCAAAAAAGGAAAATCTGAAAACGAAGTCTCGCAACTCGCAGCTCACAGCTCGCAGCTTGTAGTTTACACAACAAGACCCGATACCATCTTCGGCGTCGACTTTATGGTCGTTGCTCCCGAACATGAACTAGTTACCGAAATAACAACAACAGATCAAAAAGAAGAGATTGAAAAATATTTACACTATGTAAAAAGCCGCAGCGATAGGGAAAGACAAGCAGATGTAAAACAAATCACTGGTTGCTTCACTGGTGCGTATGCAATCAATCCATTTGATGGAAGACAAATTCCAATCTGGATTGCTGAATATGTATTGGCAGGTTATGGAACTGGTGCTATCATGGCAGTGCCTTGCGGCGATCAGAGAGATTATGCATTCGCCAAACATTTCAATATTCCTATCACCAATATTATTGGAGAACATTATACTGGCGAAGAAGCCAACGCAACTAAAGAAGCAACATTAAGCAACAGCGGTTTCTTAAATGGTATGCTGATGAAAGATGCCATTGATGTGGCAGTAAATAAAATTGAAGAACTCGGCATTGGTAAGCGAAAAGTAAATTATAAAATGCGGGATGCAGGCTTTAGTCGTCAGCGGTATTGGGGCGAACCCTTTCCAATAAAATGGATTGATGGTATTGCACATCCGTTAGATGAATCGGAGTTACCATTAACATTACCACATGTAGATAAATATGGTCCCGGCCCGGATGGGCAAGGCCCATTAGCCAACATACAAGATTGGTTACAGCAACCATTAAAACTTTCCAAAAGTTCGGAGTCTAAAGCCCCTCCTGCGGAGGTTCCCGAAAAGGGAACGAACGAAGTTCATGGGGAGGCCGGGTCTCTGGAATCCTCCACCATGCCTGGCTATGCAGGAAGCAGTTGGTATTTCCTCCGCTACATGGACCCAAAAAATGACAAAGCATTTTGCGACAGAAAAGTTTCTGACTATTGGAACCAGGTTGATTTATACATCGGAGGCACCGAACATGCAGTAGGTCATTTATTATACAGCCGCATGTGGACGAAAGTGTTGTATGATTTGAATTTGATTGGATATGATGAACCTTATAAAAAGTTGGTGAACCAGGGAATGATACAAGGGAGTAGCAGGTTTATTTATAGGTTAAGCTTGAAACTTGCAGAAGAAATG
>Ga0209477_1002577_pt1 | contig 10439 bp, 7 predicted proteins | sample KloWWTupernatant_FD_187180 | JGI IMG/M metagenome (GOLD analysis project Ga0209477, IMG submission 187180) | Active sludge microbial communities from Klosterneuburg, Austria, studying microevolution and ecology of nitrifiers - Klosterneuburg... | ecosystem: Engineered > WWTP > Aerobic digester >...
TACCTGTTACAAATTGAGTAAGTGAAATTACATTAACTGAATTATTCAGATCGGATAGCGGCTTTACGCGGTCAGGTTCGACTCTGTAAAAAGCATTCCAGACTTCATCGGGCGAAATTTCATAAGGCGGCTTTCTTAATTCTTTTGAAAATAATTTTATGTCGTCAAAAGAAATTTCCGAAAACGCATCAGCTGGTCCCGAGATCTTATTTATAACGGGTATATCTTTTTTATGTGATTCTACAAAACTTTTAAATCTGAAAATAATATCATTTGATCTGTCTTTTGCAAGCTCTTCTATTGAGGTAGTATTGATCTTCCCTGTATTCCTTCTTTTTAATTCGAGAAGTTCATGTCTGAATTTAGAATTGTCAAACGGTTTACATGCATCTGAGATCATATCATCTGTTACACGTTTTATTTCAGTATCTGAAGGAGAATAAGATTTGCTGCTTTCACCGTATATTTGCTGGGCTTTTGATAATTGTTTTTCTGCAGAAATGGATTCAATCATGTTGTTAATAACCTGCTTTAGTGAAGTAAGCGGAGGATCAAATCCTGAAAGAATATTAGTTAATTCAGATTTATCTTTTTCGTTCATGCTTTTTTCGATCCTTGTCAGACCTTCTATAAGTGAAGAAATTGTAGATTCATCTCTTATACCAATTGCAACTGACTGTACTAAAGATTCCAGCGAAAATGTTTTTACAATTTCCTGAACTTTCTCAGTTCGGAGTTTTACTGTAGAGATTTTTTCAGCAAGATAATAACACAGGAAAGGAAGAGGTATCGCAATTATGACATCCAAGATATAAGTCATCTTGAGAAACAGTGGTGATAATATTATAAAAAGTGCCCAGATATAAATAATAATTTGCCGTTTAAATTTATTCTTTACATAAGCAATACACAGAAGCAGTGCAGTGGCTACATGCCAATTTGGAAGTGTGTTAAACGGTTTTACATTTTTATAAAGACTATTTAATGCTTCAAAGAAAAAACCAGCTCCTTCTACTTTTGGTCTTAGTACATTCATTATCGGGAAATATCCATGCATAAAATTAACAAGACTCCATAAAAATATTGTAGCCAGCAGAAATATTGTAAGATCGCTGCTTTCTTTACTCTTTATGATAAATAAAATTACCATTAAGAGTAAAATATAAATCGACATATAAAATATCAGGAATCCGGGAATGAGTTTAAATTTATAATCAAAATCCAGCACAGTTTGTAAATAAGTTTCGCTGTATTCATTAAGGGGAGTAAGCAGATAATATTGAATAGATGCAACTGCAAGCAAAACAACATTAAAAAAATTCAGTGCACCCGGTTTAGATAGTTTCATTAATTATTTTCCAGTCTTGTTAAAATTTTTCGTATTAAATTAATTATTATAGTACATCATTTCAAGTTTGAATCTTTGTATTTACATTTAAAGCATTGGCATATTGATTCCAAACCTGTCTTTTTCTTCGATTGCAAGATCGTATCCGGCATCAGCATGTCTCACAATTCCCATACCCGGATCATAAGTGAGACATCTTTCCAGACGTACTTCGGCATCTTTACTTCCGTCTGCAACGATCACCATTCCGGAATGAATTGAATTGCCAATTCCCACACCACCTCCGTGATGAAGTGAAACCCAGCTTGCACCTCCAATGCAATGAAGTCCAAAATTCAGGATCGGCCAGTCAGCAATTGCATCAGAACCGTCTTTCATTTTTTCTGTTTCTCGGTTTGGAGAAGCTACACTTCCGCAGTCAAGATGATCTCTGCCGATAACTATTGGCGCAGAAACAATTCCATCTCTGACTAGATCATTAAATAATTTCCCTGCCTTTGCTCTGTCTCCGTAACCAAGCCAGCATATCCTCGAAGGTAATCCCTGAAAATGAACTTTCTCTCTGGCTGCTTTCAGCCATTTGTGTAATGGTTTATTATCAGGAAATGCTTTCATAATAACTTCATCAGTTCTGTAAATATCTTCAGGATCTCCGGATAGTGCAACCCATCTGAAAGGACCTTTTCCTTCACAGAATAATGGTCTGATATATTCCGGGACAAATCCGGGAATTTCAAAAGCGGATTTGAAACAATTATTATAAGCTTCACCACGCAGATTATTTCCATAATCAAAAACGACAGAACCTTTCTTCATAAATTCCCACATAGTTTTGCAGTGAATCACAACGGTCTTTCGTGCAAGTTCCTGATATTTTTGCGGATCGGATTTTCTGAGTGTGATGGCTTCATTAAAAGGCATATCCATTGGAACGTAACCGTTCAGCATGTCATGAGCAGAGGTTTGATCAGTGACGACGTCAGGTATAATTCCTCTTTTGAGAATTTCGGGAAGAATTTCGGCAGCGTTTCCGACGAGGCCAACCGATTTATCGGTTTTTGTCCGCTTAGCCTCAAGGATTAATTGCAGTGCCTCATCAAGATCATGAGTCATGACATCGCAGTATCCCGTATCTATTCTTTTTTGAATCCGGCTTTCGTCCACATCCACTCCGAGGATAGCAGCTCCGTTAAGTGTAGCTGCCAGAGGCTGAGCTCCGCCCATTCCACCAAGTCCGCAAGTAAGTACAAATCGTCCGGCAAGTGTACCGCCGAAATGTTTGTCCGCGCATGATGCAAATGTTTCATAAGTTCCCTGTAAAATTCCCTGTGTGCCAATATATATCCATGAACCTGCTGTCATCTGACCGTACATTGTAAGACCAAGTGCTTCTAGCCTTCTGAACTCATCCCAGTCAGCCCATGCCGGCACTATCTGAGAATTTGAAATCATTACTCTTGGAGCATCTTTGTGTGTTTTAAAAATTGCAACAGGTTTTCCTGATTGTACTAAAAGAGTTTCATCATCGTTAAGAACTTTTAAAGATTCTACAATTTTATCATAACATTCCCAGTTCCTTGCAGCTTTTCCGCTGCCGCCATATACAATAAGATCTTCCGGTCTTTCTGCTACTTCTGAATCAAGATTATTCATCAGCATTCTCAATGCTGCCTCAGTGGTCCAGCTCTTACATGAAAGTTTATTACCGGTAGGAGCTTTAATGTTTCTGCTCATTATTTAGATTTACTTAAAATTTTTTATCAAAATAAAAATTCTGTTCATTAAAATATATTAATAAAGTATCACCCTTTTATTCTTTATTTATACCTGCTTTAAAAGTTAGTTCAAAAAATCCTTTTAAGTATTTTTCCTTTTTAACAGATCAATAAAGGACTCCCCCGTAAGCTTACTGTCAATCCATGAAATAAGATCGAAATATTCTAAAGCATTTATTTCCATTATGTCATCAGATATTTTATCTAATTCTTTTTTCCATTCTATAAACAGATAGTTCTTATCTTCTGTTTTTTCACTGATAAGTTTTCTGATCTGACCTAATGTAATGGATTCAAATTTATTGAATTTGTTTTTACTAGAAAGATACCTTTTGGTTGATTTCATAATATATTCTATAAGGTCATAATTTCCGAGTTCATAATGTATAAGCAGATTTAAAATTCTTGCAAAGCATTGAATATCCTCTCTGATTTTTAATTCCTTGTCATTTATGATCTCATTTATTCTGATCAGAGATTCATCATATTTTTTTAATCCGAAATAAATATATGCTATATTGTAAGCGAATAAAATTTTGGATTCCTTGTTGATCTTACTTTTCATTTTAACAAGACCTTCATCAATCTCAACAACAAGTTTTTCGCCTTTGCGGAACTCTCCGGATTTCATATATAAGTTTATTTCCGTATCATATGATGTCACAAATATCCTCGCCTGTAAAGTCGAAGAGTCAGTCTTGATACTTCTTATTTTATTTATTGTTTTCAGTGCATCACTAAATTTTTTTAATTCGATCTCAACCAATAAAAGATTATATAGTGACGCAATGTAATTGTCCTCTTTTAAAAGTACAGGATTTTCTTCAAGCAGTCTGACTATTTTTTCACAATGAATTAAAAGATTTTTATTGTCTTTATTTGTCAGATAATATAATCCTTTAAGGTTGTAATAAAATGTTTTTGAAAGAAATGAAGTAGCGAATTTTTCAGATGTCAACAGTTCGTTTTCAAAGATGCTGTTGAATTTTTTTAACTCATTTCTGTCTCTAAAATCACCTTGTTTTTTTCTAAACATAAATGCCTTAGTCGCAAGGTTCCAGTATTCATTTAAGTTAATTAGTTTTTCAGTAGCAACATTATGTTCATTATAATATGAAATAAGTTCAGCCTCATCGGTATTTGAGTAAGAGCTTGTTCTGGCAAGGGTTTTTTCCCAGTCTATTACTGCAAGTATCTGAGCATGCTTTTCGTAAGTGTATGCTATTTTTTTAGCTTTCTCGAGGAGTTTCCTGCATTGTTTATAAAGAGATTTATCGTAAAGGATCTGTACATCTCTGAGAATATCCATTAGTTCGTTGACTTTGGATCTGTCAGAATGATATAAACGCAGACTTTTTAAAATGTTATTGTATAGATAATTTTTTGCAACATGGATCTGCTTAATGAATTTTTCTTTTGCAAATTTTTTTTTGATATCATCTTCATCGTAATTTTCCTGTTTATCAATAGCATCAAAAAGTTTCAGGTACTGATTGTTATCAGTATCTTTAATGTGCATTGAAGCAAAAATTTTGAAGTATCTCTTTTCGGATTGCTCAAGTGATTTAATAAGCTGGAAAAGATCGTCGGTAACTTTCAAGAATAATTTCCCGTTTGTTTAGTTTTGTATGAATTTCAAAGGATTTAAAATAAGTAAAATAAATCTGTATTTTAATCTAAATTAGAATCCTACGGATATCCTTATTTTTGTTTGTGTTTCATATGCATATATTATATTTTTGAATAACTAATTTTTCTGAAAAATGATTATCACCAAAAAATTATTTCTTTATTTCTTATTAATAACTTTAAATCTTGTTTTGATCTCAGGTTATATTTTTTCACAGACTATAAATGCTCCGGGAGATCTTGAAGCCGAACCTGAGGATTCAAGTTATATAAAAGTTAAATGGGATGACAATTCAAATAATGAAGAAGGGTTTTATGTAGAAAGATCTTTGACTGCTGATACAAGCGTAGTTTGGGAAACAATAGGAAGCACAGGTCAGAATAACAGGCTCTTTGCGGATTACTGGGTAACAAATGGAGTTGAGTATTTTTACAGAGTTTATGCTTATGCTGGTAACATAAGATCAGCGTATTCAAATATTGCTTCTACTGTTGCTGAAATTGATACATCAATAATTCCTCGGGCACCATCTGATCTATTAATAGCTGAAATTACGGAAACATCTGTCACAATTACATGGCAGGATAATTCCTATAATGAGTCCGGTTTCATTATTGCCCGAAGAGAGATCAATGAAATTGAATTCAGATATATTGATACTGTGCAGACTGATGTACTTACTTATCAGGAAGTTGGTCTGACACCGGACAATATTTATTTGTATAAAGTCTGCTCATACAATTTATTTGGTCTGTCGGATTTTACAAATACAGTTTCTGCCAGAACAAATAAGAGTACTAGCATAATAAATACTTTTTCTGAAATACCTGATGGATTTTATATAAGTGAAAATTTTCCGAATCCGTTTAATCCCGAAACAAAAATTAAATTTGCAATTGCTGAAAATTCAACAGTAAATATGGAAATATACAGCATTGCCGGTAAGAAAATTGAAACTCTTGTAAACAGTCAATTGCATGCAGGAACTTACGAAGTGATCTGGAATGCATCAGAATTTGCGAGCGGTGTTTATTTTTTACGAACCCGTGTAATTTATAACGGCGGCGGCTCAGTATTCAGTAAATTCAATAAAATGATTTTAAATAAATAAACTAAAAATATATTAAATGAAAAATTCAAAATTGTTTTTTGCAATAATGTTCATGTTTTTAATAAGCTTCAGTGCTGTAAATTCTAATGCAACAATAGTAAATATTACAGCTTCAAATTTTTCTTTTACCCCTGTGTTAGTAAATGTAACAGTGGGAGATACTGTAAAATGGACATGGACAAGTGGAAGTCATACTACAACATGCGATGGTCAGCAAGGAACAGTACTTCCCAACGGAGCTGCTTCCTGGGATGCAGAATTAAGCAGCAATGCTGTTACATATATGTATGTAGTCACAGTTCCGGGTAAATATCTATATGTTTGCACACCTCATGCACCTGATATGTCAGGCATAATAAATGTTGCTGTTTCTTCAATTTCTCAAATAAATGAAATTGCAACCGGGTATAAACTTTCACAAAATTTTCCAAATCCATTTAATCCTGAAACTAAAATAAATTTCTCGATTCCATCATCTGGTTTTGTCGATCTGAAAGTGTATAATGCAGCAGGTCAGAATGTAGCTTCACTTGTAAATCAAAGATTATCATCAGGTACTTATAATGTAAACTGGAATGCTTCGGATGTTACAAGCGGAGTTTATTTCTATACCTTAAAGACAGAAAACTTTACTGAAACAAAAAAAATGCTGCTGATCAGATAATTTATTAGAATTTTAAAAAACTAAATATTTAAAATAATGAGCAAAGAAAATTTAAACAGAAGAGACTTTTTAAAAAACTCAGTCAAGACAATAGCAATCGGCGGTCTGGCATTAAGTTCACTTGACATAAAAAAACTGATCGCATCTGCACCAGTGGAAATAGATTCGACTCAAGCAAAGGTTATAAATCTTTCAGAATATCCTGCACTTGAAAGCACCGGAGGTCACGCTATGATCAATGATTCAACAATTGTAATAAGAACCGGCAGCAGTAAATTCATTGCATTAAAGACTGTCTGTACACATAAAAAATGTGATGTCGATTATCTTGGAGGAGAAGGTTTTGAATGTCCGTGTCATGGCTCTACTTATTCTCAGTCAGGAAAAGTTTTAAGCGGACCTGCAAAAAATAATCTTAAAAGTTATAAAACCACTTATAATTCTGAAAATAATACTCTGACTATAAATATGTAATTTTTTTAATTGGTATTGGTGTAATCAGAAAATCCGGATCCTGTTTTAAAAAGGGATTCGGATTTTTCAATTTATTGAAATATTTTTCAAACCAGTGCACCATTTTTCAATTTATTGAAATTATTTTCATTTAATTATTTGTCAATTCTTCATTCTATAGCCAAAAACGTATTATTCGTCATGGCACGATAATTGAAATAATACGAAGTGTATTAATAAATTAAAATACAGGAGAAAAGAAAATGAACATAGTTAAATTCAAAAAAGACTCAGATTTATTAAATGATACATTCAGATCAGTTTTCACCAGTCCATTATTCAGACAAGTAGATAATTCTAATCCAAACACAAATTTTATTCCAAAGGTAAGAATCTCGGAAGATAAAGATAATTTCTTTATCAATATGGAAATCCCCGGAATGAAAAAGGAAGATGTAAAGATTTCTCTTGAAGATAATGTGTTAAGTATCAATGGTGTCAGGAAACATGAAAAGAAGACTGAAGAAACAAATCTGATCACAAATGAAATTTATTTTGGTGAATTCAGCAGAAGTTTTAACCTTTCAAAAGAAATTAAAACAGATTCAATCGATGCTGAATACAAAGACGGATTGCTTAACATCACTTTACCAAAAGTAGAAGAAGCAAAGCCGGTTGTAAAAGAGATCAATATTAAATAAGTAAAACAATATTTTAATTAACAATAAATAAAGGGTGAGAAAAGCTCGCCCTTTATTTTTTTCATGTAAAGTCTCATTGACTATACATTAAAATTAAAAAAAAGGTAAAATAATATTATGGGTAAAATCATTGGTATAGATTTAGGAACGACTAATTCCTGTGTAGCTGTAATGGAAGGAAACGACCCTGTAGTAATCCCAAATGCAGAAGGAGCAAGAACAACACCCTCTGCCGTTGCTTTTGCAAAGACAGGAGACAGGTTAGTTGGCGATCCTGCAAAAAGACAGGCTGTTACAAATCCTCAGAATACAATATTCTCCATAAAAAGATTTATGGGAAGAAGATTTGATGAGGTGACAGAAGAAATAAAAAAAGTACCATACAAAGTTATAAAAGGTGAAGGTGATACAGCAAGAGTTGAGATAGATGATAAAAATTCAGGACAGAAAAGAATTTATTCTCCGCCGGAAATTTCATCTATGATTCTTCAGAAAATGAAAAAGACTGCCGAAGATTATCTCGGACAGCCGGTTACTGAAGCTGTTATCACAGTTCCTGCATATTTTAATGATGCACAGAGACAGGCTACAAAAGATGCTGGTAAGATCGCAGGTCTTGAAGTGAAAAGAATTATCAATGAGCCGACAGCAGCAGCGCTTGCTTACGGACTTGATAAAAAGAAAGCTAATGAAAAAGTGGTTGTTTATGATCTAGGTGGTGGAACGTTTGACGTTTCGATCCTTGAATTAGGTGATGGTGTATTTGAAGTTAAATCTACTCATGGCGATACTCACCTCGGTGGTGATGACTTCGATCAGGTATTGATAGATTATCTTGCAGATGAATTCAAAAAGAAAGAAGGCATTGATCTCAGAACAGATCCAATGGCTCTGCAAAGATTAAAAGAAGCTGCTGAGAATGCGAAGAAAGCATTGTCTTCTAGTTCACAAACAGAAATAAATCTTCCTTACATTACAGCAACAGCAGAAGGTCCAAAATTCCTTCTTGAAAATATTACAAGAGCAAAATTTGAATCTCTGATCGGTGACCTCGTAGCAAAGACAGAAGGTCCTTGTAAGAAAGCTCTTGAGGATTCAGGATACAGCATGAATGATATCGATGAAGTTATTCTTGTCGGCGGATCTACAAGGATTCCGCTTGTTCAGGAAACTGTAAAAAAGCTTTTTGGAAAAGAGCCGAATAAAAGTGTGAATCCTGATGAGGTAGTTGCTATAGGAGCTGCGATTCAGGGTGGAGTTTTATCGGGTGATGTACAGGATGTATTACTACTTGATGTAACACCGCTTTCACTTGGGATTGAAACACTTGGCGGAGTCATGACAAAGCTTATTGAAGCTAATGCAACAATACCTACAAAGAAATCACAGGTATTTTCGACTGCTGCAGATAATCAGCCTTCAGTTGAAATTCATGTACTTCAAGGTGAAAGAGCAATGGCCACTGACAACAGAACTATCGGAAGATTCCATCTGGGAGGAATTCCAAGAGCACCAAGAGGAACGCCCCAGATCGAAGTTACATTTGATATTGATGCAAACGGTATTCTGAATGTTGCGGCTACTGACAAAGGAACCGGTAAACAACAGCAGATCAAGATCACTCATTCTTCAGGTCTTTCTGATGCGGAAATTGAAAAAATGAAAACAGATGCTAAAGAAAATGAAGGTGAGGATGCAAAGAAAAAAGAAATGATCGAAATGAAAAATCAGGCTGATGCTATGGTATCACAGGGTGAAAAGCAGCTTAAGGAATTTGAAGAGAAGCTTGACGCTGAAACTAAATCAAAGATCCAGATGTCTCTTGACAGATTAAAAGAAGCTGCCAAAAGTGATAATATAAGCACTTTGACCACTGCAATTGAAGAATACAATACCGTATGGAATGAAGCTTCATCTCAGATGTATTCGCAATCGACAGGTGCAGACGGACAGCAGACAGGGGAGGCTGGTTCACAACCCGGCGGTGAAGAAGCAAAAACTGAAGACGCTAATGTTGAGAATGCTGACTTTGAAGTAGTAGAGGATGAAAATAAAGATGAAGATAAAAAAGATGAAGATAAAAAAGATTAAAATTTAACTGTATCAAATATAATAAAAACCTGCTTCAATCCAAAAGAAGCGGGTTTTTTTTTATGCGATAAAAAATTTCATTACATCTTTAAGTGAATGATCTTCCCTGATTTCAAATACACTGTTCCTGTCTTTATTTAATGCCAGCCAGTTTGAAATTACTTTAATTTCGTCTAATTCAACCGGATTGAATTTATGCTTTACAAACTTACTCAATGAAAAAAATAGAAATTCAGTGGACTCTGTTAACTCTTCCAGTATCTCGTTTTGATCCGTCGGGTTTTCATTTGTGAATGTATATGTCTTGGCAAGTTTGCCGTTATGTATGAAGAAAAATTCTTTCGCAGATTCGTTCTCACATTTTATAATTAGCTTTTTTCCGTTTATTGCCGAAGTAATTACTTTCTGATAGCTCATTACCTTTCTGATATCCTTTAATCTGTCTCGAATAAATGCTGCACTTTCATAATCCATGCTTTCAGAAAATTCCATCATCCTCATTTCATAAAGATTCTGTACAGAATTATTTTCTGATTCGGTAATGAAATCATGTACTTTCATAACTTCATTGTCATATTCAGATTTACTTTGTGTCAGATTACACGGAGCGTTGCATCTGCCGATTTCATGATACATGCAGACAGAATGATCCTTAGATGCTTTGAT